>JGI20200J14955_1000240_pt1 | contig 12748 bp, 13 predicted proteins | sample NGESurshal092012_FD_14955 | JGI IMG/M metagenome (IMG submission 14955) | reverse complement strand
TATCCCCCGCGGCCACCAATGACCCCCAGGCTGGAGTCCGGAATGACCGACTACCCGACGATGATTGCCACGGTCAACCACATGGAACCGGTCCCCAGGCGGATCCGCGCCACCGTCGGCGCCCACACCATCCTGGACACCACCCACGCCGTTTACCTCTGGGAATGGCCTAACTACCCGCAGTACTACATCCCGCTCGCCGACATCGATCCCACCATCCTTGTCGACGAACAGCACCCACAAAGGCTCAGCCGCGGCACCGCGAGGCGGCACAGTATTCGTGCCGGCGACGTGCTGCGGCCGGGCGCTGCGCGGGTGTACGGCGATGATGCGATACCCGGCCTGCCTGGCATGGTGCGCTTCGAGTGGGACGCCCTGGACGCCTGGTTCGAAGAGGACGAGCAGGTCTTCGTCCACCCCCGTAATCCTTACACCCGGGTGGATGCGATCCGTTCAACCCGAACGGTGCGCATCGAATTGGACGGGGTGGTGTTGGCCGAGTCATTTTCGCCTGTCATGGTTTTCGAGACCGGCCTGCCGACCCGGTACTAGCTCAACCGCAGCGAGACGAACCTCGATCACCTGATCCCCACCCAGACGCAGACCGCATGCCCCTAAAAGGGCAACACCAGCGGGTACTGGTCGATCAGGGTCGGCGACACCGTGCATGCCGACCGGGCCTGGGCCTACGGCTTCCCGACCCGGCAGCTGCAACCGATCGCGGGAATGATCGCCTTCTACAACGAAAAGGTCGACATCTACCTCGACGGGAACCTGCTCGAACGACCCACCACACACTTCTTCAAGTAGCTCTATCGAGCCCGCCGAGGCCCTCCGCCGCCGGAACCGATGCCGATCGTAATCGTGGTGCTGTGATCCACGTGCAATTGGCGGCGAACCCGGGCACCACGCCCCGCCACGGTCCCCCGGGTTGCCGGGCTCGATGCAGGCACTCACCATCAATGGACATTCGGACGGATTCAAGGGAAACGTCATGGCTGATCGACCGAAGGACTTCTCGGACCTCACGGCACTGTTCATCAACACGACGTTGACCAGATCCCCAGGACCCAGCCACACCCAGCTGCTCATCGATGTCAGCGCGGACATCATGACCAAGCAGGGCGTCACCGTTGACCAGTTCCGGGCCGTCGACCACCGGATCGCGACCGGTGTCTACCCGGACATGCGCGACCGGGGATGGGATGTCGATGAGTGGCCAGAGTTGTTCCCCCGGGTGCTGGCAGCGGACATCCTGGTGATCGGCGGCCCGATCTGGTTGGGCGACAACAGCAGTGAAACCAAGAAGATCATCGAGCGGCTCTACGCCCACTCCGGCGAGCTGAACGACAAGGGACAATGGCTCTATTACGGCCGGGTCGGCGGATGCCTGATCACCGGCAACGAGGACGGCATCAAGCACTGCACGTCCAACGTGCTGTACAGCTTGCAACATGTCGGCTACAGCATCCCGCCGCAGGCGGACGCCGGCTGGATCGGTGAGGCCGGGCCCGGCCCCAGCTACGGCGACCTGCTCGACGACGGCACCCGCGCCGGGCTGACCAACGACTTCACCAACCGCAACACCACCTTCATGACCTGGAACCTGCTGCACCTGGCCCGGATGCTGAAGAGCTCCGGTGGTTTCCCCGCCTACGGCAACCAGCGGAAGGAATGGGACGCGGGCACGCGTTTCGACTTCGAGAACCCCGAATACCGCTCCTGACCACCGCGGTACGACGAGGTGCCGATCTCACGCGCTCCACCAGGTGCGACCTCGTCGGGACGGGATGCAGATGCGCCCCGGACATGGCTTGCTTGGTCGGCGGATTGTCGCCGACCCTGCGTCCGGGCAGCGATCAGAGGTCGATGACCAGGTCCGCACTCGGAGCCGCGCAGCAGACCAGGACGTTTCCGTCGGCCGGTTGATCGATCGGTGACGGGTCGTAGGTGACCGTCCCGGCGAGCAGCCCGGTCTCACAGGTGTGGCAGATCCCGGTCCGGCATGACCATCGGGTGGGCACATCGCAGACCTCGGCCAGTTCGAGGACGCTGGTGACGTCGGTTCGCCAGGGCACGGTGAGGCCGCTGCGGGCGAAGGTGACGTCAGGTCCGGGACCGGGATCGCCGGCCGGTGGGTGCGGTGGGATGATGGGTGCCGCGGCGATGCCCGGGGTGCTGGACGTGTGGGCACCGAAGACCTCCGTCGCGACTTTTGCCGGATCAAGGTCGAGAGTCACCAGCGCAGAACGCACGTCGTCCATGAACACCTGCGGCCCGCAGATGTAGGCGTGCGCGTCCGATGGAATTGCCAACTGTCGCAGCAGTTCACCGTCCAGTCGACCATGGTGGGTGTAGTCCCGGCCGATCTGGTCTGTCGATAGTGGTGCGCTGTAGCAGATGTCGCTTCGGGCATGGGGTAGATGATTCAGCAGCGAGCGCACCTCTGCGGCGAAGGGATGTTCGGCGGAGTGACGCGCGCCGTGCAGCCACCAGACCTCACGGGTGGATGCGGCGTCGGCCAGGGCATGCAACATCGCCAGTACCGGTGTGGCGCCGATGCCCGCCGAGACCAACAGCACGGGATCCTTGCCGGCCTCCAGGATGAAGCTGCCCCGGGGGGCGGCCAGGTCAAGAACCGTGCCCACCCGGAGGTGGGTGTGCACGTAGCTGCTGACCACCCCGTCGGGTTCACGTTTCACACTGACCCGGTACTCGGGCCGCCCGATTGGTCCGGACAGCGAATAGCTGCGGGTGGTGGCTCGCCCGTGGTCGTCCATGGTCAGGCGAAGGGCAACGAACTGGCCGGCCGCGGCGGCCGGCAGGGGTGGACCGTCAACTGGCGCCAGTCGCAGGGACAGGACCGTGTCGCTCTCCCGGTCGATGCCGACCACCCGGACCGGCCGGAATCCCGGCCAGGCCACGGGCGGTGCGGTCGCGGCGTCGGTGAGACCGGCGTTGCCGGTGACGTTCGTGTCGGTGCCCAGCAGGGACGTGAAGGATCCCTGCCAACCCGGACTGAGCGCGGTGATCCGCAGCGCCCGCGTCACCGCTTCCTTGTCGTGGCCGGGGAGGTAGAGCAGGGCGTCGATCTCGGCCACGGTCATCCGTTCCGGGCCGTTCGCCACCTTGGCGATCGCGTCGCCTGCCCGCACGACGCCTTCCCGCAGCACCCGAAGATAGAACCCGGGGCGTCGGTGGCTGACCAGCAGAGCCGGCAGGCGTGGCTCGCCGAGCCGGAGCCCGACCCGATAGCAGGTGACACGTGGCTGGCTCACCTCGAACAGCGCGGTGCCGATCTCGTACCGGTCTCCGATGCAGACCTCGTCATCGGAAAGGCCGTCCACCGTGAAGTTCTCGCCGAACTGCCCGTAGTTCAAATCGGCACGGGCGAGTTCGTGACGCCAATGGTCGTAGGAGTCGAGCTGGTAGACCAGCACAGCCCGGTGCGGTCCGCCGTGACCGGCGAGGTCGCCCTGCCCATCACCGTCAATGTTCAACTTCCGCACAACTTGCGGCCCGTCGACAGGGTGCTTCCAGACCCCGGTATGCACGGTCCGGCCCCGCCACTCCACATCGCGGGGCAGGCCCACGTTGACCGAGACAAGGCGATTCGACGCAGTCGGGGCTGCAGTGTGCGGCGGGCCGGTGGGTGGGTCCGGAGATACTGGGCGAGTCATCGAAAGATCCCTCCTTGGTGGGTCGGTCGGTGGGTCCGTCCGGAGCCGGTTCTGATCAGACCACGGCGGGCGACGGGGCGCCGATGCTCTTGTGATGCTGATCGGGTGTGCCGACGATCCACCCACCGATCCGGGTAGGTCCGGTTCTGCTCACCGGTGTCGGGGTCGATCGAGGTGACGACGCAGATCCTGATCGATCGCCCGGCGCAACGCTTCGAAGATCTCGCGGTGCTCGGTGCGCTGGTCGGGGGCGACGGCTCCCCGATCGGGCAGCCTGTCCCAGCTGTCGGCGGGCATGGGCCGGAACCTCCACCAGGAAGCTGAACCGTCAACCGCGCCAACTGACCATCACCGGCTGATGGCTCGGGATCGGTCAGGACGCCGGTGCCCGGGTGGGTGGGGGCAGCGCCACCACCGGGTTCGCGGCCGTCAGGAGTTCCCGGATCAGTGTTTCGGTGTGCTGGTAATCGCCTTCACCGTATTTGACGTACCGCAGGGTTCCGGTGGCGTCGACGAGGTAGGCGGCGGGCCAGTAGCTGTTGCGGTAGTTCCGCCAGGTCGCCGACGAGTTGTCGAGTCCGACGGGGTAGTGGATGGATTCCTTGGTGACCGCTTCCCGGACGTTGTCCGGGTCGTGTTCGAAGGTGAATTCCGGGGTGTGCACGCCGATCACCTCAAGTCCGGCGTCGTGGTACGTGTCGTACCAGGCGGTGACGGAGGGCAGCACGTGCTGGCAGTTGATGCAGGCGAATGTCCAGAAGTCGACCAACACCACCTTTCCCATCAACCCGGCGATGGTGACCGGGGTTCCGTCCTGGGTGTTGATCCAGGTGTCGATGCCGATCAGGTCCGGCGCGGGCCCGCAATTGGCCAGTGCCTCGGCCGCTGACCGGCAGGTCACCACGGCGCCGGACGCTCCCGGCGCGGCGGCGTCCGCCGTGGTGCTGCCGGGTCCGGGTTCCGGTGTCGTCAGCTGCTGCAGGGCCTGCCGGGCGGAGTCGTTGCCCTCGACCGCGTCCTGGATGGCCGAGGTGTAGGTCGGCGCCCAGCGTTGCAGGCCGTCGGTGAGGTTGAACGTCAACGCCACCGCGAGCGCCATCATGACCGCGCCGCCGGCGACCCGGAACCGGCGGGCACCAACCCGGACCCCCGACATCCGACCGCCGGCGAGTTGCCCGGTGTAGGCGAACAGCAGCAGCGGGATGGCGGTGCCGATCGAGAACGCCGCAGTCAGCACCAGGACGCCCTGGTCGACCCGGCCGGTGGCGCCGGCGATGGCGGCTATCACCGGGCCGGCGCACGGCACGTACAACGCGCCCAGTGCGAGGCCGAGCACGAACGGGCCGCCCGCCCTGGACGCGTCCGGGTGCGGCAGCCGGCTGAACGGGTGTTGCAGGACCCGTTGCACAGCGGGCGCCACCAGGCCGAGACCGGCGAGGAAGAGGACGATCAGCCCGGCCCATCGCAGCACCCCCGCCGGTAGGTGCAGCGCGGTCACCACCAGCGACCCGGCCAGGGTCAGCACCGCGAAGCTGAGCACCAGACCCGCGACGATCCGGACCGCACCGCCGCGGCGCACGACCACCACGGTGTCGACGGTGCCCTCGCCGGCCGGCCCGGCCAGGGATCCCGTGCCGGCGGTGGTGATGCTGCCGGCGCCGAAGAAGATCACCGGCAGTACCGGCAGCACGCAGGGCGACACCGCCGTCACTGCACCGGCCAGCACACCGATCAGCACTAGGGTCAGCACGATTCATCACACCGCTCGTCGCTCATGGCTTCTTTCTAGCCCGTCGGCCGCGGCAGAGTGTGGCCGCAAGTATTACGAAGTGAGGGCAGTCTGCGGTTGCGCGAGGCCCTCGGCCGGTCGCATGTCATGCAGCGGGGACGTCGTCGCCGATTGTCGGCACACCGGGGAGAGTCCTTACGGTCCGGTGACATCAGCTTCGGGAGCGCGGATGAACCGGTGTGATCGCTCTACGGTCTGTTGATGCGACGTTCACTGGCCCTGCTCGCCCTGATCGCGATCCCGCTCACCGCCTGCGCCGGCGGCACGACCACGCCCGCGGCGCAGACGACGAGCGCGTCCGTGGCGGTGTCGTCCGGTGAGTCGGCGATGACCGAAGCCATGACCGAGGCGATGACCTCCGGCCCGGTTGCGTCGAGTGCGATGGCGGAGCCGTCGGGATCGATGATGGACCACCCGGAATCGTCCATGATGACCGAGGACTCCGCGCCCACATCGGAGGCGGTGACGGCGGAATCACCGCCCGCTGGAACCACGCCCGGCATCACGATCGCGACCGCGGGCAGCGATTTCGGGCAGGTCCTGTTCGACGGCACCGGGCAGGCTATCTACCTCTTCGACAAGGAAACCACTGCTCTTCCGGACTGCTACGGCGATTGCGCCGTTGCCTGGCCGCCCGTGCTGACCAGCGGGTCCCCGGTTGCCGGCAGCGGCACCATGACCGATCTGCTGGGCACCACGCCACGAACGGACGGGTCCACTCAGATCACCTATGCCGGGCATCCGCTGTACTACTACGCGCACGAGGGCAAGAACGTGGTGACCTGTCACAACGTCAGCGAGTTCGGCGGGTTGTGGCTTGTGATCACCCCCACCGGGCAGGCCGCCGCCTGACCGACCGAGCGACCGACAATGTGCCGGCCGATGTCGGAAGAAGCATGCCGGCGGATTTGATCAGCCGAAGAAAGGCGTGGTAGTGCGGACGCTGGCGCCATTGACAATGTGATAGGCGAGGATTTCAACGCAGTCCAGGTGCGATTGATTGAGGAATGGTGCATTTGGCGGAGCGGTAGCAGCGAGATACGTCTGGTGGGGGTGGTTGGAAAGAAAGGTACGCGTGCACGATTGTTGCTGATATCTCATCGGGTCCGGTCGCTGCCGGGCGATCCGGTGGGGGTGGTTGGACTCGGGTCGCAGACCCGCGCGGGTTCCCCGCGGTTGGCCGCCGCGGATCGCAACAGCCCGAGCGCGATCACCGGGAAGATCAGTACGGAGAGCAGGCCGGCGCACACCAGCGCCGCGGCCGTGACCGGGGTCATCAGTCCTGCGGACATCCCGATCTGGCTGGCGGTGACGATGAACGGCAGCGACGTCGCCTGCAGCAGGCCGGACGCGGCCGTGCGAGTCCTGCCCAGGCGGCGAATTGACAGCACTGCCGGTACGCCGCGGACAACCAGCAGGGCGAGCAGGAACAACGGCACCCGGAGTAGCGCGGATGGGCTGTCCAGCAACCCCGAGAGGTCCAGTCGCACCCCGCTGCTGATGAAGAACACCGGGATCAGGAAGCCGTATCCGATGGCTTCGAGCTTCATCCGGAAGTGCGGATGCGTGCTCGAATCTCGATCGACCAGTCCAACGATCGCGCCGGCCAGGAAGGCCCCGAGGATCGTTTCCAGACCGAGGCGCCCGGCCAAAGCCACGAGTGCCACCAGCAGCAGCACCGCGAACCGAACCCGGATCTCGGCCGTGGTGTCCTGGATGCGCACCAGCACCGTCCCGAGTCGCATCGAATGCCCAGCGCGCAGCAGCAGGATCGCGCCAACTCCCACCAACGCCGCGAAAATGACAAGCAGGACGATCTTCTCGCCGACCCCGCTGCCGCTGGCCGAGAAGAACAGGGTGAGCAGCACGACCGCGGAGAAGTCGGCGACCGAGGATGTTGCGATTGTCGTTTGACCGACTGGGCTGTCGGCCTGTTTCGCGTCCTTGAGCACCGGAACGATCAGCCCCAGCGACGTTGCCGACAGTGCGATCGCCACCAACAGCGGGGAGCTGACCCAGTTCAGGGCGGCTAAACCCGCACCGACCGCAACCCCCAGTAGCAGGGTCACCAGATAGCCGAGAACGGCGACCTGGAGCAGGTTGCCGCGCAACCCCTTCAGGTCGATCTCCAATCCGGCCAGGAACAGCAGGAAGGCCAGGCCGAATACCCCGAGAATCTGTACCGGAAGGTCGATGTGCACCCACCCGAGCACACTGGGCCCGACGATCACCCCGGCGATGATCTCGATGACGACCGAGGGCACGCGAAGCCGCGGCGCGAATCCGAGCAGCAGCGGGACAGCAACCGCGATCACGAAAACGATCAGCAGGTTGTCGAACGAAACCTCGGGCATCGTTGTCCTCACCTTCGATGGTCGACAGTCACCGCGTACGGAGCGCCTGGAGCGTCGGATTGCGCGCAATTGCGGTGTGTCTCGCCTTCCATCCAAACGTTTCGTGCGGGCCGGAGAATCCACGAAAAGCCTCCCCCCCGGGGCGGTCGGGCTGGGTCCGCAGCGGTCCACGGATCGCGGCGTCACGCAATGAGCGGACATCGGAGGTCAAACCGACTGGGCCATTGAGGATCTTGGCCAGTAAGCCATCACCGCCAGGGGTGTGTCATGTCCTCATCCCGCAAGATCCACGGCGTGGTCATTGCCTGTGTCGTCCGTTGCGGCGTAACGATCGGGCCGGACGCAGGTACTCACCGTCGGGTTGGCCCCTCGACGTGAAGGAGATGTGTGTGATGACCGAAATGCCGCGATGGCGCCGGGTACCCGCGGCGGATGTGCCGGCCGAGGGGCGGGTCCGCAGTGTCGTCGTCGATGGTCGCAGCATTGCGATGTCCCGGTGCGGGGGCCTGCTGGGTGCGCTGGAGAACCGCTGCCCGCACCAGGGCGGTCCGTTGGGGGAGGGCTCGATCGAGAAGGGATTGTTACGTTGTCCCTGGCATGGTTACGACTACGACCCCTTGACGGGCCTGCCGCCGGGGGGTTTTGCCGACGCCGTGCCGGGCTATCCGGTCGAGGAACGGCCGGACGGGGTGTATGTGGCATTGCCCGAGCCGGTCAAGCCCGCCCGAACGGTCGCCGACGTCCTGGTCGAAACGCTGGTCGCTTTCGGTATCCGGCACGTGTTCGGCATGGTCGGGCATTCCAATCTGGGGTTCGCCGACGCCCTGCGCCGGGCCGAGGAGCGCGGGGAGCTCACCTATATCGGGATCCGTCACGAAGGTGCGGCGTCGTTCGCCGCGTCCGCCTACGGCAAGCTCACCGGCCGACCGGCCGCCTGCCTGGCCATCGCCGGCCCCGGTTCCACGAACCTGCTCACCGGCCTGTACGACGCGAAACTGGACCAGGCTCCGGTCATCGCGATCTCCGGCCAGGTTTCGTCGAAGGTGTTGGGCCGCGGTGCGTTTCAAGATCTCAACCTGTCGGCGGTGTTCAAGGACGTGGCGATCTCGTCGGTGACCCTGCAGGCCGGCAGTGATCATGCGGAGCTGGCCGCCCTGGCCGTCAAACACGCGGTCGACGGGCGCGGGGTCGCGCACCTGGTGCTGCCGGACGAGGTGCAGATCCTGCCGTCCGACCGCCCTGCCGCCACCCCGGAAGGTCGACTGGCCGGCCGCGCAGGGATGCCGCCCCCGGCTGAAATGTCCGCGGCCGCGGACCTGCTCCGGGCCGCCCGCCGCCCGGTCATCGTGGTCGGCCACGGTGCCCGCGACGCCCGTGGCGAGGTCGTGGCGCTCGCGGAACGGCTCGGCGCGCCGGTGCTGACGACGTTCAAGGCCAAGGGCCTGGTCCCGGACTCCCACCCGCTGGGGGCGGGCGTGCTCGGTCGCAGCGGAACCCCCGTCGCCAGCTGGCTGATGAATGAATCCGACCTGATCCTGGCGATCGGTGCCTCGTTCTCCAACCATACCGGTATCGCCACCTACAAACCGATCATCCAGATCGACGACAACCCTTCCGCCATAGGCCGTTTCGACCCGGTCGGCATCGGCCTGGTCGGCGACGCCGCCGGCACGGTGGCGGCATTGGACGCCGCGGCCGGTCGCACGTCAGCAGTCGACCAGCGACCGGATGTCGCCGAGCGGTGGGGGATCTGGCGTGCGGAGAAGGCCCGGCGGGTCGCGGACGACCGGGGCCAGGGGGTCTCGGCGGCGGCGGTCTTCGACGCGTTGTCCCGACACCTGCCCCACGACGCCGTCATCACCGTGGACGTCGGCAACCACGCCTACTCGCTGGGCCGCTACCTGGAATCCGCCGGCCAACCGGTGCTGATGTCCGGGTACCTGGGCTCCATCGGCTTCGGGTACCCGGCCGCGCTCGGGGCGTGGGTGGCCGACCCGGGCCGCCCAGTGGTCGCCGTCACCGGGGACGGCGGCTTCGGCCAGTACGCCATGGAGTTGACCACGGCGGTCAAATACGGCTTCGGCATCAAACATGTCCTGTTGGACAACAAGAGCCTGGGCAAGATCTCCAAGGAGCAGGTCGCCGGGGACTACCCCGTGTGGCACACCTCGCTGCGGAACCCGGATTGGGCGGAGTTCGCCCGACACTGCGGCGCGACCGGCATCCGGGTCAGTGCCGCGGCCGACCTGGATGCGGCGATGGAGGAACTCTTCGCGGTCGACGGGCCGGCCCTGCTGTGCGTCGACCAGGACGCCGAGCTGCTGTGATCCCCTGGGCCGCAACAGCTGCGCCGAGCAGCACACCGTGGCGGTGTTCACCGCCGAACTGATCAGCGCCGACCGACTGGCCGCTCGACGCGACACTGACATTTGCCCCGAAGGAGCACGACACCATGAATCTGCCACCTGAACTGTCCACCACCCGCAGGGCCCTGCACGCGGTGGCGGAGCTGCTGATCGCGGGTCCCCAGTACCAGGCGGATGGTGACATCCGGCTCGCCGCCCGACTGGGTGGCTTCGGCGGCTGGGTCGGACTCACACCGACCGCTGTCTCCGGCACCGAGCTGATCACCTCGACCGACCGGTTCCCGTTGGGCGGCAGCGTTAACGAGCTCGGGCGGCGGGCCGGGATCACCCCGCGTGTGCTGCGTGATGTCTACACCGACGGCCCCGCCTTCTCCCTCGACGAACCCACCAACGTCACCGCGTCGGCGGCCGAGGTGCTGCTGCGAGCGTTCACCGACGGCGACGCCGCGCTCCGGCTGCTGGATCCGGGTCAGGTGCCGACGCTGTGGCCGGAACATTTCGACATCGGGATCTCGGTGGCGGAGGTCAACTACGGGGTGTCGCCCGGTGATGCCGTGATCGGCGAACCGTACGCGTACGTCGGGCCCTGGCGGGTACCGACCGGCCCCTTCTGGAACCACTCCTTTGGCGCCGCCCGCCCGCTGTCCCAGCTCGCGGCGCCACAGGCGATCCTGGAGTTCTTCCTGGAGGGCCAGGATATCGCCGCCCGGTGATCCGGCCGGGAAGGAACTCATGCCGTAGACATAGTCGCCTGTGACGTCGTCGTCAGGCGCAATTCGGCGCTGATAGGGCCAAGTCGCCGGGTGTGCAGACACGGCCCAGTCGACCGAGAACGGCACCGCGAGGGGTGCCACGTCGGTAGTCCGTCACCTGACCCGGGCGTCGCCGGGCAAGCGGAAAATGCCCCTGATGCGGGACGATATGTCGGCACCCGCGAAAGGGGGATCGATGGACCCACCGACTCCCGGTGCCACTGTTCGGTCCGCGACGGATCAGGACCTCCTCGAGAGCCTGCGCGCCGGTGATGAGGCGACCTTCGCCCATCTTGTCCGCGCGTGGTCGCCGGCGATGCTCCGGTTGGCCCGACAGTTCGTGTCGACGAGCCAGTCGGCCGAGGATGCGGTGCAGGATGCCTGGGTAGGAATGCTCAAAGGGTTGGATCGATTTGAGGGACGCGCGTCCTTGCGCACCTGGACGTTCTCGATCCTGGTCAACCGGGCCAAGTCTCGGGGTGTTCGGGAGAGTCGAACCGTGGTTGATCTGCGGGTGGCCGAAGATGACGGGAACGACCGGCCGACGGTCGATCCGGACCGTTTCCAGGGCCCGGATGGCCGGTATCCGGGTGGGTGGACCACGGAGGGTGTGCCGCAGCCGTGGCATCAACCCGAGAGGCGGGCGATCGCGGAGGAAACCCTGGGACTCATCGAGCGGGCACTGGAAAACCTGCCTGCCCGGCAGCGGATGGTCGTGACCATGCGCGACGGGCAGGGGTTCAGTGCCGACGAAGTGTGTGACCTGCTCGATCTGTCGCCGGGTAATCAGCGCATCCTGCTGCATCGTGGTCGAGGTGCCCTGCGCGCCGCGCTGGAGGAGTACTACCGTGCCTGACCGAGCAGCGCCCGCCGGCGCGTCACGAGATCTTGTAACGTCGCGGCCGTTCGCAGGACTCAATAACGACAGCGTCCACACTGCAATCTTCGTTCCGACCACATCGCTTGGGGGAGGGAGTGACCGATGACCACCACGCATGTCCTCAGCTGCCGCGAGATCGTCGAACTGGTCACCGACTACCTGGAAGGCGACCTGGACGCAGACAGCACGACCGCCCTCGAAGCGCACCTCGACCTGTGCCCCGGTTGCGAGCGGTACGTCGAGCAGATCCGCGAAACCGTCATCACGGTCGGGGAAGTCCGCTCGGACGACCTGTCCGCCGAAGCCCAGGCCGGCCTGCTAGCGGCGTTCCGGGAATTTCGGCGCCCCGCGACCGACCGTCCCGATAACAGCTGAACCAGCTCATCGGGACGAACTGACCTCTGGTGCTACTTCCCGTCTGTGCGGAGCAATCAGGAAGGTGGTGGTCCGGCGAGGGCGAAGACGGCGCCGTCGGGATCGTTGAGAAACGCCATCCGGCCGAACGGTGTGTCCATCGCTGGTCCCTGCAATGTGCCGCCGCCGTCGATAGCGGCGGCGACCGCGGCATCCGTGTCCGCCACCGAGAAGTAGGGCACCCAGTGCGACGGCGGGCCCGCCGACGGGTCCATCATGCCGCCCAAGCCGCCCAACGGTGCGTCCCCGAGGTGGAACGTCATGTAGTCGCCGGGTGCCCCAGGCATGGGCTGGTAGTTGTACCCGAACACCGCGGTGTAGAAGGAGCGCGCGGCGTCCGGATCGGTCAGCCGGGCATCGGTCCAGCTGAGGCCGCCAGGCTCGTTGTAGATCTCGGCGCCGATCGTGCCGTCGGCCTGCCACACGCCGAAGGCCGCACCGGCTGGGTCCATCGCGACGGTCATCCGGCCATTACCGGGCACGTCGAACGGCGGGGAAAGCAGCGTGCCGCCG
>JGI20200J14955_1000238_pt1 | contig 12886 bp, 13 predicted proteins | sample NGESurshal092012_FD_14955 | JGI IMG/M metagenome (IMG submission 14955) | reverse complement strand
ACAAAAGCAGCCCCACGGGCTAAAGCTTCTGCCCCCATAGTTCCCATGCCACTGCACAGATCCAGCCAGCGACAGTCCTCGATCTGGCCNTGCAAGATATTGAATACCGCTTCTCTAACCCGACTAGGGGTGGGACGGGTAGCCTTGCCTGGAAGGGTTTTTAAAACACGGTTGCCATAAATACGTAAAGACATTAGCTTTTATCAAAAGGGTTGACTCGGTCATGCAGCAGGCTCCTATCTGTAATCTTTTGCCCACCCAGGCTAAATCTTTGCTCAAGTAAGCTCATAGCCTTGTTCTCGGACTGTTCGTAAGCCCCTTGTGCTTCTATCATTCGCTGTAGTTCTTGAGCCAATAGTCCACTAATGCTTGTGCCGCGCTGAGCTGCAAAAACTTTAGCTTTGCGCAACAGTTGCTCATCAATGGAGAGTGTAATGTTTTGCTTCATACTGGGCTTTCCTTCCGGTGAAGCTCAGTCTAACGCGTAAAATACGTGGGCTGCTTTCTGGAAGATGCGTGATGTTAGCGAAGCGCAGACTTACCTTGAAGGGTGTGTTAGGGGAGTGCGGGTATTCTTTTAAATAGCTACAAATAAAGTAGTTGCCAAGAGGATGAAAATCAGCTGTGCCTCTTCATGATGCCACTCGCCTGCAAGACTGTTACCAACTGAAGAAACGCCTGGGAGCCAATGGGGGGAAACAGACGTGGCTTGCAGAAGACGTCGCTACGGGTACAGAGGTTACGGTGAAAGCCCTGTATTTTGGTCAGGGCATGGAATGGCAAGACCTGAAGCTGTTTGAACGAGAGGCCCAAACGTTAAAAAGTCTCTCCCATCCACGCATTCCCCACTATCAAGATTCTTTTTGGTTAGAGCAGCCAGAAGGAAATTATTTTTGTTTGGTGCAGGACTATATTCAGGGCATGTCCTTAGCCGAGAAAGTCCGTGAAGGTTGGCGATTAAATGACGCTGAAGTAGAAAAAGTGGCCACCAGTATTTTAGAAATTTTGGTCTACTTACATGGTCAACATCCTCCGGTCATCCATCGGGACATCAAGCCGAACAACTTAATTTGGGGTGAAGACCAGCAAGTCTATTTGGTAGATTTTGGGGCCGTTCAAGCAGAAGTAACCTCTGGGCGAACGATGACAGTGGTGGGGACCTATGGCTATATGCCTCCAGAGCAGTTTGGCGGAAGAACTGTCCCTGCTTCGGACCTCTATGGATTGGGAACCACGTTATTGTTTTTACTGACGGGGACCAATCCAGCAGACCTGCCCCAAAAGGATTTGAAAGTCCAGTTCCAAGGCCAAGTGCGGGTGGGCCAGCCCTTAAAACAATGGCTAGAACGAATGGTGGAGCCAAGCTTGGACCGACGTTTTCGGGACGCCGAGGAAGCGCTGACCTTCCTGAAGAAGAGAAACAGCTTAGCTTCGCTGAAAACAGTGAAAACTGCACAGGTTAAACATTCCGCCAAGCCCTTAGGCACCATTGTTCAATTGGAACGTACCCCTGAACAGCTAGATATCGAGATTCCCAGCCGAAATTTCAATCTTAGTGATCTAGGCGGTTTGGGCTTCGCGGGAATCTGGCTGACCTTTATCATCGTTTGGTCGAGTTTAGCGGCTCGCGCTTCTATCCTCTTTGCCCTCTTCTCCGTCCCTTTCTGGGTGGTTGGACTCTTCCTCTTGGGCTCATCTCTCTGGCCAATTTTGGGCCGGACTAAAATTCATATAGACCGCTATGCCTATGAAATTATCTGGGGCATCAAAGGCTTATTTACCTATCAGGCAACTGGACAGACTAAAGCGCTGACAGGTGCAAGAATCCAGTCCAATTTCAAAGTCAATGAACGGGATGTCTACTACTGCACACTCAGAAGCGCCACAAAACAATATCCCTTTGCCTTTGGCTTGAATCCCTTTGAACAGGAATGGTTGGTGAGTGAAATTGAAGGTTGGTTAGAGGAAAAAGATAGATAAGTTTGGGTTCTGTTGATCGACGAGTAGTTACAGTAGATTAGCTGCTCCACACCACAATAGGCTCACCAACATGAGGAAGAGAAGGACAGAAAACTATTTTTCGGGTGATCTCTGGGGTCGCGAGAACACTAATATCCTCCTTCTATCATGATTGGATTTCTAGAACAATCCTTGAGTTGGCAAGGAGTGAATATCTTTGCTCTCTCTGCTGGCACACGTCCCTTTAAAGGCATGGTCGTGATGCTGCATGGCATGGGTGGTGGCGTTAGTCACTGGTTCCAAACGGCTGAAGTGCTGGCTGAACGTGGATATCAAGTAATTGTCCTGGATCTGCCGGGGCATGGAAAATCAGCAATGCCAGAAAAACTATCTCCTAAATGGATCGGTCGCAATCTTGCTGAGTGGCTTGAAGAACCTGCTATCCTCATCGGTCACAGCTTGGGTGGTTGGGTAGCCTTGAGAGCCTATCTGCACAATCCTAAAAAAGTCAAAGCCTTGGTCCTCGTCGCCAGTGCCGGNTTGGAGGGCATTATTGACCGTCCTCTCAAGGTGCGTCTCGATCAAGGACTAAACGTCATAGACCAGATTGTACGTTCAGCTATTTATAACCCGGAAGCCTTAGACCCTCATGTTTTACAGGATCTCATGTTGGGTACAGTCACAGCTCCTGCTTTACTAAGAATGAAACCCGAAGGCAAAATTAGTCTAGAAGAACTTGGTCAAGTTCATATCCCCACTTTGTTGTATTGGGGAAAAGAAGACGGATTGATCCCTGTTGCTTGGGCGGAACAATTTCGCAAGCATATCGCTAGAAGCCACTTGGTGATTAAAGATCAATGTGGGCATTTGCCCCAAATTGAACAACCGGAACATTTTGAAAAGACCCTATTCCATTTCTTGCAGACCTTACCATGAGCCAGCGCACCCTAGACCAAATCAATGAACGCATCCTGGATGGAACGGTCCGGGTGCGCACGGTGCAAGAGATTAAAGAGATGGCGGTTCGGGAAGGGATTCCAAAGACCTATGAACAGACGGATGTAATCACTACAGGTACCTTTGAAGCGATGGAGGGGTCAGGGGCGATTCTCAATCTCGGTCATACGGACCCTCCAATTCGTTTGGCTAAAGCTTGGCTGAATGATGTAGAAGTCTACTGTGGCTTTGGAGCTGTGGACCTATTTCTGGGTGCGGCGCAACCGGCTACCCGCGAATCCAGTCCTATGGAAACAGAGGAATGGCAGTATGGCGGTGGTCATGTCATCGAACAGTTGATCGCAGGGAAGGAAGTGCGTTTTCGAGGAATTGGCAGTGCCAATGATTGCTACCCCCGCAAATCTTTCGAGACTACGATCACCAAAGATTCCATCAATCAGTTTTATCTGTTCAATCCCCGCAATGCTTATCAGAACTTTTTGGTGGGGGTGAATGGCGGGGAGCGGACTCTCTACACCTATCTTGGGACCCTTCAAAACAATCTTGGCAATGCTGTTTATGGGAATGCAGGAGCTATTTCTCCGCTGTTGAATGACCCTGAATTAGAAGTCGTTGGCATTGGCACCCGAATTTTTTTAGGGGGTGGGGTGGGCTATATCGCCTGGGAAGGAACCCAGCATTTCCCGTTGCAAAAACGTCTGCCCAATGGCACTCCTTTAGGCCCCGCTGCTACCCTGGCTTTGATTGGAGATGCCAAGCACATGCAAAGTGCTTGGGTCAGAGGCTGCCATTTCCACAACTATGGAACCTCGGTGATGCTGGGCGTCGGTATTCCTCTGCCCGTACTATCTCCGAAAGTGATTGAACGGGCGGCGGTTCCCGATAGCGAAATCATGGCTCCGGTGGTGGATTTTTCTATCCCACGTAGAGTGCGACCTACCTTTGGCTTGGTGAGCTATGCCCAACTGAAATCCGGGTCGATAACGATTCAAGGTAAAAAAATTAAAACGGCTCCGGTATCAAGTTTATTTCTCGCCCAAAAAGTAGCCGAAGAACTGAAGCAATGGATTGAGAAGGGGGCATTTACGTTGACAGAACCTGTAGCTCCGCTGCCGATGGACCGTACATTTCTCCCCCAAGATGCCCGATAGCTACTTTACAAGATGAGAGAGGTATTGCTCGAAGCATAGCTAAGTTTCTTGACATGGCATACTCATTCTTTGACGAGATGCGCTTTTTCTCTTCTCGCTTAGCCGCCGCCGCTGCTTCTTTACGCTCCTTTAAGTACTCATGAAATACAGGATTATTCTTTAGCATCGGCATAACCATCATCTGGCTTATTCCATGCTGATTTGCTATAGCCTGATAGCTTCATCCCTGTTTATAAAGTTCTAAAAGTTGATTGCTTTTTTTCAAGTTTTTGTTGTTTGCGAGCTTCCTTTATGCCAGATAATTTGGGAGGATTTAACTCATTAAATTTTCGATTCTGCCAGTATTCTGCTAGGTTTCTACCTAAAGTGGTAAGTGATAACTGCTCGTTTTGAATTTCAACAAGACCTCTATTCTGAAGCTTGAAAAGTATAGTCTTGTCAGAATCAAAAAAAAGAATTGGAAGAGATGATTCTGATTGATATAGTGATTCAAGTATGGACTTCTGATCTTGCCTAAGATACTTGGCAGCTTCTTCAGCATTTGATGCATTATTCATGTCTTAAGTTAACCTTCAGTGAATCCTCATGATCTCTTCACAGACCTTGTCCTTGAGGATTTCCACCAATGCATCAAAACTTGTCAACTTTCTTCTATAGCCTGATCGTTGACCCATAGTATTCGGCACTTTCAAGATTGTGGGGTAAAAGATGTTCTGAAACTGTGAGCTTTGGATCAACCGGACGCGCACAAGCGGAAACGGTGGCTAGACTCCAGTTCATCCGTGCCATTCTGACAATTAGTCCAGAACATCCTCCGGCAGCGGAGGTTCACCGCCCTCTCGGTTAAGTACCCGGTCAAACGCTTTAAAATCTGCTCTCGCTTGCCGTTCCTTGAAGAAGGATTCCGTACTCAGCGCGGCCACCTTCTCTGCAACTGCCGTCGCAATGAACTGATTCATACTAATACCATCTTGCTTCGCAATCTCTTCTACTGCTTTTTTCAAGGACTGTGAGAGCCTTAGTGGATAGTTTGCTGCATTGCTCATAAAATCTCCTGGGGAGTTAAGACTTGGACATTAAACCGCTGTGAGACATCTATATAGTCTTTGAGATTAAAGGTCACAATGGCGTCAGCTTGACCATTAACCGCAGCCTCTAACACCATTTCATCATCTGGGTCTCGAAGCTGTGGCCTCCATAAATAAAAAAGTGAAACAGGTTCTGCCATTGCGACAAGAGCTGTGACGAAAACATTAGCGTCTTGTGCTGATATCCCAGCTGCCAAGATATGTTCAGCTCTTTTGCAAATCGCTTCGTACTCCAGAGCCAACGGAACACTCATCAACATTTGAACTTTGCCTGCTCTCACCTGCCTAATGAGCGCAGCCGACGCACCACTGGGACTTCTGAGCGCTGCAACCACAACATTTGTGTCCAACACTATTCTCATATTATATAAAGTATCATATTACCTGTGATACTAATGTTTCAAGGACAGGTTTTATTAGAAATTGAGCTATATTTCTTTGAACCCGCTCAAGCGAGAACTCGCTCAAAATGCATAGTTTGTTCTTCAGTATCCAGGACTGCACATACCGAAGGTAGTCGGTCAAAGAGCAACTGTGAAGTATTGCCACAGGAGATGACGTACTTGTTCTGGCTCCAGTCCATTTGCTGTGTCCAACTGCGTTCCGCGTGTTGCCAAGGATCAATCGTTTCCAATCCCTCTGGCCTTTGGATATGGATCCGCGTGCAGTGGACGTGGCCTGAAAGAGTCATGGGCGTGGGCGCTAGTGCTAGCGTGCGCTGGACATTGGATAGATTATGGAGGAGCATGTAGCGNTCTTCATAAGAAGCATGGACCGCCGTCACTGCCGGATGAGGGGTGATATTTTCAGGCAGGTTATCTAAAAATTCTTGGTTCTCAGGAGTGAGGTGTTGTTGGGTTAAGCGGGTGTGCAGCTCAGATTTGGGATTAAAAAAAACAATCCTGTTGTCTTTTCCATAGTTGACTGCCCCGTGGTCATGATTACCGCCTACGGTGGGGATGCCCCACTGCCGAATCGTATTCACTACTTCATTGGGGCGCTGACCATGAACAACGAGATCTCCAAGGCACAGCAAACGATCCACGTTCAGTTTTTCCAAGCGTGTTAAGACCCGCATTAAAGATGCGAAGTCTCCATGAACGTCCGTAAAGATTCCCAGTTTCACAACCCCAGTGTGCCCTAACTTTCCACCGTTTGCCATAGCGGCCGTAGAAAAATTATTGACCTAAATCGTGAAGTAATCCAATTGGGCCAAGAGTTTCGAACATCTGTGCTGGGCTCCTGGCTACGGTGTGCAATTTCACTTTGCCCTAACTATGAACGAGGCTGCACAGTTCCTTGGCGGACAAAAACAAGTGATAAGCGTCTGTGGGGCTCGGTTCAAAGTCGAAATGATCGTAGAAGCGGCGGGCATCTTCATCTTGGGCATAGGCAAGGACTGCTTGGATACCGGCGATTTCAGCCGCTTGAGCCGCTCGTAATAAAGCATCTTTAAGCAATGCTTGTCCAATACCCTTTTTCGTAAGCCGAGCATCTACCGCTAACTGGCTCAGAATAATGACCGGGATAGGCTGTTGCACAGTGCCCCGATTAAGCTTTTGTGGAGCATCTTTGGACTCTATAGCCCCTACTGCCAAGCTATAGAAGCCCACAACGGTCTCCCCCTCACAGGTGACATAGGTGCGGGCAATATCAGCCTTTTGGACTAGCGCGAAGCGCTTGAGGAAATCATTGGGAGCAGCCTTGCCACAATCAAATTGGCTGATGTCATGGTCTGCCTTGAGTTTCTCGATAGGCAAGAGGGACAAATTCGTGGATATGCTCAATCGAAAACTCCTGATTCAGATAGTAGGCGCTCTAGACGGGGGCGCGGCTTTTGCTGAGCCTCTAGAGCTTCAGCAAAAGTGGCCCATTGGGCATCGTCCAACAAAAACTGTCGTTGGTCAGCGAGCACCAGTGCGGCAGCCGCCAATCCGTTATGGAGTAGGAACTCGCTCACAGATTGGTGGTTCAGCTTGGCGGCCTCTTTGAGCAGCTCTTTTACCTCAGGGGGCGTGCGAACTTCGATACGTGGTTTCTTTTGGGCATTTTCCATAGCCTTTTATTCTTTCTCTATCTCCGGGCACATATCCAAAAAGTTCACACAATTTCACGACGGAGTCCCCATCTTTCTCGGCAAGCGTGCGCGTAGCTTCTATGGATGGGTTGGACACGAACATCATCACCCTCTTGTTGAGTCGTGCCCGCCCCTAAGGCTTCGGATTGCCGGGAAGATCTATGATTACTGAATGAATTGCACGATTCGATTGGCTCAATCTCAAGATCTCGATCATTTGGTCGGTTTTAACCAATCTCTGGCTCAGGAGATTCGGGGTCAGGACGTTGATCTCAAGCATCTTAGGCAAGGGGTGCAAGCAGTATTGGATAATCCTGAACGAGGCTTCTATACAATTGTCGAAACTGGCGTCGAAACTGGGGTTGAAACTGGGGTAGAAAAGGGGAGCCATATTATCGCGGCCGCCCTGATCACATTTGAGTGGAGTGATTGGAATAATCGCTGGGTTTGGTGGTTGCAGGATGTCTACGTGGAGCCCAGTCATCGTCAGCAAGGTATTTTTCGCAAGCTGTACAACCATTTGAAGACTCAGGCGCAGGCAGCCAATGTTTGTCGGTTATGCCTATATGTGTATGAAGGTAATACCGCAGCGCAGGAAGCCTATCGCAAGCTAGGGATGTCTCTTTCTGAATCTTTACTCTTTGAGGAACGGCTGTGAATATGCCACCCAAAATTCGGCATGGCGCAAAGCACCAGGTTGGAGGGTAACAGTTTTGACGAAGGGGCTAAGGTATTTTTGCCATAGCTATCAAGGGTTCTAGCCTTTTAGACTTTCCCAAACTTGTTACCCCCATGGGAACCCTGCCCATAACCCCCACCCCCCGGTGTGCGAATCTCAATTCCCTCCCCTACTGCTAACGAAATCGTCGCTGTGGACGACAGATCTGCCTCTGCACCTTCCTTCCCCAACCAACGATTCTCTCCTCGTTGACCCTCACCCCCGCCTGCTAAGCCAAACGGAGCGTATTGCCGTCGATTCGACAGAATTGCCGCTGTCATTGCCTCCCGAAAGCGAATCCGCCGCACCACTCCATGGCCACCGCGATACTGCCCCTCACCCCCACTGCCTCGCCGAATCGAAAATTCCTCCAGCAGCACTGGATAGCGCAACTCCAAAACCTCCGGGTCCGTCAGCCGTGAATTGGTCATGTGAGTCTGCACTGCATCCGTCCCGTCAAACCCCGGTCCTGCCCCCGATCCACCGCAGATCGTCTCGTAGTATTGATAGCGCGCATTGCCGAAACTGAAATTGTTCATCGTGCCCTGGCTCGCCGCCAATTGCCCCAGCGCCCCGTAAAGCGCATCGGCGATCGCCTGGGACGTTTCCACATTTCCCGCCACCACCGCTGCAGGATAACGCGGGTTCAGCAACGAGCCTTCTGGAATGATGATCTCCAGAGGCTCCAAACAGCCTGCGTTGAGCGGGATTGCCTCCTCCACCAACGTGCGAAAGACATAGAGCACAACCGCCTTGGCGATCGCCCGTGGCGCATTGAAATTGTCCGGCTGCGACGGCGACGTTCCCCTAAAGTCGATGCGCGCCCGGCGTTGACTCCCATCCAGACTGACCGTCACCTGAATCTGTGCCCCTGTGTCGAGTGGCACCGTAAAACTCGACTCCAAGGGAAGGGTTGTGGCCAGACGGGCGATCGCCCGACGCACCGCCTCCGCTGCATTGCCCCGCACATGGCCCATGTAGGATTGCACCGTGGCAAGACCATAGTGCTCCACCATCTGCTGCAATTCACGGACGCCCTTGGCATTGGCGGCTACCTGCGCCTGCAGATCCGCCAGATTTTGCTCCGGGTTGCGGGCTGGATAGGGACCACTGGTCAGCAGCGCCCGCAAAGACGCTGCCTGAAACACCCCCTCCGCTACCAGTCGCGTTGGCGCAATCAGAATCCCCTCTTCTGCAATACTCTGGCTGGCCGAAGGCATCGACCCCGGCGTGATGCCCCCCAGATCTGCATGGTGCCCCCGTGAGGCCACAAAGAAGGTGGGCTTGGTCTCCTCGGGCAGGAAGACGGGCGTAATTACTGTCACGTCTGGCAGATGAGTGCCACCGTTGTAGGGATCATTCAGTACCCAGGACTCCCCCGGCTGCAGGCTCTCGCCCGCTGCGTCGATCAGCGCTTGGACACTATCGCCCATAGAGCCTAGGTGAACGGGGATGTGCGGCGCATTGGCCACCAGTTGGCCCACCGCATCAAAAATGGCGCAGGAAAAATCCAAGCGTTCCTTGATGTTGACCGAGGCTGCGGTGTTCTGCAGCGTGAAGCCCATCTGCTCAGCAATGGACTGGAACAGGTTACTGAAGATCTCCAATCGTACCGGGTCAGGTTTGGCAAGGTCAGGGGTGAGGTCGCGAGTTGTCTCGGTGGTCGTGGCCCGACTAAGCAGCAAATCACCCAAGGCTGTCAGTTCCGCCTGCCACCCTGGTTCAATCACATTGGTCCCTGTCAGCTCCAGGATGATCGCCGGTCCGCTAATCAAATCTCCTGCCACCAGATTGCCCCGCTGAAAAACCGGCGTAGGGTGGAAGTGCTGGCCGGAAAATATTTCTACGGTCTTAACTGGTTGCAATGCCTGCGAACGACTTTGGGGCACCGCTGGTAACACGGGTGTTGGATTACGCCCGATAGCCTCCACCTGGGCGATCGCCACCACCAAGGGCTGATCACCTGGCAAAAAGCCGTAGCGCTGGCGATAGCGCTGTTCAAAGTCTTGCCGCATCGCAGCCAGCGGGCCAAAAGCTACTTCCAGGCTGGAATCACTGCCGACGTAGCGTAGTTGTAGCCGCTGCTCGATCTCGACCTGGGCTAGATCCTGGGCTGCTTGCTCCAGTAATGCCTGTTCAGCCTCAGTCGNTAAGCCCTCCAGCGTCTGGACGATCTGATCCCATGTCGCCTCGCTTAGCGGCAGCTCCAGCGATTGCTGCCGTAGCACTCGCCGATCCGCCAACCCCATGCCGTAGGCGGAAAGTACCCCTGCGTAAGGGTGAATTAGCACCTGTGGCATTCCCAAGGCTTCCGCCAGCCGACAGGCATGCTGTCCCCCCGCGGCCCCAAAGCAACAGAGCACGTACTCCCCGAGGTCATAGCCCCGCTGCACCGAGATCTTGCGGATGGCGTTGGCCATGTTGTCGATGGCGATCGCCAGGAATCCCTCCGCCACCTGTTCTGGGGTCTGGTCCTGTCCGGTGACCGCCGCCATCTCCGTTGCCAGCGCCGCGAACTGGGCCTGCACGACGCCTCGATCTAGCGGCAGATTGCCCGTCGGCCCGAACACCTGCGGGAAGAACTGTGGCTGAATTTTGCCCAACATCACATTGCAGTCTGTGACCGTCAGCGGTCCCCCTTTGCGGAAGCAGGCTGGTCCTGGGTTCGATCCGGCTGAGGCAGGTCCCACCTGACACCGTCCCCCCTCAAAGCGCAGAATCGAGCCGCCGCCTGCCGCCACCGTATGAATTGACATCATCGGTACCCGCAAGCGCACACCAGCAATTTCAGTCTCAAAGGCCCGCTCGTACTCACCGCTGTAGTGGGCCACATCCGTAGAGGTGCCGCCCATATCAAAGCTGATCATCTGCTCGAAGCCTGCCCGACGGCTGACCTCGACTGCCCCAACAATGCCCCCCGCCGGACCCGAAAGAATGCTGTCCTTACCTTGAAAGTCCCGTGCATTGGCCAAGCCCCCGCTGGACTGCATGAACAATAGTTGGGGTCCGTGGTCTGCCTCAGCTTCCAGCGCCGCACTGACCCGCTCGACATAACGGCGCAGGATGGGCGATAGATAAGCATCGACTACGGTTGTGTCCCCCCGGCCCACCAGCTTGATCAGCGGGCTGACCTCGTGGGAAACCGACACCTGCTCGAAGCCCACCGACCGTACTAAAGTCGCTAGGTGCTGCTCGTGGTCAGGATAGCGATAGCTGTGCATCAGGACAATCGCGCAACTGTGAATGCCGTCGGCTCGGGCTTGCTCCAGATCGGTTCGTAATATATCCAGATCCTGGAGGGGCTGCAGCACTTCCCCCTGGGCGGTCACCCTTTCGTTGACCTCGATCACCCGCTCGTAAAGTTGTTCCGGCAACACAATCTGGCGGGCAAAGATATCCGGTCGATTTTGATAACCGATGCGCAAGGCATCCCGAAAACCCTGGGTAATGAGTAGGAGAGTGCGATCGCCCTTGCGTTCCAGGAGAGCATTGGTGGCAACAGTGGTTCCCATGCGCACAACGGCGATTTGGTCTGCGGGGATCGGCTGTGATGCCTGAAGACCCATCACCTCGCGGATGCCCTGCAGCGGCGCGTCAGCATAGCGTTCCGGATTCTCCGACAGTAGCTTGTGCAAAATGATGCTGCCATTGGGTTGGCGGGCCACGATATCGGTGAAGGTGCCGCCCCGGTCAATCCAGAACTGCCAGCGTCCGTCGCTGAAGGTCATTACAAACCCTAGATCGCTTAGCGTGATGGGAAGAGGGTTCTTCGAGAAAATCGAACCCATTTGGCGTCGTCCTTGCTCAGGGCGTCCTCGCTAGCTCTGGCGGCAGAGGCGAGCTCTATATTAACGGCAATAAAGTCGGCGGGGAGATCGTAGCAGTGCGCTCCTTAGTTCGGCGGCACTATCAACGCCTCAAGGCCATGATACCCTTTGCTATCATGCCTCTCAATAGCGGAGGAACGGAACAACCCCGAATACGCCGTTCCAGCTGACTGCTCCGGGCCTATCCGTAGGGTAAGTTGGGGGCTGGGGGGGCTATCTTTGCACAAGCCTTGATTTCGTTAAAAATGTTCGCTGCAAACATGTGCATGATGAAAATGATAGAGCGCAAAAATTTTCATCACGTTTAAATAGGGGTAATTAAAACTAACGACGAGCCTCATCGTAGACCTTGCGGATTCTGGCGCGGGAAACGTGGGTGTAGAGCTGCGTGGTAGTGATATTGGCGTGCCCAAGCAGTTCTTGGACGACCCTTAGGTCTGCTCCACCTTCTAAAAGATGAGTGGCAAAACTGTGGCGTAGGGTATGGGGACTAATTTTTTGGTGGATCTGGGCACGCTCTGCACAGGTTTGAATCAAACGGTAGGCAGTGAAACGGTTAAAGTTTTTCTGTTTCTCCGTATGGAAGAGAAAATCTCCGAGTTTAAAGGGTGCTTTTTTGGAAAGGTAGGACTGGATGGCATCTTGGGCTTCTTCTCCCATCGGAACAATCCGTTCTTTATCGCCTTTGCCCAGACAGCGCAAATAACCGCCCTCCAGATTGAGGTCTTCGTGACGGAGGCTGCACAATTCAGAGACCCGTAAGCCACAGCCATAGAACAATTCCAGTACGGCTCGTTCCAGGGAAGTAGCGCATGAATCTAACATTTTTTCTATTTCTTCCACGGTGAGCACACTGGGCAGCGCCTGTCCCGTCTTCGGTAAATTCAATTCGGCGGCAGGATTGGCTTCGACCCAGCCCTGACGATTTCCAAAGCGATAGAAAGAACGGACGGCAGCCAATTTGCGTACCATCGAGCGAGGGCTTATCCGTTGACCGTGGAGATAACGAAGGAAACGGCTCAAGCCGTTCCGCCCCAGTTCGGTCCAGTCTTGGTCTGCCAAGAATACAGCGAAATCTCGTAAATCTTTCTGATACGCCTGAATCGTGT
>JGI20200J14955_1000232_pt1 | contig 12992 bp, 10 predicted proteins | sample NGESurshal092012_FD_14955 | JGI IMG/M metagenome (IMG submission 14955) | reverse complement strand
GGTGGTGGCCAGCGAAGCGGTGGACTGCCCGCGGTGCACGTTGTCGTAGGAGGGCACCAGACTGCGGTACAGGTCAAGGAGCTGCCTCGGCGGCTGGGTGGTCGCGGCGTTGTTGGTGACGATCCGCCCGCTGCGGGCGAAATCGAAATGCGTGCGCACCCGATCGACATCCAGTTCGGTGCGGAATGTGGTCATCTTCGGCCCTTTGCGTCTCGACGCCCGCCGGGCAGCCACGATGGCGCGGCGCCGGTGCCGGCCACAGCTGGGAGCAACCCGCGACCTCGAGTGATACCTGCGAAGTCAGGGTGCCGGATCGAGACGCTTGACGCCGAGCTCCGCGGTCAGCAACTCGATCGCCGCTTCCTCAGGGTCGCGCACCGCCGGCGGCGGTACCGACGGATCGACCGGTTCCCCGTAGTCCTCGGGGATGTCGTCGTCCTCGGGTGGCGGGGACGTGGGCGAGGACGATGGGTCGCCACCGCGGTCGGCGACTCGCGCATCGGGTCTCCGCGACGATCCGGACGGGCCGGTCGGCCCGCTCGCCGACGCACCGTCGGCGGCCTCACATCGCACCGTCCATGCGACGCCGAGGACTTCCCGCAGCGCGGCCCGCAGCAGGTCGGAGTTGGCCGGTTCCACCACCCGGCGCGCCATCCCGGCGGACGGCATCGCCAACCGCAGCACGCCCTGCTCGACCCCGACGATGGTGGCCGACTCGAGCAGGATCTGAGTCGTGCGGCGATGCCGCTGGACCGCGGCAAGCACCTCCGACCACACCCGTCGCACGTCGGTGACGTCAAGGGCCTCGGCGGAAAGCTCGGCGGCAACCTCGCCCGACGCCACGCCGGACGCTTCGGGTGGGCTCGGCTGGATCGCGCCGGCGGTTGCCGGCCCGTCGTCGGCGGACGGCGCGGGTGCGCGTCCGGTCGGCGCGGCGGATCGAGCTGGGGCAGATCGATCTGGGGCCGACCGCTCGGGGCTCGGACGCGGGCCGGAGCCACCCGCGCGCAGCGATCGCGTCGGCGGTGCGACCGATTCTCGGCCGGGCTGCGTCGAGCCCAGCTTCGGACGGACGGGCAGGCCAAGATCGGGTCCACTCCGGGCAGCGGTCGCCCGCGCGCTCACTGGATACGGCGTCGGCTCGGCGACCTCGGGCGGCCGCGCGTCGGCGGTCCGATGGGGATCCGCGGGCTCGGCGGCTTCGGTGGGCTCGGCGGCTTCCGCGGGCTCGGCAGCGATCGCCATCCGCCGTTCCATTCGTTCCAGCCGCTGCAGCAGCGCACCGTCGGAGGTCGACGCCGCCGGCAGCAGCATCCGGGCGCACATCAACTCCAGCACCAGCCGGGGAGACGTGGTGCCACGCATCTCCACCAGACCGGTGTGCATCACCTCGGCCAGCCGGGTCAGGGTGGCAACGCCAAGGCGTTCCGCCTGACCCTCCATCGAGCCGAGTTGGTCCTCCGGGCTGTCGATGAGACCCTTCGCGGCAGCATCCGGCACCGAGTCCAGGATCAGCAGGTCCCGCAACCGCTGCAGTAGGTCGGCCGCGAACCGCCTGGGGTCGTGCCCGGCCTCGACCACCCGATCGACGGCACCGAAGACCGAGGCGCCGTCGCCGGCGGCCAGCGCGTCGACCATCTCGTCAAGCAGCGCAGCGTCGGTGACGCCGAGCAGCGCGACCGCGTGCCGGTAGGTGACACCCTCCGGACCCGCACCGGCCAGCAACTGGTCCAGCATCGACAGCGAATCCCGCGCCGATCCCCCGCCCGCCCTGATGACCAGCGGGAACACCGCCGGCTCTACTGTCACCTTTTCTTCTGCGCACAACCGCTCGAGCAGCGTGCGCAGCGTGGTCGGCGCGATCAGTCGGAACGGGTAGTGGTGCGTCCGGGACCGGATGGTGGTCAGCACCTTGTCCGGTTCGGTGGTGGCGAAGATGAAGACCAGGTGCTCCGGCGGCTCCTCGACGATCTTCAGCAGTGCGTTGAAGCCCTGCGGAGTCACCATGTGTGCTTCGTCGATGATGAACACCCGGAAGCGCGATTCGGCCGGCATGTAGAACGCCCGGTCCCGCAGGTCCCGGGTGTCGTCGACGCCGCCGTGGCTGGCCGCGTCGAGCTCGACCACGTCCAGCGAGCCGGGGCCTTCCGGGGCCAGCGCAACGCAGGATCCGCAGACGCCGCACGGATCGGGTGTCGGCCCCTGCACGCAGTTCAGCGATCGGGCCAGGATGCGGGCCGACGAGGTCTTGCCGCAGCCGCGGGGGCCGGAGAACAGGTAGGCGTGGTTGATCCGACCTGCGGCCAGCGCGATGCGCAGCGGCTCGGTGACATGCTCCTGCCCGACCACCTCGGCGAACGTCGCCGGGCGGTATTTGCGATACAGCGCCAACCCCACGGCCCGAGGTTACGTCAGGGCACCGACACTGCTGGACACTGCTGATGGGACGGCCTGCCGCCCGGCTCCGCTGGCGCGGGGGTGACGGCGCCGGGTCAACAGACAGGTCAGCAGACAGAAGGGGACCCCCGCACCCGCCAGAGCTCACGGACCCTTGCTGCCTTCCAGCCCTGGGGGGGTTGATGAGATGGACGCCGCGGGGGTCCGCCGGTCAGTCTAGCCAACGCGCGGCGACCGGCCCACCATCCGCCGGCGGGTACCGTCACTGAATAAGGTCACCCTTGCCTACCAACCCGCGGGGGGTTCGATCCGCACCTGTCCTGCTGGGTGACAACAGGAGAACGCATGACGGTCGCGTTGTCGCCGCCCGAAGACCGGGCGCGCTGACCCATGCCCAGCTGGCTCGACGACTCCCCCTTCGGTATCACCTTCGCCGCGCTGTTCGGCATCGTGTTCCTGCGAGCACAGGGCACCTACTGGATCGGCCGCGCCGTCACTGCCGGATTGCTGCACACCCGGGTGGCCGCGTGGATGACGAGCCCGCGGATGACCAGGGCCATCGAGGCGCTGAACCGTTGGGGTCTGCCCGTCGTCACCGTGTCGTTCCTGACGGTCGGGTTCCAGACGGTGGTCAATGCGGCGGCCGGCCTCATCCGGATGCCGTGGCTGCGCTACACGCTCGCCATGCTCGTCGGCTGCGCCGCCTGGGCGGCGATCTATGCGACGGTCGGAATCGCGGCCTTCGAGGCGTCGCTCGCGCTGGCTGCCCGATCGCCGTGGGCGCTGATCGGGGTGCTCGCGATCGTCCTGGGCATGGTGATCGCGGTCATCGCGGTGCGGGGACGCTCCAGCGGCCGGAACACGGACACCGCGCCCCGAGCCGCACCGGGCTCACCGTCGCATGAGGATGCTCCTCGGGCCTGAGCAGCGCCCATCGTGATCGGCAGCCCGATCGGGTACGGCGATCGTGGGCATTTCGCGATGGTCGTGACCACCGCGACGTGCCCACTAGACTGCTCGGCGGAGGATTCGCCTAGAGGCCTATGGCGCACGCTTGGAAAGCGTGTTGGGTTAACGCCCTCACGGGTTCAAATCCCGTATCCTCCGCCACGCTGGCCAGCGGTAATGCTCGGCGGCCGATCTTGTCGATCGGTCACGAGCGCCGCCGTGGTCTCAGTTCCGGTCTCAGTTGAGGGTCGGAGCCCAGGCGATCCTGACGAAGTGACAACCGGGTCAGGGGCGCGAGACGCTGATCCGGCAGCGCGCACCGTGGCCGACCCGCCAGGAGACTGCCGCCCAGCTCCGAGCACGGTTCGGCTGGACCGCCTCGCCCCGATTGAACGGCGCGCGACCACGGGACAGGAACGCGCTGTATGCAGGAAGCGCCGTCTGCGGGACCTCAAACCGCCACGAGATGCCCGCGGGCCAGGGGAGTGGACGCGGTCGGCGCTGACGGGCTCAGGTGAACCACGCAGTCGGGTGCGGTTGCGGGGGCGGCCCCGGCCGGCTGCACGGAATAACCGACGGCGAGCGCCAACGCGAGGGCGCCGGCGGCAGCGAGCGCGCGGACGACAGTTGCTTTCATGATCACTCCAGGATCGAATCTCGCCAATGGTGGATGCAGGGATCGAGCGCTCCCTTTCACCCTGGCGCGATGTCCGGTTCGCGTCGATTCGCCTTTCGGCGTATTTCCCTTCGGGTCCCCCGGCGATAGCTTGGGTGCGACCGAAGGGGATGCGGCGGTGGCTGCACCGAAAAGGCAACGCGGATTCGACCTGCGTGCGTTGACGACGCTGATCGCCGACGCCAACGAGGACCAGCCCGGCCCGATGCTGCCCTGGTCCTTGCTGGACGGACTCGCAGAACTGATACCGGCCGAGGAGGTGTCGATCTGCGAGCTGGATCTGGTCAACCAGGAGCGGGAACTGCAGCAGGGCGTGCTGGAGGACGAACCCCGGTGCCTGGAGCGGGGCGAGTCCACGCCCGGGGAGTACAAGTCCTTCTGGCGCTACTACGACTCGTTCTGGCAGGGTCTCCCACCCTCACGGGTCGGGCAGGTTCGCAGCTGGACGGACCGGTACCCAGGCCGGCTGCTCGCCGAGCAGCCGCTGTATCGGGAAGCCTTCCAACCGTGCGGCGTCAAGTACCTGTTGTCGGTCGGGCTGCCGGCGCCCACCGGACGCGAACGGAATCTGCTGTTCTGGAGGCACGCAGGCCCCGACTTCTCCGACCGGGAGAAGGATCTGTTGACACTGCTTCGCCCGCATGTGGCGGAGATATACGCCGGCGCGGTCCGGCGGCGACGCGGGGTCCTGACTGCGCGCGAATGAGAAGTGCTCGAACTGGCGGCGGAGGGCCTGGGCAACGCCGAGATCGCCGCCCGGCTGTTCACGTCGGTGAGCACCGTTCGTAAGCACCTGGAACACATCTTCGACCGGACCGGCGTCCGCACGCGCGGGGCGGCGGTCGCCCGGATGCTGCCGGAACTCCGCGATATCCACCGCGTTGACAGCGCCGGCGACCTGGGGGGGATCTCCGCGCGACGACCGCGTGGGTCATCGCACCTTGTCCGGCGTTCTTCTCGGCCGGGAGTGACGGGCCGCCGCCAACTTGGCGGGGGCGGCAGCGTGCACAGGCACGGCGGGTCGGCCAGGGTGTACAGGACCGCTCCCGAAACGACCCCGGTCACACCGGCCAGCGTGATCAAGTAGATCAAAGCGCCGACACCCGGACCCTTGAGTTTCTCACGGGATCGGTCGAAGAATCGGTCCCGCTGAGTCCAGTCACCAAGGGCGGCAACACATCAGCCGAGTCGTCACCCCGCCCACTGGTGCCATGCGGTCGGTTCACCCGCGCCCGTGATCACGACCGACTTCAGCAACCTGCAGGTTCAGGCTGGCGCTCGGACCGGTTTCGCTCAGGTGGCATCATCCAGATCGGATCTTGGCGCTGGACCTGCACGGGCCAGCGCGTTCAGCCCGCGGCCGAGGCGGACCTGGAGAGCTTGTTGGGTTCACGCCCTCACGGGTTCAAATCCCGTATCCTCCGCCTCGCTGTCTTATCGGCCCGACGCTTCACCCAGAGCCGGGTGCGGCAGGCTCGTCGGTCCAGGCGACCTGCACGAGCTCCGACGGGCGTCCGCGTCTGGCCAGCAGTCCCCGGCCGGGTGGTTGCACCCGGGCAACCACACCGTTGAGAACGGCTCCCTCGCCCCGATCCCCCGAGAGCACCAGCCCGGGACTCCCGATCTCGAGCATTCGCTGCATGACGTGGTCGTACGAGCGGGCGATTCCTGACACGCGACGGCCGATGACCAGGTGCATGCCGATGTCACGGGCCTGCGGCAGCAGGGGTGCCAATGACTCCAGCGGGTTCCCCTCGCGCGTCGCCACGAGGTCATAGTCATCGACCACGACGAGCACCTCAGGACCGTTCCACCATGACCTGGAACGCAGCCTCGCCACGTCGAGGTCTGGTCCCGGTAGGCGGTTCTCCAGCGCCCTGGCCAGGTCGGTGACGACATCCGGCGCAGCGTTCGAGGATCCGACGTAGGACAGCAGGTACTCGTTCGGCACAACGTCGAGCAGGGTGCGCCGGTAGTCGAACAGCGCGATCAGCAGTTCGTCCGGTCGCCGGGTATCGACCAGCCCGCGCAGGATGGTCCGCAACGCAGCTGACTTTCCGGACTGCGAGTCGCCCAGGACCAGGAAGTGCGGGTCGGGCCCGAACAGGTCAAGTCGCGCCGGCCCGAGGTCGACACCCGACATGCCGAGGATCACCTCCCGGCTCCCGTTGCGCGCCGTTGGGTGAAGTTCGCCGGCCGAGACGTGTGCCGGAAGAATTCGCACCGCACGAGCTGGTGGTCCCGCCCACGCCGCCGCGACCGCGGCGATGCTGTCGTCCAGTGCCTTGCCCAGATCAGCGATGTCGTCCCCCCCGTCGAGGCGCGGCAGGGCGGTCTGGAACACCAACTTGTCAGCGGTCAGCCCCCGAGCCGGCGCGGCACCGCTGATGCGTTCCTGCGACTTGCGGTCGACGCGCGACTCGAACGGGTCGTTGATGCGGAGCTCCAGCCGGCCCCGCAGCGCGTTCTGCAGCGCGGGGCGGATATCGGTCCAGCGGCTGGCGCTCACCACCACGTGGATGCCGTATCCCAACCCGCGGGCGGCGATGTCAGTGACCAGCTCCTCCGCCTCCGTCAGTTCGGTACGTATCGCTCCCCAGTTGTCGAGCAGCAGCACGATGTCGGCCGCAGATTGGCCGTAGTTCTTTCCTTCGGCGAACCGGCGCCTCAGCATGGCGGGTGAGTCGATGCGATGCTCCCGGAAGAGCAGTTCGCGCGCGGCCAGCACAGCCGACAGCTCACCGAGAATCCTGACGGCGCGCTCGCTATCGCTGCGCCCGGCGATCGCGCCCACGTTCGGCAGAGCGTCCAGCGGAGCGAGGGCTCCACCGAAGTCGATCCCGTAGAAGCTCAGTTCCCGCGGTGTGTGCGTCACGGCCGCGCCGAGCACCAGGCTCCGGATCACTGTGCTCTTGCCGGTCTGCGGGGCGCCGACGATGGCAATGTTGCCCTCGGCCACCGCCAGATCGAGCCTGAAGACGTCGATGCGCTGCTCCTGCGGACGGTCTATCAGGCCAATCGGAACCTGCAGCGCGCCGCGCCCGTTGGCAGCAGTGAGCCCGCGGTCCGGGTCGACCTCGAGCCTCCCGGTGACGGCCGCCAACGAAAACCGCTGCAGCAGCGGCGGCAACCAGACCTGGTGCACGCGCCCGGCCGCCGGCCTCAGCCGCTCGACGACCACGTCCATGACCGAGGGCACGCCGGACGCCGCACGCTCAGCACCCTCGTGGTCACGATGCTGGTCGACCAGGCCACCGATCCCGTTGTACGCCGTATACGGCAGCGGGTGCGGCGTGGCCGGCAGCTTCATTGCCGGGGACTCATACGGGGTCGACACCTGGGCCACCTTGAAGCGCTCGAACACCGTCGTGTCCACCCGCAAGAACCCGGAGCCAGGGAACGGAGGCAACTCGTACGCGTCCGGCACGCCGATCGCCTCGCGGCTCTCTGCGGGACTGAACGTCTTGAGTCCGATGCGATAGCTCAGGTGGCTCTCCAGTCCGCGGATGCGGCCTGTCTCCAGCCGTTGCGACGCCAACAGGAGGTGAACACCGATCGATCGGCCGATCCGCCCGATAGCGACAAAAAGCTCGGCGAAGTCGGGCTTTGCCGTCAGCAGTTCGCTGAACTCGTCCACGATCAGCAGCAGCGACGGCAGCGGGTCCAGCTGCTCGCCCTGGTCCCGCCGCCGGTTGTACTCGTGAACGTTGGGGAGGTTGCCCGCCTCCTTGAGAACGCGCTGACGCCGGCGGATCTCGCCGTACAGCGCGTCGTGCATTCGATCCACCAGGCCAAGGTCCTCCTGAAGGTTGGTAATCGCGCCCGCGACATGCGGCAGCGGCTCCATCCCCGCAAACGTCGCCCCGCCCTTGTAGTCGACGAGCACGAACGCCAGGCGTTCCGGGTCGTGGGTCGTGGCCAGCGCAAGAACCAGGGTGCGCAGCAGTTCGGACTTGCCTGACCCGGTCGCCCCGACGACCAGACCGTGCGGGCCCATCCCGCCGAGCGCCGACTCCTTCAGGTCGAGAGTGAGCGGTAAGCCGCTGGCGGCCATGCCGAGCGGCACGCGAAGGAACTGTCGAGCCGTCCGCGCCCGCCACTGCGACCGGGGATCTATGTCGGCGACGTCCGGGACGCCGAGCAGTGCGAACAGGTCGACATCCTGGGCGAGGGGACTCGGCGGCCGACTCCTGCGAAACCCGGATCGGGCAGAGCGCTCGGGCGAGGGCCGACAGGGCGGGCACGGACACCCGATCCGCCTGAATGACGGCACCGGTCGCTTCCGCCGAGCTGGGATACTCGACAACGGCCCGGCCATCTCGCTCGATGGTGAAGCGGACGTCGACGGTGGATGGTTCCAGGCGCTTGTCACCGACGACGTAGACAAGGGTGACGCCCGCGTCCTGCGGGCGAACACTCACCTCGCCCAGGTCGAAGCCCAGGTGCGACGGCAGCCGCTCTGCGTCGATCACCACGACCAGCCGCCGGCTCAGCCGCCCACCCGTCCCCCGGGCCCGGGCCGCCCGGTCGAGCAGGCTCTCGAGTTCCGGGCGCAGCACGTCGCCCAGCTCCTGGAGGTCGGACGCGACGAGCCGCGTTGGCACGGGACCGTCATAGGTGTGGTCAGTGATCGTGTGCGGCAGCCACTTCACCCACGACCACAGCGGCAGCCCCTCGGGAGCGAAGCAGAATGCCAACTGCAGGTCGTCCGCCGAATGCAGAGTGACAGCCTGCGCAAGGACTGAACGCAGTACGCCGCGCGCCTCGTCCAGGTCGCCGCACAGCGACACCACGCCCATGGAACCGAGGTCAACGGCCGCCGGCTGGTCAGTGAGAATCCTCTGGCCGTCGAGTATCTGCCTCGCCGCCGAGACGCACACCGGGTCGGCGCGGTCCATCGGCGTCTGTTCGCCCCGGCGCTTCACCTGCAAACGCGGCAGGACGTCGCCGATACCCACGCGCAAAGACAGGAAGTCGGTGTCGTGGACCCGCCGCTCCCACAGGCGCGAGGTGTCCGAGGCGAGGTCGAGCAGGCGCTCGGGCTCGGGATGTCGGAATGCTTCGGCGGCCATCTGGTTGCGTCGCGCGCCGCGCAGTTGTTCGCGCACCTGCTCGAGATATTCCAGGTACCGCGCCCGGTCCTCCCGGAGGCGCCGCCTCGGCAACCCCCGCTGGACAAGGAACATTCCGAGCCCCACCCCGACCGACGCCATCATGAAGACCAGGCCCGCCGCGACGGCCACTGGCCGGGGATTTGCCAGGATGAAGATCATGCTGCCGGCGGTGCCCAGCACCGGGAACAGGACCTGAAAGACACCCTGCGCCCCGGACTGGGTGTCCTGCGGTTGTGGCGGGGCGAGCAGGGTGATGACGTCGTCCTCGATCGGCGGCGGGTGCATCCGCGGCGGGCGGTTGACGATGGTGGAGGTCACCGACAGAGGGTACGGGCCGATCCGGGACGAGCGGTACAGTGCCCGACATGTCGCCTGAGCGGGTTTCTGCAGGCGGTGGCCCGTCGCTGACGCAGTGCAGGCTCACGCTGGTCGGCTCACGTCGTCGGATAGATCTGGCGGTGCCCGGGGATCTGCCGCTGGCCGAGTTGCTTCTGGACGTGGTCCGACTCCTGGACGAGCCGGACGCCGAGACCGACTACCGCGCTTGGGGTTTGGGGCGACTCGGACACGAGACCCTGCCGCCGGACAGGAGCCTTACCGACCTTGGAGTGCTCGATGGCGAGGTCCTCTATCTGCGCGATCAGCACCGGGTGACGGCGCCCACCCGGGTCGAGGACGTCATCGAGGGGGTCCAGGATTCCTTAGAGGCGGATCCGCAGCTGTGGCGACCGGACCTTCGCGTGCGTCTGGCGCTCTGGATGGCCGGGCTGGTCGCACTGGTGGCCAGCGCTGCCGCCGTTCGTTTATCTGATGTTGCGGCCAGGTCCCGGATTCCCCTTGTCGCAGCGGTAGGGGCGGCTGTCCTGCTGTGTGTGGCGTTGGGTCTGCAGCGGGTGGTTCGTCGGCCGGTATCCGCTGCGGGGAGTGCAATCACCGCCTGGCCCGTGGCGGCCGCCGCCGGCGTCCTGGCCATCAGCTCCGACAACGTCGCAACAAGGATCGCGGGCGGAGCCGCCGGATTGGCGGTAGCGCTCGTCCTTTCGGCTGTGGCTGTGCCCGCGATACGGCCGGTTGCCCTCGGTGTCGCACCCGGTGTTGCACTGTTGCTGGGCGCCGCCGGAGCAGTGTCGGTCGGCACCCAGGTTCCTGGCACGGCCGGCGTTGCTGCTTTCCTTGCCGTCGTGCTGGTGAGTGTCCTGCCGCGGCTGGCGATCGGGGCGGGCGGACTTGCCACTCTCGACGAAACCGCTCTGAGCGGTGTGCCCGTCCGGGCCGAGGAGCTGTCCGCGGGTGTCCGCGACGCCCATCGGATGCTTGCCTGGTCGGTCGCGGCCCTCGGCCTCGTTGCACTGCCGTGCATTGTCCTGGTAGCGCTCGCGGGCACTTCTTGGTCGCTGGCCACCGCAGCGCTGTTGGCACTCGCGCTGGTTCTGCGAGCCCGCGGCTTCGTCCTCGCCCGCGAGATCGTCCCGCTCGTGGTGGTGGGGGCGGCCGGCCTGCTCGTCGTGACGGCGTTGCTTCTTGCGCGGGTTGGGCCGGATGTCCGACCCTTCGTGGCAGCGGGTGTGGCGACGATCACCGTCTGGGCCTTGCTCGTGGCCGGCTCGCTGGAAGTCAGGCCTGCCGTTGGGGCGCGAATGCGCCGTTGGCTGGACGGGCTGGAGCGGATCGTTGTGGTGATATCGGTCCCTGTTCTGGCGGGCATGCTCGGGCTCTACACCGCGGTCATCGAGCTCGTGTCGTGACCTGGAACGGCTCGGTGCCGCAGGCGAGGACCCACGGCGGTAGCGGTGATGAGCCCGCGGCCGGTTCCGACCCCAGGATCGAGTCAGCCGCGCGTGACCTGGCCTTCAGTGCCGAGCTCGCGACGATGGGCCTGATCCCGAGCGAGGATGTGACAGAGCTTCCGGCGCCGTTGCCGGCGGCGCCCGAGCCAGCGGCGACGGGACAGGTCTCGGACCGCATCGATGCCTACCTCCCGCGGCGAACGCGGCCCGGCGTCGCCCGCCGTTCCCCGTTCAGCGCGGGGCCGCGACTGTCCCGCGCCCTGCGCCCGTTGGGTGCTGCGCTGCGCCGCACCGTGCTCGAGCCCAGCCTGGCAGCCGACGTCCGCCGTGACCGCGAACTCGCAACCGTTCTGCGCGCGACCACGTCGGGTTGCCGGCGGGTGCTCGTCCTTTCCGCCGGTCCGGGATGCGGGCAGACTTCCGCCGCGGCGCTGATCGCGCTCACGCTCAGTCGGGTACGTGACGACCGGGTGGCCGCGGTCGACCTGGACGCAGATTCCACCTCACTCGCGTCCGTGCTGGGTCAGCCGCAGGCGCCGACGGCGGGTGACGTCCTGCGTGCCGCGCGGCGGGCGCGGCAGGGCGGCGCGTTCTCCCCCCGGCTCGGGTCGAACGCGCCGCTGGCCGTCCTGCGCATGGAAGGCCTGGGCGCCGACCAGATCGAGGAGGCGATGGAGGCACTGCTGGCCGTCGAACGAGGTGTCGCCGTGACGGTCGTCGATCCGGGGTTTTCGCCCAAGGGGTTCCTTCTCGACAGGCTGCTGGCCGGTACCCATAGGCTCGTGGTCGTCGCGCCCGCCAACAACCTACCGCTCGCCGAGCGACTGCTCGACGACGTCGCAGCGCGTGGGCCTGAAGTCTCGACGGACACCGCAATCATCCTCCGCTGCGGTGAGCAGGCGGCGGTCCGGCGGCGCAGCTCGTCCGCCGAGTTCATGACGGTGCTGACAGTCCCGCGGGACGACACGCTGGCGGCAGCGCCGGTGATCGACCTGGCCGCGCTGCGGCCGGGCACCCGGCGTGCCGTCGTCAACGTCTCACTTGCGGTGATGGCCGATCGCCCGCGGTCGGCGACGCGCGGGAGGTGAACTCTACGACGCCCCCAGCATGCGCTTGAACCGTTGAAGCCGGCCTTCGCCGGAGGCACGCCTCGCTTTGCGCAGGAGAAAGTTGTAGGCCGCTCGGGCGTCTGGATCCGCTTCCAGGTATCTCTCCAGGTCATCGTCGCCCAACTGGATGCGCTCCACGGGGTACGGGGTGGGTGCGTCGACAGCAGGGTCATGACCGCGCCGCTCCTCGACCGTCATACCGACCAACTCGGCGTAGGTGGCGGGGTAACGCTGAACCCGGAGGGTGAAGCCTTCCCCACGCACAATGCAGTGCTGATGGATCCGCTCCAGCATCCCCCGAGCCGCGGGAGTGCGGGGCTCGTTGGGGACGACCAGCAGGAACGACACCAGGCGTCCCTCCGCCTCCGGGATCTGCCCGCTGTCGAGAGCATCCATGTAGCCACCGAGCTTGTAGCTGATCTGGAGGAGCTTCTCGTCGTCGTCACGAAGCGGGCGTTCTTCGACCGCTACGAGGCTGATCTGGGTGTGGTCGTCGGACAACACCATGATGTCGATGACCTCCGCGTTCTCAACTGACATCGGTCTCCTTCGCCAAGTTATCCACAGGTCCGCGAGATTGTAAGTGGCCGGGGGCCGTCTGTGGGTATGCTCCCCGTTCCTGCTGGGCTTGGTGGACGGGGGTGCTGGATGCGGAGCGACGACGAGTTGCTGCAGCAACACGCCGTGCATAGCACGCGGCTCGTTTCCGCGTTCACTCACGGTCGACGGCGGTCGTGGGCGGAGAGGAGGTCGCTGACCTCAGCCGTACTGGTCGGCGGGCTGCTCGCCGTTGCTGTGGCGTTCGGGTCGGGTGTCACGGTCGTGGTGCGCGAGCAGCTCGCCGAGAACCAGGCGCAGCAGGAAGCACTCGAGCGTCAACAGCAGGAGAACGACCGCACACGGCAACAGTTGGAGCAGGAGAACACCGCGCGTTCGGCGACGACGTCGCCGCCACCCTAGG
>JGI20200J14955_1000229_pt1 | contig 13060 bp, 13 predicted proteins | sample NGESurshal092012_FD_14955 | JGI IMG/M metagenome (IMG submission 14955) | reverse complement strand
GGGGCAGCCGAGAAACCCCTTTCTAAGTCCGAGCATCTGCTTGCTATGCATGCACCATGAGATATTGACCGTTCCCGTTGTATTCACCATCACAGGTCGCAAAGTTGGTTCCTAGCCAGAGCAGATAAAATCTCCAAATCCGGCGAAATTTAGCATAGTCCATGCCATAATCCAGATTTTTAACCAGGTCCTGGCGGGCATCAAAATTATCTAGCCAGGACTTGAAGGTTTTATGGTAGTTGATACCATTCAAGTACCACCGCTGGGTGGTTTTCAAGTCTTTATTATGGTTGGGAACTGCATCGTAATTCCAGTAGCGGCCATGGGGGAAGATATATTTGTGAGTAAAGGGACTTGAAATATTGTTGGGTGTGCGAACCGTAATGATATGAATGAAAACTGTGCCCTTTTCCTTCAAGAAAGAGGCTAGTTTTCGGAATGACTGAGTTAAGTTTCCAACATGGCAGAACACACCCACAGAGAGGATTTTGTCAAACTTCTCTTCAAACTGAGCATCATTTAAATCCCCTTCATGCAAGGTGAATCTGCCTGAACTTAAGTAGCTTTCAGGGTCTTGCATTTTTTTGCGCATGTACTCGCACTGTTGATGACTTAAGTTCAGCCCCGTAAACCGGACATTAGGAAATTTGGAAAGGATATAGTTCGGAACACAGCCCCAGCCACACCCAAAATCTAGAATGTTATCGCCATCCTGGATATTCATTTTTTCAATCATGTCATCAATCATATGCATTTGAGACTCTTCCAGATTGGCGGCTCCTTTCTGCCATAATCCCATGCTGTATTTGGGATAGATGACCTTCCAATCTCCTAACATCGGGTTCAACATCTCCTGAGGTAGATCATATTGAATCTTCATCAGTTCCCGGGAACTTTCTGCCAGGTGATCCGCTTCTTTGAGTACCCACTCATAGGGTGCTAACAGGGAGGGAAAATGCTTGAAAAATACAGGCATGCAGGTATTAAAAAGTTGAAGCAGGGCATCATCAGGAATTTCCAACCCATTAATATAGGCTTCTGCTACGGCCATTTGTACTTCATTAACGACCGAAACAACTCCACGGGTTGCTTGGTATGCAATAGGATCTTTTATATTGATATCCCCAATCAGAGGGATATGCTTTTGAAAATCTTGAAACATAGGGGTAGACGTCATGATCAGCCTCCTGTTAGGCTTGAAGAATCAATTCGAGAGTTCTATTATAGTCTCATAGAAAAAATGGCCTTGGTCCAGATTTAGAGTGGTTTGTTCACATAAATTTATGAAAATTGTTGAAAATCAACTTCTGATTCATCAGGTAGAATACGCAAAAAAGTTGCGTCCAGGGCTGCCTCCTGAGGCCTTTATGCCCGATCGCAGCAAGGTCGTTATTTTATTGATTAATTTAACAATTCTGTTGCTCGGTTGGGGGATTGCTTCGCATCTTGATCACTGGCCTGTAGCTCTTTTATGGCTCTACCTACCCGTGACCTTAATCATGGGGAACAGTGTGATCGTTTTACTATTTAGCTCCCATGATTTGATGCATACAGGGATAATCAAAAATCCCTATTGGCTACGGATGGTCAGCCTATTAGGGTTGACGATGCTATGGATGCCACCAACTCTATGGAAGAACGTTCATAATCGGGTTCATCATCATAGAACAAACGCGCTTGGGGATCCTGACCGCAACTTTTTGTATCAGCAACCGAATACGTGGGGAAAGTGGATTCAAAACCTATTTGTGCCCTCCCAAACGATTTATCCATTCTGGTTACTGCTAGGGCTGATGAGTAGCTGGGGAATTTATGCATTTCGCAACCTAACCTCAGTTCTATTATTTAACAGTGAAGATGTAAACTATGTGCCTGCGGCCTTTAAGGTGCACACGGAAGAGCGAAGGGAAATTGCCTTAGAATTCGTCATTATTTTTACCCTCCATGTAAGTATCCTGGCATACCTCCAATTTAACTTACTGAAATTAGCACTAAGCTATTTTTTACCGATTTCCATTGGTTATGCCGGCATTATGTTTTATGTTTATACCAATCACATGCTCTGCCGTATGACCAAGATTAATGATCCTTTGGCCAATAGTATTTCAATTAAAGTTCCTAAACTGTTTGATTTGCTACATCTAAACTTTTCTTATCACGCTGAACATCATATTTTTCCTGGACTGAACTCTGACTACTATCCCCTCGTGCAGAACTTGATCAAGACTCACTACCCTGAGCGTTCTCATTACATCCTGGGGGCCAGAGAAGCTTGGTGGTTGCTACTACACACCCCGCGCCATTACAAGAATGAAACCACGTTCACCGATTGGACCGGCGAGGCATCCGCCTCTTGTCGGTTAAATGTAGCACCGCCCAATGTGCCAATCCCTATCCATAGATTTCCTGGACCAAGCGGGGTTTCTTAGAACGCATCGGAGTTTTGCGATCGTCTTTTCGGCGGAAATAACTCTTGCGATCGCTTAGAACACCTCTCCTGGATCAATCTCAGCTGAGGTCAGGTTGAACTCGCTTAGTTGTATAGACTTCTTCTGTTTTTCGTTAGCAACTTTCCATCGCTTCTGCACTTTTTACGTTTACCCATTCACTACTACCATCTACCCAGTACTCTTTCTTCCAAACAGGGGCGTTGTACTTTAAGGTGTCAATGGCATACTGACAGGCTTCAAAGCCTTCTTTCCGATGGGGAGAACCGACTGCCACGATTACAGAAATCTCACCTATGCATAACCTGCCGATCCGGTGGTGGATAACCACTCGATTGGTTTCGGGCCATTTTTGGTAAATCTGGTCAGCTATTTCAGCAAATACTTTGAGGGCCATCGGTTCGTAGGCTTCGTATTCGAGGAAATCAACAGGTCTTTTGCCTGTTTGATTGCGTACAGTCCCGCACATGAGATTTACCGAACCATTGCCTGGGTCAGCGGCAAGATCATAGACCTCTTGCAGGTCAAGGGAGGCTGTTGTGATACGGAAGTGCTCTAGATTCTTGGTCATGGCTGCATTATCGCAGTTGGATCAAGCAAGATGGGAGGAGTAGCCAGTGATTGGAGGATAAGTCCTATGGCTCAACGAACTTCCAAATGGGATGCAGGGAGATTTTGGCAAACCCTGGTCTACTTTAAAGTGTTAGAACCCCCTGCTTGGATACGTTCTCTATTTAGGGGCCCCAGCGCTCAACCTGAGGGAGGAAAAATGCCTATACACGATGTGATTTTTGATTTTCAGTATCCATCCAGTGATGTGAAAGAGACCTGGGGGGCGTTGGATGACGTAGTAATGGGTGGCGTCAGCCAGAGTGGAATCCGGCTCGTAGAGAATTCGGCTTTGTTCTCAGGAAATGTGTCTACGGATAATTCCGGCGGTTTTGCTTCGATCCGTACCCGCAATTTTGAAACTCCCTTCGATCTATCTGGATATGACGGTCTCGAAATCCGTTTGCGGGGAGATGGTAAGCGCTATAAATTCATGCTCCGCAGCGAAACGAAATGGGATGGCGTCGCCTACTGCTACTCCTTCGATACGCTAAAAGACACTTGGACAACTGTACGCATTCCCTTTGCGCAACTGATTCCTGTCTTCCGAGCCAAAACTGTTCAGGATGCAGCTCCGCTCAATACTCGCCAGGTTAGTTCTTTCCAAATCATGCTTAGTAAATTCGAGTATGACGGAGGACTGAATCCCTCTTTTTCCCCTGGTTATTTTGAATTACAAGTGGAATCGATCAAGGCCTATAGGAATTAAGGTTCCGTTGCAAAAAATGATTCGCGCAAGAGGTCTCCTAAACGGTCGGTTCGCACATTTTGAACAGGTCAAAGGGATTAATGACTTAACGGGCAAGGGATAGCGCAACCACGCCGGAGAATACGCAGGAAAAGCCGATTGAAGTAGGCTGTAGAGCAACGAAAGGAGCCTTCAGCTTATGAGTGATGTAGTGCAAATCAGTTCTGAGCGGGGTGCATCATCAGCAAGACGAATCGGTCGAAGAGAGTCTGTTGCGTTTTGGGCACTCCAAAGACAAACGCCCTGATTTGTTGCAGTATCGTCAATTGTTGGCGACCCTAGACCCTGCGGGGATTCCGTTAGTGAGTGCAACCCTGCCTGGCAATGGAGCCGATGACCCCCTGTATTGGCCCACCTGGCAGCTGATGGCCAAAGTGATTGGACACAAACACTTTGTCTTTTTAGCCGATTGCGAAGCCGCAGCGCTCGCCACGCGCGCCCAAATTGCTTCGAAGGGAGGGGTCTATTGTTTTCCCGTTCCGATGACTGGACAACGTCCCTTGTGGCTCAAACAATGGGTGCTCAACCCACCGAGTCCGAGTATAGAGATTCGTTTAGCGAAACAGGATGCGCAAGAAGCTGCGGTTGGCAAATCGCTTTGGGCATAAGGTCTTTGCCAATTCAGGATTAACCACATTCTAAGTCAACCCACCGATACCAGCTCACAAGTACTAAGCCGCTGGAAGTAATGATCGTCCTATTTCTTGGAATTACTGCGTTGTACTATCTTGTCAAAACGATCGACCCGTCATTTATGCGAACGCGGTGACGCAAACTTTAACAGTGGTCGATTTGGTATTGCTGAGTTAAACCATTTCTGCGCTATGCCAAACCATTTCTGCGCTATGCCACACCTATGCAATGCCCAGATTCTGGTATGCTGTCCAGCGGACGAACTCCGCAATGTTTGTCCGCGTATCCGAATCAAATGAGAGGAGTTTTTGTGAAGAAATTGCTTGTTGGCACGATTGCCGCCCTGTTCACCCTTTCGATGGGGGGAATGGCTATGGCCGAGGATAAGGCCACGATGGAGAAGCCGGTGATGGAAAAGCCGGCGATGGATAATACTATGCAAAAGCCGTCGGTGGAGAAAGCCCAGACGAGGGAAGCGACCGCCACGGTGAAGGCCATCGACCTGAAGAAGCGGATCGTTACCTTGACGGGTTCCGAAGGCAAAGTCTTCGATGTGAAGGTCGGCGAAGAGGCCAAGAACCTGCCCCAGGTGAAGGTCGGCGATCTAGTGACTGTCACTTACTACGAGTCGATAGCGGTCAAGGTATACAAGAAAGGCGAGGCCCCAAAGGCCGACGGGATGACCGAAGGAGTCATAACCGCAGCACCTGGGCAGAAGCCCGAGGGGGTTAAGGCGGCCCAAGTGACCGTGACGGCCACGGTCGAAGCCCTCGATAAGATAAAGCAGACCGCTACCCTCAAGCTCCCGGACGGGAAGTCCATCAGCGTGAAGGTGAAGGATCCGAAAAACATGGAGAACGTGAAGGTGGGGGACGAGGTAGTGATCACCTATTCTGAGGCCCTAGCAATCTCCGTGGTATCGGCAAAGAAGAGTTAGATTACTTTCTCTTGGTTTAATGCAGAACCCTTTTTCGAGGGGTTCTGCATTAAACAAGGCTATTGGACCTAGGCATTCACAAAAATAGCGATAAAGATCCTGACATAGATAATGGCTTAGACCGCCTCGCCTTAGGCCTGTAAAGTTAGCTGGCCCAAACATGCCGAGTGAACTAAGCATTGGGTAAGCTATCACTCAACAACCGTTTTCCATGCTCTGCACTCTCCTCTTGATACCCGCAACGGAAGATGCAGCGCTTGTCATTGTGGTGATGCAGCTTGGCACAACGGATAGCTTTTTGACCTTTCCAGCGCACATAGACCTCAGCAGCCAGCAACATTCCAAAAAGTGGGGCAGTGAAGTACACCCAAAGGGCTGTCCAGTTTTGAGCGGGGATGGCGGAGGCTAAAGTGCGGGCAGGATTCATACTCATACCCGACAGCGGGGCTTCCAGCGTGATGTAAATGGCAATTAAAATTCCTGCAAACAGTCCCGTATATTGCCCACGGCTAGGACTGTTCGAGACCAAAAGAACCATCAGCATAAGGCCGAAGGAAATAATCAGTTCTGCCAGGAAAGCAACCCCTGCCCCGGCAGAACCAGGAAGGGTAACGATGTAATTCACCGCTGGATCAGCAATCGTTTCTTTCAGCCATACGGAAACCAGCAATACCCCCAGTANTCCACCGNTAAATTGGGCCACGATATAGAAAAATGCATCCCAGCCTTGAATCTTGCCCAGACGGAAGAAGGTGAAAGTGACTACCGGATTGATATGTGCTCCAGATTGCTTGCCCCATGGGGAGTAGATGATGGCCATCGCGGTCAATCCCATCGCCACGCCAATGATCAATCGCCGTAACAACGGGTCAAGAATTGTTTGTCGAATCGGTGAAATGGGATGCTCCAAAAGAGCTGTCACAACGCTGGCAACTATCATGAAAAAGCCCAGACCAGCAGCTTCCATCAAATATTCAGGATAGTGACGACGTAAAGCATTCATGACAGAGAAATCGGGTGAGTTGCTANACCATCCCGTGTAGCGATCTGCTCCACGATAAAGTTGNCCACATATTCANTCTGATGACCTTGGCGGGGCGTACCGAGAATNGCCNTAAATAGGGATGAATCAGACATAGTGCTCTATTGCTCCTGATAATTCCAGAGCAGCCCACCATCGACAAAGAAGGTACTGCCTGTGATGTAGTCCGCGTCAGCAGAGGCTAGAAATGCCACTAGAGAAGCAATATCCTGTGGCTGACCTAATCTTCCCAGAGGAATATTTTTGAGCAAAGCACCGAGTTTTTCCGGGTCATTCAAGAGCTTGCTATTGATCGGTGTTTCAATCGCGCCTGGAGCCACGTTGTTAATCGTGATGCCTAACGGTCCCAGTTCAACGGCCAGGTTCCGGGTTAACATTTTCATGCCGCCTTTGCTCACACAATAGGCCGTGAAATTCGGGAAGGGCAACTCCTCATGGACTGAACTAATGTTGATAATTTTTCCGGGTCTTTTGGTTTCTACGAGGTGCTGAACAAAAGCTTGCGTAGCAAAAAAGACTCCCTTCAAATTGACATCCATCACGGAGTCATAATCAGCTTCTTTGACTTCCCAAAAGGGTGCATGCTTTTCAATACCGGCATTGTTCACCAATACATCGAGCCTGCCAAAGTGCGCAATGCTTTCTGCAATCAGCTGGTGGACCATATCTACACTGCCCAAATCCGCCTGAACAGTGAAGCCTTTTGAGCTTGGGCACTGAGCCATGTGGCACGTGCCTCCAGCAGCCTGTACCTTNGCNAANGTTTCCTCCGCCCCTTCTGGATGGGAGCGATAGTTGATCACCACATCAGCTCCTTCTTGAGCAAGACGCAGCACGATGCCCTGTCCAATTCCCTGACTACTCCCTGTCACTAGAGCGACCTTACCTTCCAGCCTCATGAACGTTCTCCTTAATTAATGAGGGTCGTTTCTTGTGTACTGGTGATTAACCATTTCCCAGGGCAAAACTCATACCTGCCCTAGCAATCAGCACGAGAATTTTGCCTTCGGCTTACGTCAATTATTGCTTGGGGCTTTTAAAAAAAATGATTCAACCCTAAGGAACTCAGTTTAAAAAGATGATTTTCTGGTTAAAAAATTTTCAGGCCGTTCTCAGGAAAATCTAATTCTTGCCTTTCTGCGCCAAGCTTTGGCCAGACGTCTGAGTAGAGATAAATATAAAACAGCTTTTGATCTACGCTTACTGTATTAAGCGATAAGTCTAGTAAACGAGCTTCAAGAGGTACGCTGATGGACAGAGCAGCGCAGGTCCAATGGCTTCAACAAAATACGATTCTAGGAGCTTTGTCGACTGAAGTGCTAACCGCGATTGCGGCTCAAGTGCAGGAAGAATCTATTCCAGAAAATTATCGTCTGATTTTGGAGAATACCTATCCCCAAGCTCTTTATTTTCTATACTCAGGACGATTAGAAAGCTATCGGTCACAGAAGGCGGACGGAGCAGATGTCCTTAGTTTATTACCAGGGACGGTTTTACACCTCAAAGAGTTGCTGCTAGATCAACCTGTAGAACGAACCATAATGACGCTGTCTGATTGTTCTTTCTGGAAGGTTTCACGGGAGGCTTTTGTCGCCCTGGCTAAGCAGTACCCGGAGATTAATCGCGCTGTTTCCCTGCAACTGGTGGAAGAATTGGCACAGGTTTCTTCCCAATTGGCTTTTGAGCAGGAACGACAGGTTAGGCTGCGGCCTTACTTGGTCCCGAAAACGAAGCGCGGCATTGTCGGCTCCAGTCGCTATGCCAAGCGCTTACGGGAAGATATCCAAAAAGCAAGTGCAGACCGCCAACCCGTGATTATCTTTGGCGAACCGGGATTGAACAAAGACAATATTGCCGCGCTGATTCAGTTTGGGTCCTGCGATCGTCGGGAACCCCTGATCAAAATCGACGGGGATCAGATGAGCGTAGATGGGACAGAACTATTTGGTCAAATTGGAGGTGAACTGGGGCTACTAGGCTGGCTAGGAAAGGGCACCTTGATTCTCAATAACGCTCAAGAAATTCCCCCTGGCCTACGGGATAAACTCGCGGTACTCATGAAAACAGGGGCTTACACTCCCGTAGGCATTAGTAAGGACGAGGTTGAGGAACATAAACCCCTGCTTAGCCAAGCTCGAATCATCCTCACCACGGAAAAGCAACTGCCTCAGTTAGATCGCAAAAACCTGATTGGGCATACGATCAAGGTCACACCCCTACGGGTGCGCAAGACCGATATTGCTGCTCAAGTACAGTATTATGTCAGCGTCTTTTGTCGAGAAAGAGGCCTCCCCCGTCCACGGGTGACGCCAGAGGTCATTCGCCGGCTACAAAGCTATGATTTTCCCAACAACTTATCAGAACTTGAGAACCTNATTGCGCGGGCCTTGGTGCAGTCNAATNGAGCGAAGGAACTGACGGAAGCAGTGTTCTGGTCCGTGAGTAGCAAAACCAAGCGCTTTCGTCTGAACTTGCTCAATGCCTTTCCNCCACTACGTCAATTTCTCCGCAGTTCCTGGTGGCCAGACCGCATCAACTACGGGTTGGTTTTGCCCCTATTTCCGGTTGTTATCTTTATCCTGTTTTGGGGACCTCAGGACCGAGCGCACAACATCGGACTGAATTTGTTTTGGGCCTGGTGGTGGCCTGTAATCCTAATTTTGTTTCCATTTTTAGGGCGGGTTTGGTGTGCTGTTTGCCCGTTCATGATCTACGGGGAAGTGATCCAAAAAATCTCGCTGTGGGTTTTTCCCCGCAAGCTTAAAGCTTGGCCCCGCGATGCTTCCGAGAAATGGGGTGGTTGGTTCCTCTTTGGATTGTTTAGCTTGATTTTGCTCTGGGAAGAACTGTGGAGACTGGAGGATACCGCCTACTTATCAAGTTGGTTGCTCCTGTTGATTACGGCGGGAGCTGTTATCTGCTCCCTTTTGTTTGAACGCCGTTATTGGTGTCGCTATCTCTGCCCGATTGGAGGAATGAATGGTTTGTTTGCCAAACTCTCGATCACGGAACTACGGGCTCAGCAGGGCATTTGCTCAGCCACCTGCACCACCTACCAGTGCTACAAAGGTGGGCCACAGAAGGGAGAAGGTCTGGAAACAGAGGGTTGTCCCGTTTATTCTCATCCGGCGCAACTACAAGACAACCGAGATTGTGTCCTGTGTATGACCTGTCTCAAAGCCTGTCCCCATCGCTCTGTAGAATTCAATCTCCGCCCACCGGGCATTGAACTATGGACCACTCATACGCCCAAATATTACGAAGTCTCTCTACTGTTTTTGCTCTTTGGAGCGGTCTTGTTGCATCGCTTGCCAGAACTTGAGGGACAATTTGGCTGGAATTTGCATTTGGAAAATTTTGGCATTCATGCCGGCGTATCGGTGTTGGCCTTGCTGGTACCAGGGGCAATCGCTCTACTAGCCCATGCCCTGATGCGTTTACTAAGCCAACGGATCAAACCCCGACCTTTCTTGGATCTGGCCTATGGCTATCTGCCTCTTGTTTTGGGTGGAAGTCTTGCCCACTATTTGCGTTTAGGCTTGGCCGAAGGAGGACGTGTGATTCCGGTCACTCTCGCTACTTTTGGGTATAGCGGGGGAGGGACGCTGAATTCATGGATTACCGTGGCTGATCCGATTGTGATCGCTTTTCTTCAAGGAGTTACCCTCATTTTTAGTGTCTGGCTCAGTATTTTGCTCACCCAAAAAATTGCTAAGCAGCCGCTCCCGGCCGTTTTATCACAGCATTTGGCAATTATTAGTATCGGCATATTGTTCTGGAAAGTAATGGTGGGATGGTAGCCAATACCGTTCGGTTAAGGAAAAATTACTAAGGTTTGGCAAACGAAAGAATGCGGCACCCAGCCGGCCACTGAGAGCTTATCCGAAACGTATTGAGACACTTTCCAGTTTCCATTAATTCCACTTCCAGAAGAGGAAATAAGGGGCAAAGCCAAATCTGTAAATTATTGTTAAACAGACATTAAAGTTCCTTCTTGCTGTCTGTTTGCTCGAGAGGAAAAGCAATCCTCTCTATACTGGTGTTAGCAGTTGCCCTTTGAGGATTCCCATGGCCATCGATCTAAAGTCTCTGCTGCGTCGCACTTTTGCTTGCAGTGTTGCCTGCGCACTCGCCCTTAGCAGTGTCGCTCTAGGAGAAACCCTGAGTGGTCACGATCAAGCCTGGGCACGCGGCGGGTCTTCCGGTGGACGGGCCGGCGGTGGTTCTTTCCGTTCTCCGAGTCGCAGTGGTGGCGGTAGTTCCGGTGGTGGTAATTACGCGCCAGCCCCCTACGGCGGTGGTAGCTACGGTGGCGGTGGTTACGCGCCAGCCCCCTACGGTGGTGGATATGGCGGTGGCTACGGCTATGGCGGTGGAATTCCTGTGTTTATCGGAGGCGGTGGACTGGGCACCATCGTCATTCTGGTGGTTGTGGTTGGTGGTGCGATGTACGTCCTGCGCACGGTGCGAAGTAGTGGCAATGGTATCGGGGATTCTGACAAGTTAGAAATTTTTCGCCTGCAAGTTGCCCTACTAGCTTCTGCCAAGCAGCTACAGCGGGATCTGACACGGATTGCCATGGAATCTGATACGGATACACCGGCGGGGCTGGCACGGCTTAACCAGGAGGTGACACTTGCCCTACTGCGCAACCCAGAGTTTTGGACCTATGCCAAGAGTGGACAACAGAGCTTGCCTCGATTACAAGCGGAGTCTCAGTTCAATCGGCTGGCCCTCACTGAGCGCACAAAGTATACCGAGGAGACCCTCAGCAAGTTGGGAGATGGCAAGCCGGCAATCGTTAAATCTTTCTCAGCAGACAACCCCGACGAAACGGCAGAATACATCGTCGTGACACTGCTCGTCGCCACGGAATCGGGGGTACCGAGCCTTTCCGAAGTGCGCAACGCCGACGAACTGCGTCAGGCATTAGCAACGGTTGGCAGCCTGTCTGGAGAGCAAATCGTCGCCCTCGAAGTGATCTGGACTCCCCAAGCCGAGAATGACACTTTAACCTCCGAGGAACTGTTGACCCAATACACGGATCTCGTGCGGATATAGAGAGAGTTCACCTGTTTCCATTAGAACTAGAAAAGCAAACTTTATCAGTGAATGCCCAGACCTATTATTAGAGGATGTTTTGAGAAAGATTAAACCGATACTTTTTTGAGATAACAGCCGCCGCAATCTGCGGCGTGGCGGAAGAAGTGCCAGCCCCATCGAACTCGATCAGGGCAAGACAGGCCTACTTGGCCCACCCCCAGGATTGGTTAGCCCGTTAGCACCAGCACTATAGAGGTTGAAAATATAATGTCAATTGAACGATTTTTCGGTTTGATAAACTATTGTTTCATTCTTATTATTTTTTCACTACAGTAGGGTGATATTTTGCCCAAGCCATCGAAAAGGTGCAATCAGCCTACCTGTTAATTTAAGGATAAACTCCTATTGCAATTTGAATCCCTGCTTGAATGCGCTGGAGTGCGCTAGGGCTGATGCTGCCGTAAGGCCCTTGCTCTAGGTATTGTTTGCGCACAGCCAGAATGCTGTCGCACACAGCGAGGGCGGCTTGCTGAAGACCGCCTTCGCCAGCGGGAAGCAATATCCGGGTTGGGGTGTTGCCGCTACTAAGGTCGCTGGTAAAGGGGACAACGAGCACTGTGCTACTGAGTTCGTTGCGAATGTTAATAGAAACAATCACGGCTGGACGTTTTTTCGTATCGCCGATGGTTTTGAGGGCTTTGATTAGATAAATCTGCCTTTGCTGAGGGAATACAGCCATCATGGCCTCTCGACATCAGACGTTTCAGCGAGTTGCTGCTGTCCTAAATCGGCCCAGGTTTCTTCAAATTCAATATCGGTCTGAGAGCGGCTTTGATAGAACTGGCACAATTGTTCATCGATTTTGTGGGTGCGCCATAGGTGTAAGGCTTCTTCTATGACGGCGGAACGATTGTCGGATAAGTGATCGATTGCGTCCATCAAATCGGCATCAATCGTGACTGAAACTCGTCGCTTGATGGGTGGGGCGGTCATGGGCTAGATTGCTCAAGTATTACGACTACGTCATATCAATAATATCACTGATAATCATACTTAAGCCATTGAAAGAAAGTTTGGGGGGCAGGCAGGCAACCTCTCCCGGAAAGTCTGTACTTGCAACTAGCGATAGGAAGGGAACGGAAGCATTCTAGAATCCCTATTGACTCGACTAGTTGCATAGGTATTTACTATCAGCCCTGAAAATCAACGAATTATATGCACTTAATTGCATAAGTTGAAGAAAAAGGAGAGCGGCCCAAAGCCGCTATCAAGAGGTCTAGAAAGGCCAAAAAAATTCATTCTGAAGTTGGAGGGAGTTAAGCCGTAGCCAGTCCACTATGACGCAGCAAAGGCTCAGTACTAGGCTCACGACCCCGGAAGTCTTTAAAAACTTCCATCGGGTGCTTACTGCCGCCCAGGGCTAGGACTGTATCGCGGAAAAGTTGACCCGTTGCCGCGACTGCCTCTTCATCTTCCAATCCCGCATCTTCAAACGCAGCAAAAGCATCAGCGCTAAGCACTTCCGCCCATTTGTAGCTGTAGTAGCCCGCCGCGTAGCCTCCGGCGAAGATATGCCCAAAGGAGCACAGGAAAGAATCTTC
>JGI20200J14955_1000217_pt1 | contig 13343 bp, 10 predicted proteins | sample NGESurshal092012_FD_14955 | JGI IMG/M metagenome (IMG submission 14955) | reverse complement strand
CAGCCAGCGTCCGGCCCGCTTTCCGGACGAAGAAGCTGGCAATGGCGAGCACCAGGCCGGCGATGATCGCCCAGATCGCGATCAGCCACAGCACCGTGAGAATGCCGGCGGTCGGGTTGAACAGCAGGGCGATCCCGAAGATCAGGGCCAGCACCCCCCAGGCCAGGAACCAGACCCACCCGGAATCGGGCTGCTTGCGCAGGCCAAGACCGCCGGCAATGCCCGCGATTCCGGCGAGGATCGCCCAGAACGCGATCACCCAGACGAGCACCGTGGCAGTCGCGCTCGGCCAGACCAGCACCACGATGCCGAAGCCGATGGCCAGTACCCCGTGCACGAAGAACCAGCCAGAGGGCTGCCCGGCGCGCCGTTCGCCGAAGCCTTCCGCGAGGGCCATCACCCCGTCGACGATCAGGTAAGCCGCGAACAGCCAGATGATCACCAGCACGGTGGCCTTGGGCCAGGCGAAGATCATGATGCCCAGGGCGATCAGCAAGATCCCGCGCACCAGCAGGACCCACCAGTAACGGGCGGCCACTGCGCCCAGATCCCGAACGTCTGTCATGGAAGTCGTCCCCTCGACCGGCCGCTGCGAGTGATCTCCCCGTCGGGGATCTTGGCGGCGCGCTCCGAAGGTATCAGTGTGACGGCGCGGACTCTCTGCATACCTAGATGTCAGTTGGGAAACGGGTTGGCCGCGAATCGCCCAGCCGGTACGGACACCCGAAGACACAGCACCGCAGGGACTCTGGATCATGCCGATCCGGACCCGGCCATCCGTGGTCGACAGCGCGATCGTCGGCCGGATGGTGCGGAGGCTGCCTGGGCGCCGGCCGAGCAACAAGGGACACCGCGCACCGACCCGCTCGGTACCAAATTTCTCAGTACTGAATTTCTCAGCGGACACCGCCACTGCCACCATCGGTCGCGGCAGCGGGCATGCCGCCCGCCGTCAGGTCACCCGCCAGGGTGGCCGGCACGTCCCGAACCCGGGCCCGGGGTCGGCGTCGTTGCCGATCCGATGGCGCAGTGGCAGCGGGCCGCACTGAGCTGCGCTCGGTGGTGCTCGGGCCTTGTGAGTTGGCGTTGTTGTTCGCTATGGCAGCGGAGATCGCGCTTCAGCCGCCGACCCTTGGGTGCTTTGTATCCCTTTGGTCCGAAACGTCCGCTTGCGCCGGCCGGCCTCGTGCTGTTCAGTTCTGTGCAACCAACGGCACTCTGGCCATGGCTCCGTCCCAGGGTGCAGTCGCAGCGTCATCCGGCAGCGACTCTGCAAGAGCCTGATGGGGGAGGATTCGCCACGCTGGTTCGGCTGGAGTTGGCCGATTCCGTCGACAACGCCGACGGAGTCATGGTGACCGACGCCTTGTCGAACGCGGACGTCGCACTCGCGAACGGGTCCCCGGCGGCCGAGCTACCCATCGAGGACGCCCGGATCATCCTGTTCGGCGCCATCTCACCCCAGTTACTCACGCAGATCCGGGATGCCCATCATCGATGCCTCGGCCGGTCGCTGGCCATTTCGCTGAGTCGCGATGAGCTCCGGCTTGACGACCTCAGGCAGCTGCTACGAGCCGGCGCGAGCGACGTCATCGCCTGGCGCGGACGGGACGACCCGTGCGGCGACGTCCGGGCCCGGTTGGAACGATGGGCCGCGGTCGACCAGCTGTTGTCCTCCGATCTGGTTCGGCGCAACCTCGTCGGCCAGAGCCCGCGGTGGATCCAGGGAATCCGGGAGATCATCGAGGTCGCCCGGTTCACCGACACTTCCCTGCTGGTGACGGGTGAGAGCGGCACCGGCAAGGAACTCGTCGCCAGGCTCGTGCACACCCTTGATCAACGCCCCAACAAGGGCCCGCTGGTCATCGTGGACTGCACGACGGTCGTCCCGTCACTGTCCGGGAGCGAATTCTTCGGCCACGAACGCGGCGCCTTCACGGGGGCGGTGTCCGCCCGTGACGGGGCGATGGCCCGGGCCAACGGCGGCACGCTGTTCCTCGACGAAATCGGTGAACTCCCGCTCCCGTTGCAGGCCGAACTGCTGCGGGTCATTCAGGAGGGGACCTACAAGAGGGTGGGCAGCGACACCTGGCGGGAGACGCACTTTCGGCTGGTGTGCGCCACCAACCGTCGCCTCGATCTGGCTCAGGAACGCGGCGAGTTCCGCCCCGATCTCTACAACCGCATTGCCGGTTGGGCCTGCGAGCTGCCGCCGCTGCGGGAAAGGGTGGACGACATCCTGCCGCTCGCGCTGCATTTCCTTGCTCAGGTGCTGCCGTCGCCTGGCCGCCCGGCCCTGGACCCGGCGGTCGCCGACCTCATCCGGCGCAGGCCCTATCCCGGAAATATCAGGGAATTGCGGTTGCTGATGGGACGATTGGCCGTCCGGCACGTGGGTGGCGGCCCAATCAGCATCGGCGACCTCCCGGATACTGATCGGATTGCGTCAGCCGATGCCTCAGGCGCCGGTCCGGACAGCCGGGGCGAGAAGCCCGGCGATCTGAATGGTGACTCCACCGGCACGGCTGTCGATGACGAGGGCATCGACGGCGATTGGCGGGACGAGCGTTTCGCCGGTGCCATCCGCTCAGCAGTGCAGCTGGGCGTTGGCCTGCAGGAGATCGGACGAGGGGCGCAGGAGACCGCCGTGGCGACCGCCTTCGCGCTGAGCGGCGGCAACCTCCGTCGTGCTGCGGGCATGTTGAACGTCACCGAACGGGCGCTGCAGCTGCGTCGGGCAACCCGGGCCAACGGTGGCCTGGAAGATCACCCTCGTCGACGGGTGTCGGACCCGGGAACTGCGGACCTGCCCACGGGTCCGCAGTGAATTCCGCGAGCTCGCCCCGCTGCCTCCGACCTGGCCGTCCGCCGGCGATTGCTGTCCCGCGCCGACGACCGTCGGGGGTGCGTTGCCGTCCACTTCGCCCACCGCGCTCACCGCGCCCACCTCGCCCACCGCGGTCCAGTTCTGGGCCCGCCGATGGGTTCCTTGGTCGCCGGCGGGCCGTCGCGGTCACCCGCAGCCAGTTGCCCGACAGGATGAGATCCTCCTGTCTGCGCGGAAGCCCAAGTGCCCGGATTTTTTCCAGCTCGAGCGCCGGATGCAGCCAGGGCCCATCAGTGCCGAAGAGGATCTTCGCCGGGCCGGCCCGGCGGACCGCCGCCGCGAGCAGATCGAAGCGCCGGACGCCAGAGGTGTCGGCGTAGACACTGGGGTGTCGGACGAGCTGGTCGGTCACGGCCAGGTGGGCTCGCCAGTCATCGGCGAAGCTGCCCAGGTGCGGCACGATGATCGACACGTCCGGGTACTGGCCGGCCAGCAGCTCGATGCCCGACGCGTCGCCCATCACGTCGTACAACACCGGCAGCCTGAACCGGCGCGCGACGTCCATGACTTCGCGCGTGATGCGGCCATCGTGCCGGTGCACCTTGATGCCGCAGGCACCCCAACCGGTGACGGCCTCGGACACGAGAATGGAGATGCGCCCGGCGTCACGCGCGGCGTCAACCATGGCGTAGCCGAAGAATCCGGTCGGATGCCGGCGGACCAACGCCCCGATGGCCGCGTTCGCCGTCCGGTAGTCAGAGGTGAAGGCCGGCAGCAACACGGTTCTGTCAATGCCGCACCTGCGGGCCCGCGACAGGTAGGCCGAGAGCGGTGCGTCGGTGTCCCACGGTCCGGTCAGGCCGTCGCCCTTACCGGCATGGCAGTGGCTGTCGATGATCACTGCGATATCTCCTCGGAATGACGCGCCGGCCGCGGTGGCCGAGCTCGGCGCTCTCGGCGAGAACGGACAGCGCCCGGTCGATGTGGTCGGTGCTGTGGGTAGCCGTGACGACAAACGTGATGGCCGGCAGGTGGTCGCATTGTTCGCCCAGCAGCACACCTGTCACCCCGGCGCGCCGCAGCCGGCGCCAGAGCAGCGGCAGGGCAATCCCGCTCGGAACCGCCCGCACCGACTGCACCGGGAACAGTCCGTTGGTCGGTCGGATGTCGAGGTCGATCAGGCCGTCCCGCAGCTGCCGGACCCGCTCGGCGAGCACAGACCTGAGCAGATCACCACGATTCGCGTTCAGCCGCAGGGACACCTCGGCGGCGGCCAGGTGGGCGTTCGACGGCGGGCTGCAGTGCACCCGGGTCTGTCCGGTGGTCCGCATCGTGCGGGTGAATTCCGCGGTCGACGCGACAACCGCGACCGGCACCCCGAATGCCTTGGCCATCGACGCCACGACAACGACCGACCCGGCGCCCGTCGCGGCCGTTAGGCCGAGATGCCGGAGCACACCGCCACCGCCCACCCCGTAGAGATGCCCGGCCGCCGGTGTGCCCAGCACACCCAGCCCCTGGGTGTCGTCGACCACGACCACCCCACCCCGGCCGGTCACCGCGGCCAGGTAGTCGGGAATGGGCGCAACCGCTCCGCACCCGGTGCACACCCCGTCGGTCAGCACAACGGCCGGCCCCCGGCCGCCGGCCTGCCCGACGACCTGCCGGAGCGCCGCCGGGCTGTGATGGGCGAACCTGCGTAGCCGCAGGCCCCGCTGCGCGCCACGCAGGGCGGCATGCTCGGCGGCCCACCGGGCGATCGGATACGCGGCGGCATCGACGCAAATGACGCCGGCGTCCCGGGCCAGAACGGAGAAGACGTCCCAGCAGGCGTGCAACGTCGATGGCGCCAGCGCGGCGGCCATCGACGGGCCGATCAGCCGGCTGAGCGCGGCCGCCACCCGGTCCGACCGGTCTCCGGCGTCCAGGACCGCCGGCACGCCGGTGGTCAGGTTGCCCCAGTCCGGCAGCCTGTCCCTGCCGAGCCAGAGCCCCAGGTAGTTCGCCGACGTCAGATCGACCGCGGCACTGCTGCTCATCGCCGGGTCGGACGCTCCGGATCGGCCTTCGAACGCTCCGCCCGCCGGCGGGCCATCCCCCGCCGGGGAGTCGGCGTGACGTCCCGACGGGGTTCGATCTGCCGCTGCGCACTCTCCGGTCGCCGGGTCGTGCTGCTGACCAGTCCGGCCGCGGTGTATGCCGTAAGCCCCGGCCGGCCGCCGTTCGGCATCCGCTTCTGCAACAGCACAGAGGGCTGCGTCCCGTTGACGCCGGCGGTGAGGTCCACCCCGGTGGCGGCCCGATAGGCGTGCAGGTACCCCTGGACCTCCGCCCGCCAGTACCGGGCCCAGTTGGCGGCCTTCTCCGGGTGGATCTCACTGGTCCAGGCGCCCCAGCGGATCGAGAGCAGGATCTTCTCGCCGAAGATGCCCAGGTCGCGGAAATGCAGGATCGAGGTGTCGGTCCAGTTCTGCAGGGTTTTCATCGACTCCACCGGATCCATCCAGCCCTCCGGATAGTCGACCATCACCCTGCGCGGCAGGAATTCCCGCATTTCGGGCCTGGCCAGCACCCACTCGTTCATCAGGAACTCGATACGCGCGGTCCAGGGCAACCCGCCGTACTGGTTGTGCGCACCCTGGGTCAATTGCAGGTGCACCTCGCGCAACCCGTTCAACACCGGGAACCCGTCGGCGACCACCGTGGTGTCGTCATCCTCCTTGTAGAACACCGAGGCAAGCATCAGCAGGTTGTGAAAGCCCTCGATGAACCGGGAGCGCGAGTCGGCACCGTCGATGTCCGGAACGGCCTTTCCGACCATTTTCAGCCCGTACTCGTGGTCGTATTCGTAGGCTCGGCGAGGAATGGTCAGGCGGTTCTGCTCGTCCTGGACGAATCCCCACAGCAAGCCGTTCAACGCGCGGAGCGGATCGGTTTCCAACCCGGCGAGCGGGTCCCGCCCGGACGATGCCCTGCGGTTCTGGAACCGCCAGCTGATCGCATTCATCGTCTGGATCAGCATGCCCTCCTCGTGCCAGTAGTTCCAGATCAGCTCCAGCAGGCACGGATTGGTGAGCTTCTTCATGAGAATCCCGTAGCACTCGCGGGCGCCGAAGCTATCACGGTCAATAATCCGCAAATCGCCGAGCTTGAGTCGGACAATGTCATAGAGGTAGGGAAGTGTCTTGGCCGACAAGCCGTTCTGCTGTCCTGGCACGTCTCTCAGGTACCCTGCCCACAGACTCTGAATACTCAGCGGATCTGTTCCGAACAGTCGGAGTTCTTCCTCGCGCAGGTCGAGCCCGGCGAAATCGGCATCGGCGAGTGTGGTCGCCGCCTTCAAACCAGCGGCATTGGTATTGGCAATCACCACCCCACAATGCGCCATCAGGAATACCTCGGTCGCCACCTTGAGCAGCCGGTAGGGTTCCGCGTCCGGGAAAGGCAGAGTCGCCCTGTCGACCAGGTTCTGAGTCGATGGGTCGCCAGTCTGGCCGCCGCACATGATCGGTTCGATGAATGCTGAGTAGTTCTCGAACGACAGGCTCTCGGCAGCATTGCGGATGACCACCCACAATGCCTGGTCCTCCGTCGTCGGAACATTCGCCCGTTCCATCGTGACCGGCTGAGCGGCCCGCGGATCAAAGTGCAATTCACCCGATGTCATTCCAATCCCTCCATTCCAACTTTGAATTCTGTCAGTTGATCTTCAGGACGACGCCAACGTTTCCCAGACCAGTGAAATTCCGTAGCTGTAACTTCCCGCTCTGACATTCCTGGCGTCGACGATCGCGCTGAGCTCGTCTGTCGGTAGTGGAATGATCGGCACTCGTTCCGCGTGCCAGGCGACTTTGAGATTGGGCGGAAGATCACCGTTGATGAGGCGAGCTCTGACGGTCTCCCGGCTTCCCTGGACCGATTGAACCAGCGGTTCGACACGAAGATGGAACGCAGCAAGTGAATTCAAGAGCCTCTCGGACTTCGTAAGCGCCTCGGCCTGCTCCTGGTAGGCGATGTCCCGCTGGCGTTCGGCGTAGGTCAGCGCGTCCTGTGCGTCTGCCAACCTCTGTTGCGCTTTCGTCACCGCGTTGGCCTTTTCCGTGAAAGCTCCTCGCAGTGAGGGCAACGTTTCTTCCTGGAGCTTCTCGAGCGTCGTGTAGTCATCGGGGTGAATGTCGTCGTAGCCTCCTGCGGTCAATGGCGTTGCGAGTTCGCCGGACGCCCCTTGCTGCGGCTGGCCGGTGCTCTTGGCTCGCGACTGCCCGCGTGTCTTTGCTACGCCGCCGCCGGTTGCAGGGCTCATTTCTTCACACTCCTTCAAAGGATGGGATGGGCAGTTGCGGCTGCACCCGGTCATGGCCAGGTCCGCCGGGCAGGCCATCCGGGTTCGGTTGAGATGGGCCACTGAGCGGTTGGCCCGCAAGCCATGTCGCCCCACCCGTGGCGATGCCCCGATCCTGGAGAGCGACAATCTCGGCGCTTGTGCGAAGCGTGCTGTCCAGCGCCCAACGGGTGATCAATTTCCCCAGCACCTGATCTTCACGCTCCGGAGTCAGCACCCCGCGGGCCCGCGCGTGACCGACCACGGCAAACGCGAGGGACGGTGGTAGCCGACCCAGCATCGCCTCGGTGCCACGAGATGAACTCCAGAGCCGGTCGAGTCGTTCTGGAGTGCGGTCGGCGGTCTGGAAAACGTCGCCGATGGGCCGGCCGCCGAGGCCAGCCGGTCGGTGGCTCAGCACCAGCTGGACAAAGGATGGCAGCACCTGGAGCAATGCGCGCACCGTGGCCTGAAGGCCGGACGGCACCCGGCCAATGGGGTAATAGGAATTCCAGACCCCACGGAGTTGGTTCCACTGCGGATTCGGGTACATCGCGTCCCCGAATGCGCACGAGATGTGGACTCGGATCCAGGCGAAGGGATGCGGGTCGTCGGCAGAGATCCGGAAGATGAACGCCCTGGGCAGACTGACCAGCCCGATGAGTCCCATGGTCGACGCAACCCCGACCCGGGCGATCGAGAAGACGTCGGCGATGACCTCGCTGATCCATTGGGCGAACAGTGTCCAGGCCCGCCGGGCGGAGGGATCCGATTCCCGACCGGCCGCCTGGATGACCGGTCGAAGCGACTCCACCAACCCCAGCAAGGACGCCGCCTGGTGCCCCACCTCGTGGACCAGCGACGATGCGATGCCATACCCGATCATTCTTTCCCGCGGAATGCGGATGATCGCGACAGGGTTTTCCCCCCCGCCCGGCAATCGGGTGTGCGCGCGACGGATGGCGCCGCCCAGGCCACGGTGGAGATAGCAGACTACCGGTGGTGGCCTCAGGTAGTCCGATCCGATGTTCAGGGCGTCGGCCGCGGCGACGTCCAGCCCGGACAACCAGACGCCGACACGATGCTCACTGCGTTGCGTCACGACATCAGAGAACAGATCGAGCTGGGACAGCGCCAGGTTGAAGCGCAGCCTGATGAGGGTGAATCGCCGCTGCTGTTCTTCCGGTGACACCGACCTGCCGCGCGCGCGCAGCCAGCGCAGATACCGCACGATCTCCGCTTCCAGCTGCGCTCGCCCATCGATGAGGTAGCGCTCGATGCCGATCTGCGCCGCCGGCGACAGCGCTGCCGCAGGCACCATGGTTTCCTGCAGCGCAAAGGGCCGCACCCGTCGCAATCTGGTGAGCAGGGCCCGAGCTTCCCGCTCGAGCAACCATTGGGAGAGCACAGCATCGGCCATCGTCAGTCTCCGCCGTCAGACTCCGCTGATGATGATGTAGCGGCCGCGGCGCACCCAACGGCCGGCGTTCTGCCGCCGCAGCCCGCCGCTCGAGGCGCCATACGGCTGACCTCCACCCACGGCGATCGGCCGGGCCGCGACCGGGGCGCTACCGTCGACGGCATAGCCATCGGCGGGGGCATAGCCGTCCGACCAGTCACCGCCGTAGTAACCGGGGTAGCGAACGCCGCGGTAGCCGCCGTATCCCCGGTAGCCGCGGTAGCGCGGCGAGGCACCGTAACCTCGGCGGGCTGCCGGACTGGCACCGCGGGCTCGACTGACCTGACGCCCGGCCGGGTAGCCACGCCGTTGGATCGGGGAGACCCGGCCCGGGACGCGCGTTACCCGCGGCCGGCGATAGCCAGTGGGAATCCGCCGGATCAACGACGCCGGGGCGCCCAGCGAGCGCAGCATCGACCGGTAGACACCCGGCGCCTGCGCCCGGGCGGCCCCGGCGAGCGCGGCCCGCGCGACGACCTTCGGGCTGATGCCGCGGGGTGGCCTTGCCACCGCGGCCTGCCGTGCCGCCGTGGCCCCGAGGTTCACGAAACGACGGGCAACCTCGAACTCAGCCGCTTCGGCGGGCATGGACTCGAACTCGACCTCGAACAGTCCGCTCGCCATCGATCCGAGCTTGCTGCCGATCGCGGTGCCGATGCCGGGGGCCACAAAAGACCCCAACGCGCCGCCGACAACCGGGAGCGCCTTCTTGGCCACGTTCTTCAACAGGCCACCGAGCGCCTTTCCGGCGGGCGAACGGATGAACCCGCCGACTGCCCGACCCGCCCTCTTGAACAGCTTGCCGAGGAACTGCTCCAGTTCCTGCTCACTGCCGATCTCGAGCAACTCGGTAGCCAGTTCGAGTTCCTGCTGGCCCGACAACGGGCTTTCGAATTCACCGACCAACGACCCGAGGATCGAGCCCAGAAACTGCTCCAACTCCAACTCCGGATGGGAGAACTCGCCTTCGAATTCACCGCCTTCGAACTCGCCCTCGAATTCACCGCCTTCGAACTCGCCTTCGAATTCACCGCCTTCGTACTCGCCTTCGAATTCACCGCCTTCGTACTCGCCCTCGAATTCACCGCCTTCGAACTCGCCCTCGAATTCACCGCCTTCGTACTCGCCGAGTTCGTATTCGCCGACGTGACTTTCAAACGCGCTCATGACATGTACCTCCGGTTGGATTAGCTGAACAGGACAATCGAACGACCGCGGCGGACCCATCGACCGCTGCGTGGCCAGGACCGGGTCGAGCGACCCGGAAGCCGCGGGACGAAGCCCGGTGCGTAGCTCGCTGCGGCCCGGCGTACCGCAGCGAGGGCGGCAGCGCGTGGCTCGACAGTGCGGGGCAGTCGCTCGGCGTCCGCCACCGCTGCCCCGGTCAAGCGGACCAGTTGGCGAGCGACCTCGAACTCCTTGTCCTCCCCGCTCAGCCCCTCGAGTTCCAGCCCGAGCAGCGTGCCGACAGCGGATCCTGCGCGCGAGCCGAAGTCGCCGCCGTTGGGCGAGATGGCCGAGCCCACGGCCCGTCCGACCACGGGGAGCGCCTTCCGCGCGGCATCCTTCAGGGTGTCCTTGAGAATCCCGCCGAGAGCCTGTCCGGTGTCGGAGCGGATGAAATTGCCTGCTCCGCGCGCGGCCGCCCGGAACGCGTCACCGAGGAACTGCTCCAGTTCGTGCTCATTGCGGACGTCGAGCAGGCTCGCGGCCAACTCGACTTCCTGCGCCTCGCTGAGTGGGCTCTCTCCGTGCGCCTCGAACTCGAATTCGCCGCCTTCGTACTCGCCACCTTCGAATTCGCCACCTTCGAATTCGCCGCCTTCGTACTCGCCGCCTTCGAATTCGCCGCCTTCGTACTCGCCGCCTTCGTACTCGCCGGTTTCGTACTCGCCGCCTTCGTACTCACCTCCCTCGAATTCGCCCCAGGAACCTTGTTCCAGTTGGGTCCGGCCGATGTCGTGCATGGGTGCCTCCTAACCCTTCCGTCTGCTCTTCGGCGCGGCTCTGGTGAGCCGCGGTCCGTCGACGGCGCTGGTGGCGCTCCGACAGAACCGGTCATCACCAGCAATCTGCACAAGCCATGCCAACTCGTCGGTGCCCCGGCAGGCGGGGCGCACCCGTTCGCCGGCGAACAACGCTTCGCGTCCGATGACAGATCACCCGATTCGGCGAAGCATTCTTCGTGCCGGCGTCGGGTCAACGAAGTGCGCGCGCCGGAATCCCCATGTCCTCGCGGTACTTGCTGACCGTCCGGCGTGCGACGTCATACCCGGCACTTCTCAACCGATCCGCCAGATCGTGGTCCGACAGCGGCACGTTCTCGGCGTCGATGATCGATCGCAATTCACACCGAACTGTCGTTGCCCGATCGAACAGCCGATGGAATGGAATGACCTCTCGGGTGGGCAATTCCACGTACTTTCCGGCAACAGCACGACTGACCGTCGACGGATGGACGTTCACCGCGTCGGCCACTTCAGTGCGGGTCAGCGGAACGTGGCTGCGTGGACCGTCACGCAAGATGGACTGCTGCCGGTCAGCCACGGTGGCGGTCACCACCCGCAGTGTCTGCCACCGCTGCCGAAGCCGGGCCAGGAAGAAATCGGCTCCGGCGACCAGCTCCGACAGGTGCCCGCTCCGATCGTGACGTGCCAACCGGCGAAAGTCGGGGTCCACACCGATACCCGCCCGCCGGGCAGCGACCACATCGACCCGAAAACTCCCGGCATCCGCCGGGACGATCGCCACGTCCGGTTCGACGCAGATCCGGCTCGGGCCGTCCGATTGCTCCAGAACCGGGCGCGGCCGTAAATGATCTCGAATGAACTTCCGCGCGCGGACGACGTCCTCGGTAGGTACGTCGAGCTGGTGGGCAATGGACGCGAATCGTCCGGAGGCCAATGCACCGAGGTGCGAGCCGATGATCTTCCCGAGCAGCGCCCGGTAGCGGGTGGAGATGTCCTCGTGCTGGAGCTGGAACAGCAGGCAGTCGATCAGGCCGTTGCTGCCGACCCCGCCGGACACCTGCTGCAGCGCATGCAGCACGGTGCCGACCGTGTCCGGGCTGGCACCCGCCTGCCTGGCTACATTCCCCAGGTCGTCGGCGAGGTAACCGTGATCGTCCAGGCTGCCGATGATCAGCATCACGAGTGGCCGCTGGGACGCGGGTAACTCCAGCTGGAGGTCGCGGCACAGCTTCTCTCGCCAGGGTTCCGGGGCCGCGACGTCGGCGCAGAACGAGGAGCCGATGCATCCGCCATGTTCGGGGCCAGCCGGAAACCGATGTGCGTCGCACTGCGGGCAGCGACGCTCGACGAGCTCGGATCCACACTCGGGACAGGGTTGTGCGGTGTCCTGCACCAGGGCCGGGTTGTCCGCAAGCTCCTGCGCAATGGCCTGGTCGAGTTCCACCGCAGAGAGGGCGAGGAGCTTGGCGTTCATGATCATTGTCGGAGTCGCGGTGAGCGACATGGTCGGAGCGGTGGTCATTTGAAGGCCTTCGGACATGGAATCCCTCACCGAATCGGAGCCAGTGCTGATATGTGTCCATTCGCTGCACGATTCGTGCCAACAGGCGGGCGACAGGGCCCGCGGGTCTCAGCGTGACTTGCAAATGCGTCGCCCGGAATCCGCAGTCTGCGCGGAGGTGCAGTCCACCGAGGCGACGGAGCGCAATGTTGCGCTGAATGTCTCGGCGCACGGAATTACCGCTGAGTTCGGTAAACCAGAATTCAATTCTTGTGGTCCGCACCACCGATCATGGATCGCGGCAATACTGCCTGGTGAGGATCGAGTGAACGGCGAGTACCGCGTACTGCCACACACAAACCATGCGTCAACCCTTGGTCTGACCCCGACCACTGATACCTGACGTCATTTCCGAACGCCGACTGTAGACACATCGCAGAGCCGTCGCACGACAGACCGCAATATTGACCCAAATGCCACGCGGGCATCCCGACGAGTTCTGCCATCAGTGGGTATTTGTCATCCGAATGAGCGGCGGCGGACGGGCCGGCTCCGGACTCAGGACCTGGTCAAGCGACCGCGCCGGCCCCTACCTCCGCCCGGAGGCTGGCGGAAACCAGATCCCAGGACGAGGATGCGCCGTGCGGTCGTGGCCAGACCGTGGCCTCACTCGACACCGTCGTCGGCGTAGGCGGCGTCCACGCTGTGTTCCAGGTCGTCTACAGCGTCTACAGTGTTTACAGCGTCGTCAATGTCGTCGGCGTCGAGCGCGCCGATGCCCATCAGGCTCGAGTCAAGGAACGCCTTCTCGTCCGGTCGGTACCGCAGGATCGTTTCGAAGTAGGACTGGGTCGCTCGCTCCATCGACACCTCGTGGCCGGCGGCCTGGGACAGGAACCAGCGGTGCTCCAGCACCTCGTGGAACACCTCGGCGGGTTCCAGCTTCTCCGCTAGGTCACGGGGAATCGCCTCGATCACCGGGTCATAGACATCGGTGACGTAGTGGTGCGCGACCGTGTCCTCGTCGACCTCGGTATTCGGCATCACGGCCTGCGACCGGTAGGTGTCCAGGTCGTTGAGGATCCGTCTGGCCTGGTTCTCCTGGACGTCGATGCCGGTGAGGGAGAACAACCGGCGCCGGTGATGCCCCGCGTCCACGACCTGGGTTTGCACCATGACGTGCGGGTCGCCGTCCTTCTCGTTGATCTGGATCTGCGCGACGTCGAAGCCCAGTTCGTTGAGCTTGCGCAGCCGCTGCTCGATCC
>JGI20200J14955_1000214_pt1 | contig 13362 bp, 13 predicted proteins | sample NGESurshal092012_FD_14955 | JGI IMG/M metagenome (IMG submission 14955) | reverse complement strand
CGCCTACCCGGCACCTACCGGTCACTCAGATCAGACCGACCGGCGGCCGAACCACCGGGCCGCCGACCCGACCATGACCACGTACCCCGCGACCGCGACCAACACCCCGGCCATGAGGAACAGCTGCGACGCCACCACGCCGGCCAGCAGCAGGGCCACACCACCGAAGAAGCAGGCGAGCACGGCCGCGCGGCGCCGAAGACGTTGCAGCGTAAAGATTCTGGCAAACTTCGGATCCTCCTGGAGGAGCGCTTCAACGATGGCCTCGAGCTTGCGTTGCTCGTCCTGAGAGAGCGTCATGATGGGTGAACCTCATCGTGTGATCGATAGGCGGGATGGTGGGGTCATCGGTCCAAGCGGTCGTCGTACTACAGCGGCGGGCGGGTCGGCGGCCTCTTCGGCGCTTTGCGATCCGGCCCTCGATGAGGTCGAGGGTGCCGACGATGTCGTCGCTGATGCGGACGCCGCCAGCCCTCATCACCGCGTCCCGCAGCGGCACGGCCCACTGGTGTCCCTCCAGCAGCATGGCGGCCTGCACAGGCTGCCATGAAGACGCCCAACCGGGTCGCACGAGGTGATGTGCTATGAGCGGTCTGACCCGAGCGGCCGCTCAGCCCTCGGCCACCGCGGCCTGCAGCGCGGCCTCGTCCACCACGTCGTGAACCGAGGTGGCACCGCCGAGTCCGGTCAGATTCTCCTGGATGAACGCCCCCTGGCCGACCGGTGCGAGGACGCCGACTGCCGCCTTGCCGGAACTGAGGTCGGCAGCGATCCTCACCTTGTCCTCGTCGCTGAGCTTCAGACCCTTGTGGTGCAGGGACCCGCCATAGGCGCCGCCTGCCACACCGATCCCGCCGCCGACGACGGCGGCAGCGGCGCCAAACCCCAGGAAGAACGGGCCGAGAACGAGCAACGCGGCACCGACGCCCACACCGGCCGCGACGCTCGTGGCGCCGACCTTGTCGACGACAACCTTGCCAGTCCCGTCGAGGACCAGGACCCCGATGGCATCGCTTTCCGCCGCTCCGGAGTTCTTCAACGACGAGGCCGCGGTTTCCGCTGCGGCCTGGTCAGCGAAGAAGGAGAGGATCAACTGCTTGTCTGACATGGCGTACTCCTGACGGTGGATTGTGTGCGTGGCCCGCACTCGCACCGAAGCTCCTCCGCCACCTGGAGACGGACATCATGCAAACCGGATGAGCCGGACACCGCGGCCATTTCGCAGGTGAGGCCGGGCCCGGGAACGAAACCCAATCATTTCACCAGTGCGCCGGCCACCGAACGAGACCTGTGACGTCGTCTACCACCGACACCCACGTCTGCACAACATCAACCGGGATGGCTTCCGCGCGGCGGCGCGGTCGCTGCCGCGCGGGTGCTGGGTGCCACCGCTGACGCGAACGCGGTTCATACCGACCGTGTGGTGTCACGGCAAGCGGCACAGCACAACGATCCGAAAGGCCTGGAACCCAGAACCGTTGTCGTAGTGGGCTCAGTGGCCGGAACGATCCGCACGGCCGGCGGCATCCGTCGCCCGGACGGCAGCGGCAACACACCGAGAACGGACGACAGCACATGACGGACCACGCTGCGGAGCCAGCAACCGAAACGCCATCAAGCACAGACGAGCCGGCGGCGGCCGAGAACTCTTTGAACTCTCTGCCCCCGTCGCCGAACTTCGGGCACGGAATTGCTGGACTGCCCCGCGGGTTGATCATCATTCTGGGTCTGGCCGCCACGGTCGTCGTGGCGGCCGGGATCCACCAGGTGCCGGGCATCGTGGCACCGACCTTCCTGGCGGTCGTGCTCACCGTCACCGTGAATCCGATCCGTGGCTGGATGATCCGACACGGAGCGGCCCGCTGGCTGGCCAGTCTGACCCTCGTCGTCGTCATCTTCGCGATCCTGATCGGGCTGATCCTCGGGCTTGTCATCGGCGTCGCCCAGCTGGCCACCCTGCTGCCGGAGTACTCGGCGGAGATCCAGCAGGACATCACCAACTTCGAGACCTGGCTGGCCGGCTTCGGGATCAGCCAGTCCGACATCCAGTCGATGACCAGCAACATCAGCTCCAGCTCGGTCATCTCGGCCGTCGAGGGCCTGCTCGGTTCGGTCACCTCGGCGGCGTCGGCGTTGTTGTTCGTGCTGGTACTGGTGATCTTCATGGGCCTGGACGGGGCGATATTCGGCGCCAGAATGGACCGGGTGAAGGCCGGCCACGAGCCCGTCCTCGGCGCGCTCGGCAAGTTCGCCCAGGGCACCCGCCGGTACTTCGGGGTGGCCACCGTATTCGGCGGGATCGTGGCCGTGCTGGACGGTATCGGCCTGGTCATCCTGAACGTCCCGGCAGCGGGCCTGTGGGCGTTGCTGGCGTTCATCACCAACTACGTGCCCAATGTCGGGTTCATCATCGGGCTCATCCCGCCCGCGCTGATGGGATTGGTGAGCGGTGGTCCCACCGTGATGATTGAGGTCATCGTGATGTACTGCGTGCTGAACCTGACCATCCAGTCGGTGATCCAACCAAAGTTCGTCGGCGACGCCGTCGGCCTGACCACAACGATGAGCTTCCTGTCGCTCATCGTCTGGGCCTACCTGCTCGGCCCGTTGGGCGCGATCCTGGCGATCCCGGCCAGCCTACTGTTCAAGGCCGTACTGCTGGACGTCGACCCGGCCGCCCGGTGGCTGCAGTTGTTCTTCGGTGACGAACCCGTATTCAGCAAGAAACCGAAGGCACCCAAGGTCCCAGCCCCGCCGAAACCGTCGTGACGGCCGGGTCACCGAAATGTGGTGTGCTGTGAGTCGAAGCAAGTTACATAGGGGCAAGCCTCGGCCAGGAGAATCGGTAGGTTTGCCAGCCTGCATCGGCCGGGAGAATCGGTAGTTGTCAGCCTGCATCAATCGATGACACCCTCTTGCCTCATCGGCTTCAGGACGGCGAAGACATCGGTCAGATGGTTGACCCGGGGCTATTTGTCCCGTGACCGGCACCGGTGCCCGCCGTCGCAGCGAACGGCCCGAGTGCCCGATCGGGCCCGTCCGCCGAGGCGAGTTCGATCCGCGCGCCACCCTCGACCGCCACTGCCAGCACGATGGGATGTCTGCCGAGACGCCTTACCTCACCCGGGTTGGCCGTGCGAGCACCCGCGATGAGGGAATCCGCGACCACCAGCTCGTTGCGGAACAGGAACGGCGCCTTCGTCCAGACAAGAATGTCCCGGACCCAGCGGCCGTAGCCGCGCTTCCACTTCAGACCCAGTCCGGGCACCTCACCATGGACGACGCGGATCGCGCCCCTGAACGCACCTGGCTGATGGCTGATCCAGCGTTTGCGGCTCAGCACGACCGCGAGCAGGACGACGATCACGATCAGATCGACACCGATCAACGCCAGCAGCGCAATGAGCATGACAGCCACCTTCTTCCTCAGCCTGAGCCGCTTCGCCCGCAACGTTGAGTCGGTACTACAACAATGGATGAGGGCGGCGTTGACCGGATTCGCTCTCTACAGCAACAGTTCCTGCCCGATCGCGACCCATCCCTGGGTTGAGCGGCGACCCAGGATCCCCGTTCAGGAGATCGACGGCCACATCAGCACATCGGGCAACCCGGGATGCGAACGGGTTACCTACGAAGTCTTTTCGGCCAGCTTCTGTTGGGCGTCGGCGAGCGCTCCCTTGAGGGCCTTGACGTGGTGGCCTTCGGCTTGTCCGACTACCTTTTGAATTGCGCGAGTGACGGCGGGTTCGACCTTCTCGGCTGCCGCCCGGGGGTAGGCCACGATGAGCCCGGCTCCGCCGATCGGGATGGTGTCGCCGGCCGTTTCGCTGATGCCCTTCCCGAGTTTCTTGTGCAACAGTGCTCCACCGGCGGCGCCGATCGCCGCGCCGATGGCCGTGGCGGCCAGCAGGGGTGGGGCGAACAGTCCGACCGCGAAGCCGACGGCGCCGAGCCCTGCGGCCCCCTCCTCGACCGCATGGTCCTTTTCCTCGACCGAAAGGTTGCCTTCGAGGTCCTTGTTCAGGACGACAATGCCCCAGAGTCGGGCACCGCAGTCCCGGACAGCGTCGTAATCCTCGTGCGCGGCGTCCGTCGAGAGGTACCCGGCAATCAGGACGTCGGTGATCTCGTCATCGATGTGCATCAGTGTTCCCTCATCGCTTCTCAGGCGGACAAACCGTGCGCGACATCGCCGCGGTGCGCGGCCGTATGGAGTTCCAACGCATCCTGGTCGGTCAAATGCGGCTTGATGTTGAACGTCACCTTTTTCACCGTGCCGGTGAAAGCGAAGGGCTTCTGGTCCTCGTAGCTCCGATCGACCACCCCGCCGTTGTCCCGGCCGATATCCATGCCGGCGTAACCGGAGAACCGCACCGGGACGGTGTGGTCCATCCGTCCCTTGCCCACCGGTCGGTCATTGATGAACAGTGTCACTTCGCCGCCGGTGGCGGGTTTCGCCGCATCGGCCGCGAACTCCATGCCGACGGTCACACTGCCGGACGGAAGGTCTTCCTCGGCGACCTGCTTGAAGATGAAAACGCCCATCATCGAGTAGGTGTGGGTCAGCTTCCCGTCCTTCACGTAGAGGGTGAACCCGCCGAGGTGGTCTGCCTCGGCCACGATCACACCCTCCGCTCCGCCGTCGGGGACGACCAGGTCCGCGGTGATCGAGTACGAGCGGTTGTAGATCCTCGGGATCATCCCGGACAGCACGTTCTGGACGTCCCCGCGGAACTCGAACGTCGTCTCGTCCGTGATGGGGGGCAGGATGCCGAAGAAGGTCGACAGCGTCGCCAGCAGCGGCAACACCCGGTAACGTTCGGCCTCCTGCCAGAACAACTCCTTCAGTTCCGCGACTTTGTCCGGGTGCTGGGCGGCCAGGTCCTTCGCTTGGGAGAAATCGTCGGGCAGGTAGTACAGCTCCGCGGGGTCCTGGTCCGGGTCCCAGACATCCGGTGCGTAGGGCATGATCGCCTCGGGGGTGAGCACCCAGGGGATCCGTTCGGTTTTCACGGCGAGCCACCAGCCGTCCTTGTACATGCTCCGGTTGCCGACGGTCTCGAAGTACTGCTGGGTGCGGTGCTCGGGTGCGGCCCGGTTGGTCAGCGACTGCGTGAACGTGGTCCCGTGCATCGGCTCCTGCTCGATACCGTCCACCGTCGTCGGCTGCGGGATCCCGGCAAGTTCGAGGATTGTGGGCGCCACGTCGATCATGTGGGTGAATTGCGAACGCATTCTGCCCTTGTCCTGCAAGCCGTTCGGCCAGTGCACCACCAGCGGATTGCGGGTCCCGCCCAAGTGCGAACCGACCTGCTTGCCCCACTGGAACGGGGTGTTCCCTGCCCACGCCCAGGCGGCCGAGTAGTGCGGGTCCATGATCGGTGCGCCCCACTGGTCCAACCCGCCGTACCGTTCGGAGAGCTGCAGTTGCATTTCGTCGGTCAGGGGGATGCCGTTCTGCATGGTCAATTCGTTGAATGACCCGGTGATCGTGCCTTCCATGCTGGCGCCGTTGTCACCCCAGATCCACAGGATGAGGGTGTTGTCGAGTTCGCCGAGTTCATCGATCGCGTCGATCACCCGGCCGACGTTGTGGTCGGCGTTCTCCGAGAATCCGGCGTAGACCTCCATCTGGCGGGCGTAGAACCGTTTCAGATTGTCGGGCAGGCCCTCCCAGGCCGGGAATGCCGCGTCGCGCACCGTCAGCTCGGCGTCCGCGGGGATGACCCCGAGTTCCTTCTGCCGGGCAAAGGTCTCCTCCCTGAGTTTGTCCCAGCCCTGGTCGAACTTCCCCTTGTACTTGTCGGCCCACTCGCTGGACACGTGGTGCGGGGAATGGCTGCACCCGGTGGAGAAGTAGGCGAAGAAGGGTTTGTGCGCATCCTGCGCACGTACTCCGTGCAACCATTCGATGGTCTTGTCCGCCATGGCATCCGGGAAGTAGTACGGGTTGTCCTCGTCGTAGAACTCCGCCGGGGTGCCGATGATCTTCTGGTTCTCCGCCAGGCACGGATCCCATTGGCTCGCGCCGCCGCCGAGGAACCCGTAGAAGTAGTCGAAGCCCCACCCGTTCGGCCAGCGGTCGAACGGGCCCGCTGGACCCTGCTGTCCGTCGGGCGTGAGGTGCCACTTCCCGATAGCTGCCGTGCTGTAACCGTTGTCGCGCAGGATCCGGGGAAGCGGCGCGCAGTCCCGGGGCAGCGTCGCGCAGTAACCGGGGAAACCGCCGGCGAACTCACCGACCGACCCGAACCCCACGTAATGGCTGTTCCGTCCCGTCAGCAACGCCGCCCGGGTGGGTGAGCACAACGCGGTGACGTGGAACCGGTTGTACTTCACCCCACCGTCGGCCATCCGCGTGTAGTTCGGCGTCTGGATCGGCCCACCGAACGTGCTGGGGTTGCCGAACCCGGCGTCGTCAATCAACACCATCAGCACGTTCGGCGCCCCGGCCGGTGGCGTCGGATGTCCGATCAGGTTCCAGTCGGGCTGCGACCCCTTCAACGTCCGGTTGACCACTCCCCCGGCCCCCGCCCTGCGGATCGGCAGACTGCTGCGGTCGAGCTCACTCATCGTTGCTCCTTCGAATTGTCCGGTCCGGAATCACGGGGGTCACCCGCGAATTTCCCTGGTACTGCACTTGCAGATCGCCCGCTCCGAACACCGGCCGGCGGAACCATCGCGTCAAGGGTGAAAGCGTTCAGGCACACCGCGGCGGTCACCGCGATGAGGTACACACCAAGCACAAGCGCCTTGTTGTTCAGGTCCCCGAAGACCCTGACAAATCCGACGTACAGCAGGCTCAGGCCGACAGTGGCGATCACCACCGTCGGTACTGGGCGGCGTCTTGGCTTGATACCGGTCCGCGTGGTCGTTGGTTCAGCGGACCCGCCGGAGAATTCCGAGGGACGGTACTGCGACACGGGTGGGCGGCGGGCGCGCCGCGATCGGTGGACCGGGCGCGCTCGACCATGTCGACAGTGGCTCAGCCTGACCACCCGAACCGCGTGATGAGCCTGCAGCACGGTGGGTCCGGCGGTATCGACCTCGTGGACGGGCCGTTGATCATCGATGGTTGACATCGCCGCTCCTTGAGAGTCTCCGACCGTCCATGCCCGGGCCCCTCGGCGCATCGGGCGCGGATTGTCCAGTCGATCCGGCGGGAGCGTATGGCCGGCATTCGCCCGCCGGCCTCATCCGGCAAGGATGACAATCCCGCTCGTCTCGCACGGGGCCAGCGGCGGCGGAACCACCAGAGTCCAGCCCAGCAGCGAACGAGCCGTCCGGAGACTCAGTCAACAAGAGCACCTTTTCCTATCGGCGCCGTGGGGGTGCCGATCGATGTCGTCAGCGACCGTGCCTGTGGAGGCTAGGGGCACGTACACCCTGCTGGCGCGCGGCGGCCGCCCATCGAAGATCGTCCCGGACGGGTGAATCGCTGGAACACACGGCCGAGAAGGGTCACCCGGACCCGGCTGCTGTCTGGCCAGCCGAGGAACTGACGCACATCCGGATCGCAGGAGGACACGATGGCACCGTCGAATGAGAAGAAAACCCCGCCGCAGCCCGCAGCAGCCCGGACCCAGGCGAGCGCTCAGGCGGCCTCACCCATCACCTCCCTGGAGGCCCAATTCATCACGATGGTCGAGGACTTCAACGACAAGTCGCAGGAATGGCGTCGGCTGTTCTCGGAACTGCTCGGCACGTTCTTCCTGGTCCTCGTCGCAGCCGGCGGCGGCATGATGGGGCAGGCCTTCCCGGACACCATCAGCCGGACTGCCGCGGTGACCGCTCCGGCATTGATGGTGCTGGGGGTCATCCTGTTCATGGGCAAGGTTTCCGGCGCCCACCTCAATCCGGCCGTGAGCATCGCCTTCGCCCTTCGTGGGGACTTCCCCTGGGTGAGGGTGCCCGGCTACATCGCCGTCCAGCTGATCGGGGCCACACTCGCCGCCTGGTTCCTGCAAGCTGTCATCGGGGTCTCGGCGATGTACGGGTCCAACTACCCAGCACCGAACTATTCGTCCGGCCTCGCGTTCGTGATGGAGGCGATGCTGACCTTCGGATTGGTCAGCGTCATCCTCGGCACCGCTTCGGGAGCCCAGAACGTCGGCATCATCGGCGCGTTGGGGGTCTGCGGCTACATCGCGCTCGCCGGGCTATGGGGCAGCCCGATCTCCGGTGCCTCGATGAACCCGGCCCGCACCTTCGGCCCCACTCTGGTCAGCATGGATTTCGATGCCTACTGGGTCTACGTGGCAGGTCCGCTTGTCGGGGCGGTCATCGCAGTCGGTGCCGCGTTCGTCCTGCGCGGGCACGGCGGCGGCAGGTGGGGATCGGGAGCAGCGCAGGGAGCGCTTTTCACCGAGGTCGCGAATCCCGGCAGTTGATCCAGACTCCAGAACCCGGACCCGAGTGGGTCGGGTTCGATTTGCGTCGCCGTGGTTGAGCGCCACAGACCCTGCCGGCGGGGAGATCTCCGGGGGGTCTACCACCCGGGGGCGTCGGTGCGGGCGATCGTCCCAATTGCGACAAAGGGGGATTGCCCGGTCGCCGATTCGCCTGACCGTGTGGGCGCTTTCAGGCCGCCCTCATCCCGGGAACGGATAACATCCCGGTCACTGAGCAAAGGAACATGGCGTCAGGCGGGCCGGCAGCACCGGAAACCGAGGTGGCTGGTGGTGCTCCGGATGGCGTGCCCTTGCCGGGCGGCGGGCCGGTAGCGGTGACAGTAGGAGGGGGCGCACAGGTGGGAGCCGCCCTTGGTCACCCGCCGATCCTCTTCGGTGAGTGTGGCTGCCGGGGCACAGCACGAGGGTGCCGGGTCGGGTTCGGTGTGAGTTTGCGTCCACGGGGAGCTGGTCCACTCCCAGACATTCCCTACCATGTCGAACAGGCCGAAACCGTTGGGCGGGAACCGTTTCACGGGTGACGTGCGGCGGAAACCGTGCGGCTGGTGGTTCTCGTAGGGGAACCGGCCATGCCAGGTGTTGGCCATGATCTTGCCGCCGGGCATGAACTCGCCGCCCCACGGGTAGGTCGCGCGGTCCAGGCCACCCCGCGCGGCGTGCTCCCACTCCACCTCGGTGGGCAGCGCCTTGCCCGCCCACTCCGCATAGGCCGACGCATCCTCGTATCCGACGTGTACCACCGGATGCAGTTCGCGGCCGTGCAGGGTGCTGCCCGGTCCCTCGGGCTGACGCCAACTCGCACCGGGCGCCCATGCCCACCACCGCATCCAGTCATTCAACGGCACCGGACCTTCGGTACCGACGAACAGCTGGGAGCCCGGAACGAGGTCGGCGGGGGGCGCGCCCGGGAAATCGGCCGGATTCGGGGCCTGCTCGGCGACCGTCACATGACCGGTGTCCGTGACGAAGCGGCGGAACTGGGCGTTGGTCACCGGGTGCTCGTCGAACCATAGATCCGCGGCCTCGGCACGGCGCAACGGCCGTTCCTCCGGATAAAACTCGATGCTGCCCATGACGAAGGAACCGCCCCGCACCAGCACCATGCTCTTGGGCACCGACACGGTCCTTCACCTCGCTTTTCGTCGGGCAGGACAACGGTGGACGGTGCCACGGCAATCGTCGCATGGCCTCACCCGATTCGGGTGGCAACGATTGAGCGGCACCGTCCACCGTTGTCACAACAGTTCATCGCGCCTTGCCTGAGCAGGTCGGAAACGCGACTGCCCGCAAGTCAGGGGAAGTCGGCACCGAGTGCCGCGATCTGGACCCGGCTCGACACTGCCTTGGTCCAGCCATCCCACACGTTTCGGATGATCCGGTCACTCCACTCTGGTGGGACCGTCGCGGCACGGAAAGTGATCATCGGCGGTCGGGAGTCTGCGAACGTGGCTGATCGGAATCATCAATCGGTTGCCGGGTTTGGGTGTCGAACTGCTGGGAGTCCGACAACTCTGAATCGACGATGCCCTCTCGACGAGAGGTCGGTGGAAAGGGTTCGACCGGAAAGGAGGTCTTGTGCCGGAGTACGAGATCCAGGTGGCGGGCCCGATCGGGCCGGTGGTGGCGTCCACCCCGCCCGGATTCACTTCCGTCACGGTGCCCACGGCGACGATCCTGGCCGGCACCGTGTCTGGCCGGGACGATCTGCAGGGCGTCATCGATCTGTTGAATGCGCACGGGCTCGCACCGATCGACGTCCGGATCAAACCTGACGACGCGGATGAACCGATCCGGTGGGGGTAACAGCCTTTGCATCTCACCGGCGCGATGCCGGTTTTCCGTTTATCGATAGGAGTTGAACGGACATGGCAGTGAAGGTGCTTGCGCATCCCAGCGTGGCCGACCGTCGCGCGCAAGGCGCTGACGCGCGGATCCAGACCCCACCCGAACTGCACACCGGTTGGGAACCGGCCGGCGACCGGCCGGATCCGGTCTCCCAGCTCGAGGAGCAGAACGCGACCAGGGAGCCGGACCTGGTGCCGGTCCGGCACGGCCGGATGATGGTCTCCCCGTTCACGTTCTACCGCGGTGCCGCGAAGATCATGGCCACCGATCTCGCCGGAACACCCACCGCCGGTCTCACCACGCAGCTCTGCGGGGACGCGCACCTGTCCAACTTCGGGGTCTTCGCCTCCCCGGAGCGAGATCTGTTGTTCGACCTGAACGATTTCGACGAGACGCTGCCCGGACCGTTCGAGTACGACGTGCAACGCATGGACGCCAGCTTCACCATTGCCGCCCGGAACAACGGACTCACCAACGCGGAAGCCACCTCGGCCACGCTGAAATCGGTGCGAGCCTACCGGGAGGCGATGGCCCAGTTCGCCCGGATGGGCGTGATGGAACTGTGGTACACCCACATGGCCGCCGCCGACATCGAAGCAGGGTTGAGTAAGCTCGCCGGGGACGGCAAACCTGCGAAGGCAGCCAAGACCGGCAAGAAGGCCAAGTCGAGCAAGGGAACGAAAGCCGCCAAAGGGGTTGAAAGGGCAAGGGAGGACGGTGCCGCTGAGGCCGCCCGGCTAGCCAAGAAGAGCATGGCCAAGGCGCTCACCCGGGACAGCCTGCAGGCCCTATCCAAGCTCGGCGAGCTGGTCGACGGGCACTACCGGATCATCAGCCAACCCCCGATCGTCGTGCCACTGCGGGACGTCAACGCGGAGGAGTACGGCATGACCCTGGCCGATATCGAGCGGGCCCTGCACGAACAGTTCCGGGACTACAGATCCACCCTGCAGGACGACCGGCGGCACCTGCTGGAAAAGTTCGAGATCATCGACATGGCCCGCAAGGTCGTCGGCGTCGGCAGCGTCGGCACGCGGGCGTTCATCCTTCTGCTGCAGGGCCGCGACGAACAAGACCCGCTGTTCCTGCAGGTCAAGGAGGCCACCAGCTCGGTGCTGGAGGACCACCTGCCCAAGAGCCGCTACCACAACCCCGGGGAACGTGTCGTGCGCGGCCAACGCATGATGCAGGCCACCAGCGACATCTACCTGGGTTGGACCAAGGGCGCGCAGGCCAACCGCTTCCTGTACTGGCGGCAACTGCGGGACATGAAAGGCTCCGCACTGATCGACTCCATGGGAGCGTTCAGGCTGGAGTACTACGCCGGGATGTGCGGCTGGACCCTCGCCCGGGCCCACGCCCGGGCCGGTGACCCGGTCGCCATCGATGCCTATCTCGGCAGGGGCGATGACTTCGACCGGGCCATCACCGACTTCTCTGAGCATTACGCCGACCAGAACGAGAAGGATTACCAGGCGTTCGTGGCGGCCGTGGGAAGCGGCCGTATCGACGCGGTCGAAGGAGTCTGAGACCAACGCGCGAGACGCGACTCTCATCGGTTCCGGCGAACAGGGCCCGGAATGATCGGACGATGTCATAGCCGGGATGGAACGCGATGGTTCAAGAACCGAGGGGGCAGAACCCGCCTGAGATGCGCCTCCGCCGAACCCCGAACGGACATCCGCCTGACGATATCGACAGGGACTCCAACGACCTGACCACCCCCGATGTCAGCGCGTCCGGGGGTGCCCGGTGATCAAGAACTGGCTGGCGGGTGTCCGGCCACGCCGCGCGGACCTCAAGGCGGACGCGCTGGCAGGCCTGCCGGGCGCCATCAGTTCGGTGCCCGATGGGATGGCGTGCGCGGTGCTTGCCGGGGTGAACCCGGCCTTCGGCCTGTACGCCTCGTTGGCCGGCAGGATCGGCGGCGGTCTGACCACCAGCAGCAAGATGATGATAGTCACCACCACGACCGCCGCCTCGCTCGCAGCAGGGTCCGCGCTCCAGTCGATTGCCTCCGAGGACCGCGGCGGTGCCCTGGTCATGTTGACCATGCTGACCGGTGTGGTGGTCATCGCCGCGGGCCTGTTGCGGCTCGGCCGGTACATCCGTTTCGTCTCCCGCTCGGTGATGGTCGGATTCCTCTCCGGGGTCGCCGTCAACATCATCCTGGGCCAGTTGCCCGACCTGACCGGTGTACAAACCAACGGCGGAACCGCATCCCAGAAGGCCTGGTACGTGCTCACCCACCCGGGCGAGATCGTTTGGCCGGCACTGTTAGTCGGGGTCTTCGCGCTGATCGTGCTATTCGGTTTGGGTGCGGCTCTGCTGGAGGGACATCTCGGGGTGGCGTCCAGGGCGTGGTGGATGGCCAATGGGTGCTGGGGTCTACGCGTTGTGTATTTCGGATCGGTTGCGGGTTAAGGCTTGTCGGTCCAGCCTTCGGCCGTTTCCATGGCCAGCAGTGATGCGGCTTCTAGTTTGCTGACCAGTTCGCGCAGGCGTCGAGCGTTGTCGAACCAGGCCTGGTAGCGGTCGAGCTGTTGTGCGGTGAGGAACTTGGTCACCGTCTTTCCCGCGACGGTCCGGGTCCACTGGATGTAGGGCCCGTGCAACGTCGGGGGGTCGGCCTTGCATCGGCAGGCGGCCTTGCCGCAGCGCATCTGACGGATGACGACGCTGCCGGGCAACACGGCGTCGATCCCGGCGATGGCGGCCGCGAGGTTCCTGCGGGCGGCGGCGTCGGTGAGCCTCGGCTTGCTCTTTGGCATCCCGACATTCCTACCACTTCCCGCGTGGCGCTCCACGCCTTCTGATCCTACAGCCATAACGCTGTAGGGATCGGCACCCGAGGAGCGGGTGCGCTGCGCGGGAGGTGGAGATGAGCATCGAGCACGCCGCCCAGAACCCGGGAACCTTCGACAGGTCACGCGAGAAGTTCCAGGCCGTGCTGGGATGGCTGCAGGGCCAGGAGGCCGGCGGGTCATCACACGCCGACCTGGAGGCGCGACTTCAGGTCGATGCCCGCGAGCTGTTCCGCCTGCTCCTGCAGGACCACCTGGACCTGCGGGCCGGGCGGGAGACCCGGCTCCAGGAGGTTCTCGAC
>JGI20200J14955_1000208_pt1 | contig 13568 bp, 13 predicted proteins | sample NGESurshal092012_FD_14955 | JGI IMG/M metagenome (IMG submission 14955) | reverse complement strand
TGGACCTTTCCCTGCTGGTAGTGACCGGCGGTCGCCTGCAATCGAGAAATTCTAAATTCAAAATTCATTGGTTCTGAAACCCGTACACCAAGAGGGATTAACAATTCTTAACAAATTGCCTGATCGCTGAAATGGCGCAAAATCGTTCCGAATTTATTTTTGCTGTGATACGCCAATTACCTGAAACTTTGATTGACCAAGTTCCTTTTTATCACCTTTAAGCTCGTGTAAATCATATCCGGGTATTCTAATATCATCTACAAACTTCGCTGAATCTATTACTTCCAGTCTTACTCTGATTCTTTTTTCAAGATCTTTAGGAACACCCTTTACATTCCCCTCCTTAAATAATTTTTCCAGTGCTTTATTTCTAAAAGTTCGTATCACGCAAAATAACTCTCTTTTATGCTAAATGTTAAGTTCATAGCAATGCATTTATATAAATTAGAGTAGCGATAATTTTGCAACTTCCTCTGCTAGTGTAACGCGGCAAGTTACAGATGTCAAGTCTTGAATCAAGGCTATGCAGGAACTCTTCCGGGTTTAGTAGGTCAACCGGAAGTCCGAGGAGGCTGAAACTTTTGTTAGTTAGGTATGCTGTTATGGATAAGAAGAAATGCAGCACCTTGAAAGATGAACAGCGTGAATGCCCATCCTAGCCAAATAGGCATGATTGGATATTCTGGCCTTGGATTAGCGAGTCCTAAGCAAAGCGACGCTGTTCGTCCCCAACCCTACTCAATAAATCATATGCAACCATCCCCTGAATCCCCTGAAAAAGAGCCATATAACCTCACCAACGAACTGGCTCGAGAGCGCACGCGTGCCGCCGCCGATCGCACTTTGATGGCATGGATCCGCACGGCTCTCTCGCTGATTGGCTTTGGTTTTGGTATCCCCACCATTGTTAAAGCGATCGATGCTACCCGCCTTGGCAAACATATTGACCCATTCCGCTTCTCTACGATCGTTGGATTAGCCTTCATTAGCGTGGGGATGTTTGGCATCGGTGCTGCCTTAAAAGAACACCACGAGACGCTGAAGTGCCTCCAGAGCAATCGTTATATCTACAAAAGCTCAAACACGGCTGAAATCGTCGGCATCGCGCTGCTTCTAATTGGTTTACTAAGTTTTGTTGGGGTTTTGATCAGGGCGATCGACCTCTAAGAAAACCGAACCTTGATTTGTGTCTTAATAGAAGCTCGCAAAGCTACCATATGAAGATTGACGAGGAGGAACCTACATTCAATTGAAAAAACGACAGTAGAGGCAAAGAGCAATGCTCCATTTTTAAACTAGCCGGTGTAAACCATGGACAAAGGATTCCTGAGCACATTTGCAGCAAGCCTATTTGCACTGATTAATCCACTCGGTATTCTCCCCATTTTTATCAGCTACTCTGACAAAGAGAGTCGGGGAGTGCAGCGCTGGCTGGCACTGTTACTGTCGCTAACAGTATTAGGCTTGTTGCTCTTGTTTCTAGTAACAGGAGCCGAGATCCTGAAGTTTTTTGGAATTTCGCTAGATTCCTTCCGAATTGCTGGAGGCATCCTTCTCCTCCTCATTGGCATCAATCTGGTTACGGGTGATCCGACGAAGACCGCACAAAACGTGTCTGAGCAAGAGGGACTGAGTAATTGGCAAACAGCACAGTCTGTCTATCGCAAGATTGTGATTCCGCTCGCAATGCCCTTGCTGGTTGGCCCCGGTGTGATTGCCAATATCATTCTCTACGCCAGTGAGGTCGAAGCTAAAAAGAATGGTGTTCTTTTTGCCGGGCTGGTGGTTGTCTGTATCGTTGTCTCTTTTCTGGTGCTTGTAGTTCTATTGTCGGGACGATGGTTGCAGCGTATTTTGGGGGATATTGGGCTGAGTATCGCCACGCGCATCTTAGGACTACTGGTAGCGTCGATTGGGGTGCAATTTATTACCGTTGCAATGACCAATATCATTGTTCAAACGATCGCGCCGCAGCTTCCAAAATAGGTGCAAATACCCTCTAAGATAAGTACGCATCGTTGCACCTACCTCACCGTAGATAATTGCGACCGAAGTTCTGGAGTTTATGGATTGGAAACGGCACCGCACCAAGCGTTACAAGGATCTTTTTGTGGTAAAGTGCGCTGGTGATTGTGCTGCTTGGTTTTACGGTGGCGTTATTGGCGGTGCTTTGTATGATTGCTGTTGATACACAACTGCAGCCTGCGCAGTTCGTTCACCCGCATTAGGGGTTTTTGGATGTTGTTATCTTCATGAGGTTCGTCTATATGAAAAAAAGCCAGGTGATTACAGGGCTAGCTGCCTGCATCTTTGCAGCCAGCCTCTTTGGGATCAGTAGTATGCAGCGCAGTGTAGCGCAGAGCAAATCCAGCCCCGCAACGCCCCCAGCGAAAGCCACACAGGAGAAGGTTCAATTGCTGTTCGTCCAGAATGCAACAGCTGGCACCTTCGATGGCAAGACTCTCACGCTAGAGGGAATAGGACATACACTTTTCTTTTCCGATCGCCCCGAACGAGTAACCGGACAGGTCAAGACATCGGAATTTATCGGTCACTGGGATAAGGGATCAGATAATTTTGCTGCAAGTCCTCCTAATGCCACCCTGTCTACCTTTGGTGATAGTGCGGTCAATTCTGCAGTTGTAGAGCTGACCAAACCCACGCTTAACAAGAACACGCTTTCCTATGAAGTCAAAGTTTTGAAAGGAAATTTGCCGAAATCTTTTAAGGAATCATCGTTGTTTATTGACATCTTAGGTCGTTGGAGGATGTACGCTGCTGGCGAAGCGGCAGGAGCTGCGGGAGCTGGTGCTTACTACTACCACCCTCCTGTTTATGCTGCCCCCGTTTATGCTGCCCCCGTTTATGTGGCACCGCGACCTATTGTTGTTTACTAAGTCCAATTCTTTGGCGGTGGTGTTCCAAACTGGTAATGATTTAGAGCTGGAGTCTTTGAAGCTCAAGGCTTTCACAATTTCCAGTCATTACCTCTGGGGCACTACCTCCTTTGTCAAAGGGCATAGAACGGGTGCCACCGTTGCTGGCAGGCTATCTGAGCAAGAGGCTCTGGAACTGGGCACCGAGGCTTACATTTTACGAGGGACTCATCGTGCTAACACTACCGAAGAACGCGCCTCCTGCCTTTCATCTCCTGGCTAAGCCAACCGGAGCCATCTGCAATCTGGACTGTCAGTACTGCTTTTTCCTGTCCAAAGAACAGCTCTATCCCGGCAGCAAGTTCCGCATGGCGGATGATCTGTTGGAGACGTATATTCAGCAACTCCTAGAGGCGCACCAGACTCCTGAAGTCACGATTGCCTGGCAGGGGGGCGAACCGACGCTGATGGGGTTGGAGTTCTTTCAGCGGTCTATCGAACTGGTGGATAAACATAAAAAACCAGGGCAGCAGGTCTCGCATACCCTGCAAACCAACGGCACACGTTTAGATGACGATTGGGGACAATTTTTCAAACAGCATCATTTTTTAATTGGCTTGAGCGTGGATGGTCCCCAACCACTGCACGATACCTACCGGGTAGATAAACGCGGTAGGGGCAGCTTCGAGCAGGTGATGCAAGGCTGGAAAACGCTTAAAAAGCACGAGGTAGATTTCAATATCCTCTGTACGGTGAATGCGGCGAATGGCGATCGCCCCCTGGAGGTCTATCGCTTTTTTCGAGACGAGTTAGGTGCTGAGTTCATACAGTTTATTCCCATCATTGAGCGGGTGAACGAAGATGGCTCAACCCTGATCCAATCGGGCAATCAGGTGACCGAGCGATCGGTGAAGCCGGAGCAGTTTGGACGGTTTTTGAACAGTGTGTTTGACGAGTGGGTGCGGAGAGATGTGGGCAAAGTCTTCATTCAACACTTTGATGCGGCATTAGCGAACTGGGTCGGGGTACAGCCGGGAGTATGCATTTTCTCCAAAACCTGTGGAAACGCTTTGGCCCTAGAGCATAACGGCGATCTCTACTCCTGCGATCACTTTGTCGAACCTGACTACAAACTTGGCAACATTCAGGAGACGCATATGATTGAGATGATTGCCTCTGAACAGCAGCGCCAGTTTGGTCAAGCAAAATTCGATACGCTGCCTCAGTATTGCCGTACCTGTGAGGTGNGTTTNGCCTGCAATGGCGGTTGTCCCAAGAACCGCTTCATCGAAACACCCGATGGAGAACCCGGTTTGAACTACTTGTGCGCCGGATATAAAGCCTTCTTCACGCACATTGATAAACCGATGCGAATGATGGCACAACTGCTGCGCCAGGGACGCTATGCCGATGAAGTTATGCAACTGCTCGCCACACAAGAGCGGCAGGCTAGAAAACCTGCTGGCTTTGGGGCTTAGGGGCTTAACAATTTGGTACGCTGTCGAGCTAGTACGCTGTCGAGGGAGTGAACAAGCCCAAGGAAGCAAGTCGCCGAAGCCCTGAGTGAAGACAAATTCAAGATAATATTAGGCTAAACATTTATCTCAAGGGAAATTTCAGTGAACTTGCAAAATTCTCGGACTGCCGTAACCGTAGCCTGTGTCTCTTTAATTACGGGAGCAAGCGTATTCTCTCAAAGGGCTGGCGCTCAGGCACAGACAGCTTTTTCTCCTAATGTCCCCAAAAGTTGCACCGCTCTAGAGGAGATCTCAACTGGACAAACAGTAATCCGCAAGGAAGCTCGAATGGGCAATGAAAATGTAGACTTTTCCGTGCCAGCAGGTCGTGTGTTCAAGTCCTACCGAGCGCTGATGAGACCGGAAAACAACGCTAATTATACGGCCACGGTTAACCTTAAATATAACGATGGCACTTCTTCAAAAGCCTTTAGCCGTAAAATCTCGATGGTACGGATGAAGGTCTATAAGCTGCCTTTCAGAACACCTACGGCTAACCAGCCCTTCCAAATCAATCTAAATGTTGGAACCGACCGCAATAATGCTTACAGTGTTGCCGTTCTGGGCTGTAAGAAGTAAGGCTAAGCTGTCCCGTTTTTAACTTGCTCCCACCTCCCGCCATCACGGGGGGTAGGCCGCGCAGTGGGGTTATCGATAAATAGTAACTTCAAGTGTTTCAAGGGCTAGCACGGTGCATGCTCGATTTTTGATTCTTTAGGTGGAGACTTAACCATGTCACAAAGCAATAAGATCCAACGTCAGATTCTACCGATTCCAGACCAACCCTATGTCGGTTTGACCACCTACGATGCNAAANATCCTGACACCCACTTTCCCCCCATTCGAGACCTGCGTCCACCAGCGGGTGCGCCCAATGTGCTGATCGTTCTGCTCGACGACGCAGGCTTTGGTTCCTCCAGTGCCTTTGGCGGTCCCTGCAATACGCCAACCTTTGAAAAAATGGCGGCAGAGGGCCTGAAATACACCCGCTTTCACACCACCGCCCTCTGTGCGCCGACCCGTGCAGCCTTGCTCACTGGAAGGAACCATCACTCCGTGGGCATGGGCAACATTACCGAAACGGCCACGGGTGCCCCTGGTCAATGCTCTGTCCGTCCGAATACCAAAGCGCCCCTGGCCTTAACCCTCAAGCTAAATGGCTACTCAACATCCATGTTTGGCAAATGCCATGAAGTCCCCGTGTGGCAAAGCAGTCCCATGGGGCCATTTGATGCCTGGCCCACAGGTGGCGGTGGCTTTGAATATTTCTACGGCTTTATCGGCGGCGAGAACAACCAGTGGGACCCCGCTCTCTATGAAGGCACCATTCCCATCGAACCTCCTGCAACCCCAGAGGAGGGTTACCACCTGACGGAGGATTTAGCGGAAAAGGCGATCTCCTGGGTCAGTCAGCAGAAAGCGCTGATGCCTGATAAGCCCTTCTTCATGTACTTTGCTCCCGGTGCTACCCATGCCCCTCACCATGTGCCGAAAGAGTGGATCGACAAGTACAAAGGCCAGTTTGCCCACGGCTGGGATCGACAAAGGGAGATTACCTTCGCCAAACAGAAGGACCTGGGGGTGATTCCGCCGGAAGCTGAACTGACACCCCGCCATGCTGAAATTCCTGCCTGGGATGACATGGACCCTAAACTGAAGCCCGTGCTGGAACGGGAGATGGAGGTCTATGCCGCCTTCATGGAACACACCGACTATCAGGTTGGACGGTTAATCTCGACGCTGGAAGAATTGGAGATTCTGGACGATACCCTCGTCTATGTGATCGTGGGCGACAATGGGGCATCTGCTGAGGGCACGCTTCAGGGCGCGTTCAACGAAATGGCAAATTTCAACGGTATGGCCGCCCTGGAAACGCCTGAGTTCATGCTGTCCAAGCTGGACGACTTCGGTTCCCCCGACTCGTACAACCATTACGCTGTGGGCTGGGCTTGGGCAATGGATACCCCCTACCAGTGGACGAAACAGGTGGCTTCCCACTGGGGCGGCACCCGCAATGGCACGATCGTCCGCTATCCCAAAACCATTCAGGAGAAGGGCGGCATCCGTAGCCAGTTCACCCATGTCATTGATGTGGCATCAACGGTGCTGGAGGTAGCAGGCATTCCTGAGCCAACGATGGTCAACGGTGTTCTGCAAAGCCCCTACGAAGGGACGAGTATGGCCTATAGCTTCAACGATGCCAGTGCCCCCGAACAGCATGACTTGCAGTACTTTGAGATGTTTGGCAACCGGGGGATTTACTACAAGGGTTGGAGTGCCATCACCAAGCACTCTACCCCATGGACGTTCGTACAACAGTTGCTGCCCTTCGATGAAGACGTGTGGGAACTGTACGACGGCAGTAAAGACTGGTCGCAAGCCCATGACCTCTCCAAACAAATGCCGGAGAAATTGCACGAATTGCAGCGTCTTTTCCTGATCGAGGCGGTTAAATATAATGTCTTGCCCCTGGACGATCGGCGGGCAGAACGGTTTGACCCTAAAACGGCAGGTCGCCCCACGCTGATTCGGGGTGACTCGCAATTGTTCTTCGCCGGAATGGGACGCCTGTCAGAAAATAGTGTCATCAACATCAAAAACAAGTCGTTCTCAATCACCGCCGAGATCGAGGTGAAAGAGCAACCCGCTAACGGGGTGATCATCGCCCAGGGGGGGCGGTTCGGTGGCTGGAGCGTCTACGCCAAAGAGGGCAAGCTCAAGTTTACCTACAACGTGCTGGGCATTCACGAGTTTCCCACTGAGGCTACGGCCCCCATTCCTCAAGGAAAGCACCAGGTGAGGATGGAGTTTGCCTACGATGGCGGCGGCCTAGCCAAGGGCGGCAATGTCACCCTTTACTATGACGGTCAATCGGTTGGCGCCGGACGGGTCGAGATGACTCAGCCGATAGTTTTCTCAGCCGATGAGACGACGGACATTGGTTATGAATCTGGCACACCTGTCAGCCCGGATTACACCGTCCAGAGCAGCAAATTCACTGGCAAGATCCGCTGGGTGCAGCTTGACGTGGGCAAGGACGACCACGATCACCTCATTGAACCGGAGGAGCGGATGAGGATCGCGATGGCGCGCCAGTAAGCATATTCAGGATCGGCAGTCCAAAACGGGCTGCCGGTCACGGGCGATAACTCTCGACATCGGCATCTGCCTGGGCTCTCCCCTTTCACTGGACTACTATGATAAGGCTCCGTTCAAGTTCAACGGCACGATCGAGCAGGTACTGTTCAAATAGACGACGTAGGTGGCAACAACGGTCACGGTTGGGAACATCGCACACTTAAAAGGAGTATAAAGTATGGGTTTTCGGTACATTGACAACCTGGTTAAGCCTGAGAATCTGAATCAATTTCTGGAACTGGTTGATTTAGCGGCAGGTAGCGGCAAGGACACAAATAATGTGTTTGATTTGAGCGACAGGCTTAACAAGAGTCGTCCGATGCAATTGTGCATTCAAGCGATTCAGCGGGATCCCGCTTCTATCCAACTGATAAAAGAACGCTATGTAGGGCCACCTTATGATCTTGAAGCATTGCTGCAACTGCCCAAAGATTCCCTGGGCTGGACCTACGCCACAGTTCTGAGCACGTTGGGTTATGACCCCCAGTTTTACCGTACCCCGCCCGCCTTTAATTCCGATGCAGAGTATATTTCCTTTCGAGTTTATAAGACTCATGACCTCCACCACATCCTGACGGGTTTCATGCTGGATAATTTGGGTGAACTAGGGGTGATCTCATTTACTGCTGCCCAGACAAGGTTTCCTGCATTTCTCTTCCTCGATATCCTGTCCCTCCTCGGACATTTTTTCACGGCCGACAAACTCTATAGCGAGGATCTGGAACCCACAGAACAAGGCAAAACCCTCGGGTATGCGGTTGACTTGATTGCCAGGGGACTTAAGATTGGGCAGGCTGCGAAACCTGTATTTCCCATCAAGTGGGAAGAAGGATTGGAGCGGCCGATCGAGGAGTGGCGTCAGGAGTTAAATATTCAACCGGCTAAGGAAGGACCCTATAGCTGGTATAGCCATCCTCAATTACTGGCCGCCATTTCTTGAGCTCGATCGTACAATTCAGTCCAGGCTCAGTTGCTTTGTTTTGTCCATAGTTGAATGACTCAAGGAAGAATGCTGCGATGAAAGACAGGCATGTTTTGCTTACCGGAGGTACTGGTGGCCTGGGCTTAGGGGTGACTCCTACGGTGCTGGCCCAGGGAGTTGCTTCTGTCACCATTCCTTTTCGAAAACAAAAGGAAGTGGATCGGCTGAAAGCGATTCTAAGACCCGAGGATCTGGCGAAAGTTCACTTTGTTGAGACTAATTTGATGGACGATCAGGCCGTTGCACAACTAGTCAATGGCATGGAGCGAGTGGATGTGCTGATCCATCTGGTCGGCGGGTTCTCGATGGGAGCCACCCATGAATACGATTTTGATCAGTGGAAACGTGACATTGACTTGAATCTGAACGTCGCATTTTTGGTCTGTAAATACAGTCTGAAACGCATGCTGGAAAATAACTATGGCCGGATTGTGACCTTGGGTTCACGCGGTGCCGTGCAGCCGACGGGACAACTGGCAGCCTACTGTGCCTCGAAAGCGGGAATGGTTGCCCTGACCCAGGCGATCGCAGACGAAACCAAGGGAACTCCGATCACGGCCAATGTCGTACTGCCCAGTGTGATTGACACGCCTGGCAATCGGGCCTCTATGGGTGAAGCGGATGCCGATAAGTGGGTTAAACCTGAGTCCCTAGCCCAGGTGATTTGTTTTCTGGCTTCTACGGCTGCTCAGGATATCCGGGGGGCTGTAATTCCTGTTTATGGCAGCATTTAGAACTGAGTTTTTGAAACGGCCCGTCAACGGTTCAGACGCTTTGCCAAGCACCCAACGGGGCCCAGCACCCGGCTTATTATCTTGCCATCCCGCCGACGATGTTTGAGGCGGTGATCGAACATTTGGCGAAGTCGGGCTGTGCTCAGGGGGCTCGCTTTATCATCGAGAAACCGTTTGGGCGAGACCTGACCTCGGCCCAGAAACTCAACCGACTCCTGCTCGCCACCTTCGCCGAGTGGGGCAACTTCCGCGCTCGTTGGCCGCATTTACCAAGGTTTCCCCTCCCTGTAATCGGCATCTCCCAAATCAGCATCTCCCAGATGTTAAAATTTGAAAACCCCCCTAGCGTGTGTGNANCATTCCTATGTTGAATTTTCTAGGCAAAGTTCTCGGAGACCCCCAGAAGCGTAAGGTAAAGCAGTACCAACCCATTCTGGACCGAATTAGTAGTCTAGAAGGTGAGATCAAGCGTCTAAGTGACGATGAACTCAGAGGAAAAACAGCTCAGTTTAAAGAACAGGTCAGCCAAGCGATCGCCGGCCAGAATCTAGCAGAATTGGAAATCCAGGACCGCCGCAAAATTTTAGATGCGGCCTTAGAACCGATTTTGCCAGAAGCCTTTGCCGTAGTTCGGGAAGCCGCTCAGCGGGTTTTGGGGATGCGCCATTATGATGTGCAAATGCTGGGGGGGATCGTCTTACATCGGGGTCAAATCGCTGAGATGAAGACAGGCGAAGGGAAAACGCTGGTTTCCACCCTGCCAGCCTATCTCAATGGCCTCACGGGACAAGGCGTACATATTGTGACGGTGAATGACTACTTGGCCCGTCGGGATTCCGAATGGATGGGCCAAGTACATCGCTTTTTAGGGCTTCAGGTCGGGCTTATTCAGAATGAGATGAGTCCCCAAGAACGTCAGCGTAACTATGCTAGTGACATTACCTATGCCACCAACTCAGAACTAGGTTTCGACTACCTCCGGGACAACATGGCTACCTCGTTAGAGGAAGTGGTTCAGCGGAGATTTAACTACTGCATCATTGACGAAGTAGACTCCATCTTGATCGACGAAGCGCGGACCCCGTTGATTATTTCTGGGCAAGTGGCCAAGCCCGCGCAGAAATACCAAAAAGCAGCAGCTATCGCCGAAAAACTCAAGAAAACTGAGCATTACGAAGTCGATGAGAAAGCCCGTAATGCGACCTTGACGGATGAAGGCTATGAAGCAGCAGAACAGCTCTTGGGAGTAATCGACCTCTTTGACCCAAAAGACCCCTGGGCGCACTACGTCTTCAATGCGATCAAGGCGAAGGAACTCTTTATCAATGATGTCCAATACATTGTCCGTAATGACGAAGTAGTGATTGTCGACGAATTCACCGGGCGGGTGATGCCAGGACGCCGTTGGTCCGATGGTCTCCACCAAGCTATTGAAGCCAAAGAAGAGACGACGATCCAAAATGAGACCCAAACCCTAGCTTCGATCACCTACCAAAACTTCTTCCTGCTCTATCCCAAATTGGCGGGGATGACCGGGACGGCGCTCACGGAAGAAGCGGAACTCGGCAAGATTTATAACCTAGAAGTCACGTCTATTCCAACCAACCGTAATGTTATTCGGACAGACCTATCGGACCGGGTTTACAAAGCGGAACTCGGCAAGTGGCAAGCCGTCGCCGACGAAGTACAAGAAATTCACGAGCAAGGACGGCCCATCCTGGTGGGAACTACCTCCGTTGAAAAATCAGAAGTTCTTGCGGCCCTCCTGAAAGAACGCGGTATTGGGCATAACCTGCTCAACGCAAAACCAGAAAATGTGGAACGAGAATCAGAAATTGTGGCACAGGCAGGCCGTCGGGGAGCCGTGACCATCGCCACCAACATGGCGGGCAGGGGAACGGACATTCTTTTGGGCGGAAATCCTGAGTATATGGCTCGTCTGAAAGTCCGCGAAGACCTGATGCCTGCCTTACGCGATCCAGAAGAAGAAAATGACCCGCTCGCTCCTTTGACCCGCAGAAATACAGCCCAAGGTTTTGGTGGAGGCGCTGCCACCGCTCAGGCGATCAGCCTCTATCCCTGTGAAATTTCCCAAGAAGCCAAACAGCTCCTCAAGGAATCTGTGAATTTTGCCACAGAGCAACTAGGAGCCCGTACCCGGTCTTTTCTGGAAGTCGAGGAAATGATTTCCATTGCCTCCGAAAAGGCGCCGACGGAAAACCCTGTGATTGCGAAGCTGCGCGAAGCGTTTAATAAGATCTATGCCGAGTACAAGCATTACACGGAGCAGGAACACGAAGAAGTCGTAGAACTGGGCGGGCTCCATGTAGTTGGAACGGAGCGCCATGAGTCCCGTCGGGTTGATAACCAGTTGCGAGGACGTTCTGGTCGTCAGGGAGACCCTGGCTCTACTCGTTTTTATCTTTCTCTGCAGGATAACCTCCTGCGTATTTTTGGAGGAGACCGCGTTTCCGGCATGATGGACGCCTTCCGGGTGGAAGAGGATATGCCCATCGAATCCAAGATGTTGACCAAAACCCTGGAAAACGCCCAGCGCAAAGTAGAAACCTACTTCTACGACACCCGCAAACAGGTCTTTGAATACGACGAAGTCATGAACAACCAGCGCAAGGCAATCTATACCCAGCGCCGAAATGCTTTGGAAGGCGGAGATACCCGTGCGGTTGTAATTGCCTATATCGAAGAAACGATGGAAGAAGTCGTGAATTCCTTTGTCAACCCAGAAATTCCACCGGAAGAATGGAACCTAACGGCCCTTATTGAAGCGGTTCAGAAAGTGATTCCTCTTTTGTCCGACCTCAAACCTGAGCAGCTCAGGGACCTAAACTTGGTGGAATTGATTGCAGAAATTAAGCGTCAATCGCTGCTTGCCTATGAGGCGAAAGAAGCTTCGATCAACAGCCTGCAAGCGGATAGGCCGGATCTGATGCGTTACTTCGAACGACAGTTTATTCTTCAAGAGATGGACTCGATGTGGCGGGAGCACCTCCAGCAAATGGAAGCGCTACGAGAGGCCATTGGCTTGAGAGGTTATGGTCAGAAAGACCCCTTGGTAGAGTACAAAAATGAAGGCTACCAAATGTTTCTGGAGATGTTGGAGCAAATACGCCGTAATGTAATGTATAAGCTCTATAACTTCCAGCCGAACTATGCACAGCCGAACTACGCACAGCAGAATTATGTAACTGAGGCTGAATTCACAAATTTTGGCAATTTCCAAGAGGAAGAAGCAGCCAATTTTAGTTTGCCTCCGATGCTCGACCTCCGATTCCTTGCCGAAAGATCTAGAGAAGAAAGGGCACAAATTCTTTCCCGTTTCCAGTTGTTGGGAGAGGAAAAAATACCGCCTGAAGATGATAAATCCATGATTGCCTAAGATTGCTTAACTTAATGAATCCTTCCCTTCCCCCCAAACTCAGCCATGCTCTATCCTTAGACCCCATGCTGGTTCTGGATGTGGAGGGGAGTGGTTGGGGCTCGCCCCATGCCTTGATTGAAATCGGTGCTGTATTGGTGGCCGATGGAGAAGTTTTAGGTCGCTATAGCTCTTTAGTGCGCTATCGAGGCAGACTGAACCCGATGGTTACCAAGCTAACGGGTCTCAAGCAAGACGATTTGGTAGATGCCCCAAAATTACGAGGAGTCCTCACCGGATTTAGTCATTTTGCTGAGTCTGCACAAGTCCTCGTCGGTCATGGATTGAGTAATGATTTGGCGATTGTGCGCCATTCCTACGAAATTTGTCTGATGGAACCTCCTACTTTTTTGCAGTTGCCCACGGTCTGCACGGTAGATTTGGCTCCCTATGTGCTTCCCCATTGGCGCAGAAGAAGCTTGAGCCATTTAGCCCTGGGACTATCCGTGCCACAACCGACTCAGCATCGCGCGCTGGAAGATGCTGAAACCACGACCTTGATTTATTACAGATTTAAAGAAGCGCTTGCCGGGACCGTGGACTTATCAGAAGTGCCAGAACCAGCGCCCAAAGTAGTTGTAGCAGCGCATAGTTCTTGAAACCTCTCCCCTAGCCCCTCTCCGTCCACGGAGAGGAGAACTGGAACTAGGAATTGTTTGGTTTCTCTCCCTCTCTGCGTGCGGAGAGGGGNNAGGGGGGAGAGGTTTAGCCCCTCCTCAGCGCCTTCCAGAGGTCTTGGACCTGGCGTTCCAAGGCTGGAGATAAGGGCTGAATCAGTTCACAACGGTCGAGCATGGGCGGAAAAATAAGCGGGTCTTGGCGTACCTCAGCAGCAATTTTGGGGTAGCTATTGGGATAGGGATTGATCACAGAAAACTGAGTGCT
>JGI20200J14955_1000204_pt1 | contig 13685 bp, 11 predicted proteins | sample NGESurshal092012_FD_14955 | JGI IMG/M metagenome (IMG submission 14955) | reverse complement strand
AGGTGCCGCCAGGGAGTACCGTCGCCTTGGTCGGTCCGGTGGGTTCGGGGAAAACCACCCTGGCCCATATCTTTCCCCACCTGCTGGAAATCGATCCCAACCAGGTCTATTTAGATGGTCAAGATATAACCCGTATCCGTCTTGAAGACTTGAGACGAGCTATTGCCATGGTCCCTCAAGAAAGCTTTTTATTCAGCACTACGGTGGCCGACAATATCCGGTATGGAAAACCAGACCTCGACTTGGAAGCGGTCACTGAAGTCGCCCAAGAGGCCCGTGTCCACGAAGAAATTATGTCCTTTCCCCTAGGCTACCAAACCCTTGTCGGAGAACGTGGAATTACCCTTTCTGGAGGACAGCGTCAGCGTATTGCGCTAGCCCGAGCCTTATTGATGGATGCTCCCGTTTTGATTTTGGATGATGCTCTCTCCAGTGTCGATAACGAGACTGCGGAGGCCATCCTCGATAACCTGAAGCGTCGGCAAAAGAAAACGGTCCTTTTGATTACCCACCGCCTGAGTGCCGCTGCCCGTGCGGACTGGATTGCCGTCATGGACCAAGGTCATGTGGTTCAACAGGGAAGTCATTATGAGCTGCTGCGCGAGCCAGGACTGTACCGGAAGCTTTGGGAACAGTCCCAAATGATAGAAGGTGTTGGCGGTTCTTTGGAAGACATCATCCTGTAAAAAATGCCCCAAAAGAAACGCCTTACGAAAAGCAACCTACCCAGTAAAATCTGCCCAGCATGTAACCGCTCTTTCGACTGGCGGAAGAAATGGGAGCGTTGCTGGGATGAAGTGAAATACTGTTCCGAACGGTGCCGCAGGGATCACTAAGCGTCGAGATGTCTCTCTAGGGTGGTAGCAAGGGTTGTTTTTGGAACCGCCCCAACCACCATATCTACGCGTGAGCCTCCCTTGAAAATCATCAAGGTGGGAATCGAGCGAATTCCATAGGTAGAAGCAACTTCAGGATTTTCATCCGTGTTCATCTTGACCACTTTGATCCTGCCGGCATACTGTTGAGAAATTTCATCTACGACAGGAGCGACCATCCGGCATGGTCCACACCAGGGAGCCCAGAAGTCAACAAGTACAGGCAATTCAGAATCTAAAACCTCATCTTTGAAGGTTGCATCGGTAACCGGGTTTGCGGATGACATGTCTGAGAAACTCCTAGCGGAAAAAAGGAAGTAACGTGGCTATGATCCTACCTTATGGCTGCCCCGTGCTGTATCCATTCACCAGAAAAAAACCGCCTAGATCGCTCCGGGCGGGTCATGGTGTGAGGAGTGAACGGAAACATTCGTCTCCGCCCTCTCCATGATAAGGGATAGACCCAAAAACTTCTGCTGCAATCTACACGATAAATCATAATTTGTGAAGCCTCTACGCAGAACTTCTTTAGGTGATTTCTGGGAATAAAAATACCACTTGATCCCCCCCAACCCCCCTTAAAAAGGGGGGAATTATTGGGAAGACCGGGAAATTCTTTCTTGGAAATCACCTTACCCCTTAGAGAGTTACTCCAAATAGAGAGAGGGCAGGACGCACTTGCCCTCTCTTTTCCTGCTTCGCGCAGCCTAGGGCCTACCCAAAGAAGGGGAATTGATTCAGGCAAGAGGGATGCTGCCAGGCGTTCTTTATAAGATCTTGACCGCCCGCGCTAAGGATCGGCAATGTTTAGCGAAAAGAAAAAAAGTTTATTGCCAGGAAAATAAGTTTTTGCTATTGTTTGATTGTTTCGCATTTTTGCGATTCCTCTTCCATTAGCCAGAGGTCAAACGGGCCATGGTGCGTTCTCATCAAACTTCAGCGCCTTTCATCGGAACTGACTCTGAGATTTCTAACCCCAAGCAAATTCTCTCTGCTCAAGCATTGGGTCTGTTGAATGCCCGCTCTAATACCAAAGGTTTTTTGCAGCTGATCGGACATTTGGCGATTGCAGGATGTAGCGGTTTTGTTTGGGGAACACAGGGTGATCGCCCGTGGTTGGCGGGACCTGCCCTAATAGTCTATGGATGTAGCTTGGCGGCAATGTTTGCCCCCTTGCATGAGTGCGCTCATCGCACTGCGTTTGCGAGCAACCGGGTAAATGATGGGGTGGCCTGGCTGGCGGGGCTGCTGTCTTTTTACAACAGCACGTTCTATCGGCGCTATCACAAGTGGCATCACCGCTATACGCAGATTCCTGGCAAAGACCCTGAACTGAGCGACCCGAAGCCTAGTAATTGGCGAGAATACCTCTGGGAAATCAGCGGCTTGCCCTGGTGGATTGGAAAAGTGAAGGGTCACACTCAAATTGCTTTAGGGCGATTGGATGCTTGTCCGTTTATTCCTGATCCAGTTCGGGCTGAGGTCATTCGTTCAACACGACTGCAGTTGATGGTGTATGCCCTTGCGATCGTTGTGTCTTGCTATGTTCGTCAGCCCTGGTTTTTGCTCTACTGGGTATTGCCTCTTGCCATCGGCCAACCGATGCTAAGGGCGCTCATGCTGGCTGAGCATACGGGCTGCACGAAGGATGACAATCCCCTAACGAATACCCGTACCACCTTGACGCTTTTGCCCTTGCGCTTCCTGATGTGGAATATGCCCTTCCACGCTGAACATCATCTCTATCCTTCCATTCCTTTTCATAATCTGCCTAAGGCGCACGAATCGTTGCGCCAGCACTTTACTCAGGTCTATGCAGGCTATGGCCAGGTCCACCGACAGATTATTGCAAATCTAGGAACGAAGTTGGGGCAAACAGCATGAAGGTCTCTCCCGGCGGCTTCCTGGCTTCTGCGTGCTGAATTTAATGTTGTACTAGGCAGAACGATGACTGAATTGCTATCTGAAATAGCCCAGGGAAGAGGGATTCGGTACTTTCTAATCTCCTTTACCGACTTGTTTGGGGTGCAACGGTCGAAGTTGGTTCCGGCTGCAGCGATCGATACGATGGCCACGCAAGGAGCGGGATTTGCAGGATTTGCGGCGTGGATGGACATGACTCCGGCCGATCCGGATATTTTGGCGATTCCCGATGCCAATAGCCTAATCCAACTACCCTGGCAACCGGATGTGGCCTGGCTGCCAGCGGATCTCTACGGTACGGATGGACAAGCCATCACCCAAACGCCGCGATGGTTGCTTAAGCATGTTTTGGATCAGGCCGCAGCGCTGGGTTATCGTCCGCAGACCGGAGTGGAGTGCGAATACTTTCTGCTGTCGGCAGCGGGGGAGCAGCTTTCTGATGTGCGCGATCGTCAGAGCAAACCCTGCTACGACCAGCAATCGCTCATGCGGCGCTTTGAGGTGATTGCCGAAATCTGTGATGCCATGCTAGGGCTGGGCTGGGGAGCTTATCAAAATGACCATGAGGATGCCAATGGCCAGTTTGAAATGAACTGGACCTATGCGGATGCTTTGGTAACAGCGGATCGCCATGCCTTTTTTAAATACATGGTGAAAGCGATCGCCGAGAAACATGGCATGCGCGCGACCTTTATGCCCAAGCCGTTTCCCCACCTGACGGGGAATGGTTGTCACACACACTTATCGGTCTGGGACAAGACTGGAGCCGTGAATCTATTCCATGACGACCAGGGAGAACTGGGGCTTTCCCCCTTGGCGTATCAGTTTATTGGCGGTGTGCTGTACTCTGCAGATGCGCTTTGTGCCTTTACTAACCCGACGGTCAATTCCTACAAGCGCATCAACGCTCCCGTCACCGCCTCTGGGGCCACTTGGGCGCCCAGCACGATTAGCTACAGCGGCAATAACCGCACCCACGCCATTCGTATTCCAGAAGCCGGGCGCTTTGAGTTTCGTCTGGCCGATGGGGCCGCGAATCCCTATCTGTTGCCTGCTGCCCTGATCGCCGCCGGACTGGATGGCATCACCCACAACCGCGACCCCGGCAAACGCGCTGACAACAACAGCTATACCGATCCACTCCCGTCCGCCGCCGCGCAAAAATTGCCGGGTAATTTGCTGGATGCNCTACGCTGCCTAGAANCCAATGCCGTGATGGCGNAAGCTTTGGGCCGGGACTTTGTTCGCTCCTATATCAAACTTAAATATCAGGAATGGCACGACTACAGCACCCGCATTAGCCCGTGGGAGTTAGAAAACACGCTGGATTGCTAGGATTTTTGAAAATGACTAATCCATCGATACAGAACTCGGATGATTTATCCCTGGCCCGGTACTTAGGCAATACCTTAAAAGACCTGCGCCAGAACCACGGTTTGACCATTGCCGAAGTCGCAGAACAAGTCGGTATCTCCCGTAGCATGGTATCCAAAATCGAAAATGCTCAGACGGCGACGAGTTTGGAAATAATCGCCAAACTAGCGAGCGCTCTGGGGGTGTCTCTGTCTAAGTTGTTTCGCAATTACGACGTGCCCGAAGGCGGCGCGCAGCTTGTGAAGAATGGGGCGGGTATGGAAGTGGTGCGGAAGGGCACAAAGCGCGGCCATACCTACCACTTACTGGCCTATAACCCAGGCCCTACGAAGGTCTTTGAACCCTTTCTCATCAGTATGGATGATGCCTCNGAAGTGTTTCCGACCTTTGAGCATCCCGGCCTTGAGTTTATTTATATGCTGCAAGGCAAGCTGAACTATCGTCATGGTCAGCAGACCTACTGTCTCGAAGTAGGGGATGCCTTTACCTTTCGAGGTGACATTCCCCACGGCCCAGAAACGCTGCTTGAATTACCTATCCGGTTTCTGGCAATCCTGTACTATCCAGGAGGCGATCGTGCGTCCGATCATTGAGGGTGCGATTGATTGTCCATTGCGATTGATGCTGAGGGCGCAATCGCTGGTGCATCCAACCAAGACATCATAATTTTTGCAACAGAGTCGGCAAAAGGGTAGAGGAACATCTTCAATTCCGCTCCCGTGCTGGTTACTATTAAGAGGAGTCTACCTATCTCCCTTACCTTTTATGAAGCACGTTGAACGGTTAATTATTTTCGACACCACCCTCCGGGATGGAGAACAATCTCCTGGAGCTACGCTCAATACCCAGGAAAAACTCGAAATTGCCCGTCAACTAGCGCGACTAGGGGTAGACGTCATTGAAGCGGGGTTTCCCTATGCCAGCCCTGGCGATTTTGAAGCGGTGCAGCTCATTGCCCGTGAACTAAAGGGCGTCACCATTTGTGGTTTGGCGAGGACGTTACCTCAAGATATTGACCGTTGTGCAGAAGCGTTGCAAGACGCTGAGCGGGCTCGTATTCATACGTTTATTGCGACTTCTGACCTGCACATGCAGTACAAGCTGCGCAAATCCCGTGAAGAGGTGTTGGCGAGTACGCAGGAAGCCGTGACTCATGCCTGTAATAAACTGCGGGAATTAAGGGGCGACCGCTTTTGGGAAGTGGAATTTTCTCCAGAAGATGCTGGGCGTTCTGACGAAGCTTTTCTCTTTCAGGTGATCGAGACTGCGATCCGGGCAGGGGCAACCACGATTAACATTCCCGATACGGTTGGCTATACGACACCGAGTGAATTTGGGGGGTTGATTCGTCGTATCCGCGAGCATGTTCCGAATATCGATCAGGCTATTATTTCTGTCCATTGTCATAACGATCTGGGTTTGGCGGCAGCGAACTCTTTGGAAGCGGTGAAAAATGGAGCACGCCAGGTCGAATGTACGATCAATGGGATTGGCGAGCGCGCAGGCAACTGCTCCTTGGAAGAGATAGTGATGACACTCTTTGTTCGGAGGCCCTATTTCAATCCTTATTTCGGTCGCCCAGCAGAATCAGAAGAGCCTTTAACCCAGATCAAAACTACGGAAATTTATCGGACTTCCCGTTTGGTTTCAACGCATACAGGGATGCTGGTCCAGCCCAACAAAGCGATTGTTGGGGCGAATGCTTTTGCCCATGAGTCAGGGATTCACCAAGATGGCGTTCTCAAGAACAAACGCACCTATGAAATTATGGATGCCGAAAGCATTGGCCTTGCTGAAAACCACTTAGTGCTAGGCAAACTCTCTGGCCGTAATGCTTTTCGTTCTCGCCTGCAAGAGTTGGGCTTTTTTCTCAATGAAACGGATCTGAACCGTGCTTTTTTGCGCTTTAAAGACCTCGCCGACAAGAAGAAACATGTAACCGATTGGGACTTGGAGGCAATCGTCAATGATGAAGCGCGCCAGGTCTTAGAAGCCTATCAATTGCTTCAGGTTCAAGTTTCTTGTGGAGACCAGGGTCTTCCCACGGCCACGGTCAAGATCTTAGTTCCTCAAGGCGAAGAACTGGTTGATGCAGCGGTCGGTACGGGACCAGTAGATGCTGTCTACAAGGCGATTAATCGGATGATTCAATTGCCCAATGAACTGATTGAATTCTCTGTGCAATCGGTGACTGAAGGCATTGATGCTTTGGGTAAAGTAACGATCCGCTTACGTCATGGCGGCAAAACCTTTACGGGGCATGGAGCTAACACGGACATTATTGTTGCTTCTGCCCGCGCCTATATCAACGCCCTCAACAAGCTCCACAATGCCCTATCCCATCCTGAAATAATGACCAATCAGGAAGAAATTGCCGGACAGAAAGTATAAAGATGAAGCAAAGATTGAGCTAAATAACGTTAATTTCTGTTACGTTGTAGGTGCCCCTTCCGGTGCGCTACAGTGCTTGAGCTTCACTGCCATACTACATATTCAGATGGGACCTATACTCCTAGAGAGTTGGTTTATGCCGCCTATGAAAGTGGAGTCCGTGCCTTAGCGATTACGGACCATGACACGATGGCGGGATGGGATGAAGCGATGGAAGCGGCCCGAGGACTGGGTGTGGAAATCGTCCCTGGGCTCGAACTAAGCACTACCCACAATAATTGTTCACTCCATGTTTTAGCTTTTTATCCAGACCGGGAAAAGCTGTCTGCGTTTCTGGCTGAGCGACGCTTGGGTAGGATTCGTCGGGCTGAGACCATGGTCAGCAAACTCAATGATCTAGGCATCCATATCGAATTGCCAAACGTCGAGATTCCTGGACGTCCCCATATTGCTCGTGCGCTCGTGAGAGCGGGCTACATCACCCGAGAACAAGAGGCCTACGATCGGTACTTAGGCGATGGAAAATCTGCCTATGTCGCCTATGAGCCGCTGAGTGCTGTAGATGGTATTGCCATGCTCCGTGCCTGTGGTGCTGTTCCTGTTTGGGCGCACCCCTACCTTTTCCAGGGAGGGCCTGTAGCGGAGGTACTGCCTGAGCTAGTCGCAGCGGGATTGATGGGCTTGGAAGTTTATCACTCTGATGCCAGCCTTAGAATGATGCCAGCCTTAGAAACAGTGGTCGCTTGAAGGCTTTGGCAGAACAATATGGTCTGATTTGTACGGGCGGTAGCGACTTCCATGGCACCAATAAAGACCATGTCTATCTCAATATGCTCAAACTTCCGTTGTCCCTCTTGGACGAATTGAAAGCGGCACACAAAAAAGCTCAGCGTGCGCTGAGCCTTTCCGTTTAGATTGAACCTGGGGACGTCGTTTTAACCGAATCGTCCGGTGATGTAGTCTTCNGTACGTTNGTCCACAGGNTTAGAGAAAATAGTCTTAGTCGCGCCGNATTCGACCAAATTACCAATGCGACTCTCATCGGTATTGAAAAATAGCGTGTGATCGGAGACACGGGCCGCCTGTTGCATGTTATGGGTGACGATGATGATCGTCAGCTGATCACGAAGAATGAACATTAATTCTTCAATACGCAAGGTCGCAATCGGATCAAGGGCAGAGCAAGGCTCATCCATGAGCAAGACATCCGGATCCACAGCTAGGGAGCGGGCAATGCATAGTCTTTGCTGTTGACCCCCAGATAATCCTTGGGCAGAAGTGCGGAGCTTATCTTTAACTTCCTCCCAAAGCGCTGATTTTTTGAGGGTCGATTCAACCAAGTCATCGAGATTGTCCGTAGTGCCAAACAGTCGAGGTCCGTAAGCAATATTGTCATAGATAGACATGGGGAAAGGATTAGGCCGTTGGAAGACCATCCCCACCCGCTTACGCAGACGGGTTAGGTTCACCTTCGGGTCGTAAATATCCTGCCCATAAAGCAAGATCTTTCCATCAATACGGACTTTGGTTTCTGCCTCCGCAATCCGATTGAGCGATTTTAAGAAAGTAGACTTGCCACAACCGGATGGCCCAATGATAGATGTGATTGATTTTTCAGCAATGTCTGCATTAATGCCGTCAAGGGCCTGACGGGTGCCATAGTAGAAGGCCATGTCCCGAACTGTATAAGTCTTAACTATATTTCCAGTGGAAGGCTGTTCCATACCTATATTCTCCCTATTAACATCTTCCCTATTAACCATGAGGAATACTCCTAAAACCGGCGTCTAAAAACAAAACGGGCCAAAATGTTGATAGTTAAAACTAACATCAACAACAATAAAGATGCCGCCCATGCTTGAGACTTAAGGTCATTATAGGCTGAGGTAGCATAACTAAAGATTAAGGTCGCCAGAGAGGCGGTTGGTAGATTAGGTCTGGTAAACCAGTAGGTACTGGAGGCTGCTGTAAAGATAAGGGGTGCTGTTTCACCTGCGGCCCGTGATATCCCGAGCAAAATGCCCGTGATAATGCCGGGGAAGGCCGCAGGAACAATAACCTTTGCTATGGTCTGGAAGCGATTGGCTCCCAAACCGAGAGAGGCAAGACGAAGTTCCCAAGGAATTAGTTTGAGGGCTTCCTCTGTAGTGCGCACGATGATCGGAAGCATCAGAATAGCAAGCGCAAAGGCACCTGCCCAAGCAGAAGGTGTCTTTAGAGGAATTACGAGAACACCGTAGGCGAAAACTCCAACGATGATCGAAGGCACACCGGACAGAACATTCACCCCAAAGCGGATGAAGTCGTCAAGAACATTATCACGGCCGTACTCAGATAGATATATGCCAGTCAGAACGCCAAAAGGCACACTCAAAGCAGTGGCAAGAGCAACAATAATAAACGATCCTTGGATAGCGTTTCCAAAACCACCGACGGAGCCAGTGGGTGCCGGTAGAGAGGTAAGAACGGTCCAATTCAGCGAAGAAAAGCCATTGACCAGGACATAATATAACACCGAAAATAAGGGCACCAGAGCAATCAGAGTGAAAATGATCGACAAGATGGTCATGCCCTTGTCAAAAGATGCTCGTCCAAAATTGAGCGGTTGGTCGAGCTCTTCAATGAGATCTGGTTTATGGGGGCTACCGGTTGAAATCATCACTGACGCTCCAAAGAGACACGGCGCACAAATATTTCAGCTAAAATGTTGACCAACAAAGTAATTACAAAAAGCAAAAAACCTGCGAAGAATAGAGAAGAGAGGTGCAGTTCACCGCTTGCTTCTCCAAACTCGTTGGCTAGAACTGCCGCGATGGTGTAGGCGGGAGCAAAGATAGACTTGGGGATTTCAGGGGCATTACCGATAACCATCGTAACTGCCATCGTCTCTCCCAAGGCGCGACCTAAGCCAAGAACACAGGCCCCAACAATCCCAGAGGTTCCAGCGGGTATCATAACCCGGAAAATAGTTTCCCAGCGGGTCGCACCAAGGGCCAAAGAAGCGTTCCGTAGGCTTCTTGGTATGGACTTTAGAACCTCCCGGCTAATAGAGGCCACCGTCGGTAGGACCATGATAGACAGCAGCAAACCTGCCGTAAAGAGGCCATAGCCAGAGGAGCTACCCCCGCTTAACCATTGCAGCAGAGGACGTAGGATTGGGATCATCACGAAAATGCCCCACAGCCCATAGACAACACTTGGAATAGCGGCTAGCAATTCAACCATAAAGCTAATCGGGGTGAGCACCGCTTCCGGCAGAAAATCTTCCGTAAGGAAAATAGCGATTCCCAACCCGATCGGTATCGCGAAAGCCATAGCAATCAGTGCGGTGGCCACGGTTCCAAAAACAAAGGAAAGACCACCGAACTGATCACTATTCGGATCCCAGTTGCTATCCGTTAGAAAACCAAAGCCAAATTGTCTAATGGCAGGTAGAGAATCCCCTGCCACTACCAGGGTCATCCAGATGAGCACGCCAATAACAGCTAAACCTGCCACCTTTACGACATTATTGAAGATAGGGTCAGCGGGCAGAGTACCCTCCTGGGTGAATATCTCTGAGGATGCTTCTTCCTTACGCGTTAATTGGGTCATTGCAGTATCTAGATAGAGGGATGGAGGCTTTTCTATGGTACGTGACTAGTTGACTTTCGCTACTGAACTTGTGCTACTGATTGCTTAACCTGCTTCAACAAACTTGCGGGCAGGGGAGCGTATTCGAGGGGAGGGGCATACTTTTGACCATCAGTAAGCGCCCAGTCTAGAAATTTCTTCAATCCATCGGCCTTAGCTTTGTCATCCATTTTTTCGTACACCAGCAGCCAGGTTAGACCCACAATCGGATAGGATTTAGGGCCGTCTGGATCAGCAATAAAGACCCTCAGATTTTCAGGGAACTTAGTACCTTCAAGAGCAGCAGTCACTCCTTCAATGCTCGGAGCAACAAATTTGCCTTCCAGGTTTTGGAGCGTGGCTATAGGCAATTTATTCTGTGAGGCATAGGCAGACTCAATATAACCAATTGAACCGGGGGTCTGCTGGACCTGAGCGGCTACGCCATCATTACCTTTGGCTCCAAGCCCAACGGGCCATTTAACAGACTTACCACTACCCACATCTCTTTTCCATTCAGGGCTAATAGCGGAAAGATGATTGGTGAAAATGAAGGTGGTGCCAGAGCCATCAGCGCGGCGTACTACAGAAATCGATTGATTAGGTAGTTTTACGTCTGGGTTCGTCTTTGCAATCTTGGGATCATTCCACTTAGTGATTCTACCCCGGTAGATACCAGCAAGGGTTTCACGGTCGAGCTTGAGTCCACTGGGAACACCTCCCACATTGTAGGTGACTGCGACAGCGCCCGATGTCATCGGTAGCATAAGAATCTTACCAGGAGCTTTCGCCAGTTCCTCGTCCGTCATCGCAGCGTCGGATGCACCGAAGTCTACAGTCTTCTTTGTGATTTGGTTGATGCCCCCACCACTCCCGATAGCTTGGTAGTTAATCTTTACATCTGGATTCTTTTTGTTGTACTCATAGAACCATTTCGTGTAGAGCGGTTCGGGGAAGGTTGCACCAGCACCGTTGAGATCTAGGGCGTTAGCTGCCTGTAGGGCAATAGGAGATGCGATCGCGATCAGTGCCACGAGAGTCGCGAAGGCGCGCCGAGTCCATTTCTGAGTCTGCATAAGTAACTAACAACTCCTCTGTTATGTGATATTTCGCTCTTGAAAAGCGTCACAGGTTTTGGCCAAGCATATAGTACCGAGATTGGGTTAATCAAAGGTTAAGCTAGAGAATTTCCTGGCCCTGATGTCTAGCTTCTAAACTGTGAGCGTGCGAAACCTATATTTACACAGTGATGAGCGGAAGACTTGCTCGGGAGATCATCTCCAAGTTCATAATCTCTCGTTAATCTAATAATGATATTTATCTTCACAAGTCTCAAACTATAGCTGAGTAGGTTGTTTAGGGTAGTACACCCTATGCGTTGCTAGGCTACAGCATGACCTGCAATCTTGGTGAGCGGTATTTTTAGTTGAGGGGTGTGCGTATGCGTAGTTTAAACATATTAGGTCTTTCCGGCTCTCTAGCCCTTAGCGCTTGGTTGGTTGCCTTGCCTGCTTTGGCTGCTCCAGATACCTCTGTCGCTGGGATGATGACCGAGCGTCCTACTCCTGACGTAGCTCAGGTGTCTTCTGTTTCTGAGTTGACGGACGTAGACCCAAATAGCTGGGCTTTTCAGGCGTTGAAGTCTTTGGTTGAACGCTATGGCTGTATCGAAGGCTATCCCAACAAGAAGTTTCTAGGAAATCGTCCTTTGAGCCGCTACGAGTTTGCCGCAGGCTTAAATGCATGCTTGGACAAGATAGGGGAACAAATTGCCGCAGCTACTGCTAATCTGGCTACAAAAGAGGACCTAGACGCTTTGCGGCGCCTGATGGAAGACTTCAAAGAAGAATTGGCTATTGTCCGTGGACAAGTAGATGAACTGGAAGCCAAAGTTAAGGTATTGGAATACCAGCAGTTTTCTACTACGACTAAGTTGGATGGAGAAACGGTATTCGCTATTGCTGGAGCCGGTGCTGGCAGCAATGTTATAACTAATAATACTGGTAGTAGTAGAGCTTCCATACCTGGAAACTCACAAAACGTTATTTTCGGAACCCGGTCTCGACTGAATTTCCGGGCCAAGAGTCTGGGCATCGAAGGAGATGAACTGAGAGTTCGATTGACTGCAACTACCGATGGGGGTAGCTTCTTCGGCACGGGCCCTACGCCTAACGATGTCCGGGTTGGTCGGATAGATTACCTGGGTCCCGGTACAACCCTTACGAATGGCAGGGCTCCCGTTTCTTTTGACAAGGTCTATTACGAATTCCCCCTATTCAGCAAGGATCTCAAAGTCAGAATTGGTCCTCGGAATGAAAACAAAGACACGCTAGGGCTACAGCCTAATACCCGTGATGACCAAACGCAGTTTTCTTTGAGGGGTTTCCACCGCAATATCGGCCTTGCCCTAGTGGGGGGTTCTGTGCCCGCTATTTCCGCTATTTGGAAGCTAAGCGACCAATGGAGTATTCGGGCCTACTATGGTGCACTGGGGGGGGGCGATTCCTTCGGCTATGGTAGTGGTGGCCTTACAGGACCTAGCCAGGCTGCTGCTGAAATTGGTTTCAAGCTTGATAAATCCCTTGACATTGGCCTTGGCTACTATCGGACGGTTTGCAACTCTTCGAGCGCTCTGAATCGTGAAAGTCCTAGCTCTCAGAACCAAATTTTTTGCGCGGCGGATTCTGGCGGCAGTAGCTTCTATCCTTTCGCTGGCAGTGTTGGCGGTCTTCCTAGCATCAGCAACGTCCAGCACGATACCTTTAACGCCCATGTTGACTGGGAGTTTATTCCAGACTTTTCTGTGTTTGGTCGCTATTCCTTCGGTAATGCAGTGATTACGGACGGTATTGCAGCAGGGGTAACTGGCGCAAATCTTAACTACAGTGAGTGGATGGCTGGTTTAGCATACAACAACGCTTTTGGTCGTAAAGGCGATGCTATGGGAATTGCAGTTTTACAACCTGCGAATATCACTGGCAACAATGTGGCTTCGGTTAATGCTACTTTCCCTGCTGGCACTTTCCCTGCCGGTTCGACGACTCCCAGCGCTACTGAGTATGACTATGGGTTCTACTATCGCTACACCTTGACCAAGAACATCACGATTGGACCTGAGGTATACATCATCACCAACCCTGGCAGCATTGGTGGCAATCCAACGGTGACGGAAGGCATCGTCCGCGCTCTGTACAAGTACTAAGCAAGGATGTTGAATTAATACGTTCCGGTTCGGCGGCCCGCCTCGCGGATCCGCTGCAACCGGTGGTTAGGGGTGCCTTCCGTTCACGCCGATTAGCGTAAGGCGGGCGTATTTATCGCGATCTGGCGCGCGTACTGCGTCAGGTCGTTGGACATCGCCGTCGAGAACCAGACGATGACGAGATCTTTGGCTGGGGAAACGTACAGGCCCTGGCCGTAGACGCCACCCTTGTAAAAGTCGCCGTCAGGCCATACGGCGTCCCACTGCCAGTGATTTGCCGACGGCGGACTGACCGGGAAGAATGCTGT
>JGI20200J14955_1000199_pt1 | contig 13863 bp, 10 predicted proteins | sample NGESurshal092012_FD_14955 | JGI IMG/M metagenome (IMG submission 14955) | reverse complement strand
CCCGCGGCCCGGCACCCAAGCGGGCGCCGGCCCGGAAGGCGGCGACCACCACCAGGCGGAAGAAGCCGACCACCCGCAGCGCGGCGAGCTGAACGAGGCGCTGTCGGCGCGCCGTTCGGTGCGGCGGTGGCGGTGGTGCGGCAATGATCGGTGCGGCGGTGATCGGTGCGGCGCGCGATTCTCGCGCCGCCGGAACGATGCTCGTGCTGTGGGTGCGTTCCTCGTGCTCTGGGTGCGTTGCTCGTGCTGTGGGTGCGTTGCGCTTGCTGCAGCATGTCTTCGGCGCGGGTGGCGTGAGCAACGTGTGGTCGCGCGCCGACCCGGCCCCCTGGCAGGGTGCGAGAACCCGCATCGCCGGCGTCCGGTGCGATCCTCCAAGTCGCTGGCCCTTGCGCCTACGATCGAGCCATGACGGCGGGCTTCGACGCCATGCGCGGAACCGATCAACGGTTCTCCGACGCGCTGAGCGGCGCGGACGGCACCGGGGATCCGGCTGTCATGATGCCTGTCCTTGACGTGTATCCGGACGCGTTGTCGGCGCCCATGCCGTCGCTGGAAGCCGGGTCGATCCCGATCGTCACGGCGCTGGCGGCGATCCAAGGCGGCCCACCGCCCGCCGCACCGCCCGCCCGGCCGGCCCAGAGCGGTGGGCGCGTGCCACCCGCCGTCCGCGGTCAGGCCGCCGGCGGGCGTACCGTCCGGCCCGCAGAACCAACCCGGCCCACCCAACCCCTCCGGCCGGTGCAACGGACCAGGCCAGTCCAGCAGCCACCAACGGCCACCCAGGCCGGGTCGCCGCAGGCAATCCGGCCAGTAGCACCGAGTCCGGCCAACGCCCAGTCGGCGCTGCGGAACCTCTCCGACCGGATCGGCACCTGGAGCTACCAGAGCAAGGTCGCCCAGTCCGACGCCTACTGGAACGCCCGCCAGCAGGTCGCGCCGCAATCCACCCGCCCGGCGGCGACTCAGCGCTCGGCCGCTCCCGCTCAACGTCCGGCGAACTCCCAGCGGGCCGTCGCGACCCAGCAGTACCGACCCGCCCCGACCCGGACGTCAGCGCAGTCGCAGGCCTCCGCCTCGCCCACCGAGGTCGCCCCGGCAGCGCCCACCGTCTCCCAGTACGGCCAGATGCGGGAGATCCGTAACCAGTCACAGCTGCGCAGGGCGACGAGAACGCCACGGCAGGTACGCAAGTCGCGCGGGCAGAGCGTGCTGTCCGTGTTGGTGTTCATCGTCATCGTGCTGTTCGCCACGGGGGTGGGTCAGCGCATCATTGACGCCGTCAACTCGCTGATCCAGCGGTGAACCCGCTGACCGTGCGGGAGCGGCGGGCGGTGAACGGACGATGAGAGGCAAGCGCGAACCCAATTCCGTCACGGTCCTGCTGCGGATACCGATCTTCCGGCGGCTCTGGTCGGCCATTGCGATTTCCAGCCTCGGCGACTGGCTGGGTCTGCTGGCCACCACCGCGCTGGCCGCCTACCTGACCAAGGACGATTCGAGCATCGCGCAGGGCGCCGCGGTGTCCGGGGTGCTGCTGACCCGGCTGCTGCCCGACCTGATCCTCAGCCCGTTCGCGGGGGCGCTGGTCGACAAGTTCGACCGCCGGACGGTCGCCGTCGTCGGGGATACCCTGGCGGGGCTGCTGTACGTGTCGATCCTGGTCAGCGGCAACCTGTTGTGGCTGCTGATCGCCCAGTTCCTGGTCGAGGCGATCGGTCTGTTCTCCACCCCGGCCAAGCAGGCCATGTGGGTGAACATCGTGCCGCGCGAGCGGTTGGCGGTGGCCAACCAGCTCAACTACGTGTCCGTGTACGGCATGGTGCCGGTGGCCGCCGCGATCTTCGTGCTGCTGTCGACGGTGGCCACCTTCTTCGGCGTGCCCGATCTCGAGGACTCGGGTGGCGGCGCGCTGATCTCAGGTTCGACGAACACGCTGGCCATCGACATCGCGCTCGGGCTGGATGCCGTCACCTATTTCTTCTCGGCCGGCATGGTGCTGATCTCCCGCGGCATGATCCCGGCGTTCGTCGGCGAGCGATCGGCCACCAGGAACATCTTCTCGTTGATCATCGAGGGTGTCTCGTTCATCCGGAAGAACCGGCTGATGCGGGCGATCTACATCGGGATCCTGGGTGCCTTCGGGGCCGGCGGCCTGGTCGCCGGGGTGGCGCAGACCTACGTCGCGACGCTGGGCGCCGGCAACGCCGGCTACGGCATCCTGTTCGGCACGGTGTTCACCGGGCTGGCGATCGGCATGCTGATCGGGCCCAAGGTGTTCCCGACCGTCCCTCGGCGGATGATCTTCACCCCGGCGATCGGCGCGGCGGGCATCTCGCTGGTCGTCATGAGCGTGCTGCAGGACTTCCTCGGCGCCGCCATCACCGCCTTCGTGATGGGCGTCTTCGCCGGGGTCGCCTGGATCAACGGGTTCACCATGATCGGCCACGAGGTGTCCGACCAGCTGCGTGGCCGGGTGTTCGCGTTCGTCATGTCCTCGGTGCGGATCATCCTGCTGGCCACCATCGCGGCCGGCCCCATCCTGGCGGGCGCGCTCGGCCCGTACCCGCTCTCCGCGGGCGACTTCCGGATGGAGATCAGTGGGCCCGCGCTGGTGCTCGCCGCCGGCGGATTGATCGCGCTGCTGGTGAGCATGTACGCCGGGCGGCAGATCGGCGGATTGACCTCCGGCTTCACCCGGAGGGTGTTCGGGCGGCGGCAGCTGAACATCTGGGACGAGCAGGACGAGCATGCCGGTGCATTGATCGCCGTCGAGGGCGCCGACCAGGACACCGTCACCCAGTACGCGGACGCGATCGACGAGCACCTGCGGGAGAAGGGGTTGGTGACGGTCCGGGTGCGCTCGCAGGCACCCGTCAACGCTGTACCGATGCTGCGTGACGGCCGACCGGAAAGCCCGGCGGATGCGCTACGGGCGACCGCCGATCTAGCCGACTTGTCGACAGCGCGGATCAGCCCCTCCCTGCAGGCCGGTGCTGTGGTGATCTGCGAGGGGTTCGTGGATGCTGCGATCGTGCGGTACCGGGCCATCGGTCTGGAGGAGCAGCGGCTGGCCCGCGTCGCGCAGTGGGCCGTCAACGGGTTGAAGCCCGACCTGACCTTGGTGGTGGACCCGCCATCGGGCAACGGGGCATCGTCGGTGACGCCAGTAGATCGGCCAGCAGATCGGGTGCTGTCCGCGGAGAAGCCCGCGGCGGCGGAGAACTTGGCCGCCGTGGCGTCCAACGGGGCAGTCCCCGCAGGACCTGACGCCGCCGACCTGACGGGGGTGCATGAGGCGGCAGAGGTGGCAGGGGAGGAGAACGAGGAGGCCGTGTCGGGCCTGGCGCTGGCCGGTGAGGCGCTCTCGGAGCTGGCGGCACCCGGCCAGGAGGTGCCGGAACCGGATCAAGCCCCAGCATCGACTCGGGCAGGGTCGACTCCGGCAGCGTCGTCAGCGGCAGCGTCGACACCGGCAGCGTCGTCAGCGGCAGCGTCGACACCGGCAGCGTCGTCACCGGCGGCGCCAGACGCCGGCGCCGGGACCGCAGCTACCGAGAGCGTGCTCGACGAGCGGAGCGGACAAGCCGACGACGATGACGAGCAGGTCGACCCGGCGCAGGCCTACCGCGACCGGGCGTCCTACGCGCCGGAGCGGTACATGACCGTGCAGCCACACCCCGGCCACCTGCTCCCCGAGGTGGTGGAACGGCTGGAATCGGTGTTGCGGCAGCGGACTCCGGCACTGGCCGATCCGCAACCCGCGGCCGCACCGAAGGTCAGTGCGTGACGCGTGGCCAGCGGCGTGACCAGGGTCAGGCCAGCAGCTGACCCAACGGCACGGCCGGATCGGCCAGCGCCGCCGGGTCGACCGAGCGTCCCGTGTATCCCGCGCGTACCAGGTTCTGGATCCGGTCCGCCACGTCCCAGATGTTCGCGTTCATCCCGGCCAGCACCCGCCCGCCGGCCACCCAGAACGCGATGAACTCCGGGGCCGCGCCACCCGCGGCGACCGGATCGCCACGGAACACGACCCGGTCGTACCCGCCCGGCGTCACCCACCCCGCATACTCCATGCCCAGGTCGTACTGGTCGGAGAAGAAGTACGGCACCGGCGCGTAGTCCTCTCCGGTGCCGAGCATCGACCGAGCGGCGGCCGGTCCACCGTTCAGCGCGTTCGCCCAGTGCTCGACCCTGATCTGGGTGTTCAGCAGCGGATGGAACCAGGACACGACGTCGCCGCAGGCCCAGATGTGTTCGTCGGAGGTCCGCAGCGCCGCGTCGGCGACGATCCCGTCGTCGACCCGCAGCCCGGCGGATTCGGCGAGCTCCACGGCCGGCCGGATGCCCACCCCGACCGCGACCACGTCCGCGGGCAGGACGGTGCCGTCGGCCAGCAGCACGCCGGTGACCTGCCCGTCCTTCCCCTGGAATTCGCCGAGCCCCGCGCCGAACCGGAAGTCGACGCCGTGCGCGATGTGCAGATCCCGGTAGATCGCGGCGACCTCATCGCCGAGCACCCGGCGCAGCGGCAGGGTGTCCATCTCCACGATGGTGACCGAGCAGCCGTAGTGACGTGCGGCCGCCGCGGTCTCCAGCCCGATCCAGCCCGCCCCGACGACCACCACGTTCCCGCCGCCGCGCAGGCCGGCCTGCAGCGCATCCGCCTGGTCCAGAGTGCGCAGGTAGTGCACGCCGGCCAGGTCCGAACCGGGGATGGCCAGGGTCCGGACCCGCGACCCGGTGGCCAGCAGCAGCTTGTCGTAATGCAACGAATCGGCCGGATGCAGGGTGACCAGTCGGCGGGCGGTGTCGATTTCTTCGGCGACGGTACCCAGTCGCAGCTCCACGTCATGTTCTGCGTACCAGCCGAACTCGTGCACGCGTCCACCACTCCGCGGGTCGTTGCCGAGCAGGTACCCCTTCGACAGGGGTGGCCGCTCGTAAGGCAGCTCGCTTTCCTCGCCGATCAGCACCACCCGCCCGGCGAAGCCCTCGGCACGCAGGGTCTCGGCCGCCTTGGCGCCGGCCAGCGAGGCACCGATGATCACGAACACGTCGTCGGTCATGCGCACAGAGTCCTCCGCGGTCAGCGGACTGACAACCGGTGGCTGACTACCCCGGCCGCCAGCCCCCTCGCCCAGGGCCGAGGCGGGAAGCACTGTCGGCGGGCTCGGTTACGGTGTGGCGGAACACAAACCTGGAGATCGGGCTGGAGGTGGTCACGTGGCGCAGAGCCCGTCGGGTGCGGTGGACGCTCCCGAGCCGGCCGATCTCGCACGGGCGCTAGGGTGGACGGCCCAGCACACCGAGCAGGCGTTGTGCTGCCTCTGCGGCATCCCGGGCGATCCGGTCATGGCGGTCGCGCCGTTCGGGGTGGTGCGTTGCCCGATCTGTGATCTCGCGTTCGTCTCACCGCGGCTGTCAGCAGCCGCGCTGCAACGGATGTACGACGATCCAGGGTATTTCGAGGACACCGTCTACGGCGACCCGACCGGACGTTCGCCGGCCATGGTGCTGCAACGGACCTGGACCGCGGGACGGTTGTCGGGCTTGGTCGCCCGCCGGCCGCCGCCGGGCAGGCTGCTGGAGATCGGCACCGGCTACGGGTACTTCCTCGCCGCCGCCCGGGACGCCGGTTACGACGTGCGCGGGGTCGAGCTGTCCCGCACCGGGACGGCGCACGCGCGCGACCGGCACGGGCTGGAAGTCTTCCGCGGTCAGTTGGACTCGGCGCCGGCGGACCCGCCCGCGGACGTCATCTGTTTCTGGGACACCCTGGAACACGTGCCCGATCCACTGGAATTCCTGCGGCAGGTGCGCCTGCGGCTGGCCGATGACGGGGTGTTCGCCCTCTCCGTGCCCTCGTTCGCCTCGGCTCCGGCCCGGCTGCTGGGGGCGAGGTGGTGGACGCTCAAACCCGAGCAGCACATCTGGCTGTTCACCCCGACGACGCTGCGGCTGCTGGCGGCCAGGGCCGGGCTGGTGCTGACCTCGGTGGTCACATCCCCTTTGCGCCGGGCCAACGCCGGGCGCACGGACTCGCTGGTCGCGTTCGGACGCGCGCTGCCGCAGGTGGACCGATGATCGCGGCACCGGTCTTCGACGACGTGATCGGTCAGCACGAGGCGATTGCCGTGCTGTCCGCCGCCGTCGATGCGACGCACGGCGATGTAGGTGTGGCGGGCGCCGCGATGACTCATGCCTGGCTGTTCACCGGCCCGCCCGGTTCCGGCCGGTCGGTGGCCGCCCGCGCGTTCGCCGCCGCATTGCAGTGCGCAGACCGCGGCTGCGGGCATTGTGCGCACTGCCGGACGGTCATGCACGCGACGCACGCGGACGTGCGGACCGTGACGCCCGAGGGGCTCACCATCTCCGTCAAGGAGATGCGGGCCGTGGTGCAACTGGCGGCCCGCCGGCCGGCCACCGGACGGTGGCAGATCGTGCTCATCGAGGACGCCGACCGGTTGACCGAGGGTGCGTCGAACGCCCTGCTGAAGGCCGTCGAAGAGCCACCTCCACACACCGTGTTCCTGCTCTGCGCGCCGTCCACCCACCCGGATGACGTGTCGGTGACGATCCGCTCGCGCTGCAGGGTACTGGCGCTGCGCACGCCGTCGGCGGATTCGATCGCCGAGGTGCTGGTCCGTCGTGACGCTATCGATCCGGAGACTGCGGATTGGGCGGCCTCGGTCGCGGCCGGGCACGTGGGCCGCGCCCGGCGGTTGGCGACCGACGAGGTGGCGCGGGAGCAGCGGCGCAAGGTGCTGGCGGTGCCTGGAGCGCTGCGCACGGTTGCGGACGTGTTCGTGGAGGCCGGTGAGCTGCTGGCGGCCGCCAAGAGCGAGGCGTCATCGGTGTCTGACCGCCGGGACAGTGTCGAGTTGGACGAGCTGAAGACGGCGCTCGGCGCGGGCGGCACCGGCAAGGGCGCCGTCGGGGCGGCCCGCGGGACCGCCGGCGTGGTGAAAGAGTTGGAGCGACGGCAGAAGTCGCGGGCCACCCGCACCGAGCGGGACGTGCTGGACCGGGCCCTTGTCGATCTGTCGGGCTTCTACCGCGACGTGATCGCGGTGAGCCTGCAGTCACCGGCGCCGCTGATGAACCCGGACATGTCTCGCGACGTGATGGTGGCCGCGTCGCGGCTGGGTGCCCAGGGCGCGCTGCACCGGCTGGATGCGGTGCTCGCCTGCCGTGAGGCGATCGAGCTGAACGTCAAGCCGCAGATCGCGGTCGAGGCGATGATGATGGCGCTCTACGCGGGTCCGGTCAGCGTCTGAGCCTCCTGACGATCAGACCGGCGATGTGGACAACTCCCCAGCATCGGGCCGCTCACTGGCAGACTGCCCCGCGTACCGTGAGCACATCGGTGCTCGTCCGTGCTCGTCGGTGGGAGGGTCGGCAGATGACGTCGAATCCAGAGCTGGCGCGGTTTACCGCATTTGCCGGCGAAGACCTGACGCAGGACGAGTTGATCAGGGCTGCGCGGGCCACCGCGGCGGCGGGCATCCTGGCGACCGGCGCGGATCCGTTCACCGGGTTGCTCACCGGAGCGGGTTTGACCTACGCGGACCTGCTGAAGACCCCCGAAGACGGCCGGCGGTACGAGCTGATCGACGGGAGTCTGCTCGTGTCACCCACCCCGAGCCTGCGGCACCAACACGTCTCCCTTGGGCTTTCCCGCTTGTTGATGGACGCTTGCGGACCCGACCTCGTCGTTGGCGAGAACTCCGACGTGATCCTGGATCCCGGTACCGAGCGCCGCACGGCCATCCCCGACATCTACCTCGCCGACGCCGACGGGTTCTGGGAGACGACCCAGCACGCGCTGCCCGTCGCGCACGTCCGGCTGGCCGTCGAGATCGCCTCTCCGTCGAGCGTCACCACCGATCGGGTGCTGAAGGCCGAGTTGTATGCCGCGGCCGGGGTCGAGCACTACTGGCGGGTCGAGTTCACCTCCGACGACCGTCATGCCACCTGCCTCGTCATCGCGTATCGGCTGATCGACGGCCGGTACGACGAGGTCAAGCGGGCGGGGGCGGGGGAGTTGTTCGCGGTCCACGAGCCGGTCGACATCGGCTTCGACCCGGTGGTGCTCACCGCCCGACCCTGACCGGCGGTGCCGGCGGTCCGCGCTGATGCGCAGGTCCACGAGAGGGCTGGCGTGCGGCGGTTCATGCCTGTTCCGACCTCGGCGGTCGTCGCGGTGACCGCGACCCGCTCGCATCCGAGCATTCGTCGGGCGATCAACGGACCGCGTACCGTGACGGCTCATGGGCATGCTGTGCGCGGTGACGTTCACACCGAACGGGCAGTTGCACTATGCCGATCCGGGGGAGCTGCGACCCGAGGTCGGCGACATGGTGTTGCTACCCACGGAGCAGGGGCCGGTGACGGCCAGGGTGGTGTGGGCGGCCGAGTATTCCGCGGAGGACACCGAGGGGTTCCCGGTGCTGGTCGGGATGGCGAGTGAGGCCGACCTCGCCGCGACCGAGGATCTGCGGAAGGCCAAGGCGCAGGCTCTGGTGGCCAGCCGGAAGCTGATCCGCGAGCACGGCCTGCAGATGAAGGTGCTCGCCGTCGATCCGCAGACGGCCGCCGGCAAGATCGTCATCTACTACTCGTCGCCGGAAACCGTCGACTTCCGTTCCTTGCTGCGGGACCTGTCGGCAACCCTGGGCAGCCGGATCGAGCTGCGGCAACTCGCCTCCAGGGACGCCGTGCGGGTGACCGGTGCGATCGGCTCATGCGGACGCGACACCTGCTGTTCGACATTCCTGAAGGACTACGAACCGATAACCCTGGCGATGGCCCGCGATCAGGATCTCCCGGCCAACCCCATGCGTATCTCCGGTGCGTGCGGGCGGCTGATGTGCTGCTTGAAGTACGAGCACCCGCTCTACCAGGACTTCAAGGCCACCACACCGGCCATCGGCGAGGACGTCGACTCCCCGGCAGGGCCAGGACGAGTGGTCGGGCATTCGGTGCCAGGCGATTCCGTGGTGATCAAGCTGGCCGCCGACGGGTCCCGGCAGGTCTGCCCGAAGGCCTCGGTCTGCGGCTCCCGCAAGGCGTACGAATCGCGGTCGGCCGACAGCTGACGGGGCCGCGCCGGGGTCGTCCCCGACGGGTGTCATGGCTACGTGGCTCAGAACAACGTCGCGAGCATCGCCCCGATCGTGAACGCCGCACCGGCGATCCAGATCCAGGTGGGTAGGTGCTTCATGTCGACCTCCTCCTCACCCGGTGACGACCGAGCCGTTGACGACGGACACGGCAACGGGTGCGAGCGGCTGTTCGGCCGGGCCGTTGGTCACCGCCCCGGTGGTCGCATCGAACGCACTGCCGTGACACGGGCAGGTGATCTGCCCGTTGCGGACCTGGGAGACCAGGCATCCCTGATGGGTGCAGACCGCCGTGAAGCCGTGCACGGTGTTCCCGGCGCCGCGGGTGAGCACGATCTGCTCGTCTTGCAGGACGATTCCGCCGTTTTCGGGAACGTCGGACAACGGCGCCAGGGCGGTGGCGGTTCCACCCGGGGCGGGGTTCGGGGCGGGGACTGTCGTGCCGCCGGTGGCGGTCCGGGGCTTCGGGCCAGCGGCCCGGTACCAGGCGAAACCCGCGACGCCGGCGACGACAGCCACTCCGCCGCCGACGATGACCGCACGGCGGGACTGACCGTCGGATGCCAGATCCTGGGCGGCCCCGGTTGCCGAGGAAGATGCGCCGACAGCACCCACGGAACGATCGGCAGCGGATCCGGCAGTGGCCGCGCCCGCTGCCGACTGTTGCGCGTACCCGGCCGCGTGCCCGCCCGCCGGTGGCGGTCCGCTGTGCTGCGGGTACGCACCCGGCTGCGCGTATCCGCCGGGCTGCTGATAGCCCTGCTGCGCGTATCCGCCGGGCTGCTGATAGCCCGGTTGGGTGTTTCCGCCGGGCTGCTGATAGCCCTGCTGCGCGTATCCGCCGGGCTGCTGATAGCCCTGCTGCGGGTAACCGCCGGGCTGCTGATAGCCCGGTTGGGTGTTTCCGCCGGGCTGCTGATAGCCCGGCTGAGGGTACCCACCAGGCAGCGGCGATCCGCCCTGCTGCGAATGTCCGGCCGGCCCCTGCCCGCCCTGCCACTGGGGTGGCGGAGCCGGCGTTTGGCCTGGCACGCCTTGCCAGGGTTGTTGGCCCGGCTGACCTGGCGGGGGTTCTCCCTGCCATGACTGCGCTGCAGGCGGTTGACCGGCCGCGGACTGCCACGGCTGCTGGCCTGGCCGACCCTGCGGCGGCCACGGCGGCTGGGTCGGCCGGGCCTGCCCGCCCGCTGAACTCGGCGGCCCCGGTGGAGCTTGAACGGGCGGAGGTTGAACGGGCGGAGGCGGCCCGGCGCGCCAGCCCTCTTGCCCACCCATGGGCCCGCCCTGCCATCCGGGTGCTCCGGCGGGCTGCTCCTGACCGCGCCCAAGTGGGGGTTCGATGGTGGGGCGCGGCGGATCCGATGGCGGTGGAACGGGCATGATCGTCGTTTGATCGGCCGCCCAGTCGCTGTCCGACCCGGCCGGATCAGCAGGTGGTCCGGCGTGCCGCCCGCGCGATGCCATCACGGAGGGCCCGGGTCCGGTGTCCCCGGACAACGCTTGGTGTCCTGCCTCGGGAGTTCCCGGCTGTCCGCCGTCGGTCGGCTCCGGCTGGTCGGTTTCCGGTCCGGACTGATGGACGTTCACGCGAACTCCCGGCAGCTCATGAGCCTCTCGACCTCCGGCTCATCGACGGACAGATCCCTTTGACAGATTGAGCACCACACCCATCATCACCCGATCCCGGCCTCGCATCGATCCGGCGCGAGGTGGAACGAGCACCACACTCAGAAGATCGAAGCCCCGGAGACCGTGAAGAACCACAGCGCCGAGCTGAACCAGACAACGGTGAGTGCGACGGCCAGCGCCCCGCCCAGTACCGGCAGCGTCCACCCGGGCAATCCGGGCAGCCGCAGCGCGAGCATCTTTGCAGCGAAAATGCCGTACACCAGGCACCCCGCCAGGCTGTGAATCAGCGTCCGGGCCGACGAATCGGAAAAGCCCAGCGACCAGACGCAGTGGAACACGACCGGCAACGACACCAGGAACGCCACCGTGCCGCTCCAGCGATGCAGCAGGCTGACCCAGGTCGGCGCCGACGAAACGCCCGGAAAGCGCCCCCACATGGCGAGCGCACTGGCCACCTGGACGACCACCAGCAGGATCACGATGGTGCTCAGCCACGACTTCATCGCCAGCAGCGTGCTGAACCCCAGCGTGGTGATGGCCGCGCCGTCGCCAGGGCTGACGCGTGCGTACGCCGCCAGGATCGCGGAGACGATGATGCCGACCGCTCCCACGGCGGCCAAACCCCACCGGGGCGGCTGAGAAGTTCGCACCACTGGTGGGGCTGTCACGGGTTCCTCCGCTGTGCGCTGCGGTCGGTGCTCTCCGGCAAGCGGACGCGTCCTGGGCGGGACGCGCACCCCCGGTGGAGGGCCTGCCCGGCTCGCGCCCGACGCCAGGCCCGCCCGAATGCCACTCGGCGTGTGCAGGCGTCCTCGGGCACGGCCTCGATCTGATCGTCGTGGGTCAACGGTGCGCCCCGACGGCCCCGGTCGTCAACAACATCGGCGCCGTCGTGCCTGATTGGGCAACCATGGCAGGCTGCGCGGGCCAGGTCCGGGCACCGTTGCCATGCACACCCGGCGCCCCTCGGGAGACCGGTGTACCAAGGACGTCATCGCGGACACCACGCTGGGCATTACGGACAAGGTCGTCGTGGTCGGCGCGCACCTCGAGGGGCCTGCGACACCGCGAACAACCTCACCACCACGCTGTTTCGCGAGCAGGCGCTCGCCGGATCAGTCACCCGCGTCGCGGGCAGTGACGAAATCCATGGCAACAGAACGAACGAAACGCCCGGAAGTGGGATCCATTCTGGATTCCATAGGGAATCATTCGAGAGAAGCCAACGCCCGACCGGGCCGCGCGTCTAGACATCGCGACGACGTCTCGGTCGTGGGGGACAGTTTGCGCTGGCCGACATCCAGGAGGGCATCGAATGTTGCTGCGTACGAAACGACCGGCGAGAGCCGGTGCCACGATCGCACTGCTCGCGGTCCTGGCCGCAGCGTGCACGTCGGTCGACACGTCGTCCCAGACGGCCGTTCCCATGTCCGTCGCGGGCACCTCGGAAAGCGGCACCTCAGGCGCCGGGTCATCCTCATCGTCCTCAACGGTCAGCAGTTCGGCAGCACCCGCACCGGTCGCGTTGGTCACCTCGTCCCCTCAGCTCGGTGACGACGCGCTCTCGCCCGTCGAGCCGGTGACGATCACCGTGGCGCACGGGATCATCACCGCCCTCTCGGTCACCAACCAGGAGGGTGCCGCCGTCGCCGGCACCCTGTCGCCGGACAAGACGTCATGGACCCTCGGCGAGCCGCTCGGCTACGACAAGACGTACTCGGTCAGCGGTACTGCTCTCGGCTCGGACGGCCTGGCGGTGCCCATCGTGGGCACCTACACGACGGTCACCCCGGTGGACGAGGTCACCACGTCCATCTCGCCGGGCGACGGCGCCGTCGTCGGCGTCGCGGCTCCGGTGATCGTTCACCTCGGGTACGAGCCGGCCGACAAGGACCTGATCGAGAAGCACGTGACGATCACCACGACGCCGCACGTCGAGGGCGCCTGGGCCTGGATCCAGCACGACGGCGACAACTGGCCATCGTTGGACTGGCGCCCGAGGGAGTACTGGCCCGCCGGGACCGTGGTGCACGTCGCATCGAACGTCTACGGCCTGCCCTTCGGTGACGGGTACTTCGGCGGCGACAACGTCGCCAGCGACTTCACCATCGGCCGCAACCAGGTCGTGCTCGCCGACGCCAACGCGCACAACATCGCGGTCCAGCAGAACGGTGTCACCGTCGCGACCTACGATGCCTCGTTCGGCAGCGGTGACGAGATCGGCGACCCGAACCGGGTCACCCGTTCCGGCATCCATGTGGTCTCCGACATGCAGGAGACGGTGAAGATGAGCAACCCGGCCTACGGGTACACCAACATCACCGAGCACTGGGCCGTGCGGATCAGCGACAACGGCGAGTTCATCCACCAGAACCAGGGCACGGTCGACGTCCAGGGCGTGGACAACGTCAGCCACGGGTGCATCAACCTGTCCGCGGAAAGCGCCGAGGCCTACTACGCGTCGGCCATCATCGGCGATCCCGTCGTGGTCACCGGCACCAGCGTGCAGCTCTCGGCCGCCGACGGCGACGTCTACGACTGGACCATCCCGTGGGAGACCTGGCTGCAGATGTGAGGGGTAGCGCCCGCCGCTCACCCCCGCCGCTCAGCCGGGACGCGCTCGCGGGCGGGTCGGGCGAAGCGGTTAGACTCTTGCACGCCGCCGCTGTAGCTCAGTCGGTAGAGCGTCTCACTCGTAATGAGAAGGTCTGGGGTTCGATTCCCCACAGCGGCTCGACAGAAGTACGATTAGATGGCCTCACCAGTGGAAACGCTCGTGAGGTCATCTTTCTCCCCTCGGAGGCTGAAGGAGCTGACCACATTTACCACCACATAAATGTGCCTCATACCCTTGTATCGGACCACATAAACCCTGTACGGTCCGTCTCATGGCTCGACCCATGTCACAACCCGGCGAATTGGGTTCACTCACCGCGACGGAGTATCCCGACAACGGGATCGCTGAGCGCTGGCGCGCTCGCAGCCGGATGCGTCTGTTCGACTACTCCCGGCGTGACCATGCGACCGGGGCCTACGCGACCGGTCGTCGGGTCGACATCACCGGGTTCGGCCCGACCAGGGAGAAGGCCGTCAAGGCTGCCGAGAAGGC
>JGI20200J14955_1000195_pt1 | contig 13985 bp, 13 predicted proteins | sample NGESurshal092012_FD_14955 | JGI IMG/M metagenome (IMG submission 14955) | reverse complement strand
GATGGATTTGAGCGGGAGGCATTAGCATTCCTGAACTATCGGGATGGCGGTGTCATTTATTTCGGCATCGACCAGGACGGCTCCGTGGTTGGCGTATCCAACGGCGACGCCATGCAACTCGCCATTAAAGACCGATTGAAGAACAACATCCTTCCTTCCTGTCTGGGGCTCTTCGATGTAATTCATGAAATCCGCGAGGGGAAGGATATTATGAGAGTCACCCTCGCCAGTGGTTCGGAAAAGCCCTATTACCTACGAAAGTATGGCATGTCCGAAAAGGGCTGTTTTGTGCGGATTGGCAGTGCCACTGAGCCGATGTCGGGGCGGATGATTGAGGAACTTTTTGCCAGACGGACTCGTAACTCAATTGGTCTAATTCGCTCACCCCGGCAGACGCTTAGTTTTGAGCAAGTCAGAATCTACTACCAGGAGGCGGGATTTTCGCTGGGCGACCAGTTTGCCGCCAATCTCGAATTGCTGACTGAGGATGGCGCTTACAACTACGCCGCCTATCTGTTGGCCGACCGCAATGGTAACTCGGTGCAGGTGGCCAAATATCGCGGTCTAGATCGCTATGATTTGATCGACAGTAATGAATACGGTTATTGCTCCCTGATTAAGACTTGTAAGCAGGTTCTTGATCGCCTAGAGGTGGAAAATCGCACAGCTACAAGGATTACATCCAAAGAAAGAATTGAGCGTCGGCTGTGGGATACGGTGGCGCTACGCGAGACGGTGATCAATGCGATCATTCACAATGATTTCACTAATGAGGCTGTGCCTAAGTTTGAGATTTTTGACGATCGCCTTGAAATTACATCTGCGGGTTCCATCCCTCTAGGCACANCGCGTGAGGAGTTTTTTGCCGGTTATTCGATTCCCCGNAACAAAATCTTGATGCGCGTGTTCAAAGATCTCAAAATCGTGGAATATCTTGGCTCTGGGATGCCGCGCATCCTGAAAGCTTATCCTAAGGAGTCCTTTATATTTACGGCTAATTTTATCCGCACGGTATTTCCAATCTCGCAGGAGGCACTGGAGCTGGAGCGGATAGCAATGATGCAGCCTGAGGCACAAGTCGAAGCACAAGTTGAGGCACAAGTCGATCTAGACATTCTCGCTGCCTGTTCTTTGCAGCCGCTCTCATCGGGAGAAATCGCCGTCGCTCTTGGGCATAAACAACTTAGTGGTAATTTGCGGAAGGCTTTACCGCGTCTAAAAAATGCTGGATTTTTGGAGTACACCATTCCCGATAAGCCTAATAGCCGTTTGCAAAAATACCGCTTAACTGCAATGGGTCAAGCCTTGCTAGCCAAGGAAGGAGGTCGCCATGAATAACGAAACTATGGAACTTCTAGAAAAACATTTCGATATCGCTTTTGCTGCGCCTGATGGGATTAAGAAGCTGCGCGAACTGATTTTGACTCTTGCCATGCAGGGCAAGTTGGTGCCGCAAGACTCGAACGACAAGCCTGCTAGCGAACTGTTGAAAGAGATTGAGACAGAAAAACAGTTGTTGATGAGGGAAGGTAAAATCAAACAGTCCAAGCCTTTGCCTGAGATTAAGCCGGAAGAATTACCTTATGAATTACCGAAGAGTTGGGAATGGATGAGACTAAGAAATGTATGTCATGACTGGGGACAAAAAACACCTGATCAATTATTTACTTATATAGATGTTGGTTCAATTGATAACAAGCGGGGAATAATTAGTGATGAGGTACAACTTCTTGAAAGTGTAGATGCACCATCACGGGCAAGGAAAATTGTTCGCCGAGATACTATTGTTTATTCAACGGTTCGACCTTACTTACTGAATATTGCAATCGTTGATAAAGATTTTCATCCTGAACCAATTGCCAGTACAGCCTTTGCAATTCTCCATCCATTTCATGAAGTCGATAATCGCTTTATCTATTACTACTTGAGATCGCCTGTTTTTATCGCTTATGTAGAGTCAACGATGAAGGGCGTGGCATATCCAGCAATTAATGACGGTGATTTTTTTCAGGGTCTGTTTCCACTTCCTCCCCTCGCAGAGGAGCACCGCATTGTCGCCAAAATCGACCAGCTTATGGCTCGTTGTGATGAGCTAGAAAAGTTGCATGCCGTTCGCGAGCAAAAGCGACTCACTGTCCACACTGCCGCCCTCAACCGCCTGCTCATGGCTAAGGAGAGCAGCGACTTCAGCACCGCTTGGCGCTTCATCACTCAACACTTCGGCGAACTCTACTCGGTTAAAGAAAACGTGGCTGAGCTACGCAAGGCCATCCTCCAACTCGCCGTCATGGGTAAGTTGGTGCCGCAAGATCCAAATGATCAGCCCGTCAGCGAATTACTGAACGCGATCGAGGTGGAGAAGCGGAAGCTGGTAAAGGAAGGGAAGATTAAGGTGCCAAAACCACTGCCGGAAATCAAGCATGAGGAAGCGCCCTACCAACTGCCAAAGGGGTGGGAGTGGGTGCGTTTCTTCACTGTAAATACAGTAAAGTCTGAGCTTGTTTCAGCAAAAGACTATCCATTAGAAAACCAGGTCGCTCCAGACTCAATAGAAAAAGGAAGCGGTCGCTTGTTAGTTCACCGTAGCGTTGAAGAATCTGGTGCTAAAGGGCCTAACAACAGGTTTTATGAGGGGCAAATACTTTATTCAAAGATTCGTCCATCTTTGAATAAAGCTGTAATTGCACCTTATAGTGGTTTGTGCAGTGCGGATATGTACCCTATCGAAACACTTGTAAATGTCCATTTTATGCTTAAGGTTATCTTGTCTGAGATATTTTTAGAACAGGTTCGCCAAGCTGAAAATCGTGTAAAGATGCCAAAGCTAAACCTAGATAGTTTGGGTATCTTTCAAATCCCCATTCCCCCACTAGCCGAACAACACCGCATCGTTGTCAAGATAGATCAACTCATGGCCCTCTGCGATCATCTAGAACAGCAGATCGACGCTGCAACTGGAAAACAGACCGCTCTCCTCAATGCATTGATGGCGCAGGTGTGAAGGAGAAGACATGCGCCTGAAATTGGTTTACATCAGCCAGTATAAAAACCTCAAAGATTTCACCCTGAGCTTTGACGGCAACAGCTTCATCGATGTCTTTGTCGGCAAGAATGGCACTGGAAAATCGAACCTGTTTGAGGCATTGATCGAAATCTTCCGCCATCTCTACGAGTACGACAAAGATAAAGCCGAACTCAATTTCAACTACCGCATCAGCTTTGAGATCGATAGAACAGAGACTGAAATAACCTGGACATCCGGCCAATTCAACATCAATGGTCGAGAACGAAAGACCATTGGTCAAATCCCGCTGCCCGACAATGTACTGATCTACTACTCTGGCCACAATGACACTGTGGCGGGTCTAGTAAAAAATTACGAGGAAGCTTTCCGCAAACGTATCAAAACGGCCAATTTCGATGACAGCCGCCGTTTTATCGGTATCGGAACTGAATATAAGGAGCTACTGCTGTCAGTTCTCCTGATGCAGCAGGACAATAACAAGGCGCGGCAGTTTATCTGTCAGAAGCTCGGTATTGAAAAGCTTGGCATCAAAAAACCTGGCCATGATGGCCTTACAGAACCAGTGGTTAGACTTGTACTTGAGCGCCCAGAATACGCAAAAGGTGTGAGTTTCGATATTGAAAACAATGATGCGAGCGACCAATATTGGAAACCGGACGGTATTACCAAAACGTTCCTCGAACGATTAACGACTTGCATAATACATACCCCAGGCGAAATGACGGTAACCGAAGGATACTTTGCATCCGACGACCGCTACATCCTGTACTTNGATATNGCCAAGATTCAGCAGNAATTCGCTGATTTCAGCNCTCAGGAATTATTCCGCCAGTTCGATAACCTGAAAACTCTGGGCATGCTGGCAGACATCTCTATTCCCCTCACGCTCACCAGCGGTCTGGACGCCACCATAGCCCACTTCAGCGACGGCCAATTTCAGTCTGTGTATATCTACTCCATTGTTGAGCTGTTCAAAGACCGCAACTGCATCACCCTGCTGGATGAGCCGGACTCCTTCCTCCACCCGGAATGGCAATTCGATTTCTTGAAGCAGGTCTTCGAGATTACGGATACCGCCGCAAAAAACAACCATGTGCTGATGAGTAGCCACAGTGCATCTACCATTGCAACGGCAAATGATAGCGTCATTAACCTTTTTGAATTTGGTGGTAACAACATTGTTGTGGCTAAAGTCAACAAGGCCGATGTCATCAAGTCACTTTCTGCCGGGCTTATTTCATTCTCAGAGAGTGAAGCTCGCCTTAATATCCACCATGTTTTGAAAAATGCGACCGGTGCCATATTGTTCACAGAGGGGATCACTGATGAGATGATCCTCGAAACAGCCTGGGCAAAACTGTATCCTGTAGAAGAGCGAAAATTTGACATTCAGCAAGCGTTTAGCTGCAGTTTCTTGCGCAACTTATTGAAAGATGAAAATCTTTATCGAAAACATCCAGACAGAATATTTTTCTCCATTTTTGATTTCGATGAAGCATACAACGATTGGAAACAGCTGGGGGATGATGTTCATACTGATCCTTGTAAATGTTTAGTTAAAAAATACAAATCTCACGAAAGCTTCGCACTCTTGCTGCCAGTTCCAGATAGCTCAATTATCCGGAAGCAAGTAATAAACCCGCACTCTGGTGGCAATTACGGTAATAAATCTCTGCTGACCGTAGAGCTGCTTTTCTACGGCATTGATACACTCGACTCCTATTTTATTGTCGACACAGAAAGAACCGATGGTTTCATCAAGTTTATAAGTGATGCACAAAAGGTCACTTTTGCCCAAGACATCGTACCAACACTTGATGCGACACACTTTGAAGTGTTTAAGCCGATTTTTGAATTTATTCGGTCGAAATGTCTGGCTTCTGTAGCTCCTGGTGCGAATATGTAAGCGGATGACGAATCGTTTCAAAACTCAAAATGTGGACACCGCCTTTAGTCAGTCTATTGAAAAAGGTAGTCGCAGCATGAACAAGGCTAACAAGTTGCTCCAGTGGACACATCGCTGAGCTTGGTCGTTAGGCCGCAGTCCAGTCAATTTTTCGGTCAACTTAGTCTGTGGATTAATCGCGTATGGACATCAAGCGAAGAAGCCCTATTTTATTTCGCGCAACGCTCTTCCCACTTCTGCTTAACCCGAACTCACCCTAAATTAACTTCCAAAATATAAGGTCCTGAACTTATCTAGACGGCGAGACTCTTTCAAACCATCAGGCTTTCTAAGGAGATATTCTCTTCTATAACGGTGGATCTCTCAGGGTTGAACATGCAATCAGAATCGCTCAGTTTTTGATTGCAGAGTCTTGATATGATTATCTGGACGTGACCAAAACGAACTTGTGCCTCGTAACGATATTGACCGAATTCGAGAGAGAATCCGACTCCAGCAATACGATATGGCAGCTCATGCAATGGAGGAAATGGCAGAGGATTTTCTGACAATCTTGGATGTGGAAGAAGCTGTATTAAGCGGTCAAATTATCCGAGTTGAAAAAGAAGACCCTAGAGGTACAAAATATATAATAGTGGGGACTGCACTCGACCAACAAACTCCGGTTGGCGTGGTCGGGCGTTTTGCCAGTAGCGGACGTTATCTGATTATCACAGTTTATGAAGTCACTGAATTTGAGGGCTAACTTTATGTACGGATACCCATGCGAGTACTGCGAAGGAACGGTTGAACCTCGTCTTGTCAAGCGTGAGGCATTCAAGCACCGAGATGGCTTCGTGATTCTTGAGGATGTGACGATTGGTGTTTGTGCTCATTGCGGCAATCGATATTATTCCGCTGAAATCCTTCATGCCGTTCATGCTGTAGCAACTGGCAGAAAAGCCCCTGAAAGAACTGAGCAAATTCCAGTGACGCATTTAGAATCAGCGTAGATGACACAGCACACAGGATTGAACGGGCTTCCCATCGGTGGGTATTTTCTTGGAAGGGACAAGGACGGAAGATGGCAGAGTGCATAACCCTCGATTAGGAGCAGCTCTGATTGCAGCAAAAGCAAAAGTACCTGTAGTTCCTATCTCTATTTGGGGAACAGGAGAGATCTTAGGGAAAGGAAAAGTATTCCCGAAGCCTGCACCGATTACAGTAAGGATTGGAAAACCTTTAGCTCCACCAGAATCTACCGATAAAGAAATACTCCAAAAACATACAGAAGAATACGCCCAAATTATCAATCAACTATACGACTTAGGCCGTTAGCACTTTCGAGCGACCATCCGGTACCTTTATCTATAACCCTGAGAATCGAGGATCTGTTGCTATGGCTTTAACTCCTTCCACGATGTTGGCTTTGGGAACCCAAGCCCCAGATTTTTACTTGCCCGATACCGTATCTGGTGCAACCATATCCCTGGACACGTTCACAGGGAAGAAAGCTTTGTTGGTGATGTTCATCTGTCGCCACTGTCCTTTTGTGAAGCATGTGCAGACAGAACTAGCCCGTCTAGGAAAAGATTACGCCCAGAGAGAAGTAGGCATCGTTGCCATCAGCGCCAACAATGCCGCGCAATACCCTGATGATGCCCCAGGCCAACTAAACATCATGGCGCAGGAATTGGGATTTAGCTTTCCTTTCTGCTATGACGAAAGCCAAGAGACCGCTAAAGCTTACACGGCAGCCTGTACTCCAGACTTTTTCCTCTTTAATGGACAACGCAAACTAGTCTATCGAGGACAATTGGATGATAGTCGGCCAGGAAATGGGAAACCTCTCAATGGNNGAGACCTGCGTAATGCTCTAGAGGCCGTCCTTGTAAACCAACTCGTGAGTCAAGCGCAGAAGCCAAGCATCGGTTGTAATATCAAATGGAAACCGGGGAATGAGCCAGCTTACTGATGAAGTCAAACACCTGCAACGCCTAGGCTGGTATAAGAATCATTCTCCAGTTTTATGTTTTTTCCGACGACGCAGCACTATGGCCAACCGCTCCATCGCCTGCCTCCAACGATTTGTACCGTTTGGATGGCCCGTCGCCCCTTCCCATTTTTCTCCCGTCAGCAGCCTGTTTTCCTGATGGGGCAGCTAGCAGCAGATTTAGAGGTGCGGAAATAATGGATCGGGTCGGGAAAAAAGGGAGCAAAGTACCAGTACAGCGCTCCTCATTACTGAAACCTACAGGAATTTTTCTAACGTTACTCCTTAGCTTTAGCTATCCGGTAGTCGCTTGTCCTGACTATAAGTTTGAGATTTTAAGTAGATTCCCCTCTCCGTTAACAGAAGCCTCCGGTTTGGTCCGAGGCTCTGGAAATTTTTGGTGGTCTCACAACGATTCTGGAGATGGTCCTTTCCTCTATGCCCTAGATTCAAAGGGTAAGCTTCTGGGCAAGGTAGAAGTCCAGGGAGCAAAAAATATAGATTGGGAAGACCTTACCGCTGGACCCTGTCTGGGGGCGTCTTTCAGAGAGCGCTGTCTCTATATTGGGGATATCGGGGATAACTTCTCCCGGCGGGATGATGCGGTCATTTATGTGGTCCGTGAGCCCGCGCCAAGAAGCCAGAAAGTGGATCTCCTGGCGACTCTTCCCGTGCGTTATGCTGAGGGCCCAGCAAACAGCGAAGCCTTCGTCTATGACGCTCCAGAGAAGCAATTTCTGATTTTCACCAAAGTACGGAATGGATTTAGCCGTGTCTATGCCCGCAGTCTAAATCAGGTGCAATCCCCACTGAAACAGGTCAGCGAGGTGGATCTTTCCAGGATCTCTCCTAACTCCAGTGGTTGGTCCATCACTGGAGCGGCCCTCAGCCGGGATGGCAAAACGCTGCTGTTGCGTTCCTATCTGAGTGCCTTCCGCTGGACTCGCGGCCCCCATGAATCCTGGAGTGAGGCCTTAACCCGTTTCCCCGNCGCTATCCCGCTACGCCCAGANCCGCAAGGAGAAGCCATAGCCTTCGGCCCCACGGAGCAAGACTTCTACACAACCAGTGAGAAAGTGCCCAACCTTGCGCACTATTCTTGTCAGAAATAGCGTAGGCTGACGTCTATCGAACCGAGACGGCCCAGGAATTTCATCCACCAGTTAATAAAGTCTTACCATCAACGAGTTGCAACTTCAGGTTCAGTCTGCAAGGGCTGAAACATGGCAGAGCTAAGATAGCGTTCGCCATTGCTAGGCTGGATAAAGACAATTAGCTTGCCTGCATTTTCTGGACGTTTTCCTACTTGCACCGCAGCCCAGCAAGCAGCCCCACTTGAAATCCCAGAGAGCAGGCCTTCTTCCTTTGCCAAACGCCGACCGAAATCCAGCGCAAGGGCATCGGACACCTGGATTATTTCGTCTATTAAGTCGCGACGAAGCACGCTGGGCACAAACCCGGCCCCAATCCCTTGAATTTTGTGTGGACCCGCCTGACCACCGGAGAGGACAGGACTGGATGCGGGTTCGACCGCAATCGCTTGGAAGCTTTGCTTTCGAGCTTTAAGGGCTTCGCTGACCCCTGTGATCGTGCCCCCTGTACCCACCCCCGAAATGAGAATGTCAATCTTGCCATCAGTATCGTCCCAAAGCTCTATAGCAGTGGTTTCTCGGTGGACTTTGGGATTGGCCAGGTTGTCAAACTGTTGCAACATATAGGCATTGGGGGTCGATTCCACGAGTTGTTTGGCCCGCTCAATCGCCCCTCGCATCCCAAGATGACCAGGGGTAAGCTCCAATTCAGCCCCATAGGCTCTCAGCATAGCCCTCCGTTCCATACTCATGGTTTCTGGCATCGTCAAAATTAAGCGGTAGCCCTTGGCGGCAGCTACCATCGCCAGGGCAATACCCGTATTCCCAGAAGTGGGTTCTACCAAGACAGTACGCCCAGGGGAAATGTGCCCTCCCTGTTCCGCATCTTCCACCATGGCAATGCCAATCCGGTCTTTCACGGAAGAAGCCGGATTCAAACTTTCCATCTTCATGACAATTTGAGCGACACAGCCCTCTGCCTGAGGAATGCGGTTGAGCTGTACTAGCGGAGTACGACCGATGAGTTGGATAATGCTAGGGGCAATGTGCATAAAGCTCTCCTGACGCTAGGGGTACTGTCTACACTCCGCAATAAGCCGACTATGAGATGGTAAGCGGGTGATCTATGCATATACTTTAGCGTTTCAGGATACGACTAGAATAAAATCAACTCTTAGCCTTTTTCCTCCCCATGAACATACCAACTAAAATCCAAACCGTTCTTCGGGATAAACTCAATGCCTCCGTAGTCGAAATTGAAGATGAGAGTCATCTGCATGCAGGCCATAAAGGCCGGACAGATAGTCAGGGTGGCCACTACAACTTAATAGTGGTTTCTCCTGCTTTCGCAGGCAAACCGATGTTGAAACAACATCGACTCATTTATGATGCGTTAGCCCAAGAAATGGGTGTGTCGATCCATGCCCTTTCTTTGAAGACCTATACTCCTGAGCAATGGTCCAAGCTAATTGCGTCTGGGGACAAACAAGAATCCATACACGGCGGCACCGACCACCGTAGCCCATAGAGGCATCATCGCCTTAAAGCCCAGGGTGCCACTCCAAAGCGCTATTTCTATCCCAGCGATCAAGGCCAAGGCTTGACCCGCTTGAACGCGCAGGGGCTTCAACCCTTCTCCTGATTCATCTTCCACGCCCTTTAAGGTGCGCGACCCCAAAATCACGGGTACAAAGACGGCAGAAAGCCCCAAAGCGATACCTCCAGCTCCCCAGGAAAAACCAGCCTCAGGCCATAGGGGTCCTTGCAAAATTACTATGGCTAGGGTGCTGAGTGCGCTTAAGCCAGCGAAAATGATTTGCTGCCGATGAGGGGGAGCCAATTGGCTATCCAACAAAAAGGCAACAACTGTCAGCACCCCAAATCCCCAATTTCCGTTAAAAACCAACCATCCGCCCAAGCCAGCGACCGCCAAAGAGTCCGTTATGGTAGCGGGCAGTCCCGTGGTTCGATTCACCACCCGCACTGCCAAGAGCAACCAAAAAAGGCGTCCTAAATTGGCCAGTCCGAAAACGAACAAGCCAATAACCGCCAACCCGGCTGCGGCAAAAGCAGACTGATCATGATCAGGGTCCAGTTCTCGACACAGGGCCCAGGCCAAAAACACCGTAAGCCCTGCTCCAACTCCCCAAAACCAAGCCTCGAAGAGGTCCTTCCCTGCAAACAGTTGGAGCAGGGTTGTTCCGAGCAGGACAACGGCGGAGAGGATGCCTATCGCACGATTCGTAGGATAGTTGAAATCAACCGGACGCCCAATGGACGTAATCTTACTCAGCTTCATAGGCACCAAACTCCCGAGACCAGCGTTCCCGTTTCAGCTTACTCTGCTGGCCTTGGCATCGGTCAAGGAGTCTTTATTCAACCCTTAGCCACTGCAGGGAATTATTGCTCTGTACTTGAGCTGAGATTTCCACACCGCTGGCAGCAAAAACAAAATCAGAAAGGTAAAGAGCTAATAAACGTCCTTCATTAGGTTAGCTCAAGTGATTGACCTTGACTTTCTAATAGAGCATCCAACTGGTCAAGACTCACTAAAGCCATCGCCCAAGCGATCACAGGCAGCTGATGTTCCGCATGATTGCGGACTGCAACCGCTTTAACCATTTCATACTCTTGTGTTGTAAGAAGAGTTTTTAGAGAGTAGGATACAGTATGTTTAACATGTTTCATAAATTCATTTCCTAACAATATAGACGAATACATTAGTGCGCTGCCCTGCCACCGGAAATAGTCACTTTTCGCAAGAAGAAGACGGCAAAAATACTCAAAAATAACCCCATCCCAATGAAATAGAAACAGTCATTGAAAGCCATTACATAAGCTTCACGACGGACCAGATTACTGAGGGCAGCAATAGCCTGGTCATGGGCAGTGTAAGCGTCTATACCCTTGCCCATAAATGCTTGCGTCATCTGGTCGATGCGTTCCCGCGTTGAGGGATTATATAGAGAAATGGCCTCTCCTAGTCGGTTGGAGTGGAATTGTTCTCGCTGCGTAAGCAAGGTAGAAAGACANGCAATACCAAGCGATCCCCCCAGATTGCGGGTCATATTAAACAAGCCAGAAGCGGAACCGCTATCTNTACTCCCTACCGCAATATCTGAAGTGGATACCGAAGATAAAGGGGTGATAATCAAAGGCTGCCCCAGAGCCCGCATAATTTGCGACCATTGCAATTGAGTAGCGCCTGTATCTTGGCTCATTCCAGCATTCATGAAGCAACTCACTGCAAACAGTACTACCCCGATGCCAATCAGAACTCGTATGTCAAAGCGTTTAGTAAGCCAAGGCAAGAATGGGATGATAAACAATTGAGGGATACCCGCCCACATGATCACCTGACCAATTTGCATGGCGTTATAACCCTGTACTTGGGCAAGATACAGCGGCAAGATATATATAGAACCATACAGACCAAGGCCAAGTGCCAGGTTGACGATGCTGCCTAAGCCAAAATTCCTGAGGGTTAAAAGACGCAAATTGATAAAAGGTTCTTTGCGGGTAAACTCAATCCAGAAAAATAGCGTTAAGAAAACAACGGCGACTACGGCCAAACGCAGAATAAACTCCGAATTAAACCAGTCCTTGCGGCTCCCTTCTTCCAGGACAATCTGCAAAGAGCCCAGTCCAAGGACCATAGAAAAAATACCCCACCAGTCTCCTTTTTTGAGGAGATTCAACTGCAGCGGTTGGGGCTCCATCGTAAACCAGACCGAGGCCAACAAGAAGGCACCAGGGACCACATTCAGATAGAAAATATATTCCCAACCATAAGCCTCTGTCAGCCACCCGCCCAGTGTCGGGCCAATCGTTGGGGCAAAGGTCGCCGTCAGACCAAAGAGCGCCAAGCCGACGGAACGCTTGCTCGGAGGGAGTGTCGTCAGCATGATCGTGAAAGCCATCGGTATCATGACTCCGCCCGTGAAACCCTGCAAAGCCCGAAACACAATCATCGAATTTAGATCCCAAGCATTGGCACAACAGATCGAGAAAAAGACAAAGAGGGCAGCATTGACAAAAAGATAAAGCCGCTTGGAAAAAACCACAGCCAGCCAACCGGTCAAGGGAATAACAACTATTTCAGCGACGAGGTAGGCGGTCGAGATCCAAGAGCCCTCTTCTAAAGTTGCACTCAAAGATCCCTGGATATCTTTCAAGGATGAATTGGTAATTTGAATATCCAGAATCGCCATGAAAGCCCCGAGGAGTACCCCGACTATCGAGATCCAAGTCTTTAGGGGCACATAGTCTTCAGGCAGCTTAAAAGCTGGATTTGGTGGGGCTAAAACACTACTTCCCATACTCATAGAAGCAAATCTCCTATTTGATCGCGACACTGACCGCCGCCGACATGCCAGGGGTAAGCAAAGACTCGTAGCCCTTCAGACTCTGGGGCTCCAGCACAACCTTCACCGGAATTCGTTGGACAATCTTCGTGAAATTTCCCGTAGCGTTATCAGGTGGGAGCAAAGAAAACTGAGCGCCGGAAGCGGGAGCTACACTATCGAGCTTTCCCCTAAAGATATGACTGGGGAGGGCATCTATTTTGACTTCTGCCTCTTGACCAGGACGCATCCGCTCCAGTTGGGTTTCCTTAAAGTTGGCAACTACCCAGACTTGATTTTCCACAATCGCCAATAGGGGCTGCCCTGGTTGTACCCGTTGGCCTACCTCTACGGACTTACGACCTATTCGTCCACTACTTGGGGCCTTGAGATTGGTGTAGGAAAGCTGGAGTTGGGCCTCTTTGAGGGCAACTTTTGCCTGGTCAATAGCAGCACGGGCTGCAGCGTACTCATTCTGGCGGACCTTGGTTTGGAGGGCCGTGGCCCCAGCATCCTCCAAGGTTCCTTGAGATTGAGCTAGCTGGGCTTGGGCCGTGGCGACTTTATCCTGAGCTTGAGCAAGTCTCGCTTCTGCTTGCCGGACTCCTGCTTGCGCGGCATCCCGGCTAGAGCGAGCTACCTCATAAGCCGCTTTAGCGCTGTCTAATTGTTGGCGGGCAATCGCTCCATCTTGCTCCAGAGCCCGGTAGCGGTTGTAATCGAGTTCAGCTTTTTTGAAGTTCGCTTGGGCTTGAGCCAACTGTGCTTTTGCCACAGAAATTCCTGTGCGCGCTTCTATAACAGCCTCTTGAGCTGATGAAATAGACGCGGTTGCTCCAGCAACACCGCCTTTAGCCTGATTAGTTTGAGCCCCTGCCCGGCCCTTCGCGAGGGCAATATTGGATAATGCCGTATCTGCCTGATGTTGCGCTAATTGCAAAGCCGACTCTGCGGATTGGAGCTTGATTTGATAGTCTTGGTCGTCTAATTTGACCAAGAGTTCTCCCGCGGTCACGACCTGATTATCCCGGACTAAGACGGATTGAACGGTTCCGTTAATGCGGGCACTGACAGGGAGAATATGACCAATGAGCGTTGCATTATCTGTGTCTTCATGAGCCGCACTGTATTCCCACCAGTGGTAACCCATGACTGCTCCCACTATGGAACCTAGGGCTAAACTCGCGAAAAGGAAGGGTTTACGGTTAGACGAATTTTTAGCCTTCGAGGGTATAGCAGGAAGACTAGCTCCGGTTGGACGAATGGCTGCGGAAGGAGCTGACTTTGTTTCTGTTTTTTCTGACTTCATGCTCTCTGCTATTGCGATCCCGCTCGCAGCTTCTTCCCCTGTTAAGGAGACTTCCCTATCCGTTAAGGTGTTAGCGCTATCAATACGGTCCATAACATGAACTCCACGGGGTTTAGAGGAAAAGCACAAAAATCATTAGGGGTCTTTTATTTAGCACACGTAGTATATGAGTAAAATATATAAGTGTTCGAAGGGTTTGTCAACATCCTCAGGACCAGAAGTGTAGAATGGGGTTTATTGAGAGTTGCTGTTGATCCTGCTTTTGAAACCAACCGTTGGATCTATGTTTATTGCACTTCTAAAACGCCCCAGATTCATAATCGTGTGAGCCGCTTTACT
>JGI20200J14955_1000188_pt1 | contig 14234 bp, 11 predicted proteins | sample NGESurshal092012_FD_14955 | JGI IMG/M metagenome (IMG submission 14955) | reverse complement strand
CCTCGATAGGAGACGTTGTGACCTTTCTGACGACCAAATCCTTCAACCACGGTGACCGTCATCCCCTCAATGCCTGCCTTTACCAAAGCATTTTTTACCGTAGTTAATTGATCAGGTCGAATAATCGCTTCGATCTTATTCATAATTTCCGTATTTTTTGCTACAGAATCGTATNNTAGTTTGCCCATAGGCGTGGAGTANGTAAAGAAGGTTACAAAACAAATTTAGATTTGCTTGTTCTGACATGACCCATTCATGGCAGGGCTCCTTAGGNATGTTCACGTTGATAGTGGTTATAGGAGCTGTATCACCAGGATTCTTCGAACAAACGATCACCCCGATTCAGTCTTTGGGCCATTTGGGATTGAGCCGAGATAGGATATTGGCGAAATCTTCCTTAACACCATGAAAGTCTTGAAACTTCGTTGTCCTCTTATCAAAATTGATTGAGTTTTGTAAATTAGATAACGCTAGAATCGGGGTTTCACACATAAAGAAATATTTCGCTAACAGTATCGAGCTAGCTGTAAAGACTTAGTCTATCGGGCTCAAAATATTCAAATTCCCCGCTGGTAGTATCTTCTCTCTGGGTTTCCCCGCGTTAAGAAGATCTACGAGCAAACCTTAATAGAGCTAGAAAAATCGCAAGGGAAGACAGCAAGTCATGACATGACCGCAAACCCTATTTGTATCCGAGCTGAAGATCCTTTATCCGAGGCCGCAGCGCTGCTATTGCACCACCGTATTGAGCATCTTAACGTTTTAGAAGGGGAAAAGCTGGTGAGAATGCTGACGTTGAGTGATGTCTTCGGATTTTTACATCGCCAGGGAGTTTATGAAAATGGAGGCAAGGTTTAGCTTAAAAGCTGTCAATCTTGTCTTTTCAGCAAGAAAAAGCCAGGAATTTTAGTTTCTGGCTTTAAATTCTTTATGGTTTCATTCTTCCTAACTCATGCATCCGCCGTGACGCACATAGCTTGCCACATGGCTAGGGCGAATTTTCCCTTGAACATGGTTAAAAAACAGAGGTTCACTATCTGGGATGCCTACGCTATGCGCTGCACGTCTCAACACGGTTTGCTGGCGATTACGAACTTGCGCCCGTTGTTTAAGCGCGAGCATACGGGAAGATTGACGAATGGCCTTATCTTTCATGGCTGTGCTCTCCTGAAGGATGACATTACACGCTGATTTCTCCAGAGAGGGAAACCAACAGTCATGGACTAAATACATAGAATAACTTGTTAAATAGTAGTTTATGCTACAGAATTGAATATTTTTAGGTTACTCAGAGGCATACAGGAATTTCAAAAGATTGAGGGTATAGTCGTGGACGGAAGCGGAATAGATTATTGTGCTATTCCGGTTTTCGCAATAAGCAAAGCGTTTTAGTTTTTTTATTGAGAATGAGGCGACTGAAAAGTATATTTTGCCTAAGTTATTCTCAATAAATTTCGCCATTCTCAACTAAAAAATCAGCACAATAATCTATTCCGCTTCCGTAAAGCTCCTTCACAGTCCCAGTTCTGGCTTTACAGTTCACTGCTCATTGCGCAGCCCGTGGGTAAGGTTGCTTGTTGTCCGTGACAACTTTCCGAGTCGCAGAGAGTTCGACGTGACCACAATTCGGGCATCGATATGCGTCCACGTAGGTACGTCGCTGCAACACTTCCGCTCTTTCGGCTTTCATGCGAGCGGCTTCTTCCTTTGAAAGTATTCTGAATCCAGTGGGTGGTTGCTGAGCTCGTCGCACCGACCATTCGGTCGGATACGACTGCTCCATGTGCCACAACGATCCGAGTTCCATTTCACTTGAGCACCTTAGACACTTCAATTCGGAACTCATATCGTGGACCTCGATATAGAAACGGAATGTACAGCCTAGAAGGCTCGCGAGGAAAGGCCGTCGGGGTGTTACCGGAAATCGCCGAGTACCGCCCTAGGCTGCGACGCTGGCCAAGTCACTTCATTGGAGCGTACCCATTTTCTAGGAGTCTGTCTGACTTATCAGTCGGAATGCAAACACAGTGGGCATTCCGACTGTTGGCGCTTTAGAAGGGAAATGCATGCTAGATAAGATTTCTGGCGTTTAAGTCCGACAGACTCCTAGAAAAGCTTTTCAGCCATAGCAACCAAAGGATCCCTTGCTCAATAATGGCCCTAAAGCAAACTTTCTAAAAAAACTGCATTCAGATTCGTCACTTTTGGGGGTTCCTCTGCAATACCCCTTAATCAACCTTTTCGAGGGTCCCTACAAAAAACCCCAACATCTTAAAATTCCTCACTTCAGCTCTATATCCTTTTCTGCCCCCATCAATTGACTATGCGCGACACAGTCAATGATCACTTACTCAAATAAAATTAGTGACTTTTGTCAGCTAAAAAGCTGTTGCAGTGAAGCTTTCAGGAGATGTCGCCCATTTTGTAACAAATCGGTGCCATAGGCCATCGATTACGGCGTGATGTGCCAGATGGAACCTGACCCCTAATGTTACTCATTTACGAAGAAATTCTTACGGTCACCCTTCTTTACCAGCCGCAAACGCGAAAATCACGCCACTGGCCAATGAAAATTCGAAAAAAAACAACACCCGCAGTGCGATGATAAATCCTGGTTTTGCGGTCTCTGCGAAGCGCTTGGTATTGACCGCTTCCCCAGCGACCGCCTTGAGCTTGATTTCCGCGCATTGCAGGGTGATCGGTTCGATACAGAACAGGTTAAGATGCCCATACAAATATTAATTCCTGCTAAGGCTAAAGCAGGAATTATGTGATAGCTGCGCCCTTTGTAGAATTTATAAAGAGTGAGGTTACTTTGCCTGCAAATTCTTTTGGAGAACCGAAACTAGAACAAACTATCTTTTCTGCTTTCTACCAGAGTCCTTCTAAGAAACTATTTAAGTCCGTCAGCTCAAGGCCAGAGAATTGGTACAAGAACTCACAAATTTTAAAGTTTGGTGCTGATATATTTTATCTAAAAGCCAATATAGCAGCGATAACCTTCCTCACCTCAATCCGCGAAGTAGTCAGCCAGGGCAGGTTACCAACTTCTCTAGAAGAACAAGAAAGATGCGAAATGGAGTTAGCTTTACTCTATTTTCAATTGTCAGCTAGTGCCATAGAAATGCTGCTTAAAGGAATTATCATTGCTAAAGACCCTAAGCACATAAAAGCAGAGGGAAAGTTGAGCAAAAAAATCAAAACGCATGATCTGACAAAATTATTGGATTTAGCAGAATTTTCTATGCCATTTGAAGAAAGTAATTGCCCATGGAGTGAAGATCTACCTAAAAAGCTAACCCGTTTTATCCTCTGGCAGGGACGATATCCGGTTCCTATAGATATTAGCAATAAAACTTTTGAAGGACAGTTTGATTTACCGTGGTGCGCGCCTTCAGATAAAGAAGACATTGATCGCTTCTACAGTTGGTTATGGCAACAAAGGCCTTCCAAATTAAGGTAGCAACAGGGCTGATCAAAGACTAAGGATAGGAAGTTAATGTATACATAATCTGGCGAATTTATCATAAGCACAGTCTTTTAGGAAGAAAAACACCATGACCGTGCCAGAGCAACTGACCGCTGAAGACAACAGTCCAGCTTCTATCCCCAGTCAACCTCCAGTAGTCATTGAGGAAGAAGAAGAGGAGGATGAAGAGTATGAAACTGAGGAAGAAGCTGAATAAGACAGTGTAGGGGTAAAGCTACTAGTTCATTCATTGAGGAGGGTTCCATTATCGGAAGCTCCTCTTCGCTTTGAGTAGGATACCAGCCCCCCTGCCAAAAAAAGGGCCAAAAGAGTTTTGGAAAGCCGCTTCAGCCTAGTCGGTAAATTTTTTTATCGGAAATCGCGACAGATTCCTGCTATCGCAAGGGTCTTTCTAAGACAAACCCCATGAGCTTTATGTAATGCGGTCAAAACAGTCTTAGGATTCGACTTTTCTGTCTGGCATCGTCTCTCTAAGCTAGGAGAAAACCTATGTATCGATTCCAGATCAGGGCACATACACAGATGGGTGAATCCATTGCTCTGGTTGGCTCTACGTCTGAGTTGGGGCGGTGGGATTTGACGAAATGTGTCTGCCTGCATACCAGTGCCAATCTTTATCCTCTCTGGTGGACAGACCCGGCGATCGATTTTCAGCAATCTCTGACATCAACGGACTGCCAGAAAGTTGAATACAAGTATGTGCGTTTTGCTCCCGATAGCACGGTGCAGTGGGAATTGTCGAGTGCAAATCGCTGGGTGTCGCTCGAACCTGGCAATCATTCCAGCACCGTCGTTGTGGATGATGGTGCATTCAATTATTGGCAGCCTTACCCATTCGGGCACCTTGAGGAGTTTGCTACCGGGATGCCCCGAAACCACAACGAGTTTGAAGGGCTAAAAATTGTAGTTATTGGCAGTTCCGTTGCACTAGGCTACAAAGCCTGGCTGTTGCAAGGTTGGGCTGAAAAGCTGGGACAGAGCTTGCAGGAAAAATATGGGCACCGCCTCGTCAATGTGTCCGAGGTGGGAGCAACGGTTAGCAGAACCATCGATCGGTTTGCGTCCGTTGTCACTCCTGAACAACCCGATGTCGTTATCATTGCCCTATCGCTAGGCAACGAAGGGTTAGCCTATTGTCCTCTTCACGAACGCCGGGCAGTGCAACGACGGATTGAAAGTGGCTTGCAGCAGCTTGTGAAGATGACACGGCAACTGGGAGCACGTCCAATGCTGGGTAGCGTCTATCCCAATGGGGACTACTCTCCAGAACATTCCTGGCTGCTCCGGGATATCCACCGTCGTATGCTGAGTTGGGGGGTTCCAGTACTGGATTGGTTGGCAGCCGTAGATGATGGACAGGGGCGATGGAGAGAGGGGCTATCGTTTGATCCTGCTCACCCCAACACCCAGGGGCATCACCTCATGTATCAGGCGATTGACTTGAGCCTTTTCCAGCTCGACAAAGCAGAATTAGCAGCAGAAAAGCAACGTTTCTGGCAGAAGAATGAAACCCCCATTTATTTAGATCAAACAGGTTTTCAGGTTTCCGCCCGTATTGACGAGAAGCAGTTGCGGATTACGAATCCATCCCAATACAGCTACACGATTGCTCCCTATTGGCAGGAACTGCAAACGGCACTGCGTCATGCCAGTTTAATGCCAGGTCTCTATGTCGCAAAACACGCTCAGCAAGGGACGCTTCCCTTCTTTGCCGTGCAGGAGGATGGCACGATCGAAACTACGATCACCATTCCTCCTGGCATCGACCTGGAATATAGAGCTGCCTTCGATCTCTTTTCCCCTAACAACGCACACCTATTGTTCTACGATGGGCATCTGGGGATATTAAAGGAAGACGAGCACCACCTCTGGATTATCAACGAATCAGACCACGAGTTCAATGTTCATCCCATGTGGCAGGAAGTGCGGAGTGCCTTAAAAGCCTTACCAGAAGGAGTGTATGAAGATCCACTTCATTCAGATATGCCCTTTCGCACGCTGATGATTGGTCGCCATGGGTTAGAGAGTCGGGTCAAAGTCTCAGCCATGTCTGCCGTATTATTCCAGTACAAATGCAAATTATCAGACATCAGCCGTGTCGCAATCATCCCCCTCGGCGATCGGTGTGCTGTCCGGATGATGCTGTACAAGATGGAGTACGACGGTCCTGCCTTTCCATTTGATCTGACCCGCACCACGCAAATTGCAGATGTTGCCGATATGATTGAAAGCCGTTTTTATGATATGTGGAACCCTGCCTTCCTACACTACAGCCCCGATGCAGGCAGAATTTACCACAGCAGATGGACAGGGCTGTCTTTTGCCCACGAAGTTGAGGACACAGATAACCCTCAGAACGATATGTCTCCTGTTTATGAACGCATGCATGTTCGCTATTCGGCACGCGCTGAGCGATTCTGGTACACCCTGCAAAACTGCGATAAGGCACTTTTTGTTCGCACCGGCATTGCCGATCGAGGGGGAGTGATTGATCTGGTCAACAAGCTTGAAAAACAATGTCAGGGAAAGCCGTTTCACCTTCTGCTCCTTTCTCCCCAATCCTCTGCTGAATTTTCAGACCTTGCTAACGTGCTGCACTACAATCTGGAGTTCAATCCCGATCGCATGTATGAAGATTTGGGACATTGGATGTACTGCACCGAGGGGATGCGCGGAATTCTTGACTCGCTTGGGGTGTCCAGCAAAAATCTTTTCTGGTGCCCACCGACTCCCCCAACCGTGGATGGTTCAATGGAGCGATTATGAGCACAAATGCACCATCGAGCACTTTAAGGAGTAGAAAAAAACTGGGCGAATGGTTGCCAACAAACGAAAACGTTTTGGCAAGCTTCCGCAAGGAACTGGCAGTCCACGGAAAAACCCGCCAAATGGACAAGGTGCTGTTTCCGGTCGTCAAGGACCTAGCTCTGTTGATCAACGATGATTCCATACTTCGCATGTATTTTAACCAAGCGATCAATCAGGCACTGCAGGCTGGTTACGCTCTCGGATATTCAACAATCGACGAACTAATAAGTCTGATTAACGGGGTCATGACTTACGCTCCCCCCTACAGCACCTCGGAGCTTGTGGGCTGCCCCCTTAATGCCTTGCTTGACTGGCCGATGTGTATGCCAGCTGGATTTGCCCTTTTTCGTTCGCCAGCACTTAATGCGCAGTTGAAGCGAGTTTTGAATTTTTGGTGCAGTTTCCTCAGCAGCCCGGACTCTCGGACCTATCTCAACGAAACGCCNCCTAATGGCTGGTTTAGTCCTGAGGCCCTCCAGAAAACACACATGTCGCAATTCCAATGCGACCCCTCTGCGCCCTTCTGGGGATTCACCTCCTGGAATGATTTCTTTACGCGAGAGTTTAAGCCGGGCGCACGGCCTGTTGCGGGACAAGGCAACAGCAAAGTGATTGTCAACGCTTGCGAAGCAACTCCCTACAACATCCAGAGTAATGTCAAATTACAGGATACCTTTTGGATCAAATCCCAGCCTTATTCGCTGCAAGACATTTTCACACCAGCACGCTTGCGATGGGCCAAAGTATTTGTCGGGGGCTCAGCCTATCAAGCCTTTCTCAGCGCCTATAATTACCATCGCTGGCACGCTCCCGTTAGCGGTACGATCCTCGACGCTTACCTTGTCAACGGCACTTACTATTCGAACGCCACCTCTGAAGGCCTCGACCCCGCTGGGCCGAATGACTCCCAAGGCTATATAACAGCCGTCGCTGCTCGCGCGGTGNTGATCATTCAATGCGACGATCCCACTCTGCAGCATGTAGCATGCGTGTTTGTCGGCATGGCGGAGGTCTCGTCTTGTGTAATTGAGCGCAAGATTGGGGAGCACGTGCAGAAAGGCGATGAACTAGGATATTTCCAATATGGTGGCTCCACCCACTGCCTTATCTTTCAACCGGGAGTCATCCAAAGTTTTGTTCCGCACTCACCTTTCAACTTTGACGCACCGCCAATAGCAATCAACACACAGATTGCCACAGCAAACTAATCCTGTATGTGACTTTTTAGCAACGGATGCTGTTGTTATCGGGATCTATGAACAAAAACAGGCCGCTGACAACCAAATGGCGCAGGCCATCTTTTTCAGAATTCACACCAATCAAGCCATTAGCGTTGTGGGCTTATCGACGCAACAACGTCAAGGAGTATGATTGTTAGCAGGTCTATGAAAATGAGCTGAGCTGGTTTGGGTTGAGGCACGGCGAATAGGTTTAAGCCAAATGCAGAACGCATTCCCCGCAGTCACGCTTTCCCAGGGCTATGGCTAGCTATGGATAACTTACTGACGGGCAATATTGGGCCAAGTGGGTCAGCGGATCGCATTGCTAGAACGGGGGTATTCCTTCGTCATCGTGGAACAACTTTAGCAAAAAAAGGCTATATAGTGGTTCTCGGTCAAGTGCGGTACACTTTCAGCCCTGAAATTCTTGCCAGTCGAGAGTCGGCTGTACTCCACCAGCCTAAGAACCGCTATAGACATAGACCTTACGTCGCCTTGATAAGCTCTTGGTAAGAGCTATCGTGAAGAAATTAATAGTTACAGCTCAATANAAGGTGCTTATTCGTGGTGGAAACCGTTTCGAGGAGACCTCAGGGTAAACGCATCCAAATCCTGGAAGCATTGCCCAGCGAGGCTTTGACTTTTTGGTTGCAAAATACAACAATGCGTGAAACCTTTGTCCAGCATGTGTTTTTAAAATATGCTGCGTTTACCCGGCAGGAGGCCTTATGACCGGTAATAACAGAACCCATTTGAAGAGACATGTCCGCTCAACCGCTCCGGTTGAAATTCAGGTGGAAGATGACCGGACGGGTATGGATATAGAGACCCTCAAAAGAGCTTTTATCGATAACCTCTATTACATCCAAGGGAAAGATAAAAACTTTGCGACTGCTCACGATTACTACATGGCCCTGGCTTACACGATACGGGACCGCTTGGTTCACCGTTGGATCAAAACGGAACAGACCTACTTCGAAAAAGACGTCAGAATCATTTGTTACCTATCTGCTGAATTTCTCTTAGGACGACAGTTAGGCCAAAATCTAATCAACGTTGGCCTTTGGGAACGGGCTCGGCAAGCCATTAAAGAAACGGCTGGACTTGAGCTTGAAGACTTAATGGAACACGAACAGGAACCGGGATTAGGCAATGGGGGTCTCGGACGTCTGGCTGCCTGTTTTTTGGAATCTTTGGCGACTTTGGAAATTCCTACTCTTGGCTATGGCATCCGTTACGAATTTGGCATTTTTAAACAAGATATTCGCGATGGTTGGCAAGTAGAACGTCCTGATACTTGGCTCCAATTGGGAAACCCTTGGGAAATTCCCCGCCAAGAATACCGAGTAAAAGTCCACTTTGGAGGCCGTACCGAACCCTATACCGATCGAAGTGGCCGTTATCGGGTTCGCTGGATTCCCGATAGAACGGTTCTAGGGACTCCCTACGATACCTTGGTGCCAGGCTATCATACGGACACTGTCAACAGTCTCCGCCTTTGGAGCGCCCGTGCCAGTGAAGAATTCAACTTCCAAATCTTCGATGCGGGGGACTATGCCCGTGCCGTAGCCGATAAGACCTACTCTGAAAATATCTCGAAAGTCCTCTACCCCAATGACAACACCTTCCAAGGAAGAGAGTTGCGGTTAGAGCAGCAATATTTCTTTGTTTCTTGCTCTATCCAAGACATCATTCGTTTATATCTGCATACGCACAAGAATTTTGACCATTTTGCCCAACAAATAGCCATTCAGCTCAACGATACCCATCCCTCGATTGGAATTGCTGAACTGATGCGGCTTTTAATGGACCAGTATGCCCTGGAATGGGACCAAGCCTGGCAAATCACGCAAAAGTCCTTCGCGTATACCAATCACACCCTATTAGCAGAAGCTCTAGAGCGATGGCCCGTGAGTCTTTTTGGTCGTCTCTTACCCAGGCATCTAGAAATCATCTATGAAATCAACCGACGTTTTCTAGAGGATGTGCGGAGGCAACACCCCGACGATGAAGCCCGTGTGGCTCGTTTATCCCTCATTGAGGAAGGCCCAGAGAAATATGTGCGTATGGCCCACCTTGCTTGTGTAGGGAGTCATGCCATCAATGGAGTCGCTGTTTTACATTCGGAATTGCTTAAAAAAGATGTACTGCGGGATTTCTATGCGCTCTGGCCTGAAAAGTTTAGTAACAAGACTAATGGTGTCACTCCCCGTCGTTGGCTTTTATTGAGTAATCCCAAACTTGCTTTACTAGTCACCCGCAAAATTGGTACCAGCTGGATTACCCATTTGGAAGATCTAAAAAAGTTAGAAGCATGGGTAGATGATCCGGGATTTTGTCAGCATTGGCATCAGATTAAGCAGGAGAATAAGCAGGATTTAGCTGCGTATATTTTGCACTACAACAATATCCAAGTGAATGCAGATTCACTCTTTGATATTCAGGTTAAACGGATGCATGAGTATAAACGTCAATTATTAAATGTCCTCCATATCATCACACTCTATAACCGAATTAAACGAAACCCAAGCCTTGAGATTACACCCAGAACTTTTATTTTTGGGGGTAAAGCAGCACCAGGTTATTTTATGGCCAAGTTGATTATTAAACTCATTAATGCGGTGGCCAACCTAGTCAACAGTGATCCTGCTATTCAAGACCGAATTAAAGTAGTATTTATCGCTAATTTCTCCGTATCATTAGGCCAACGAATCTATCCAGCCGCAGACCTTTCTGAGCAAATTTCCATGGCAGGCAAGGAAGCTTCAGGTACCGGGAATATGAAGTTTGCCATGAATGGAGCGNTCACTATTGGTACGCTAGATGGAGCGAATATCGAGATCCGNGATNCCGTAGGACCTGAAAACTTTTTCCTCTTCGGACTTAGCGCTGAACAGGTATATCAATTGAAAGCCAGAGGCTANAATCCTTGGGATACTTACCACAGCAATGCAGAACTGCGGGAGGTTATCGACCAGCTTTCTCAGGGATATTTTTCACCTGAGAATCATGATTTATTTCGACCGATTGTAGAATCTCTATTGGTCAGAGATGAGTACCTTCTTCTGGCAGATTATCAATCCTATATCGACTGCCAAGAACAGGTAAGTAAAGTTTTTCGCGATTCTAAAAACTGGACTCGGATGTCTATTCTGAATGCAGCTCGAATCGGGAACTTTTCTTCAGACCGTGTCATTAAGGAATACTGTCGAGATATTTGGAATATTCAACCTGTCAAAGTTGAGCTAGCGGATAGCTCAAGAAAACAGTTCATTCGTCAATAATACTGTTTTTTCAGCATTTGGACCTCTAGGTTGGTCAACAAACACCACACTACCGAGACTAAGGGTAATTGGCAGGATTAACGACTCAATCTTAGACTTGGAATGATTTGGCTATCTATCCCACACTTTCCTAAGGCACCACCGTCAGTTTCATAATGTTATGTAACTAAACAATTCTTCACCCAAGCGATCAGTTAAAAAAGAAAAATAGGCCAAACTGATTTTGGGAAGCTAGGATAGTCTTGGTAAGTATGTGAGGTTCTATGACTGTCCAAGATGGGTCTCTAAATCCGCTTGACTCATTCCCAAAAAAGCCCAAACTTGTTCATCATCTGGTCAAGAGTAACCTGCAAGAATTTGCCAATAAGGTTGACCTTCTCTGTGCTTTGCAAACAGGGGGGAAGATCTCAGCGGAAGATGCTTATGCTGAGATCCGTAATTTGTGGAAAGAGCTAAACAACTTAAACAGTAGCCTGCTTAAGAAACCACTTGAGTCTGAGGCATAGCTAGATCCTACCCCAACTATTAAACCGGCAACAATAGACCTTGCATTTTTTAGGCTGGAACCCCTGAAAAGTCTAGATTCCTTTTAGCGACTTTTATTGCCGGGTTAATAAGTGGTTAAGCCAGGCAAAAAGACAGCATTCCTTAAGTCATCCTACGTTTTATTGACTGTTTCTCTGTGCCATCAAAACTACAGACGAGCGTGCCTTAACTTGATATTTTTTGGTCAGCACCTGTGGTGCAGTTTGTGGTTCCCGAAAGTCTCTAGGGCTTAGAAGGGCAGTATTTACAATTTGATGCCAATGAACGTATTTATCGAGCGGGGGCAATTCAAAAAGAAGCGGTTCCCAATAGGCATTCAAGAGAATGTGTAGTTTTTCCTCCTTCTGCGGATAGTAGAGTGTGACGGCTAAACTGTGAGAGTCCTCACTCCAGTCTGGTTGTCCGAGACGAATACCATGCCAGGTGACATAGGGCAACGAATAACTATGGTCTGTGTTGACCAAGTGACGTTCATACGTGAAGCATTCGAGGGATTGGGTGAGTTTGATCAGCCCTTTGACAAACTGGAGCAGGTCTGAGTTCTGGTCGACAGCAGTCCAATCAAACCAACTCAGTTCACTATCTTGACAGTATGCATTATTGTTGCCTTTTTGTGATCTCCGGACTTCATCGCCCATCAGAATCATAGGGGTTCCCTGTGACATCAGCAGAATAGTGAAAAAGTTTTTAATTTGNCGTAAACGCAGTGANTCTACCGTTNNNTNCGCANGTATTCCTTCGATTCCACAATTCCAACTCCAGTTCTCATTTATACCGTCCTGATTATCTTCATCGTTCGCTTCATTATGTTTGTAGTTATAGGACACTAAATCATTCAGCGTNAGTCCGTCATGGCAAGTGACAAAGTTNATGCTGTATTTAAGTTCATCTTCTAGCTGAGGGTAGAGATCGGCACTTCCCATCAGCCGTGCTGCAAGTGTTCTCACCATGCCAGCATCACTTTTGATAAACCGACGAATATCGTCACGGTAGGGTGCATTCCATTCAGCAAACCGATCTCCTGCAAATCGTCCAACTTGATATAATCCTGCTGAATCCCAGGCTTCTGCAATAATCTTGGTTGACGCTAAAATCGGATCGGAATTGATCATCCAGATAATGGGTGCATCTTCCAGGATGGCACCGGTTATACTGCGGGATAAGATCGATGCCAGATCAAAGCGAAAGCCATCGACATGCATTTCAGACACCCAATAGCGCAGGCAATCTAAGATCAAATTGCCGCTCACCGCACTCATCTTGAAGGTGTTGCCACAACCACTGTAGTTGCGATAGTATGCCTTGTTGTGTTCCAGAATATAGTAATCTTCATTACTCAGTCCCCGAAATGAGAGTGTGGGCCCTTCATGATTCCCTTCTGCAGTGTGATTAAACACCACATCAAGAATCACTTCAATCCCCGCTTTATGAAGAGCTTTTACCAGGTCGCGAAACTCATCTACCGGACCAAGCGGATCTCGTCGCTCGCTATAGTGGCGGTGCGGCGCAAAAAAGGCCATCGTACTATAGCCCCAGTAGTTCTTGAGGCCGGGCCTTGCATCTTCTTCATCAAATTGGTGAATGGGCATTAATTCGACAGCCGTGATACCAAGCTCCTTTAGATAGGGAATTTTCTCAATCAGCCCAGCGTAGGTTCCACGTTTTTCTGGAGGCAGCCCAGAATTTGGATGGCGCGTAAAGCCCCCTACATGGAGTTCGTAGATGAGTGTTTTGGAGTAGGGAATCCTCAGCGGAGTATCCCCTTCCCAATCGTAGGCTTTGCTATCGACGACCACGCTCCTGAGCGCATGCGCGCAGTTATCACCTGAATGAATAGCGGCTTGACGACTGTAATGGTGCCAACCAACGACGGCCCGTGCATAGGGGTCAAGGAGGACCTTGCTACAGTCAAATCGAAGTCCTTGCTCTGGTGCAAAAGCACCCTGTGCTCGATAGGCATAAATCTGTCCTGACTGAAGTCCGGGAATAAAAATGTGCCAGTAGCGAAAAGTCCTATTTCGTTTGGGATCTAAAATAATCACTTGACTGGGTTGAGGAGCGTCTGGATCGTCAAAGAGTAACAGTTCGATCGCCGTTGCTCCTTCGGAATAGACACAAAAGTTGACCCCCTGATCCCGTATCGTTGCACCCAGTGGAAAACTTTGGCCACATAAAATATCCAGCGTCATTCGATTCAACCTCATCGAAGAAGTAGAATGCTTTGGCTAAACCTGCTTCTATTTCCTCATGGGGTAACACCAGAGTCTACTTGAAAAATATAAAATATACAAACCAGTAAATAATGATTCTTTTAGAAAACAATTAATTACAATTTAAACTCTATTTAACCTGATTGCACTAGTAGAATTTGAGTCGGATAGAAGCCACACAAAATTAATTCTCTCGAAATAAAGCTTTGAACATAGACAGGATCAAGGGAGCTCTATTTGTCAGAGTCCTTGATGAAGTCACTAGCTTTGGACTAAGGGTTACGGCAGTGTTGTAGTGGAAAGCTAGAGAGTATAATCCAAAGTACATGGGATGGGTACGTTTTGGCAGGCCCAACGGTTTAAGAGTATCCGCAGAGGATTTAGGACATCTACCAGTCAAAGTTGAAATGGGAACCACTAGATGCAGCAAGTCGCATCTGAAATAATAGCTTTCTGGTGAAGCTCGATCGCGCTGAGATGCATATCACTAAATGGGCATTTTTTATGAAAATGATGAAACATATCTCAAACTTGAAAAGAGATTCTCAAGCAGCATCTAACACTTCTTTAAATTCATCCACAAAACTCATCGATATTGCTCACCTTGATGTGGACACTGCTTTGCATTTGCTCAACACCTCTCTAGAAGGTTTGAGCGAATCTCAGGCTCGCAGTT
>JGI20200J14955_1000185_pt1 | contig 14332 bp, 10 predicted proteins | sample NGESurshal092012_FD_14955 | JGI IMG/M metagenome (IMG submission 14955) | reverse complement strand
GCAGATCCAACTCCGCATCCCGCTGGACGCCGAATCCCAAGACCAACCGCCGCCCGCCGCCGGAGCACTGTCAAGTCAAGACCGTTTGCGTTCCATTCGTGGAGAGCACGAGCGCGTCATAGCCGCGATCGTTGGCTTCGCGCACCGTGGTGTGCACGCACACCTCGGTCGTTACCCCCGTGACGATCAGATGGGTGATGCCCGCATCCTCCAGGATGGCGCCGAGTTCGGTCGCGTAGAACGCGCCCTTGCCCGGCTTGTCGATGACGATCTCCCCGTCGATCGGGACCAGTTCGTCGATGATGTCGTGCCCGTACTCACCGCGGATGAGGATGCGGCCGTGCGGGCCGACGTCACCGATGCGCTGAGATGGCTTGCCACGCTGCAACTTCGCGGGCGGGCAGTCCGAGAGATCCGGCAGATGGCCCTCTCTGGTGTGAATGACCAGCAGGCCGCTCTCTCTCGCGGCGGTCAGCACCTCGGCCAGCGGAGGTACCACCTTCTGCAGCAAACTGACGTCGTTGCCGAGGGTTTCGCCGAACCCACCGGGCAGCAAGAAATCTCGCTGCATGTCGATGACGATCAGGGCGACCTTCCCCTCGGGTAGAGGGAAAGGCCCTGGCTCAGCCGTGAGCATCGCGGGAGATGTTGTCAGGGAGGGTGTGTCGGTCATGCGCACTCCTGATCTTCAGAGGGCAGGGACTGGGCTGGATCGGCCAAGGCTGGCCTACGGGGCGTGCTGGTCGGTCGACTCGGCGGCCAGGTAAGCTCGCCAGCCGCCGTGGTGGGTGATGTCGAGGGCGGTCGGGTCGGCGAGAACCGTTGCGTCGGCGACGAATCCGATCTCCCAGGTGCCGTTGGCCAGCCGCACCCGGCCAAGGCACACGGAATCTGCTGCGGCAGAGAGAATTTCGGCCAAACCCGAGGCCGGCAGCACCCAGGTCTCCACCTCGATGGCCGCGCCGCCGATGTCCACCCGGACCAGGGCGGGTACCGGCGCAACGTCACCGACCCGCAACAGCCGGTAACTGGGGGCGGTGGACGTCCGCGACACGAAGACGCCACCCCGGTCGGTGAGGTCGGCGCTGCGAGGTTGGTCCGAGAGGTGATGGCCCACCACCACGAGGGTGGTGGGCGAGCGAGTGTCCGGCTGGCCGCGCTCACTCCGGTCCGCCGGCACCGCACGTCGGGCGGCCAGAGCCGGTTCACCGGCCAGCCTGGCGGCCAGGGCCAGCACCCGATCGTCGGCCAGGGCCGGGCCGAGGACCATCAGCGCCGCGGGGCGGCCGTCGCTGGTCAGGCCGGCGGGAACGACCGCCGCGCAGAGGTCGAGCAGGTTACCGAAATGCGTGTAATGGCCGAGCGCGGTGTTGGTGGCGATGGGATCGGCCAGCACCTCATCCACCGTGAAGGTCGTGCCCACTGCGGGAAGGATCAGCACATCCATTTCCCGCCACAGCTGGGCGACCTGGGTGCGCAGCTCTCCCAGGCGATGTTCAGCGGTGAACACATCTGTTGCGGTGTAACGTCTTCCGCCGTCCAGAATAGAGCGGATCACCGGCAATACCGCGTCCGGCCGATCGTCGAGGAACGCGCCGAACTCAGCTAGCCGCTCGGCCACCCACGGACCCGAGTACAGCAGCGCGCCCGCGTCAAGGAACGGTCCGAGCGGGACCTCGACGGTGCGGTCGAAGGCACGTTCGATCCCGGCGCGGGCCGCCACATGGGCCTCCCGCATCGGACCGTCACCGAAAAACTCCAACTCGGCGACGTCGGGAAGTCCGATGCGGAAGCTGTTCGGGTCGCGACTGTCCCGGCGCCGCGATCTGCTGTACGGGTCGTGCTCGTCGGCCACCAGATCGAAGACCACGGAAAGATCCGTGACGTTCCCGGCGATCAGGCTGATGCAATCCAGCGAACGGCAGGCCGGCACCAGACCCACCGTGCTGATCAACCCCCGGGACGGCTTGAACCCGGCGATGCCGTTCAAGGCCGGCGGTACCCGTCCGGAGCCGGCGGTGTCCGTCGCTACGGTGAACGGGACCTCGCCGGTGGCCACCGCGAGCGCCGACCCGGAACTCGATCCACCGGAGATCAGGTTGTTGCCGAAAACGCTGCGCGGCAACGTGTACGGTGTCCTTGTCCCGTTCAGGCCGGTGGCGAACTGATCGAGATTGGTCTTGCCGATGAAGATCCCGCCGGCATCGAGCAGTCGGGATACCACCGGAGCGGTTGCGGTGGCCTGATACGCATACTCCGGACAGGCCAGAGTCGTTGCCACTCCAGCGACGTCGATGCTGTCCTTGACGCCGAACGGCACTCCGTACAGCGGCAGTGAACCCGGATCCGGATGCTGTTCCAGTTCCTTGGCTCGCAGGATCAGGTCGGATCGGTCGACGACGGAGATCCAGGTGCCGTCGTCGCCGCGCTCGGTGATCGCTGTGAGCACCGCCTCCACCAGGTCGGTGGGTGCCAAGTCGTTGCTGCGGTAGGAGTGTGCCAGCTCGGAAATCGACGGACCGTGCACCGGACCGCTGTGCGGACTCTCAGGCATGCGGTCGATTGTCGACAATCGCTGTATCGGGGGTGGAACCGTCGTGTTAACAGTGGGCTACGTCAGCCCCCTGCCGCGAGGCTGCGGGCGGCACCGGCGCAGGGGCAGAATTCCCGCGAACGGCGCACACACACAAGGCAGCGGGATGCGCTGATCAATCCCACGTTTCACCCAGATGCGCTGTCAAATACACGGGAGGTGTCCGCTTTGCCCGAGCGCAAGGTACAGATGATCAGCGCACCCAGCACAGCGTCCGGATGATCAGCGCACCCAGCACAGCGTCCGGATGATCAGCGCACCCAGCACAGCGTCCGGATGATCAGCTCGGCCCCGCCGAACAAGGCCACTCAACGACCACCTGCCGCGCGGGGCAAACCTCCGCCGGCCAGTCCGCGGGCCCGGATCTGGTTCCCGCGGTCATGCGGGCTCGGCGACGGACCCCGCGGCGATCGGCGCATCGGTCCGAAACCGCAGATATCGCTGCCCGCCGTGTTCCTGCAGAGCTTCCAGCACCCGGTGTGGGTCGTTGCTCTCCAGCGCGGTCACCAGCTCCGCGTGCCGTCGCAGACCTTCCCCCGGCCCCATCAAGGACGCCTCGAGACGGAGGTTGACGGCCATCGGGCGCTGCAATTTGAGCAGGATCGGTTCCAGTGCCAGATCGAGCTGGCGGTTACCGGCAAGCGAGACGATGGCCGCGTGGAAATCGCGGTGCGCATCGTCCTTTGCCAGCTGATCGCCGAGTTCCTGCGCTGATCGCATCCGTTCCAGATGCAGCCGGACGTCGGCCAGCGGGTCTGCCCCCGGGCGCGCCGTGAGCGGCAGGGCGGCGGTCACGGCGTACCGCTCCAAGACCGCTCGTACCTCGAAGAGCTGGCGGATGTCCTCTTCGGACCAGGTGGCCACCCGCGCACCGCGGCGCGGCAGATGTTCGACCAGCCCTTGCTGGGCCAGCAGCCGCAGCGCTTCCCGCAGCGGCGCCCGACTGATCGAGAACCGTTGCCGTATCTGCTCTTCGATGAGGCGCTCACCGGGCTCCAAGGCTCCACTGAGGATCTCGTCGCGCAGCTGCCGGGTGGTCACCTCGACCAGACTCGGTGCGAACAGTTCGACGGCGGCGGGATCGGCACTCATCTGCTCTGGGCCTCCCATCCGGCGAGGGCGCGGGCCCGACGGCCATGCGCGCTGGATTCGCGATGTGCTCACAGTGTAAGAGAAAGACCCTGAAACCCCGGCCCGCCGGAGCTCTACTCCGGTGGGCCGGGGCGGTTCTGCTGACCGTCAGCGGCAGAACGGCGACGTCACGCCGCGGTCTTGACCAGGTGACAGGTCCCGTCGATGGCGAACCACTTACCGTTCAGCCCCTGGCCGTTGGCATCGCCCGGAGCGTTGTCGCCTGCGTAGTAGTACAGCGCCCACTTGCCCATCACCAGTTGCAGGCTGCCGTCGGGCCGCTGGATGGTCTTCGCGCCCGATGCCTGCAGCTCGTCGGAAATGGTGAAGTCGGCGGGCACTGTCAGCGGCGGCCATGCCTTGGCGCAGGCGTCGAAGCAGGTGGTCTGACCCTCTGGATCGTCGGTGAAGGCGTACAGGGTGTGNCCGTTCGCGCCGACCATCACCTCACCGAGATTGCCGACCTGGGCCAGGTCGACCACCGGTCCCTGGGCCTGCGGCGCCGCAGCCGGCGCGGGAGCAGGAGCAGCGGCGGGAGCAGGAGCGGTCGGAGCGGCCGCGTCGGCCGGACCCTTGACCAGCTTGCCGTCCGCTCCGACCGCAAACCACTTGGTGCCGACACCCTCGCCGTTGGTCTCGCCCGGCGCGCCGTCACCGACGTAGAAATAGACCGGCCACTTACCGATCTTCAGCTGCTTGCTGCCGTCCGGCCGGTCGACGGTACTCACCAGCGCGGGGTCCACCCCGGCCGGCGGGGTGAACCCGGCATCGACGGTCACCGCGGGCCACGCGGTGGCGCAGGCGTCGAAGCAGGTGCTGGTGCCGTTGGCGTCATCGGTGAACCCGTACAGAGTGTGCCCGTTCGCGCCGACCAGCACCTGGCCAAGTGCCCCCGCCTGGGCCAGGTTCGCCGGGGCAGGTGCGGCCGGCTTGGCTACTGCCGGCGCCGGAGCGGCCGCCGATGGCGTTGCGGCGCCGGCACTGTCACCCTTGACCAGCTTGCCGTCGGCACCGACCGCGAACCACTTGCCGCCGACGCCCTGGCCGTCGGCGCTGCCCGGCGCGCCGTCACCGGCATAGAAGTAGACCGGCCACTTACCGATCTTGAGCTGCTTGCTGCCATCCGGCCGGTCAACCGTGCTGACCAGCGCCGGATCCACCCCAGGTGGCGGGAGGAAGCCGCCTTGCACGGTCACCGCGGGCCACGCGGTGGCGCAGGCATCGAAGCAGGTGCTGGTGCCGTCGACGTCGTCGGTGAACCCGTACAGCGTGTGCCCGTTGGCGCCGACCAGCACCTGGCCGAGAGCACCGGTCTCGGCCAGGCTGGCCACCGGCTTCGCTGCCGTCGAATCCACCGCGGCAGCCGCGGAAATTGTTGCCGTACCGGCGATCTGACTGCCCTGGCCGCAGGCCGACAGCAGCAGACCGGCAGCCACGATCGCAATCGGGGCGGCCAGAATCGTGCGCAGTTTCATCGCGAAACCCTTTCGGAATTGGACCAAGTCAGGTGGTGGGCCGGGGTGGTGGTCCGCTCGATCGCCCGGCACCCTGCAATACGGGGGCCGTGGCCAAACGGTTCGCGGGTTTCGGCGAGAACCGTGACGGCCGCGCGCACGTACTTCTCTTCATGACGTCAAGCGGGTTCTTCCTCGCCGGGGGTGCGGGCACCCGAGCCCGGCACGAACGGCTGAACTACCCTCATCCTGGTGCTGAGCCAGGAGGACATCGGACGCTTTCGCGCCGGCGACTCCGACGCGGTGCGCCTGGTGTACCGGGAGTACAGCCGACTCGTCTACGCGGTCGCCAGAAACCTGCTGGGCTCGCCGCAACTGGCCGAGGAAGCGACCCAGCAGACCTTCCTCAAGGCGTGGCGATCCGCCGCGACGGTCGACCCCGGTCGGGACCTGGCTCCGTGGCTGGCCACCATCGCCCGCCGCACGGCGATCGACATCCATCGGCAGGAGTCACGGGAGACGGCCGGCAATCTGGAGGACGTACCGGTCGCGCACCCGGCGATCGTGCAGCAACCGGCCGCGATCGAGCGCACGTACGACGTCTGGCAGGTCCGGCAGGCGTTGGACGAACTGCCGCCGGACGAGCGGGTGGTCGTGCAACTGCAGCACCTGGAGGGGCTCACCCAGACCGCGGTTGCGGAGCGGCTCAACGTCCCGGTCGGGACCGTGAAGTCGCGGGCGCACCGGGCACACAGGAAACTCGCGGCGCGCCTGGGCCATCTGCGGGAGGGCTTCGATTGACGCCCTGACCGGCCCGGCCGGTCGCCCGCCGCGAAACGGCTCCGACCAGCACCGATCGACACAACTCGAGCACAGATCGACACAGCAGAAGTCGTACCGTGGGACACCGGGACGGGAAGGAGGTGAGCAGCGATGGCACCAGCGGGTGACGGGCACAGCGGTCGGCACAGCGCCGACGACACGGCGACCGACGAGGCCAGGGTGAACTACCTCAGTGGCGACGCGGACGTCGTGCTGGACGCGGCCGATCAGGCCGAACTCGACGAGTTGCGCGCGCTGCTCGCCGACCCGACGCTGTGGGCCGAGCCGCCTGCCGAACTCGAGGATTCCGTCGTCGGGCTCATCACCGCCGAGAGCGCTGCAACCCGGGGTGAGGACCAGGTGGCCGGCACCCCCGAGATCTCCCCCGCGCCGGGCACGCCGTCGGGCCCGCCGGCGGCAGACACGCCCACTGCGGCGCCGCGCGACCGCCCTTTCCGGATGACGGGCGACCCCGGTCCGCTGGAGGCGGTGAACGATGACGGCTCACCCATCGATTTGGCGGCCGCGCGGGACCGCCGCGTTGCCCGGGACAGCGCCAGGGCGGCCCGCGGTTCTCGCCGGCGATGGGCGCGTCCCGGGATCCTGGTCGCCGCGGCGGCGGCGGTGATCGCGGTAGCGCTGACCGGTGTGTTGCTGCTGCGGGACACCAGTCCCCCGCAGCGACGGTTCGACGTCGCACTGTCCGCCACCGAGTTGGCTCCCGGCGCGTCCGGTGACGCCAGCATGATCAAGACCAACTCGGGCTGGGAGATTCACCTGCAGGCGGTCGGCCTGCCTCGGTTGGAGAACGGCCAGTTCTACCAGGCCTGGCTACGCAACGCCGATGGCGTGTTGGTGCCGATCGGCTCGTTCAACGAGGGAACGGACGTCACACTCTGGGCGGGAGTTTCCCCGGAGACCTTCTCCACCTTCACCATCACCAAGGAAGCGGCAGACGGGAAGCAGGACTCGTCAGGACAACGGGTGATGTCGGGTTCCGCGGTCGAGCAGCACTGATCGGGCGCTGCCGGACTGTCCGCATGACGACCAATTGGCCACCGATCGGCTGACAGGCTGAGTACCCTTCCAGAGTGAGTACCCGCCTGGACGACACGCTGGTCGATCGTGAGCGGGAGATCGAGACGATCGAACGGTTGCTGGCCCGCGCCGCCAACCAAGCCGGCGGTCTGCTGATCGAGGGTCCGCCCGGCATCGGGAAATCCCGATTGCTGGCGTTCGCGCGGGGACATTCAACGGGCATGCGGGTGGTCAACGCCCGCGGCTCTGAAATCGAACGGGACATCCCCTTCGCTGTCGCCAGGCAGTTGCTGGAGCCGGTCCTGCATTCCGCGTCAGCTCGGGAACGGGCGGAACTGCTGGCCGGGGCAGGCAGCCTGGCCGAGCGAGCCCTGGTCGACTCCGAGGCGGACCAGCACGCCTCGGACGAACCCGGCTCTGCCACATTGCACGGGCTCTATTGGTTCACCGCCAACCTGGTCAGCAGGTCGCCGGTGTTGATGATCATCGACGACCTGCAGTGGGCGGACGTCGCCTCGCTGCGCTGGCTGGCGTATCTCGCCCAGCGCATCGATGGGCTGAACCTGTTGTTGCTGCTGGCCGCGCGGCCCCGCCAGTCCGATTCCCACGAGGAGCTACGGGATTCATTGGCCGGGGTCCCCCAGTTCGAAACCGTGCGACCAAGGGGTCTGACCCTGGACGGCGTCGCCCGGCTGGCGCAGGACGTGGTGTCGCTGACCCCGGAGCCCGAGTTCGTGGCGGCCTGCCATCAGCTGACCCGCGGCAATCCGTTTCTCGTCCGGGAATTACTGCGCGAACTGGCCGCCGCCGGGGTGGCACCGACCGCGGCGAATGTGCCGCTGGTCGAGCGCCAGACGTCGCGGACGGTGAGCCTGGCGGCGCTGGGCCGGCTGCGCCGGCTGCCGGCGGAATGCCGGGCGGTCGCCGATGCGGTGGTGGTGGCCGGAGATCCGTGCGAGTTGCCGCTCGCCGCTGCCATCGCAGGCCTGGCCGAGGACACCGCCTCGCGCGCCGCGGATGCGCTGGCCGAGGCGTTCATCCTCGATCCCGGTAGGCCATTGGCCTTCGTCCACCCCTTGGTGCGCTCCAGCGTCTACGCAGACATGGGCGTCGCGGAACGCCATGAGCTACACCGGCAGGCGGCAAGCTCGCTCGCTTCCATGGGCGCCCCCGTCGAACGGATCGCACTGCACCTGCTGGCCAGCGAGCCGCGCGCGGATGCCGAGACAGTGGAGATCCTGCGACGTGCCGCACGTCAGGCGCAGAGCCGGGGGGCCACCGATGCGGCAGTCGTCAATCTCACCCGCGCTTGGCAGGAGCCCCCGCCACCGGAGTTGGTCGGCGACGTCGCCTTCGAACTCGGCACGGCGGAGCGGCACGCCGGTCGGCTGGAACCGGCGATCGCGCACCTTCGAGAGGCGATCGGTGCGACCGCTGATCCCCGGCGCCGCGCCCTGGCGGCGGGGGAACTGTGCACGGCGTTGATGTACACCGGCGAACAGACCGCCGCGCCGGTGGTGGCCCTGCTGGACGCGATCCGGGCGCTGCCCGCGAACGAACGCGACCTCGGGCTCCGATTGGAGAATCTGCGGGCCCTGGCCGCCGAAGGGTCCAGCGATTCACGGAGGCTGGTCGACGCGGCCGGTAGCCGGTTCGGCTGCGACCCGGCGGCGCCGGTCACCCGCGCCGAACGAATCCACGTGGCGGCGTTGGGGTTGGAGGCCGCCTACCGCCAGCCGGCTCACGTTGGCCGGACGCTCGCCAGGCGGGCCGTCGAAAGCGGCGACCTGCTGCGCGATCCGGGGCCGGGCGATCATTCGTTCTTCATGGCCCCCTTTGCGTTGCAGATCAACGGGGCCTTCGACGACTCGATCCAGTTGCTCACCCAAGCCATGGACATCGCGCAGGCCCAGGGTTCCGCGTTCGCTTTCGCCCAGGCCGCGGAGTGCCGCTCCATGTCCTGGCTGTGTCGCGGATACCTGGCCGAGGCCGAGGCGGACGCGGAGCTCGCCCTGGCGTACCCGGGCGGATCGATCCGCATCGCGGTCGTGACGATGATCGAGATACGGCTCGCGCACGGCGATGTCGCCGGCGCCGAGCTCGTCTGGAAGGAATCAGGCCTGGACAAGGCACCCACCAACGCGCGGGGATCGGTGCTCAATCTGCAGGCCCGCGCGCACCTGCGGACGGCGCAGGGCCGCCTACAGGAGGCGCTGGCCGATCTGCGGGCGTGCGGCCGTATCGAGGACCAGTGGGATGTCCGGACGCCGGTGTTGACCCAGTGGCGCGCCGACGCGGCACTCATTCTCAGCGCAGCGGGCGAGATCGACGAGGCGGAGAGGCTGATCGACGAGGAGCTCGCCCGATGCCGCGCGTTTGCCGCACCCCGCACGCTGGGCATCGCCCTGCGGGCAGCGGGAGCGGTGCGCCAGGGCGCTGCCGGGATGCGCGATCTGCAGGAAGCGGTGGCCGTGCTGCAGGACTCACCGGCCCGGCTGGTGTACGCGGGTGCGCTGTACGACCTGGGTGCGGCATTGCGCCGGTCCGGACGGCGGTCCGACGCACGACCAGCACTGAATACGGCTGTCGAGCTCGCCGCCCGGTGTGGGGCCACGGCGCTGGCCTCCATGGCCCATGACGAACTCGTCGCGGCGGGCGCCCGGCCCCGTCGTGATCCGCTGCACCACCGAACGAAGCTCACCGCGAGCGAGTTGAGGGTGGCCCGGCTGGCACGTGACGGGTTGACCAACCGGGAGATTGCGCAAGCCCTGTTCGTCACCGAGAAGACCATCGAGGTCCACCTGACGAACAGCTACCGCAAGCTTGGCATCGGTTCGCGATCGCAGCTGGCCCGCATGCTCCCGCAGGTCGATCCCGCAAGCTGATGTCGCCCGAGGGCTGGCTCCGGATGCCCTGCCGTCGTTTCTTGGGGTATTCCTTGGGGTACTCCCCCGACGCGAAGCGAGGGTAACGGGTTCATGGTCAGCACAAGTCGTGCGCTCCCCGTCCCGTCGGGGGGATCGGGAGTGCGCGGCGCTCAGACTGCCCAACCCGCTCCTTCGGCGCTTGCTTCTTGCCCGAACCTGGCTGACCCCGGAGTCTGTCGGAGTCCGTCATCGCGATGCCGGCCGCGGCGCCGGCACGCTCGGCCCGGGCCCGTGGAACGATGGCGGGGACGAAGGAACGACTTGGGGACTCAGGTCACTGTCGGCGTTCCGCACCGGAGTCAATTCAGGAACTGGCTCGGCACCGGAGAAGTCGGGCATCAGGAGACCTCCGTCAGTGATTGTTCGCAGTCGTTCAAACCGGCCTTGCGCCAAGAGTCAGATCTGACGCGAGAACAGCGCAATCTCATTGACGCCGAGATTGGGAGTCGCCCAGTCGACAAATGGCGAAGGGACTTCGCAAATGTTCGCTCTCGCGGGGGAATGGCTTTCGGGCCGCGGTGTCGGCGACTCCCGCTCCAGAACCCGCTGCGGCACAACCGGATCCCGGTGGCAATCCGACGACCCCGCCGGTCAGCGCCAGGTCGGTCTCGCCGAGGCCGCCGCTGGGCCGCGGGGGGCACGCGGTGCTGCTTCCGGTCTCACCGCAGAGCCTGGCGCGGCGTTCGCCGAAGTCGATCAGCAGGCGGGGGGTGTCAACGACGGCACGAAGGAACAAGCCGCCGCCGTGCAGTTGCAACGCGCGCCGTCCGTGGCACCGGAACAAGTGCTGCCGAGCGCCGGTCAGGTCAATGGCTGCGAAACCGCAGACGCCGCCAAGTCATTCCGCTCACGCGGCGCTGACCGGCGGGTACTGGACCTGCACTGAGGTGCGCGCACTGCTTCCTCAGGGCGTGGTGGTCGACACGACGGGATCCGATCCGCTCGCCCTGGACAGCCGACGGCACCGCGTGCGGCGTCGTCGACTCCTGAGAACCGGCATCGCACCGCGGGGGGCCCATCGGGACGTCGGCTCGTGGTGGGGCGAGAGGGGTTCGAACCCTCGACCTGACGGTTTCTAAGTTGTGTGGCGCCCGGTTGTGTTGGGTGATGGGCGATGACTACAGTATGCCCAGGTCAGGCGACCAATGGACTCAGTAGGGATCGCTATTCATCATTCGCCCTCACGGACTAAGTGGAGAGTTAAGTGACGAGCTTTATGGCGAGTAGCGCGCCAGCGATGATCGAGGGGAAAAGTCTGCGCTCGGCCCGCGGAAGGCCTTCGCTGGAGTCGGGTCGCCACGGGCAGATCACCACCACCGCATGGGTCATCGACAAGACCTCGGGCAAGGAACGTCGGAGGCGATTGACGGCGGGCGTGGACCAAGGGGCCGACAGCAAGCGAACACCGACAGTCCGGTGGACTGCTGAGGCCTACATTCAGACGGACGGGGGTCGCAAGCGGCTCCAGGCACGAGGAGCGACCAAGGACGAAGCCGTCGAGGCCCTTCAACACAAACTGAATCCTCCAGAACCGGACTTGCTTGCCGAAGCCCTTGCCACCGCGAGCGAGCAAAGCTCATCGTTCACGAACAAGACAAGCCTTGGCGATGTCCTCGACGCGTGGATCTCGGACCCCACAACCGTCCGCACGAGGTCGGTCGGCACCATCCTCCGGTACCAACACGCGATCGATCGGTCGATCAAGGGTCGTAGGGTAGGTCTCACCTCACTCGGGAGCGCTCCCTTGGAGCGGGTGACACCGCGGGTTGTGACGCTTCTCCTCGCATCCATGACACCGGCGGTCGCCAAGACATGCCGGGGGATCCTCCGCCAGGCTCTCACCTACGCAGTGGCGAACGGTGCAACTGCACCAACGGTCAATGGAACGTTCTCCATGCTGTCCCAGCGGATCGAACGAGGTCCTGAATCCCCGGCGTCTCCGACCGTCGCCATCACCCGATCGGAGGCCGAGAAGATCATCTCCGACTTACGGGAAGACCCGAAGGCAACCAACACCGACCTTCCAGACCTGTTGAGGTTCATGGCCGGCACCGGATGCCGGACCAGCGAAGCCACCGCACTCGCGTGGTACCAAATCGAGCTGAACAGTGATCCCCCGACGGTACTGATCAATGCCACAGTGAATGGCGCTGGCCAACGGCAAGCCCACACGAAAACACGCGCGGGTGTGCGCAGACTCGCCCTTCCCATCACAGTGGTAACGATGCTGAGAGCGCGGGGAGCGAAGGCAAAGCCCGATTCCGTCCTGGTTTTCCCGTCCTCGCGGCGCAGGAACGCTGAGCGCGTCGAAACACCGTATTGGACCAGCAATATCACTGGTGTTATCAGGACCGAGCTGGATCGTCTAGGTCACGAGGGAGTGACCGGAAGGTCCTTCCGAAAGATGGTTGCGACCGAGCTCGACAAGGCAGGTTTCACCCCAAGGCAGATTGCCGATCAGCTCGGGCACTCGCGACCCTCGGTGACCATGGACGTGTACCAAAACCGTGAGGCCATCGGACCCCGCAATGCAGCTGCGATCCTCTGATCGGTCGAGAAACGCGATTGCTGACACCTCCCATGGATTCGATGCCCCCAGGAATCCACTCGGTCAACAGTCGCACTAACCAACGCGAAGGCCGACTGTATCGGATTTGCTGTTCCGAGTACGAGCACTTGAGTATGCCGATGGCCCTCTCGCCAGAGTGTGCGGGTGTCGGTCAGCGCGACGGCGGGTAGGTTCCCCATGCGCAGAATAATCGACTCCGAGCGACTCCCCGAATGAGTGAGAAATTTCTCTACTCATTCAAGACCAACCCGGATGGGCTCGCCAATCCTCGATGAGAACCACCGGCCGGTCCAAGAGCCGGAGACGCTTCCGAGCTACCTGGTGCTGGCGCTGAACAACAAGGCCCGGAACGAGACGGAGTAGCCCGATCGGGGCCGAGGAGGGCCGAGGAGAATGCCAAGCGCTACCAGCTGACGACGAAGCTGATTGCTGGTGGCGGAAGGTTGAGGTCGCGGCCGAGTAGCTCATTCCTCCGTGAAGCCGAACCATCGCTTGGTTCCATCCCGCGACGGGACCAGGAAGATATTCAATTCATTGTCCAGCACTTTGTCGAACTGCTCGCGTGTCAACGTATCTCGCAGATGATGTTCGGCGCAGAACTCATTCCAGAGCTCGTACAGGCGGCTATCCAATACTGAGAATTTGTCTGTTAACTCTGTGAGGCTCCCCCCCTCGAGGCGAATTTCGTCAGTGGTCATATCGAAGTTCAATTTCCGGACATATGCGTGGCTGGTCATTGATGTTCGTGGCAACCCGAGGAAATCCTTGACACTGTCTATTTGAGCCTTCATCTAGAACGCGATCCGCCCATCTGTGGCCGTGGGTATGGGAGTGACTGAGTGTCCAAGTATGGCCGCAGCGTGTGACAGTGAGCTCCATGGAGCCTACCGCCGCGATCATCGCTATGACTGGCCTCGTCCGTCACCATGTTGCCGGACGCGCAGTTTCAACATGACGCCGTCAGTGACCATGCGGATGTGGCACTCCGTCTCATCCGCGTTTTGGCGTCCTGATCCGCGCCGTGGCGCCGAGCCGCGAGCGCCGTCGAACCCACCGATCCCGGTCGGCGTTTTGGCCAGCACCACTGCATCTCCGTGCCCGGAGCCCATCGCGTCAGTCATGGTTAACCACCCCCAAACACTCATCGTGTCCGGTGCGCAGGCCGACTTTAGAGGGCCAAAGGTCCCCCTGATGGCGGACTGCTGAATGCGGCAGCGAGGTCTCGGAACAACCTGCGCTTGGTTCGAGCCTCCACTCGACCCCTTGAACCGCCCAGCGCCCGCCCCAATAAGAATAGGCAGGGACCTCGGTCCGATGACGCTCGTGGCTCCGCAGCGTGGACGGAGCCAGACGCGCTTGGCCGGTGGTCTCAGTTGCGTCCGTTCGCCCTCGTCCCCGTTCATCCCCGAATTCCCATCCTGGCTGTTCAAGGCGCATAGCGAACTCATGCGGATCTTGCCCTTGCGGACTTGGAAAGCGCGTTGGACAGTCGATGCTGGGTCCTCTGAGCCCGACTTTGCGCCGGGCAGATGCCATGTGACGCGGCCGACACGGCGATCNTGCTGCTTGAGAAACCAGGCCCCTTGACAACTCAGCGGCCGAGAACGCGGCCAACTAGTCAACGTTAACCCCGTAGTCCCGGGCCAAGCCCGCGAGCCCGTCGGACCAGCCTTGTCCGACCGCCCGCAGGCGCCAGTTGCCGTTGCGAAGGTAGATCTCGCCCCAGACGAGCGCGTTGACGCTCGCGGAATCGGGAGGGCGGAACCGGAGGTCGATTCCACTGCCCGGCTGTTGGAGC
>JGI20200J14955_1000181_pt1 | contig 14393 bp, 12 predicted proteins | sample NGESurshal092012_FD_14955 | JGI IMG/M metagenome (IMG submission 14955) | reverse complement strand
CGACAATACCCTAGAGCAAATTCTAGATTTTCTGCTTTCCGAAGGCGGCACTTCTACCCGCGAACGTCTGCTAGAAGCCCTCTTCAACAATCAGAACGAAGGCTTTATTCTAGATTTTCTGCTTTCCGAAGGCGGCACTTCTACCCGCGAACGTCTGCTAGAAGCCCTCTTCAACAATCAGAACGAAGGCTTTAAAAGGCTTTGGGCAATGGTAAATAAAGGAGATCAAAAAACTCCACCAGACCCTCGAAAATACGTACCTATGGTTCGGCAGGTTCTAGCCCGCAAAGAAGGGAGAGAATTTGGCCGCAAGTTGGTATCTCGCTGGCTAGAGCAACAGACCGCCCGTCTCCTGCGCAGGGTTTTACTGCCCGGTCCCCAGGTGGCTAAAGCACTAAAGAGCTGAGCAACGAAATAGTACAGATCAGTTCTGACAATTTCGTCCCTTGATTCAGAACTGATTGAATTTTGTAAATTAAACAACGCTAGAATTGGGGTTCTAGACATGAAAAAAGTAATTTGCCGACAGTGTCGAATCTCGGCTCAATCCCATGCTTAACTTCTTTAACCTGCTGACTAAACCCACCATTCCATCTTTTCGGATTCCGCTTCCACCCTTTTGTTACGACTCGCCCCAACATTCTGTCCTGGCCCAGGGATGCTTCTCTGAGCAGGCGATCACCTGTCCCCTTCTCAAGGTTTTAAATTGGAACATTGCCAAAAATAACTATTCGGCTAACTGGCAAGCAGACTTTAGCGCAATTTTGATCCATCATCGACCGGATCTCATTTTCTTTCAGGAAGTTTGTATCGATACTACTACCTATAGCCAGCCCTTTCCACTAGAGGACATGGGGTGGCATTGTGTGCCTAACTTTATGGACAGGAACTCCCAACATCACTTCGGGATTCTCACAGCATCCAGAGTTCAGCATCGTAGATCGATTCCCCTCCAATCTGAACACCGAGAACCGATCTCCGCCACCCCAAAAACCTCATTGATCACCGAATATAGGCTGAGTTGGACGGACCAGACCCTTATGGCCGCGAATATTCATGGCATTAACTTTGTCAGTACCTGGAGATTTCAGGCCCAACTGGATCAGCTTGAAGCTCAAATGCGGAACCATGTGGGACCGATTATCTTATCCGGTGACTTTAATACCTGGAATATCAATCGCATGCGACAATTACAGACCATGACGCAACGCTTAGGTCTAACGGCTGTGCAGTTCCTAGAAGACGACCAGCTCAAACGCTTCCTCTTTTCTAATCCCCTAGACCATATCTTTTACCGGGGATTGCAGGTGCGCTCCGACAGTACAGCCGCTCTCACTGACTGTACCTCTTCTGATCACAAACCCATGGTGGTGGAATTTATGATTGGAGTCTAGCAATCTGCGCATGCCCCCCTTCCTCGGCCTGATAGTGGAAAGGAATGAAGAAGACCTTCCCCCGAAAAAGGGGAGATTCCCGAAGAGTCGATAGCCGAGGAGAATGTTCAGATGATGCAAACCCGCAGATAAGCTACCTAAATTCCTAGAACTGAGCGTTTTACTATGTCTCCCCGCCCGAAAATTCTCGTACTTGATGATGACCCGACGGGCTCCCAGACCGTACATGGCTGTCTGCTGTTGACTCGCTGGGATGTGGATACCCTGAGGTTGGGACTGGCCGATGATGCCCCGATTATGTTTGTGCTGACCAATACGAGAGCGGTTTCTCCAGAAGCAGCGGCAGCGATCACCCGAGAAGTCTGTCACAACCTGAAAATAGCGATTGAGCAAGAAGGCATCCGGGATTTTTTGGTGGTCAGTCGCTCCGATTCCACCTTGCGCGGTCATTATCCGGTGGAGACGGATGTAATTGCTGAAGAATTAGGGCCTTTTGATGCCCATTTTCTAGTCCCTGCCTTCTTTGAAGGGGGCCGCACTACGCGGGATAGCGTGCACTATTTACGGGTGAATGGAGTGGACACTCCGGTTCATCAGACAGAATTTGCCCGTGATTCGGTTTTTGGTTATAGCTATAGCTATCTGCCGGATTATGTGGCGGAGAAAACGAAGGGAAGAATTGCTGCCAGCACTGTAGAACGATTTCTCTTAGCGGATATTCGTGCAGGCAGTTTAGAACGGTTACTCAAACTGACGGGTAACCANTGNGTAGTAGTCGATGCAGAAAATCAGGAAGACCTGAATCGCTTTGCCAAAGATGTGCTTCAGGCCGCCTTTCTCCATGATGAGCAAACAGTCGGCAAGCGTTTTCTNTTCCGCAGTGCTGCGAGTTTACTGACGGCTTTAGCTGCTTTGCCGCCCCAGCCGATTCGGGCCGAGGATATGGCGAATTATGTGCGAGACGGTAAACCGGGTGCGGTAGTAGTTGGTTCTCATGTCAAAAAAACTACCGAGCAATTGGAACAACTGCTCAAAGAACCGGGAACTGTGCCTGTTGAAGTAAAAGTTGCTCGTCTATTGGAATCTGAGGAACGGGAAGCCATCCTCGAAGAAGCTCTGCAAAATGTCTATGAAGCCTATGCTCAAGGCAAAACACCTGTCGTCTTCACCAGTCGTGAAGAATTGACGTTCCCCGATAGCCAGACCCGTCTGCATTTTGGTGAGATTGTGTCAGAACTGTTGATGGATGTCGTGCGCAGCTTACCTGCGGATATTGGTTTTCTGATCAGCAAAGGCGGTATTACATCTAATGACGTGCTCAGCAAAGGATTGGCTTTGGATGCAGCACGACTCTTGGGCCAAGTCTTAGCTGGCTGTTCCGTAGTCCGGACGCCCAAAGATCATCCCCGCTTCCCTCTGTTACCCGTCGTGCTTTTCCCTGGAAATGTGGGAGATGCGCAGGCGTTGGCAGAAGTTTATCGTCGCTTGAGTCGGAATGTAAATCCNTAGCGTGAATAGGGCCTTTCCNGTTCGNATGAAGAGTNNCANNNAGAGGCTGCATAAGGCTTTCAGCTGTGTCCAATCTTGCTGTCATCAATTAGCTANNAGGGCTTAATCAGGAAAGCGCTCCTCAGGTTGAAACGCGAGCCAAAAATTAGTTAAGCTATTTATTATTAGCAGACAGACAGAAAGTGTTTGAACAATATAGAATTGTAAAGTGCCAGCCCTCCTTGTAAGGACCCTGCTATATATGACGAAGTCATCAGAAAACACAACGGTTTCAGAGCCTTCAGATGGGATACAAGACGAGAATAAGCAAGCTCTACCCTCGTCTCGCTCGATGGAAGAACCAGAGGTCTCAGGGCCTACAAATTCTAAGCAACCTTATAAAGAAAAGGGCCAAACAGCATCGCCTGCTGGCCAGAAAAGTCGTAAAAATCGTGGTTGGTTGCCTTTGGTCATTAGCCTTGGCATTTTATCTCTTGCTGCTTTTGCTTTTTACATCAGCACTACGAACAAGCCGAAAGAGTCTCTGCCGGTTCCTGAGAGCAAGTCCCGTCCCAGTCTAACGGTGACCGTGCAGCCTGTAAGCTCTAAATCTTTCCCCAAGACGCTCTCTGTTTCAGGATCTTTAGCGGCTTGGGACGAACTTCCTATTGCCGCGGAAGCGAGTGGATTGCGCATTGAAAACATCTATGTGGATGAAGGGGACCGAGTTCGCAAGGGACAGGTTCTCGCTACCCTCAATGACCGACTCTTAAAAGCGCAAATGAACCAGTCCGAGGCTCGTGTCAGCAAAGCGAAGTCTGTGATTCGTCAGCAACAGGCTGCAATCAGGGAAGCAGAAGCCTTGAAAACAGAAGCTGACCGAAATTTTAAGCGCTATGACAACTTGGTGCGTGAAGGGGCTATTAGTCAACAGGAAGCCCAGTCTCGGGGAACCAGTGCCGCAACTACTCAAGCACGGGTGGATTCTGCTCGCCAAAGTCTTTCGGTTGCCCAGAGTGACCTTATGGCAGCCCAAGCTGACCTGGAAGAATTTAAAGCTCGGATGTTACAGACCAAGATTCTTGCTCCCGATGATGGATTTATCAGTACACGCCAGGCCAAACTCGGAAGTGTCACTTCAGGGGCTGCCGGCAGTTCATCGGCTTTATTCACGATGGTGCGAGATAGTCGCATCGAACTGAATGCTGAAGTGTCAGAACTGGATTTACCAGGGATCAGGGCTGGACAAGCTGTATCGATTACCTCCGATGCAGACCCCTCCAAGCGCTACACCGGAAGAGTTCGCGAAATCGCACCTGTAGTGGATGCTCAGACTCGGATTGGTTTAGTACGCATTTCCTTGCCCCCGAATGCTGAGTTAAGACCTGGGATGTTCGTGCGGGGAACGTTGAGCCTCGGCTCGGCTCCTGCTCTGGTCGTTCCAGAGACTGCTCTTTTATTCAAAGAGGGCAGACCGTTTGTTTTTGTCCTGAAAGGTGAACCGCGCCAAGATAGTACGGCCCAAGCATCCGCACGCTCTATCCAGACAGGGGCGCGCAATGGTGGTTTTGTGGAAGTCCGCTCTGGCCTCAGTGCCGGAGAGCAGATTATTCTTTCTGGGGCAGGCTATCTAAAAGATGGCGATACGGTGCGGATTGGTAGTTTGGATGGCAAGGCTCTGGTCAAAGGAGGAAGCCTGTGAATTGGAATATTTCTGCCTGGTCTATCCGCAATCCGATCATCACGATGGTTCTGTTCTTGGTTTTGACCCTCGCCGGTTTCGTCTCATTTGGGCTGCTCAATATTGATGAAAACCCGAATATTGATGTGCCTACCGTGTCCATCACGGTCACTCAAGTTGGCGCTGCTCCTGCTGAATTAGAAACTCAGATCACCAAGAAAGTGGAAGATGCTGTAGCGGGGGTCGGCAACGTTGACCATATCCGCTCTACCGTCAATGACGGTGTGTCCTCAACGGTGGTGGAATTCATCCTCGGAACCAACACCGACCGGGCTGTAAACGATGTGCGGGATGCTGTAACTAAGATCCGTCAGAACCTCCCTCAAGACATTCAAGAGCCGATTATCTCGCGCGTAGACTTCACGGGTTCCGCGCTGATGATCTATTCCGTGGCTTCTCCTTCCCGCACCACCGAGGAATTAAGTTGGTTTGTAGACAATGAGGTTAGTCGGGAGCTCCTATCGGTACGTGGAGTTTCTAAGGTAGACCGTTCCGGTGGGGTAGACCGGGAGATTCGTGTCAATCTTGACCCTAGCCGTTTACTGGCTTTGGGGATCACCGCTGAAGATGTAAACCGTCAGGTCCGCGCGCTCAACATCAATCTACCAGGAGGCCGGGGGGAATTAGGAGCCCAGGAACAGTCCATCCGTACTTTAGGTAGTGCTCAGACCATTGAACAGCTAGGCGATACGGAAATTATTCTTCCCAATGGCCGCAAAGCTCGATTAAGACAATTAGGTCAGGTGGAGGACGGCACTTCCGAACCTAGACAGTTTGCTCGTTTGGATGGACAGCCTGTAGTCTCTTTTGCCATTGAGCGTTCGGTGGGCAGTAGTGAAGTGGCTACAGAAAAAGGAGTAGAAGAAAAGATTGCAGAACTTCGCAAACAATTTCCTGACGTCACCTTTACCTTGATTCTCAATAGGGTCAAATTTGTCCATGAATCCTATGAAGCCTCTGTAGAAGCCTTGCTCCTAGGGGCTGCTTTGGCCGTCGTAGTGATCTTTATTTTCTTGAAAGACTGGCGGGCAACCTTGATTTCAGGCCTAGCCATGCCTCTTTCGGCCATACCGACCTTTGCGGTGATGAAAGCCTTGGGCTACACCCTCAACAATTTAAGCCTTTTGGCTTTCGCCTTGGTGGTTGGCATCTTGGTGGACGATGCGATTGTAGAAATCGAAAATATCGTCCGTCACATGAAGATGGGCAAAAGTCCCTTCCGTGCGGCCCTAGATGCTGCCGATGAAATTGGCTTAGCCGTTGTCGCTACTACGATGAGCATTGTTGCGGTGTTCCTGCCCGTAGGCTTTATGGGTGGCATTCCTGGACAATTTTTCCGACAGTTTGGGGTGACCGTAGCCGTAGCGGTTCTATTTTCTCTTTTAGTGGCGCGTCTGGTTACGCCCTTGATGGCAGCCTATTTCTTGAAGGATCACGACACGACGGAAGAATCCCCTTGGTATGTTCAGCGCTATAACGCCATCCTGAATTGGTCGTTGGACCATCGTTTAGCCACGATACTGATGGCTGTAGCTGTATTTGCTGGTTCTCTGGTCTTAGTCCGTTTTATCCCGACAGGGTTTATTACGGCAACTGATCGCGGCCAATCAATACTCACCGTAGAACTTCCCCCAGGGTCCAAGCTGGCAGATACCGACCAGGCTACGCAACAAATCAGCCGTTTGATGAAAACGCGCTCTGAAGTAGCCAGTGTCTTTGTCTCTGCTGGTACAGTTGGCAGCCAGGAGGGCAGCAGCTCGGGATCTGGAAAAGTCACGAAGGCTACGGTCTATATCAACCTCAAGCCGCGTGGAGAAAGAGCCCTCTCTCAACAACAATTTGAACAGGATGTGCGGCCTCTGTTAGAGCAAGTGCCTGGAGCCCGTCTCAGCTTCTTCGGCGGCAGTGTGAGTGGGGGGAGAGAAGTCACCATCGTGCTGACGGGAGATGATCCCGTCGCGCTCACGAAGACGGCTGANGCTCTTACCACACAAATGCGGGGAATTCCCGCCCTCGTAGATGTCAGCAACTCAGCTAGTCTGTTGCGGGCAGAACTCCTGATCAAACCTAAATTTGACCGGGCCGCTGACCAAGGAGTGTCCGTCCAACAGATTGCCCAAACCGCTAAAATTGCGACCCTCGGTGATATAGATGCCAATCTGGCTAAGTTCAACCTTGCCGATCGTCAGATTCCGATCCGCGTTCAGCTAGACCCCAAGTTCCGCAGCGATCTGGATACTATCGAGAATCTCAGGGTTACCGGAAATGGCGGCAAGATGGTTCCGCTCAAATCGGTTGCGGAGTTTACGGTAGGAAGCGGAGCTGCCCAAATAGATCGTTATGACCGGGCGAGAAAAGTCTCAGTGGAAGCCAACCTAAACGGCGTTCCTCTGGGCCCTGTGATGAAAAAGGTATACGCGCTACCTGCTCTTAATAATCTACCGGCCTCTGTGCGGATTCAAAACTCTGGGGATGCCAAAGTTATGGCTGATGTATTCTCCCAATTTGGCCTAGCGTTAGGGGCAGCCGTCATCCTCATTTTTGCGGTGTTGGTCCTATTGTTTGGCAGTTTCTTCCACCCGTTCACAATCATGATGGCACTCCCACTCTCTTTGGGAGGAGCTTTAGCGGGCCTCTTAGTCTTTGGCAAACCGCTGGGACTCTATGCCTTGATTGGTATTGTCATGCTCATGGGGTTAGTCACCAAAAACTCTATTCTGCTGGTGGAATACGCGATCGTCGCCATGCGTGAAGGCGTTCCCCGCAGAAAAGCGATGGTTGAAGCCGGAGATAAACGGATGCAACCTATTCTAATGACCACCATTGCCATGATTGCGGGGATGATGCCAATTGCTTTAAGTATTGGGGCTGGTGCTGAAGCCCGCGCTCCGATGGCGGTGGCCGTAGTGGGCGGTCTCGTTACTTCGACCCTCCTTACCTTGGTCGTCATTCCAGTAGTCTTCACTTATGTAGACGACTTGCAAAAATGGTTCTCCCGTACCTTTGGGAAGGTGGTCAATCAGCCTACACCTCAGCCCAGCCAACAAGAGTAGTGGTGGTGAAACTCATGGAAAATCTGTTCGGATTAGCAGCCTAGCCGACAGATCTCCGTAAAAGAATTACATCGCTTGCATCTTGATTATGTATCAATACCTTTGGGCCTATGGAACCTTACGGCACGGCGAAAGTAACCATCATTTACTGATCGGTTGCGCCTTCATGGGCATGGTCCGTTATCCAGGTTTACTATTCTCTGTAGAGGGTCGCTATCCTATATTCCAGCCTGATGAAGCTCAAGCTGACCAAACTCAAGGAGGTGAGGCCGTCATCGGCGAAGTCTACCAAATCAAACCAGAGCTTTGGCCTCAGCTAGATGAATTGGAAGGTATCGAGGAAGGATATTATCGAAGAGCCTCTTTCCCGATCAGCCCAGACATTGTTCCTGGAAAAGCACAGGCCATCGTCTATGTCGTCGGCCCCTTGATGGAATCCTTCTGTCGAGAAGAGTACCTCATCTCTAGCGGAGACTGGTGCCAAAGATCCTCCTTTCCTTTTTAGGGTCCCTATGCGTTTCCTGCTTGCCCTATGCCTGACCGTGTTTACGGTGCTGACCATCTCAACCGTTCCCCCGGCCTTCGCTCTGCCTAACACCACAGTTGCCGCTCAAGAGCTTTACAAAAAGCTACCTGACTTTCCTAAAGAGAACTTTTACAACAGTAAAGAGACGGGTCAAGTTAGTCCAGAAAACACCCTAGCTCGGCGGATTATCACCTATCACAACGTGATCAAAGGTCGTAGCCCTTACTCTCGCATCGATTGGAAATTCACCCTTGCGGACTACCTAGGCGTCAATGATGACATGGGCTATCAGGAATATCCTGGAGCAGAGACGTTAACGGAAAACCCGATGGTGCACGACCGCAAAATCATTGACCAACTTACCCGCAGGCAGCGCGANGCACTAGCCAGCGCTCTTGTAAGCATTTATGACCGTGAACGCCCCTAAGCTGGTGACAAAACTCGTCCTCGAGCACCAAAACCAAAAGTTTTGGCTGGGGTGCAGTACATGGACCATAGAATTCAGTCCAGTCGAATGGGAGCAATTTGTCCAACAGCTTAGAACCCTGGCCCAAACCTGGCAGAGTATGCAGGAAGAACTGATGCCTGAAGAAACTTTGACCCTCGATAGTGAAAGCGAAACTATTCGCCTACAGGCAGAAGGGCAACAAGAACAGTGGGGAATCTGGTTGCAAATATGCAGCGGGCGTAAAGTGGAAGGCTACCTCGATTCCCCTCTAGTTGTGGAGCTTTTGAGACGGATAGGAGACTCTGCTCTTGCTGGGGAACGCATTGAAGGTGACAATAGTTAGTTAGCTTCCTTTGAGCATGTTATGAACAAGCCTCCTACAGTCTCTGATACAAAAAAAGCATTTTATCAAGGCTATGCCCAACCTATAAACTCAATTTTTCGTGCAGTCTTTGATGAAATTCTGGTAGAAACCCATCTGGTGACGGTAGCGGAAAACTTCGCCTATGACGGATTTTTTGGGCTAGGACTCAAAACTGCCTATGACACGATGATGGAAGGGTATCAGCCCGTAGACCAGAAAGTTCTTATTTTTCCAGCTCTTATCCAGGCACTGCGGCTTGACCAAAATCAAATTCAGCAGGATAGTCAAAATCTTCTTGACGTGATCACCCAAGTACCTGGCCAAGAAATTCTCGAAGTCTTGAGCGGGACGAGACAACCTGTAGAAGGTCCTTTGATGTTGGTGCATAGAATTTGTGCTGGCTTGATAGACAATCAAGACTTCAAATACAGTCGCTTTTTTGCCATTGGTTTGATGATGGTTTTTGAAGGTGCCGCCAGTAAGGTCTATACCAAAGCCGAAGAACGCAAAGCAAAATTGGCAGCCATTTGTGAGCGCCTCAAACTCAATCCTGAGCGGGTTGCTGTAGACATGGAAACCTACACCAAGGCCGTAGAACTCATCCGCCAATCCAAGAGTGTCTTGGATGAAGTAGCAAAAGTAGACCGAGAGAAGCGAGCCGCGCGGGAAGCAGAAAAACAAAACCAAACCAAAGCGACTCCGGCAGAATCAGCTTCTTAAGGTAGATACTGGACAAATGGCGGCTCCAAGGTTTTCCGGGGGAATGTGGTATATGAAGAAGATAAAACTTCTGACTGGTTCTTTGAAGAAGAACTGGAGCTTCTCTAAGATTGAAACAGTTCTCTTGGGCAGCACCTATGGAAACGATAACTCGCCAGGAATTGATTCGACAGATGACGCAACGGGTCGATGGCCTGTCACAGCGTATGGCAGCAGCGGCTGTTGAATGTTTCTTAGACCTCATTGAAGAGGCATTGGCAGAAGGACGCACCGTCAAACTTTCCCGTTTTGGCAGCTTTTCTGTGCGGGCACGCGCTGAACGCACGGTATTTCATCCCCAGACCAAGCAACCGGTCACCATATCTGCAGCTTTGGTCCCCGTATTTTCTGCTTCGGCAACCTTAAAGGCCCATATTCAAGAACCATGATCACTAAAGGATCTCTATGAAACAAACGATTGCCTTTCTTGGGAAAGGCGGGACCGGGACTACAACCCTTGCCCTAGCATCGGCTTACCAGGCCCATCTCCAGGGGAAGAAGACCCTCTTCGTTACCCAAGAAGCAGCATTCAGTGTGTCAGAGATTTTGGGGCACCCCGTCGGGAAAGAAACAAGCACCCTGAGTGAAGGATTTGATGCGATCCAGGTCAGTGCCACCGATCTTTTAGAAAAAGGATGGAACAAAGTCCGTAGCCTGGAAGGACAATATCTTAAAACCCCCTTCTTCAAAGATATTTATGGTCAAGAATTGGGCGTCTTGCCAGGATTTGACGAATTTAATATCTTGATTCTGCTCAAAGACTGGCACGTGAAGTATGACTTGATTGTGCTAGATCTGGCTTCTCCTCTGGCTACGCTGCGATTGCTGTCGGCAGCAGACCAATTAGGCTGGTACGTTCGTAGATTTCAAGAACTTTTTAAGCGCTCTCCCCTGGGGCAAGCCTTAGGTCCTTTCCTGGAGCCCTTGGCCCAGACCGTACTGGCGGCAGGATTATCCGGAGATAAGATCCGTTCTAGCGGCAGTCAACTGGTAGACCTGATTGAGGAAGCCCGTAAAGCCTCTGAGCAGGAAGTGATGCTCTACTTGGTCGCCAATCAGGATGCCTTAACCCTCAGCAGTGCCCGTCGTTATTGGGGAGCAGGGCAATTGTTCAATCTGCGCTATGGCGGTGTCCTGTTTAATCGAGTGCCCGACGTAACGGAGGCCATGCTAAAAGCATTCCCTGGACTGGAGCATCATGTCCTACCGGAAGTAAGCGAATGGCAAGGTTTGGTCAAACACCTGCCTCCGATCAAAAGAACGAAAGACCTGCCCGCCCCGATTCAGCTAGATGAAAAAGCCCTGACCTTGTCCGTCCACCTGCCGGGCTACAGCAAAAAAGAAGTGGAACTAAGCCAGTATGGTCCTGAGTTGACTCTCAGGGTAGCCGACCAGCGACGTAATCTGATCTTGCCCAGTGCTTTTCGGAATACACAGGCTACGGGTGCTAAGTTTAGCGAAGACCGTTTGGTCCTCACTTTTGGTTAATCACTTTTCATGATTCAGCAGGGCGATGCGCTTGACTTAGAAATTACGACCTTAACGGCGGGAGGAGAGGGTCTAGGCCACTATCGCGAAGGCGGAGAAAGCCGGGCCATCTTCGTCGCGGACAGTGTGCCAGGAGACCAACTGCGCGTCCGCATCACTGAAGCCAAGAAAATCGTCCGAGGCAAGATTCTCGAGATCGTCCAGCCCTCTGCCCATCGAGTGCGACCCCCCTGCATCGTGGCGGATAAATGTGGAGGCTGTCAGTGGCAGGCCGTAGCGTATGCTATGCAATTGGCCCAGAAGAAACAGATGCTGATCGATAGCTTGGAGCGTATCGGTGGCTTCGAGCACCCACCCGTAGCCGATGTGTTAGGGGCCAACGATCCCCTGCACTATCGTAATAAAAGCACCTTCCCCGTCGGTTCTAATCAGCAGGGAAATATCATGGCTGGTTACTACCGTAAGCAGTCCCATGACTTGATCAACCTCAACCAGTGCCCCGTCCAAGAGACCAAGCTCAACCCCATCCTGGAAAGGACCAAAGCCCTGATCCAAGAGATGGGCTGGTCTGCCTACAACGAAAAAACGCAGGCAGGCTATATTCGGCACTTAGGGCTGAGGATAGGACGTCGCCCCGATAAAGTCCTCCTCACGTTGGTCACCACTGAGCTCAATCTGCCCAATTTAGAAAAGTTTTGTACGGCTATTCATCAACAATTTCGCTCGGTGGTCAGTATCTGTTTGAATCTGAATAACCAACCCACCAATGCGATTTTTGGCCCTCAAACTAAAGTGGTCACCGGCAAGGGTTTTATCCAAGAACAGTTCTGCGGTTTAGAGTTCCAAATTGGGCCAACAACGTTTTTTCAAGTGAACACAGAGCAGGCTGAGCGGATGATTTATACGCTCTTGGAACTCGCTCAGTTCACCAAAGAAGACAAGGTGGTAGATGCCTATTCAGGCATCGGTACGCTTTCACTACCCATCGCTCAACAGGTCAAAAAAGTGATTGCGATTGAAAGTTTTGCCCCTTCCGTTCAACAAGCACAACTCAATGCTCAAAATAATCGCATCGCCAACGTAGCGTTTCTAGCAGGGACGGTAGAAGACCAGCTTGGTGAAGTGTTACAGCCAGAACACACCCTCGTCCTCGACCCACCCCGCAAAGGCTGTGACCCTAGCGTATTGGACGTGATCTTAAAGAAACAACCCCAACGGGTGTTCTACCTTAGCTGCAATCCCAGTACGCTAGCGCGAGATCTAAAACACTTGAGCGCACAATACGAAGTCAAAACGGTGATTCCTATAGATTTTTTTCCGCAGACCTACCATGTGGAAGCACTAAGCTATTTAGAACGTAAAGTTCTCTCTTAGTATGGGTAGTTTTCCACTACAAACGATATGGTTGGCTTTCCTGGTTTTACTGGGAATCACGCTTTTTGATGGGCTGGCTGTCCGTCTATTTAAGCGCTGGAAGGAGCTAGATAGCCTGCCCAAGCAAATATTTTTTGGGATGGCCAGGGTTTCTTTTTGGATTGGTTCCCTCCTCGTTATATTCAAGCTGATACCTGCGCTAGAACCTATTGAAACTTGGGTTATCATTCAAGCTCAATCCAGCTCGACAGGTCTTTTCCAACTGCTAAATACCCCCCTGATTGTGGCAGGGAAAAATCAGTTTTCCCTCGCTACTATTGTTTTCCTAATTATTTTATTACTGGGTGTCTTTTTCTCTTCCCGTGCCCTGAGTGAATGGATCAAACAACGCCTGTTGATGAGGCTAGGCTTTGATACAGGAACACGGGAAACCATCGCGGCCTTGATCGGTTATGTATTAGCCGCCCTTGGGTTTGTGATCGTTTTGCAAACTGCTGGCCTTGATTTAAGTTCTCTAGCCGTCCTGGCTGGAGTCTTGGGCATTGGATTAGGATTTGGTTTTCAAAACTTGGTCAGCAACTTTGTCAGTGGTTTAACTTTATTGTTTGAACAACCGATTAGAGTAGGAGATTTTGTTGAAGTTAGTGGACTATTAGGTACCGTCGAAAAGATCTCGATTCGTTCAACGATTGTACGCACCCTAGATGGAATTTTCGTGATTGTTCCAAACAATCGTTTTGTCGAAAATAACATTATTAACTGGAGCTATCGAGACCCCCAAAGTCGTATCCATCTGCCGATTGGAGTAGCCTATGGCACAAGCCCGGTATTGGTCACAGAAGTACTCCTCAANGCAGCCCGCTCCGAGCCGAGGATTTTACCCCATCCGGCTCCAAAAGTTTGGTTAAAAGATTTTGGCGACAATGCCTTGAAGTTTGAGCTTTTGGTCTGGATAGACAACCCCCAAGAGGTAGAAGTGATCAAGAGTGCACTGAACTTTTTGATTGAGCAAGAATTACGTCAGCGGCATATTGAGATACCCGTCCCCCAAAGAGACTTAAAGATCCGTAATCTCGACAAATTGGTTAGCTCTATCCGCCAGGAACCAAAAGAAACAACAGAAATACAGGAAATTCCTATCGCTCCTACCACTTCTGATCTCAGCACACTCCTACGTCGGATTACGTACTTTGAATCCTGCACGGATATTGAACTACGAAGCCTGATTGAACAGGGCTATCGCAAACACTTTGCGGCTGGTCACACAATCTTTAAGGAAAATGATCCCGGTGAATCTTTTTACATCATTCTGTCAGGGCAAGTGGAGATATTGTCAGGGAAGAAAGAAACATCCATTGGCATACTCAAAGCAGGAGAATTTTTTGGGGAGATCTCTTTATTAACCGGAATGCCTCGCCCTTCTACGATACGAACCTTAGAAGAAGTAAGCCTTTTTGTCGTAGACCGTAACGCCCTCCAAAAGCTGCTCAAAGACCACAAAGGATTGGCTGAACAAATCGCGCAGCGGTTGGCAGAACGCCAACAAGTTTTGCGAGAATTGGGCCTTTTGAATGAAAAAGGTTTATCCAATACTGGAGAGGCTCCGCTCACTTGGATGCGCAAACGAATTCAGACACTCTTTGGCTCTTAGCTCCGGATTTTCGGGTCTATCGATCCCTTTATGCTAATGTAACAAGTGATACGGATATGAGATTATGCAGCTACTCCTAACTCAGTTACTTAATCTTACAGGTATTG
>JGI20200J14955_1000176_pt1 | contig 14499 bp, 13 predicted proteins | sample NGESurshal092012_FD_14955 | JGI IMG/M metagenome (IMG submission 14955) | reverse complement strand
GAACTCATGCCAATATTGCTGCTCAATATAGCTTTGAGATTACTCTCAAACTCCTACCTGACCAGGCTTATCGAGAATGCTGCAAGATCTGAGTTAAACCATATGGATGACCAATCTGCCATTTGTACTGAGCCAATTTCTGGTGCTGATTGGGAGCGGACGCCAATCAGCGTCAAGCGGTTGGTGAAAGGAGAAATGGATCAATACGAAACAACAAATTAACAAGTCAAGAGCTAGTCCGTCCTTTCATCGGCAAGGTTTCATTCAACAAAACCAATTGCTCTAAGTAATAAGGATTAGCTCGCTCCAGCAGATGATTTTGAATAATATCTTTCAAGTTGGCAGGATAAATGCGATGGAGGCTATAGGTTGGAGTCGCAGGAAATCCTCTTTTATGTTTATGCTGTCCTCCTGTCCCTGGGTCTAAACGCTTAATACCATGGGCAATAGCCCAATCGATAGTTTCGTAATAGCACAAGTTGAAATGCAAGAATTTGATATCTTCATAGGCCCCCCAGATCCTTCCGTACATCTGTTCGCCCTTAAAGACACAGAAGGACATCCCTATCGGTTCTGGGCCATGAAGGGCCGCAAAAAATACCGTGCGGTGACGAAATGACTCATCCAGCAAATCAAAAAATTTCCGGTTTAGATACTTACTCCAGTTACTAAATTTTCTACAAGTATCTGAGTAGAAGTCATACATACGTCGATAGTAACCATCCGGAATAGAATTCCCCGTGAAGCACTGAATATCCAGGCCAATATCCTTCATCTCCCGACGTTCCCGTCGAATGTTTTTACGCTGATTCGCATTAAAAACACTTAAAAAATCCTCAAAATCCTGGTAGTTTGCATTGCTCCACTGATAGTTAAAATCAATGCGTGGAATAAAGTCTAGAGCCTCCAAGCGCTGACGAAACTTTTCTTCCGTAAATAGAAAGCTTGTACATGAACATTTTGTTTTACGACTGAACTGGTCAATGGCCTCAACCATCAGGGGAGTCAAGGTATCCGGGTCTTCATCCTCAGCGATCAGAAATTCATAGCCCACTGCAGGCGTGAAAGGAATCGCCCCAATCAGCTTGGGATAGTAGCGAATACCCAACTGATACTCGGCTAGCTCTGCCCAGGCTTGGTCAAAGACAAATTCTCCCCGGCTGTGGCTCTTGAGATAGAGTGGCGCTGCCGCCACCAGTTGCCTGCCCTGACGCACTACCAAATGGCAGGGCTGCCAACCTTCTCGGGCAGAAACACACCCTGCCTTTTCTAAACTCGCCAGCCAGGTCCATTCCAAAAAAGGAGAACGGTGGCCTACCAGACGATCCCAGTCGGCTTGTGGGATATTCAAGAGAGAATCAAGCCATTCGAACTGGTAGCCAGACATGAAGCCTTCCAGGAATTTACCTATNTTCACAATTTAACCCTGGAGATAAGAATGGGCACTGAGTTATGAAGATGCCCCAAACCGTTTTTGATGCCAAGACCAAGCGGTGGAAACAATATTATGCAGGTCAGCGAACTGCGGATTCCAGCCCAGGACAGCCTTCACCTTTGCGCTGCTGCCCACCAAAATCGCAGGGTCTCCTTCTCTACGCAAGCCTTCGACCACAGCAATTTTCTTCTGCGTGACCTGTTCGGCCATATCGATAACTTCGCGTACCGAGAAACCACTGCCATTGCCCAAATTAAAGACTTGACTCTCGCCTCCTTTCAGCAAATACTCCAAGCCCAAAACGTGGGCATCGGCGAGGTCTGAAACATGGATGTAGTCCCGAATACAGGTACCATCTGGGGTCGGATAGTCTGTGCCGAAAATCGTGATGTGCGGCCGGAGACCAAGGGCTACATCCAAGACCAGCGGAATCAAATGAGTTTCAGGGTTGTGGTCTTCCCCAATTCCTCCGGTGGGGTCAGCCCCAGCCGCATTAAAGTAGCGAAGACGGATGGATTTGAGGGCATAGGCCTTGTCATAGTCTTTAAGGATTTGTTCTACCATCAGTTTGGACTGACCGTAGGGATTAATCGGGTTTTGAGGATGGTCTTCAGCAATCGGCACTCCTTGCGGTTCCCCATAGGTGGCACAGGTCGAAGAGAAAATAAAATGGAGAACCCCTGCTTGCTGCATGGCATCCAAAAGATTGAGGGTGGAGGATACATTGTTGCGGTAGTACTTGCCGGGGGCCGCCACCGATTCACCGACATAGGCATAGGCCGCAAAGTGCATTACCGCACCAATTTCGTGTTCCTTGAAGATCTGTGCCAATAAATCACGGTCTTCTAAATCACCGATAATAAGTTCATCAGCAGGAACGAAAGCCTGATGACCATAGACTAGATTATCAAGCACCAAGGTTTCGAATCCTGCTTGTTTAAGCCTACGCACTGCATGGGAGCCAATATATCCTGCTCCACCCGTTACCAAAACTTTCATCCCCTTTTCAAACCTCATGAGAACATTTTCCCGGACTATAGGGCATCCTCAAGATAAAGCCAAGTCCAATAAGTTACAGACAAACTCAAGACAATGAATCCTAAGCGTGTTTTTGCCATTGCCGCCAATGTATTTAAAGAGACCATCCGGGACCGCGTCCTCTATGTGATCTTATTCTTTGCGGTCATTTTACTCTTGGGGACTCGTTTTCTCCCCGAAGTGGCTGCGGGCTCTTCGGTAAAACTGATTTTAGATGCCGGGCTCGCCACGATTAGCCTTTTTGGACTCTTAGTAGCCGTTTTCGTCGGAACGAACCTCATCAATAAAGAAATCGAGAAACGGACCATCTTTGTTCTCATCGCTAAACCTTTGAAACGGAGTGAACTCCTGCTCGGGAAGCATTTGGGCTTAGGCGCTGTTCTGGCCGTCTTAGTTGGCCTGATGTTTTTGGCGTTTCTCCTCGCCATCTTCGTGGTCATTCAAGTGGATCCAGGATTCGTGCCGCTCCAAAGCATGGCTTGGTCCGTTGCCTTGAACTACCTTGAACTCCTGGTAATCATCGCCGCTGCTCTTTTCTTCGGCACATTTACCAGCTCCTTAATGGCTTCCATATTCACCTTCTCTCTCTATTTGATTGGCCATTTCAGCAGGGACCTCTTGGCCTTAGGCGCTATCGCTAAAAATGAGAATATTGCTATGCTCACCAGGGTAGTCTATACGCTTTTACCTGATTTGGAACGTTTTAATATTCGCAATGAAAGCATCTATGGAAGTATTCCGAATTTAACTGAACTGGGGGTTACTTTAACCTTAGGGATACTTTATATTGCTTTGTTTATGAGTGGTGCCGTTACTATCTTTTCACGTCGTGAATTCTAACAGCCATTCTAACAAGTAAGTGAAAACCCTGAGGGTGATGGCGATTTATCCTTCTATTTCTGACGAAAAAAAGCACACGCTGGGGCTTGTGTCCCTAGTCTAGAATACTTCACGAGAACTTTATATAAGTCCAAGATCCTTGCGCTATATGTATTTCAAGATACAAAAAAGACCTTCGTGCCCTCGTGGATAACAGCAGAATTATTAGAATTAAAGGTTGTTAAAAGATTACTATCCCTAGTGGTTAAATGCCAAAAATAGCGGGTTTTTGCTCTATTCCTTGTGGTTACTCTGGATTTTATGCATACATAACTAGGTATTTTCACCTCAATCTGCTTCTTAAAGGTCTTGTTAAGAAGTGCGTTACAGGGTATTCTCTTTGGAAGGTTTCTTAAATAGGAATATGGGTTCCCCCATTCTCTTCTCGTGTGAGGACTACAATTTGCGTTGCAAAAAACAGACCCCCGAAACTGTGGGGCCAGAAGAGCACCACACGCAGCTCAAAAATAAAACACTCAAGCCAGTATTTATAGGGCTTTTCACATCCGCTCTTGCATTGAGTAGTCTAACCCTCCTGAACCATCACAACACTCCTGGGACCTTGGGCATTCGCCTGCCCCAGCAAAGTGAATTTTTAGCTCTGAATCAAAGCCAAGATGAATCTGCCGCCCAAGAGGCTCCTGCAAAGCAGATAACCTATATAGTCTTACCCGGTGACACTTTGGACAGTGTGGCGCAGCGGTATCAGACTTCACCATATATTTTGATCGAATCTAATCGTCTCAAGTCTAAACAGCTGACAGTTGGCCAACGCCTGACTATTCCTGGCAAGGTAGCCACAACCGAAAATACGGCCGATGATGTTCCGTCTAATGCCCAGGCTTTGCTAGAAGAAGCCAAACTGCGTTTAACCGCTAAAGCCCAAGAGTCAGCCCCGTCAGCTCCTACAGAGGAATCCACCAGCCAAGAGGAAGCTGTGGCAACTTCAGGGCGTCAGGAGCAACAACAAGAGGCAGGACCAGCCACCTTGTTAGAAGAAGCACAGCAACGACTGGCGAAGAGACAGGCTTCAATGCTGGGAGCTGAGAATCAACTTTTCTCTGCCCAAGACCTGCAATTAGCCAGTGCTAAGGAAGATACAGCTTTCCGTTCTGGCCAGCGCTTCATCAAGCCTTGTCAGGGCGTTCTCTTTTCTCCCTTCGGCATGCGGGGTGGCCGCCTCCATGCGGGGGTGGACATCGCCGGTCCTATAGGCACTCCTGTTGTCGCAGCTAAAGATGGCATTGTAGTCACCGCAGGCATCCGTCTTTCTGGATACGGTCAAATGATAGACATCCAGCACGCCGATAATGCGCTGACCCGCTATGCCCATGCTTCCAAAATCTTCGTACGGGTTGGTCAAAGGGTCCGCCAAGGCGAAGTAATTATGTTGCGTGGTTGCTCCGGTCACTGCACCGGTCCTCATCTCCACTTTGAAGTGCGGATTGGGGGCACTCCCGTCAATCCTATGCGCTTCATCCGGTAAGCAGATAGATCAGGCATGGGCTTGTCGCTGGTCTGAATACTCAGATAAGGTGGTAGTAGGCTTTCTTCGCCTGTTTGACGGATGCCTTCTTTGTTCTTTCTGCCAAAAAGTAAGCACTGCTCTGGTGCAGACATAACCCTATGCGCGATTTTCTAAAGTATACTTTGGCCACCTTTGTAGGGCTATTGCTCTTCATCGGCGCAGGTGTTATTGGTTTAGTAATTCTTCTATTTGCGCTGGGATCAAGTGACTCAGGTCCAACGGTTGCCGACAAGTCTGTACTGGTCCTTGACCTATCCACCAACATCACCGATTCCAATCCAACCCCTTCGCCTAATCAGATCCTCCGGGGAGTTTTATCAGGAGATCGCAGCGACAGTATTTCTCTGCGTTCCGCACTCCAATCTATAGAGCAGGCAACGCAGGACAAACGAATTGTTGGTCTGTATTTGCGCGGAGATATGGCGGGGACAACCCAAGGATCGGCGGTACTTAAGGAAGTCCGTGGAGCGCTAGAAAATTTTCGGAAAGCGGGTAAGCCTATCTATGCCTATGGCATGAACTGGGAAGAACGAGAATACTATTTGGGCTCTGTCGCCAATAAGGTCATTCTCAATCCTTTTGGCAATTTAGAAATGAATGGTCTTCGCTCGGAAATGGTTTTTCTGTCGGGTGCCCTCAAGAAGTATGGGGTTGGAGTCCAAGTCACACGCGTTGGTAAATACAAAGCAGCGGTTGAGCCTTTTTTGTTGACCAAGATGAGCCCAGAAAGTCGAGAAGATACCCAGAAACTATTAAATGATGTTTGGGACTACTATCTGACCAGCGTAAGCAAAGACCGCAAACTAACGCCCAAAGATTTCCAAACCATTGCTAACGATCCTACCTTGCAAGGGATCTTAACTCCCGATAAAGCCCTCAAGCTGAAGCTCATTGACCAAGTAGCCTACTCCGATGAAGTCATTCAGGAACTCAAGGGCCTAACCGGCAGCAAGGAAAAAGACCATACCTTCCGCCAAGTCAGTTTGACGGATTATGCAACCACTCTCGATCCAGCCCGCAGTTCCAAAAATCAGATTGCGATCGCCTATGCTGAGGGAGAAATTGTTGATGGTCAGGGTGGAGATGGTCAAATCGGCAGCGTTTCCTTTGCCCAAAGACTCCGGGACTTGCGTCTAGACAATAACGTCAAGGCTGTCGTCCTGAGAGTGAATAGTCCTGGGGGGAGTGCCACCGCTTCAGAAGTAATTCAGCGAGAGTTGGTTCTGACCCGCAAGGTAAAACCCGTAGTCGTTTCCATGGGGAGTGTGGCTGCTTCTGGTGGATACTGGATTTCAGCTTATGCTGATAAAATTTTTGCCCAACCGAATACGATTACAGGCTCGATTGGTGTTTTTGGTCAGCTCTTCAATTTTCAAAAGCTAGCCAACAATAACGGCATCACCTGGGACACAGCAAAGACCTCTCCCTATGCTGATAGTCAGACCGTTTCTCGGCCCAAGACTCCTCAAGAATTGGCCGTCGTCCAAACCGCTGTAGACCGTATTTATGATGTCTTCCTAACGAAGGTTGCTGAAGGACGTAAGCTGTCCAAACCCTCTGTTCGTGAAATTGCCCAAGGCAGAGTGTGGTCTGGGATTAGAGCCAAGCAAATAGGTTTGGTGGACGAGTTGGGGGGATTGGAAGATGCCATCCAAGACGCAGTGAAGCTGGCCAAACTAGGTGATGATTGGGAAGTAGAGGATTATCCCCGCGCCGAAAATTTTGAAACCTGGCTCTTGGAGAAGTTTAGTCCTCCAGCAAAAGATGCCAAGACTAAACTTGATCCTCTAATGGCTCAAATCCAAATCTTCCAGAAAGAACTCAATGCCCTCAAAGCCATGAATGACCCAATGGGCATCTATGCGCGCTTACCCTATGATTTGAAAATTGATTAGGCTTGACCGTGCTCTCGTCAGTAGTTTGCCTATACTTACAGCATAGATTGCGCTAAGGGACTCCATGCATTTAACGATTTCTAAAAACAGCGTTGATTTATCGCCTGGTGGAGAAGTAATCTTGCGCCACCAAACATGGGCAGATTATGAAGAACTCATAGAAAGTCGTCAGGATAGGGCAGCTATCAAGATCTATTTCGATGCAAAAACTCAAGAGATTCGGATCATGGCCCCTCTGCCTGGACATGGCAAAAAGTCAGATACCCTTTCTGATTTGGTAAAAAGTCTCTTACGCTATCAAGGAAAAGACTGGGAGAGCTTTGACCCGATTACCCTAAAACGATTTGAGCAGAAAAGCCTGGAACCAGATGCCTGTTTCTATATTCAAAATCGCGAGGCTATTCTTGGAAAAGACTGTATTGATTTAGAAACTGATCCGCCTCCCGATTTAGCCCTTGAAATAGACTTCACTTCGTCCACAAAACCTGAAGATTATCAGATGATTGGCGTTCCTGAACTCTGGATTTATCGAGATCAAAACCTCTATATTTATCTATTCGATGGGCAGCACTATCAAGAAAGTCCAATGAGTCTTCTATTCCCTGAGCTTCCTATCAAACAACTCATTCCTGAATTTGTGGAGCGGGCTTGGAAAGAAGGATCTAGCATTGCCTTAAGAGCGTTTGAAAACTATTTGCAAACTCGCTAGAAGAACAAGTTACCTACCGTATGCCATCGCGCACCCCAATTTGGCGCTGAACAAAATTTACTTAGCGGGTGACAAGGTATAGCCACTGCCAGACTAATTTCCATAAGAGGAAGCAACTACATCACGGAAGTGGCATAATATCGATACTAATAAGCTATGTTAAGTCGAACCAGGATCAGGTTTCGCCCTGGCGATTTTTAGATTAATCTTCTTGACTGATCAGCGCGCTCTCAACTGTCCTCGCTGGATCTTCCAATGGCGTTGGCTTCTCCCTAACTAACTTGATCCAGATGGCAATCATGCCCGCGATCGGGATGGCAAGAAAGACGCCCAAGAGTCCAGCTACCCGTTCACCAATAAACAGGGAAAGGAACAGAATCACGGGATTTAATTCCAGAGCCTTCCCCATTACTTTAGGACGTATCACGTTATCTTGGATTTGTACTAGCACAACGCAGGTAATCAGCGCTTTCAAAGCGACGGCGTCTCCTTGAGAGGTGAAGACTAACAGGGTAACTACCAAAATTCCGAGAGTTGCTCCAATCCCCGGAATGGCATCGATTATGCCAATAATAACCGCCAAAATCAAGGAATAGTTCACCCCTAAAAGCGAAAATATCAAGAAGGTTGAACTAGCCAGAAACAGCATCAACAGCAGTTGCCCCTGGATAAAGCCGAGAAAACTTTGCCGAAAAGTACTAGCAAAGCGCTCGCGAGAGCCAACGGGGAGGAGTTTGAGAAAGGACTGCCAGAGCTTTTCGCCATCAATCAGCATATAAAGACTGATCACTGCCCCAAAAATGACCGTAAAGACGCTAGAAAAGATCCCCTGCACAATGCTTAAACTAGACGCCAAACCGGTTTGTAACGTTCCAACCAGTTTGATAAAATCCAATCGATCCAGCAAAGCCTGGAATGGCAAGAAATCTTGTTGTTTTAGCGCATCTCTCAAATGAGTTAGCAAGCCTTGTCCCTGATTGAGCGCTTCTAGACCGATGCCCGTGACTATGCCAAACAGTAAAGCTAATGCTCCGATAGAGGTGATTGCAAGCGCCCATCCCCTAGGGAGATAACGTGATAGCCACACCACTGGGTAATTCAAGAGAGCGGCAAAGATTCCCGATACGGTGAATATAGCGATCGTGCCATAGAAATAATTAATCAGCACCACGGTGATCCAGGCGCAGCCAAAGAGCAACATATAGCGCAGGAGAATAGAGTTATTCAGGATTTGCCACAGTTGAGGTTGGGTTCGTGGTTGCATAGTAGATGGAGCGATGAGTTCCTTATCTTAGTCTCAATAGCTGATTTAGTATGAGGACACAATTATTTAGTTTGCACTGAGCGTAGATTACCCAATTCAATGGAACCAAAATTATGGCAACACTTAACGTTTGGGACTTCAATGAGCTGCTATTGCACCCGCAAACTTAAACCCCCAAATACTTTCAGAGATGCGCTTTGACAATAGCGACCATGGCTGTGAACACCCCTAATATAAATAGAGAAAATCCCTGTTGGATCAGCCGGCTACGACGTCGGATAATTCTCAGTCGCAGCTCTTCAGCATGGTCGATCACATCCGGTGTCAGGTGCACTGGTTCAGGGAAATACCCCACCGCAAAGATGGCGGCTGCAAAGAGGAGAAGACTACCCGGCACTAACAGCGCTAATCCACTCCCCCATCCCTTGTCCGCATCGTAGGGCAAGGCTAAGATAAATAGCCCCAGGTAAATCGGGATTGACCCGACACTTAGAGCAATCATGAACTTGCAAAAATCCTGGCCTGTGGTTATGGAATCCTGCAAAATTTTCTGCCCGAGTGCGTGCATCACCTGACGGTGAGGAGCTAAATCGGTTCTGTGACTGTCTCGATCGGTAGTATCTTTATCCATATATCCCAACTACGGTTAATATCGTGGCCAATGATTTTGGGAAGGAAGTTTATACAGTCAATAAGGCTTTTGGAGAAAACTGGTTCTACAGCCAAACACAATACCCACAAGCAGAATCAGGAAGCAATCCGACCATGCTCGGCGACGATTCAGCTATTCTTGTCGAATGCACCCTGGTACCAAGTGCGCAGCAACCACCAGAGCGTGCCGCCGGTGAACATGCCAAGCACGTACACCAGGATGATCAGCACCGTCATTGGCATCGTGTAGCTCATGGACAGGAACTGCACAGTTACCGACGTGAGGTTCTGGAACTTGAAGAGCAGCAGCACCGCCGTGACCAGAACGATCAATCCGATATAGACGAAGCGCATGATTTCTCCGTTGGTTTTTTGGGATCAGCTTCAGTATAGCGAAGGGCCTGTAACAGTCATGCCGGCGTGCGCCCAGGCCGTAAAAGACGTGGCACCGGCTTGTTCCAGGGTTCCATTCATTCAACTTTCCTAAGAGCAAGCAATTTCATATAATTGTCGACTAGAATCTATAGTGTTAACTGTTCAAAGATGTTCAAAGATTCGCAATAGATTCGCTATTTGTTAATTTTTTGTAAGAAGTGAGGTTTTTTATGAAGTCTAATCGTGTGTTTAGTTTTTTTCTAGCTGTACTACCCCTGTCTTTATTGGTAAGTTGCGCAAAGGGGCCCGCCCCATCAACTCAAGATAAGAAAGCGGAACTGTGTACCAATCTGGCGAGATTCAAGACCTCAGTCGTCACACTCAAAAGCATGAGTCCTAGTTCCACCGTAGGTGATTTTAGAAAGGCGGAAGATCAGGTCAAGACAGCGTTTGCCGCCCTTAAGACCTCGGCTGTCGCTGTCCAAGATGCAAAAACTGCGGATTTAGAGGCGGCATTCAATAGCTTAGACAAAGCTGTTGCAGCCGTTCCTAATACGGCAACGCTCAGTCAAGCATCCGCATCGATCGCCCCTAACATTGCGGCAGTAGAAGCGGCTGAAGACCAAATAAAATCTGGCTTGAATTGTCCGTAATCAGGATCAAGCCGACGCCCTCCAATCAATGAATTACAGGCTGGATGTTCAAGCGATCGGGCATCTCAGCCTTTGACTCTTTGTGCACATTTTGCATCAAGCGTTCCTATAAGGATGCACCCGCATGGGATTAGTTGGGATGAGTCGATACATTGGAGCATGGTGAGCATGAAAGGATTGGCTGGAAAGACTGCATTGATCACGGGAGCGAGTTCAGGCATTGGACAAGCGATCGCCATTCGGCTGGCTCAAGAAGGCTGTAACGTGGTAATCAACTATCGCAAAAGTGTTGAAGAAGCCAAAGATACCGAAGAACGAGCAATGCAGACAGCCTGCCGCCAAGTTGAAGGGTGTGGGGTGCGATCGCTGATCATTCAGGGCGATGTTTCCAACGAAGAAGATATTCTCAATATGGTTAATCAGACGATTGAGACATTCGGTAGTCTCGATATTTTAGTCAACAATGCTGGGATTCAAAAAGAATGTCCTTCTCATGAAGTGACAGCAAAAGATTTTGATAACATCTTGTCTGTCAATCTGCGGGGATCATTTCTATGTGCTAGGGAAATGATTAAGCACTGCTTGAGTCAAAACCGCTCTGGAATCATTATCAATGTCTCTAGTGTTCACGAAATCATTCCTCGACCGTTGTATGCCAGTTATTCTATTAGCAAAGGTGGTATGGAAAATTTAACGAAAACACTAGCGTTAGAATATGCTGCACGGGGTATTCGGGTTAATGCGATCGCCCCCGGTGCCACTATCACGCCCATCAATCAAGATTGGACGGAGCATCCCGAAAAGAAAGCCCTTGTCGAGAGTCATATTCCCATGGCGCGATCGGGAACTGCCGAAGAGATGGCGGCAGGGGTGGCGTTTCTCGCTTCCGATGATGCCTCGTATATTACGGGACAAACGTTATTTATTGATGGTGGACTGACCCTCTATGCTGATTTTCGAGAAGCATGGTCGGCATAGATTGTTTTTACTCGAAATTAAGGGCATCGATACTAAGGGAGAACGGTTATCAGAACTGGCATGATTGATGAAGTCAGACAAAAATCACGGTGGGTTATTATTGCATTGCAATGCAGGCTAGATTGAACAGAGAGATCTAAAAAATGACTGACCAATTGCTCACCCACCTTGGCGATTTGATTGGCGGAGCATTTTCCCTGAGCCAGGCCACATTCCGAAGACTTGTCAGTTTGCCGGAAGGGCAAACCTTCGCACTTCTAGTCGTCTTAGCAGCCGGACTTTCGCTGGCAGTAGGGCAGAGCATTATCCTGTTCATTAATCGGGTCAAGCCAGTCCGGTTTGTGGTCAGCCTGTTGCTGAATGCGGTTTTATTTGTCTTTGGGTTTCTTTTCCTAGTATTTAGCACCTGGCTGATAGGCTGGTTGCCCGGATTTACGCAGATCCCTTGGCGTGATCTGGTTCAAGCGCTAGGGCTGAGTTACGCGCCGTTAATATTCAGTTTTTTGGGTGCTTTGCCCTATGCAGGGGTGCCAATTCTCAATGGGTTAGCGGTCTGGCATTTGCTGTCAATGGTTACAGGAGTCAGTGCGATCGCCCAAATGGGGGCTACCAATGCTTTTGCCTATGTGGCGTTTGGCTGGTTCACACTACATTTATTAGAGGGCACGATTGGACGACCGATCGCCCAGCTCGGACGACGACTGACGCAACGTGTGGCAGGCGTTGATCTAGTCAGTGAGCAGTCAGAATTGGCAGGAGTGGTTGAGGCTGGCTCAAAGACACGGTCTGCCCCACTCGGATCGCAGAGTGGAGCAGAGCGATCGGTCAAAACATCAGCAGGCGATTCTGCTACAGAGTCTATCTTGCGATCGTCCGCTGCCATCCCCCAGCCCTTTGCCGCTGACATTACTGCCCAATCAGCCAATCTTGCTGCCATCCAGATCCCCTCTCAGGAGAATGAGACGCTGGGAGTTCGCTTAGAGCATAGGTTTCAAGGGATTAACCAGGTAATTCGGCTGGGGCTAATTTTGCTGGGAATGCTCCTGCTATTTTTAATCGTCGCCCTGCTGATGCGTCCGATTCGTCTGAATCTGTTCACGTGGCATGAGAACCTTCCCCGTATGGTGCGCTGGGTCTTTGATCTAACCTGGATTGGGCTGGTGGCGATGGTCTTTGCTGGGCTTCTGGCTCCCTTAGAAGCTTTGGGTTGGTGGGCAGGTTGGTATGGCGATGAGGTAGACACTCGGGAGGTCTCAAGTATTCCCTCTATGCCCGGTCAGAGTGGAGCTACCGACGATCGCCCCTCCCGATATATTGTCTATTTGGATGGGGTGGGTCAGTCGGGGGAGGCATATACGCCCGATATCGTCGATTTTCTCAAGGCACTCCAGCCCGCCCTGCCAAAAGATATGCAGCTTTTGCAAGGATTGATGCTGTACTCTGTGTTCAACCAGGGTTTGGGTGAGGGTCGTCCTCTGGCATGGGTTTGGCGCTTAGCAGACAAAATGCGGTGGGAAAATCCCACGGCGCTGTTGGGCTTCATGGTCAATGTGCGCAATGCCTGGGTTGTTGCCGTATCTGCCGATAAACGGTATGGCCCCATCTACAGCCAGGGAATTGCGCAGGTCGTCTACAACGGCTTAATGCAACAGGGCTATCAACCAGGTGATGGCACCCCGATTACCCTAATTGGCTACAGCGGTGGGGCGCAGATGTCGGTAGCGACAGCTCCTTACCTCAAACGGGCATTGGGGGCTGATATTGAGGTTATCTCGCTGGGTGGCGTCATGAGCGCCGACAATCAGTTTTTGAAACTAGAGCACCTTTATCATCTGGTGGGCGATCTGGATGGGGTGGCGAGTTTGGGACCGATCCTATTTCCTGGACGACAAAAGTGGTTTCCCTTGTCTTACTGGAATCGGGCATTGCGGAAGGGCAAAATTAGTGAAATCTCCCTCGGTCCCGTAGGGCATCAGATTCCGGGCGGAATTATGGATCCTAACGCTTTTTTGCCTGATGGCCAGAGCAATCTGCAACATACGATCGCCGTCATTCTTTCAATTTTGCAGGGTCATTTTCTGGTTGCCGCTCCTCCCGATCATCAGCAACTTAGTAATTACGAACTGTACAAGCAAGCCGCCGTTAATAATTACACTTACTATCCCCTGACCCAAACCGTCGATGCGGAATGGTATCGCCCGATCGCCCCTTGGATGGGTCGCCTAATTTTGCCCCAACTTTCAGAACGTCGTGGGGTGCGCGGAGTTTGGTTTGAAGTGCACCACACTGCCCCAGGCTATGAATCGCTAGTCGGACAACGGGTAATGCTGCGTTGGGTGGATGATCCGACGGTAAAACAACGGGTACGAGCCGTTACTCATGACGTTCATTTCAGTGTCGATGCCGAATATTCCAGCCGATATGGGGGCACCATTCACCCGGAACGGCTCAACCGCTGGCAACAGGTCGATCCCCTAGAATCCTTGGCAGGCTCTCACCCCACGGATGATTTAATGGTCATGTTGGAAGGAGAGGTAGAGATAGAAACGTTACCGAGTCAGGGAACGGCGCTCTATATTCACCATCAACCTGCTGAGATTACCGGACGCTATTACGGATTGGTGCGGTTTGAAGCCCCGATGCCAAACACCGATCGCTTCCAGGTCAGGCATTTTAACCTCACTTCACGCGAGTTTGATGGTCTAACAGAAGAAGTCCGCTTGCCTGATGTCATCCTGGCTCAGAGCTATGGCAGTTTCCCTTCAACGACGCACAAACTAGAGCAATCGCCTCTGAACGAAACCGGGTGGTATATCTACGGCGCTAAGGATGCCGATGGATACTTTGTGGTGCAGTCGCTCGCGCCCCGATCGCTGTTTCGCCTTCAGCCCGATCGGGTGGTGTTTGGTAACAAAGCTTCCTACCGCTATGTTCGACAAGAATCTTGGGCGAATGCGGTGGAACAGAAGGGCAGAATCTCGTCGGTGCTCTGTGTCGGGCATCGTCATACCGAGCAGAACCAGGCGGCTATCGACGGTTGGAAACTCGGCGATCGCGCCCTCTTGCTCCACGTTTACGGCGGCATTGGCGGTAA
>JGI20200J14955_1000172_pt1 | contig 14542 bp, 17 predicted proteins | sample NGESurshal092012_FD_14955 | JGI IMG/M metagenome (IMG submission 14955) | reverse complement strand
GGGAAGGTGCCGACAAGCCGAGCGGGCAGCGACACCGGCTCGTCGGTCGGCGTCGGCGCGCCGACCGTCGTCGCCATNGCGCGGGGCCGCGGCTCCAGCGCGTCGAACGCGTCTCGTTCAGCAAACCCACCGGGTGGTNGATNCGGGTCCGCCGCNTCGATGGGCAGGGCCCAGCTGATCTGCCAGTGAGCTCGCTGCCGCTCCTCGATCGGCCGGCCGGCGAGCAGCTCNGNCGGNATCCGGCCGGACAGCTCTGCGGTGCGGAACCGTTGCACCGCTTCACCATCGGCGATGACGGTCAACCCGTCGGGCTCGACCCAGCGCCGCAACACCCGCCGGTTCAGATCGATGCAGGCCAGGTCCGGAAGGGCCCAGAACAGGTCTTGTGCCGTCCCGGGGTCCGCCAGCAACCGCTCGACGTCGGGCACGGCGGCGGCCAGCAGGGGCAGCCTGACCTCGGTGGTGAACCCGGCGGGCGGCGGTTCTTCGGCCGGATCGGTCGGCCATGGCAGCCGCAGCACCGGCACCAGCCCTTGCCGCGCCGTCACCTCGCGATCAAGGTCCGGCCGGCCGAGGGCGGTGATCGCGACCTGCGTCCGGGTCCGGTCGAACAGCACGCCGCCGTCCGTACTGACCATCCTCGGGGCATCGGACCACGACAGCACGGCAGTGAATCCGACGCCGAAATGCCCGACGGCAGCGAGGCTGTCGCGTTTGGCCGAGGCGCGCAATGAGGACAACGCCGCCACACCGGCCGGGGTGAGCGGCGACCCGGTGTTCGCGATACGTAACTCGTTGCGGTGCAGGCGAACTCGGAGCTGGGCGGGGACACCTGCCTCGCGGGCGGCGTCGGCAGCGTTCGCCGCCAGCTCCACCAGCACCCGGCCCGTGTACCCGCCGACGAACAACGCCTCCTCGGCGTTGGCGTCCTCGCGGAAACGAGCGGGGGACGCGGCCCACGCATCCATCACCACCGCACGCAGGGCCGCGGTGCCGAACGGGTCGGACGACGCGTCGGACGGGTGGTCAGCGCGGAGGTCGTCACGGTCGCCGGCGGAGTGGCGGTTCGTCACGGTCGGCCCGTTCGTGGTCGGGTCGTCAAGCCGCCCATGATCATCGGTGAACCGGCCGTCAGTAGTCGGCAGCTGACCGCTCGCCGTCCGGGGTCGGTAGCTCGGCCCAATCGACGTCGACCTCGACCCCGTCGGCGTCCGCCAGGAGCGTCGGTTCGTCCGCCGCCGACGTCTCGACCGCGATCTCGAGCTGGCCCTGACCCTGACCCTGGCCCGAGTCCGGTGTGGCGATCTGCCCCTGGCGGAGATGGACCTCGAGGACGAGTTCGTCAACGGCTGAGGGCACGAACGCCGAAATCGACGGGGCATCGATCCGGGCCTCCGAGTGCGCGCCGCAGCCGAACGCCGCGTCGACCACCCTCCCGTCGGCCGGGGAGAACTCGTTGGCGCAGACGCCGAGCGCGGTGCCGAGCGCGCCGGCCAGCGGAACGTAGAACCCGCAGGTGTTGCACTGCCCTGGCGCCAACTGGGCGGTGGTGTCCTCCGGTCCGAACGGCCCGTCGTGCCAGCGTTGCGCGGCGTCGTCGCGCCCTTCCCTGCTGAGCACCCGCACCCGGCCGATGCCCAGCTCGTGCTCGAGATCCTCGACCGCCGGGTCTTCCGACTCGAGGTAACCCGGCACCAACCGGATGTCGTCGGGTGCGGTCGGCAGCAGCCCACCGGCACCCAGATCGCCGGCGCGGATCCGCCGGTCCCACGGCACCCAGGGTGGCGCCAACAGCGCGCCGGGCCCGGGCAGCAGCACCACCTCACTGATGGTCGGGTGTCCGGGCTCGACGAGCGCCATGGTCACCGACCAGCGCCAGCCCAAGTACCCGCGGTCGAGTGCGTCGAACTCGGCCGTCACCGCGACCTCATCCTCCGCGAAGGCGCCCTGATAGCCGCCGACCAGATCCGTTCGTCCCGCCTCGACGACCGCCGCCCCGCGGGCGACAACGATCACCTCGTCGGTGAGGTCGAATGCCATCCGTGGGCGATCCGCTCCGCCGGTATGTTCGGCCGCCGCCTCGCGCGTCAGCACATCGGAGGTCACCTCATCTGTGGCCATATCTACGGCGATCGGGGGACGGTCCTGATCGGGCCCTGGGACATTCGCGGCAGCATCGACACTCACAAGGGTCATGATGCCTCACCCGGAGTGACCCGGACGGCGCGCCGCTGCCGGAAAGCAGTGGTCATCGGCTGGATGCGTTGGGGCAGGATGGGTCTGTGCACCCTTCGGACCGCGACATCGACCCCGAAGCGGGCGGTGACGGCTGGTCGCCTCCGCAGGCCGGGGATGATCGGGGTCGCTGGGTGCCTGGGACGACGCCGGCTCAGGCGGGCAGGTGGGTGTGGTTGCCGCAGCACGAATCCGCACCGGACGTGGGTAGCGACCAGTCCGGCCCCGACCAGTCCGGCCCCGACGAGGTCGGCGCAGGATGGTGGCCCGACGAGCAACCGACGGCTCAGCTGCCCCCGCCGGACACCGGGTGGTACGAAACACAGGCGCCGCCCGCGACACCGGGCCCGCGGTACGGCCAGAGCACCGGCTGGCCTGCCGCCGGCGGCGGCCGGGGTGCGCCGGGACCGCCGGCGGGATCCGACCCATCCGGCCCGCCTGACCCATCCCGCCCGCCCGGCCCATCCGGCCCGCCCACCCATCCCCAACAGCCCTACCCCGACGAGACCAGCACCGAGCAGTACCCGCGCCCGCACTGGCCCGGCGAGGGATACCCGCCGGCCGGCGGTGACGCGCCGACCGAGGCCTCCCCGCGCGGACCCTCGGCACGCCGGTCGCAGGCTCAGCCCGCGCCCGGCTTCCGGCCCGCTCCCCGCGGCGGCCACCTGCCGCCCTACAGCGAGCCGCTGGCCGGGCCACCGCATGGAGCGCGACCATCGAGGGCCCCAGGTGGCTCCGCGGCAACAGCGGGCCCCGGTTCAGCGGCTCAGCCGCCCCGCACCGACGCCGCACCCGGGTCGGGCCCGGCGGCCGCGGCGCCCGGCCCGGTACCCGCAGGCACCACCAACCCAACGAAGGGCCCTACCGGCCCGGGTCGCACCGGTCCGCGGAAGCTGACGGTCACCAGGGTGGCCGCCTTCCGCAGCCGGGAACTGACCACCCGCGGGGTGCAGATCTTCCGTCAGGCCGCTGCCGCCGACGGCGCCGACCGGTCCGGGCTGACCAGCCTGACGTACGCCGTGATGGGCAACTACGCGGTCGACGCCGCGCTCGCCGTGGCGCTGGCCAACACTTTGTTCTTCGCGGCCGCCACCGCCGAGTCGACCGGCAAGGTGCTGCTCTACCTGCTGATCACCGTCGCGCCGTTCGCCGTCATCGCGCCGCTGATCGGCCCGGCGCTGGACAAGCTCCAGCACGGCCGCCGAATCGCGCTGGCCGCGTCCAGTTTTGCCCGCGCCCTGCTGGCGATCGTGATGGCGCTGAACTTCGACTCGTGGGTGCTCTATCCCTGCGCACTGGGCATGCTGGTGCTGTCGAAGTCGTTCAGCGTGCTGAAGGCGGCGATCACACCTCGGGTGCTCCCGCCGGACATCACCCTGGTCAAGACCAACTCGCGGCTGACGGTGTTCGGCCTGATCGCCGGTGGCGTCGCCGGGGCGGTCGCCGCCGGGCTGTCCTGGGCGTTCGGCTCGACCGGAGCGTTGATCTTCACCGCCCTGCTGAGCATCGCCGGCGGCTGGCTCTGCCTGCGCATTCCGGCCTGGGTGGAGTCGACGGCGGGCGAGATTCCCGTCGACGGTGTGGGACCCAAGGCCAACCGTGCGTTCCCACTGTCCGTCACCACCACGCTCTGGGCGAACGGCACCATCCGGGTGGAGACCGGCTTCCTCGCGCTGTTCATCGCCTTCGTGATCAAGAGCGAGTACAGCGAGGCCAGCGGGTTCACCCAGCTGCTGCTGCTGGGGGTGGTCGGCGCGGCGGCCGGGATCGGCGGGTTCGTCGGCAACGGTCTCGGCGCCCGGTTGCCGCTGTCCAAGCCGGAGACCGTCTCGATCCTGTCGCTGGCCGCCACCGCGGTGTCCACCTTGATCGCGGTCCTCGCGCCCGGTCTGGCGACGGCCGCGCTGGTCGGCCTGGTGGGCTCCACGGCGTCGTCGCTGGCCAAGGTCTGCCTCGACTCGGTGATCCAGCACGAACTGCCCGAGGCAAGCCGGGCGTCGGCCTTCGGCCTGTCCGAGACGGTGCTACAGCTCTCCTGGGTGTTCGGCGGCGTCGTGGGCCTGCTCATCGGCGGGGTGTGGTCGTTCGGGCACGACCGGGTCTACGTGATCGGGTTCTCGGTGATCACGGTGCTGCTGGTCATCGGCCTGGTGCAGAGCGCGCTGGTGCGCCGCGGCCGATCACTGTTTCCCTGGCTGGACTACTCCCGGCTGACCCGCCGGCTGCGCCGCACTCCTCAGCAGGACGCCTCCGATTCCCGGAAGAAGGGTTCCAGCACAACGGAACCCACCGCGGCGACCACCGCTTGGACGGCCGGTACACCGCGGCCCCCGGGGTCGAGCTGGCCGGCCGGAACACCGGGCAGTCCGCCCGGTCCGAACCAGGCGTGGACCTACGTCCCGGGCCCACCACCCCAGCCCTCGCCGCCGACCTCGCGCATGCCCACCGCTGGACCTACCGCTGGTCCGCCGACCCCTGCTCCGCCGACCGTTCCCGGGTACGGCGGGGCACCGAGCAATCCCGGCACCGCGCCGAACACGACCGGCAACAACCCGCCAGCCGGCGCACCTCCCGCCGGCCCGGCGCCGCCCCACCGCCCGGTGCGTGACGCGGGTACCCGCCGGCCGAAGGAGCAAGGATGATCCGGGCTCGTGGGGTCGCTGGACGGCCCGGTCCGCAGGCGGATCGGAAGCCGGCTGACCAAGCCCGCCGGGACCGACAGCGCCGGGGCAGGGCCGCGGCCCGACGTTGGCGCTGGGTCGCGGCGGTACTGGCGGCAGGTGTGGTGCTGGCCGGTTGTGACGCGCCCCGACCGGACGTCACCTTCTTCGGCAATCACACCGCCGTACAGACCGCCCCCACCCACTGGTGCGACGTCGACGAGGCTGCCTCCACCGTGTCGTGCACGGAGACCGGAATCGCGGACGTGCCGCGGCTGTCGCTGAAGCCCGGGCAGCAGGTGCAGATCAACGTCCCGGAAACGGTCGGTTCGACGCCGTGGGCCGTCTATTTCCGGTACCTGGACGCGAAGGGCGAACTGGCCGACGGGCGCAGCGAGGTGTTCTCCGACGGGCGACTGGCCTACACCCTGCAGACCCTGGCGCCGGAAGACCAGCTCACCTACGTCGAGGTGCAGAGCGCGTTCGTGCTGGTACCGGGCGAGCAGAGTGGCGTCGACTTCGCCGCCACCCGCGCCTGGCTGCTGCTCATCGACCCGCTGCCGGCACCGGGCGCGAACGAGCAATAGTCCCCGAGTCGGCCGGGTCCACTCGCTGGGACGTCGCCGGGCGCCTCGCCGCTCGTCACCGCCTCAGGCCTCCAGTTCGGACGCCACCGCCCGCAGCACCTGAGCCATCCGCGCGCCGATGGCGCGGTCCGGGTACCGCCCCCTGCGCAAGTCCGGCAGCGCCTTGGACTCCAGCAGCTTGATCATGTCGTCGACCAGGCCGTGCAGTTCCTCCGCCGGTCGGCGGGTTGCCGCCACCATCGACGGCGGCGCGTCGAGCAACGTCACCTGCAACGCCTGCGGTCCACGCCGCCCGTCGGCCACGCCGAACTCGACCTTCTGACCGGGTTTGAGGGTGGCCACTCCGGACGGCAGCGCGGACGTCCGGACATGGACGTCCTCGCCCCCGTCCTGGGCGATGAAACCGAATCCCTTGTCCGCGTCGAACCACTTGACCTTGCCGCTGGGCACCGAAGTCACCTATCTCGATCCATCTTGATCTGTTTCGATCTGTGGGGCGGCGCGCGCCGCCGAGTGCCTCCGTTGCGGGTGCACCGGACGACCAGCCTACTGGGGCCGCCGCACTGCTCCGTGCCATCGGAACAACCACGGGACGGCGGCCGTGTACCTGTGACGGAACGACTGTCGGGAGCCACCGGTGGGAGCCACCGGTAGGAGCCACCGGTAGGAGCCACTGGTAGGAGCCGCCCTCGCCCCACACTTCACGGCCCCCCAGGTGTTGTTGGCCGCCCAGCGGATCCGGTCCGGCGGCATGGACTCTCGGCACTATCCTGAGGACGTGCCCGAACTGTCCGGTCCCGCGTCGATCCCGGCTGAACCGATTCCCTCCACACCGGCAGGCGATCCGCCACGCCCGCGCACCAAGGGGCCGGCGCCGTGGGCGTTCGCTCCACGCGCGTCGGTGCCGGTGCGGATCGGGATGGCCCTGTTCGCGATCGGCGTGCTGGCCATCGTGGTGATCATGGTGATGTTCGCGTCCGGATCGCACGACCTGCCGCTCTGGCTCAACCTCACCGCCATGCTCGCCCCACTCGGCTTCGCTGTCGGGCTGGCCGGCGTCGCGGTCGATGCCCGTCGGTCCGCGCGTGCGCTCGCCCGCGCCACGGCAGACCAGGCGTCCGATCCCGGTTCGCAGCCGTGACCGCTGCACAGCCCTCCGGTGTTGTCCAGGTCGCCCAGCATGCCGACGATCTGGACCGGGCCACCGAGTTCTACACGCAGACCCTCGGGCTGCCGCTGATCGCCCGGTTCGGCCCGCTGGTGTTTGTCGACCTCGGCGGCACCCGGCTGCTGCTCGAACAAGCGGCCCCGACCGCGATGATCTACCTCCGGGTCGCTGACCTGCAAGAACGGATCGGCCAGTTGCGTGATGCCGGAGTGGACGTCGTCGCCGAGCCGCGCGTCATCTTCACCGACACCGAGGGCGTCTTCGGGCCGGCCGGGCGAGCCGAATCGCAGGCCTTCGTCCGGGACAGCGAGGGCAACCTGCTCGGACTCGTCGCGCACCAGGACGCCGCCGCGGGCTGAGCCCCGACATCCCTGCCGCCACCCGTCGCCGAACCGTCCCGTCAGTGCACCGTTGCCAGCAGGTAGGACTCCAGCCAGCCCGGGAAGTGCGTGAGGTCGGGCAGCACAACGTCGGCGCCGGCGGCCAGCAGGTCCTCGGCGCTGATCGGACCGGTGGCCACCCCGACCGCGAAAGCGTCGGCCGCCCTGGCGCCGGTGATGTCGCCGAGATGATCACCGACGAAGACCTCGGCGCCCAACTCCTGCAGCGCAATGGCCTTGGCCGCGCTCCACAGATCCCCGACCACGGCAGAGACCTCGATGCCCAGGTAGTCAAGGTGCGCCTGGGCGTTCGGACCGAACTTGGTGGTCACCACCACCGCGCGGCCGCCGCGGTCGGTCACCGCGCGCACCGCCTCGACCGCACCCGGCATCGCGATGGTCCGGGGAATCGTCAGTTCCGGAGTCAGCGCCCGGTAGCGATCGACGAGCCCGGCGATGGTGGCCTCATCCAGCCCGTACCGCTCGAACTCCTGCCGCAACGGCGGACCGAGCCTGGTCACGAACGCCCTGCCATCCAGCGGAATGCCGGTCTCGGCGGCGAGCACGTCGAAGACCTCGACGATCCCGGCACGCGGGTCGATCAAGGTCATGTCGAGGTCGAAACCGACGGTGAAGCTCACCCGTGGAGCCTAAGGCGCGGCGCCGGCATGACCGCCTGCCCGAGGCGTGCTGAGGCCGGACGGTGACCGAGATGTTACCCGTTGTGTGACACCCATCACCGGACTGCGCCGACCAGGCGTCTCCGGTGGTCTGGTGAATCGGCAGCGCACCCGAACGTGCGCATCTGCCTCAAGCCGAATGCGCACATTCCATGTCCGTGAGCCTTCTACCATGAGACGATGCCCTCCGCGCGATCCACCACACCCCCGCTCCGCGGGCTGCGGTGGGTGTCGGCCGGGCTGTTGCTGGCCTTCCTGGTCGTTGTCGCCGTCATCACGTTCACCCCTGGCCCGCCCGACCCCGACGGGCAGCGTGATCTCGTCGCCCTTCTCGCCCGCGCGCACGCCCAGGGCCTGCCGCTGTGGGTCACCTTCGGCAAGCTCGAGTTCAGCGCGAACGTGCTGATGTTCGTGCCGATCGGCCTCTTCGGGGCGCTGGCATTGCCCCGCGCGCGCTGGCTCGTTGTCCCGGCGGCGGTCGCGTTGTCGGCGGTGATCGAAGCCGTGCAGGCTGTCGACCTGCCCGCCCGGGTGAGCACACCCCGCGACGTCATCGCCAACGGAGTCGGCGCGTTCATCGGCTACCTGGTGGCGAAGGTCGTGCTGGCCGAGGTACACCGACGGATCTGGCTGCGGTCGTTCCCGCGGGCTCGGCCCGCCGCGGAACGTCAGCGGACGCCGCAGCACGCGGCCAGCAGCTGAGGAAGTTGTCGGGCGGCGGGCGCGCGGGCACTTGTCTCGGCCGCGTTGGCGCACCGCCCGTACCATTCGAGGCGATGAGCGCGTGCTGCGGGACCGAACAGGAGTGACGAGTCAGAGTGTTGACCCGTCGGTGGCCCCGTTGCGTGCGCTGCTCGCCACGGTCGGGCTGATTGCGTCCGACCTGGACCTGAGCACCACCCTGCAGCGCATCGTGGATGCCGCCGCGGAGCTGTCCGGCGCGAGGTACGCCGCGCTCGGCGTGCTCGACGAGGGCGTCCCGGTCCGGCGGGTACGCGAGTTCGTCACGCACGGCATCAGCGCCGACGAGAGGCTCAGGATCGGTGCCCCACCCACCGGCCACGGCATCCTCGGGGTACTGATCGACGACCCCCGCCCACTACGGGTGGCCAACCTCGCAGATCACCCGCTGTCCTACGGATTCCCCGCCAACCACCCGGCGATGACGACCTTTCTCGGCGCGCCCATCCGCATCGGCAACCGCGTGTTCGGCAACCTCTACCTCACCGAGCGGATCGGCGGCGGGCCGTTCACCGAGCAGGACACCGAACTGGTGGTGGCCCTGGCGGCCGCCGCCGGAGTCATCATCGAGAACGCCCGGCTGTACGAGCGGATGTCCCGGCACCGGCAGTGGCTGGAGGCGGCCGCGTCGGTCAGCGCGACCCTGCTGGGAACCGAACCACGCGGCCGGCCCGCGGACGTCATCGCCGAACACGCATTGGCGGCCGGCAACGCGGATGGTGCGACCCTGTACCTGTGCCCACCCGGCAGTTCCGAGCTCAGGGTCGCGGGATCGGCAGGGGTCGCCAACTCCCCGCTTAACGAGAACCCGATGACGGGGATCGGATCCGACGGGAACGGCGAGACCGGCGCCGCCGCGTTCGGCCTGAGCACCGCGGAGGCGGTGCTGGCCACCGGGGTCAGCGTGTCGCCCGGACCAGGTGAGGATCTGCTGGTCAAGGTGGGCAACAGCACGCGGGTGGCGGGTGTGCTGTGGCTGCGCTGGTCACCGGATCATCTCGACCGGGTACACGACAGCACCGTCGGTTCCGCTGAGGCGTTCGCCGCCCAGGTGTCATTGGTGCTGGAGGTCGCCGAATCACAGGAGGACCGGGCCCGGCTCGCCGTGTTCGAGGACCGCGACCGGATCGGCCGGGACCTGCACGACCTGGTGATCCAGCGGTTGTTCGCGGTGGGGCTCACCCTGGAGAACACCTCGAGGCTGGCCGGCGAGGGGCGGGTGGCCGATCGGATCAGCGCCGCGGTGGATCAGCTGGACGTCACCATCAAGGACATCCGCCGGACGATCTTCGAGCTGGGGAACCCGCGCAGGGCCGCGGATCTGCGGGACGAGATCACCGAGACGGTCGTGGCGGTAGTGCCCTCGCTCGGCTTCAAGCCGCAAGTTCGGACGATGGGCGCGGTGCACAGCGGGGTGTCCGACGAGGTGCGGGCGCACCTATTGGCAGTGCTGCATGAGGCGCTGTCGAATGTGGCCCGGCATGCGCTGGCCACGTCGGTGACGGTGGTGCTCGAGGTCAGCGATCAGGTGGTGCTGACGGTCGCCGACGACGGCCGCGGGCTGCGCGGCGCCCCGGCCGGCAACGGCCTGCGCAACATGCATGAGCGAGCCGAGAAGCTCGGCGGGAGCTGCGAACTGGGCCCGGCCGGGGACACCGGAACCCGGGTGGTGTGGCAGGTGCCCGCGCGCTGACCGGCGTGATCGCGTTCGGGGCCCTTGTGCCCAGGTGCCTACTCGGGCAGGTCGGGCATGTGCCGGGCGGCGAACAGCGCCGCCTGAGTGCGCCGCTGCAGTCCCAGCTTGGCCAGCAGGCTGGACACGTAGTTCTTCACGGTCTTCTCGGCCAGGAACATGGATTCGGCGATCTGCCGATTCGTCATCCCCTCGCCGATCAGCGAGAGCACGCGCCGTTCCTGGTCGGTGAGCGGGGCGAGAGCCGGATCCAGTTCCGGTCCGCGCCTGACTCGTTCGAGCACCCGCGCGGTCACCGCCGGGTCGAGTAGCGACTGACCGGCCGCCACCCTCCGCACTGAGTCGATGAGATCCGAACCGCGGATCTGCTTGAGCACGTACCCTGCGGCGCCGGCCATGATCGCCGCGAACAACGCCTCGTCATCGTCGAACGAGGTCAGGATCAGCGCGGCGATATTGGGGTCGCGGGACCGGATCTCCCGGCAGACGTCGATGCCCGAGCCGTCCGGCAATCTGCCGTCCAGTACCGCGACCTGGGGCTGCAGGGCCAGGATCTGGGCCTGCGCATGGGCAACCGACCCGGACTCGCCGACGACCTCGATGTCGCCCTCGCTCTCGAGCAGGTCCTTCAGCCCGAGCCGGACGATCTCATGATCGTCCAGGAGGTACACGGTGATCTTCTCGGTCGGTGCTTGCACCATCGGAGTACTCACCTTTCCCATCGTCGTCGCCGCGGTAGCGCCGGGTCCTACGTCCCTTCCTGAGTCCTGCGCGTCCGTCCAACCGAGACCGGTGGTGCCGTTCGCCGGCCGCAGTTCCGTGGACCCCCCGGTCCACAGCATCTCACTGTTGATCATGACCCTCCCCCTACTGATTCCCTCCGGCTGTGGCCGGTCATGGATGGTTTGCCATGACCAGCACGGCTTTCGCAGGACTTCCTGAGTCGGCACTGTCGGCGGCTTTCACTCGGTCAATCTGTTGATCGGACGGTCGTGAGCATTCTGATCAACGGCTGCATCAACTTTCGGGATCGAACTTCGGGATCGAACTTCGGGATCGAACTTCGGGATCAACGCAGCCAGGTGTTGTGCCCGGTCACCTTTGCCCACCAGTTGCCAAGGCCGTACACCCGGCCGGCGCCGATCAACGCCAGCACGATGATGACCAGCGCGTAGATCAGGTGGTCGTCGAGGAACGGGTTGGCCGACCGGGTTGCCTCACCCGCGGAGTCGAACTGAGCCATCGGCCATTCAGCACTCCACATCAACACCAGCAGCAGCGGGCCGGCGAACATGGTGATCTTCATGGCGACGCCGAGGATCAGTGCGGTGCCGATCGCGAACAGACCCAGCATGAACAGCGTGTTGGCCCACCAGGTGCCGGCGATCGAGTTGAAGAAGGACTCGAACGGACCGACCTTGACGCCGGACAGGAAACCCTTGGTCGGCGAACCGCCGTCGATCCAGCCCTTGTCGGCCGCTGTCGCGTAGCCGAGCCCGAAAAACTTGTCCAGGAACGCCCACAGGAAGATGAAGCCCAGTGCGACTCTCAGCAGGGCGATCGCCACCTGTGCCGCAGGACTGAACCTCGGTGTGTCCGGAACCTGTGCGTTCTTTGCGGCGACAGTGCCTGCGGTGGGCGCGCTCGATGCATGATCCGGGTTCGGGCCGGGACGGTCGGTGAGGGGGGTGGCCATATCGACTCCTTGGTTGAAGGTGACGGAACTTTCTGACCGCCTCATCGTCATCCGCGACAGGTCATCACCACACGGGCCAAAGGTCCCCACTCGCCGGGTCCGACCGCACTACATGGTCGGGCCGTTAAATTGGCCCGATGACGATGAGATTCGGCGTCTTCATCCCGCAGGGCTGGCGCATGGACCTGGTCGGCATCGATCCGGCCGAGCACTGGTCGACGATGTCCGGGCTCGCCCAGCGCGCCGATTCGGGTCCGTGGGAGTCCATCTGGGTGTACGACCATTTCCACACCACCCCGACACCGATCCACGAAGCGACGCATGAGGCATGGACGTTGATGGCGGCGTTCGCGGCGTCGACCACGCGGGTCCGGCTCGGTCAGATGTGCACCTGTATGTCGTACCGGAACCCGGCGTACCTGGCGAAGGTGGCCGCGACGGTGGACATCGTGTCCGGCGGCCGGACCGAGATGGACATCGGCGGCGGCTGGTACGAGCACGAGTGGCGGGCCTACGGGTACGGTTTCCCGCCGGCCGGCGAGCGGTTGCGGGCGCTCGACGAGGGCGTGCAGATCATGCGGCAGGCGTGGACCACCGGCTCGGCGACGTTGCAGGGCAAGCCGTATCAGGTCGACGGCGCCATCGTGCGGCCACTTCCGCTGCAGCCCGGCGGCATTCCGCTGTGGATCGCCGGAGGCGGCGGGAAGGTCACTTGCGAAAGATCGCGGCAAAGTACTCGCAGTACACCAACTTCGACGGAACCCTCGACGGATTCCGCCGGAAGTCAGCGGTGCTGGCCGAGCATTGCCGTTCCGTGGGAACGGATTTCGGCGCGATCACCAGGTCCGCGAACTACAACGTCGCCATCGGGGCGACCGAACATGAGGTGCAGGAGCGTCTTTCCTGGATCCGCGAGCACCTGACGGCGTCGATCGGCGCGGACCTTGCCGAGCGGCAATTGTCTGGATTCGGGAATTTGCCGGGGGTCGGCACACCGGAGCAGATCGTCGAAAAGCTGTCGGCGCTCTAGGCCGCCGGACTGTCCTGCGCCATCACCTATTTCCCGGAGGCGGCCTACGACACGTCCGGCATCGAATTGTTCGAGAAGGAGGTCATCCCGGCGTTGCAGTGACGCCGGGAAATTCGCCGCAACCGCTCAGCACGGCTCAGGGAGGGTCGGGTGGCGCGGCGGATCGGGTGACTCATCGATTCAGCAGCGGAATGACGGCGACCAGCGCGCCGAGCACCGCCAGGGTCAGCACCGGAACCGCGACGGCGAGCAGCAGGATCCACGGGTTCGGCTCCTCGTGCCGCGGTCGCCGGGCGGTCGGCAGGAACGCCACGGCCAGCACGGCGAGCGCCACCCCGACGCCGGCCGCCAGGGCGCCCAACGCCAGCACACCGTGACGAACGAGCGCGACGAAGAGCAGGAAGTAGCCGATCACCACGCCGAGCCCGGTCCGTTGCCAGGCCAGTGCGGTGCGTTCGCGGGCCGCGCCGTACACCTCGACCGTTTCGGCCGTCGGTCGGTCGCCGGTCATCGCGGCAGCTGGGTCAGCGCGTATACGGCGACGCCGACGGCCGCGATGACTACCAGCGAGACGAGCCAGCCGAGCGCTCTGGGCGCGGGCAAGGGATCTCCCCTGCGCAGCGCCCGCTCGACGCTGCGCCAGGACACCAGCGCAATCACCGCGATGGTGCCGCCGAACAGGCAGGCCAGCAGCGCGACGACGTCCAGGAAGGCGGGCAGACCGGTGAGCGCGGCGACCGAGGTGAGCGCGATCCCGCCGGCGATCAGGGCAAGGCCGGTGCGCACCCAGGCCAGCGCGGTGCGCTCGTTGGCCAGCGAGAACCGCGGATCGGGCTCGCTGCCCACTGCGTACACGCTCCGCGGGCGGCGGCGATCGGCGCCGTTTGCGCTTCCATCAGCGCCGTCCACCGGAGCTCGATCAGCCGGGGCGGGCCGGTCCCGATCGCCGTCAGTCACCGGGCCAGCGTAGAGCCGCGAGGCCAGGTAACGAGCGGCATGCCCCGGGGCGTTTATCGACAGTACGGCCGACGGCCGTGCCGGGAGTCGTGCCGACCTTCAGGTCGACGGGCACGGTCGGGCCGCCGATCCCGCCGACCCGACCAGTCGCGTCACGGTTCGAGGAGCTTGTTCTTGGCCGCGGTGAACTCGTCCTCGCTGAGGATTCCCTGCTCCTTGAGTGACGCCAGCTTCTGCAGCTCGTCGACCAGGCTCGAGGAGTCAGCGGCGGCGGGCTCGGGAGCCGGCGGCGGCGGTGGCTGCTGGTACTGCGGCGGAGCCTGCTGCTGCGGCTGCTCCTCGTAGGCCTGCGCGTCGGCCTGCTGCTGCCACTTGTTCGCCTGCCGCCGCGAGACACGGTTGGACACGGCGGTGGCGGTGCCCGCGACCACCGCGGTGCGCGCCATCATCCCGAACAACCCCATGACGGATCAGCTCTCGACCGACGCGAGAGCCGCCAGCACGGCCTCCCTGGGGATCCTGGCCTGGTCGAGCACCACGGCGCCGGAGTTCTCCAGCGCGGTGAGGAAGGGCGCGGCCCAGGTGTTCTCCCAGGCGATCAGCGCGATGGAGGAATTGGGTTCCAGATCGTCACCGAGGGCCTCGACATCCTCGGCGTCCAGCAGACCGCCGGGGACGTCGCCGTCGACACTGGCGAACAGCGGTCCGTACTGCT
>JGI20200J14955_1000171_pt1 | contig 14544 bp, 11 predicted proteins | sample NGESurshal092012_FD_14955 | JGI IMG/M metagenome (IMG submission 14955) | reverse complement strand
CGGTCTTGAGGTTCTCCGATCTGGTTCCGAAGATCGCCTGCATGTTGTCACCCACGATCAGCACACCGGCCGCGCCCAGCGCTTTCAGTTTCTTCTGGTCGGCCTTCTTGATGTCGACCACGCCGACCCGCAGCCGGGTGATGCACGCATCCAGGTCTTTGATGTTGCTCCGGCCACCGAACGCAAGGACGAGCTGCTGGGCGAACCGGTTCGCCGAGTCCTCTCTGGCATCCTGCACCTCGACTTGATCGTCTTCGCGCCCGGGTGTCTTCATGTTGAAGAGCCGGATCAGCGCGGAGAAGATCACGAAGTAGAGGACGAAGTAGATCGGTCCGACGATCAGCACCAGCCAGGGTTTGATGCCGTTGGCGTAGAAGAGGAGGTAATCGATGGTTCCTTGGGAGAAGGTGTAGCCGAGCCGGCCGCCGAGGAGGTACATGACGGTGAACGCGGATCCGTAGAGGAAGGCGTGCACCACATACAGCAGCGGCGCGACGAACAGGAACGAGAATTCCAGTGGCTCGGTGATGCCGGTGAGGAACGACGTCAGAGCCGCCGCCAGCATGATCGAGCCGATGCGGACCCGGTTCTCCGGCTTCGCGGCCCGCCAGATCGCCAGCGCCGCGCCGCACAGGCCGAACATCTTGACCAGGAAGCCGCCGCCGAAGATGCCGGATTCGGGGTGTCCCCGGAAGAAGCAGGTGAGAATGCCCTGGCAGTCGGCCCAGCCGCCGATGTTGATGACGTAGAAGAACGGCGCGTTCCAGATGTGGTGCAGGCCAAAGGGTAGGAGGGCGCGTTCGACCAGGCCATACATGAAGACGGCAACGGGAGTGTTGGCCTCGATGACCTGATTGGCGGTGTTCTTGATGAAGTCACCGATGGGCGGCCAGAGGAACGCCAGGACGACGCCGAGCGCGATGGCGGCGAACGCGGTGACGATGGGGACGAACCGCTTACCGGCGAAGAAGCCCAGGTAGGACGGCAGTTTGATCCGGTAGAAGCGGTTGAACAGGTACCCGGCGATGATGCCGATGATGATGCCGCCGAACACCCCGGTGTCCAGCGTCTGCAGGCCGAGGACTGCGGCCGTCGGGATGCCGCGCGCGACGGCGACGACACCCATGGTCCCGTTCATCACCAGATAACCGACCGTCGCAGCGAGCGCGGAGACGCCGTCGTTCTTGGCGATGCCCAGGGCGACACCGACCGCGAAGATCAGCCCGAGCGCGCCGAAGATCGGGTCGCCGGAGCCCTGCAGGATCTTCAGGAAGACATACAGCGGTTGCGCGATGAGGCCGCCCGCGACCGGGTCACCGACGACCACCTTGGGGAGCTGGGCCAGGCAGGCCACCTTGTCGCCGGCGAACGCGACCCCGTCGACAGTGCAGTAGCCGGCGTCGATGGCGGCCTGGTTGTAGTTGCCGAGGAAGGCGCCGCCGACACCGAGCAGGATGCCGGCGACCGGGAGGACGGCCACCGGGAGCATGAGGGACTTCCCGAGCTTCTGCAGGAAGCCGAAGAAGTCGCTCCAGATCTTCTTCAACGGGTTCGGGGCTTTTGCTTCGGTGGCGGCCACCGGGGCGTCGGCCGTGGCTGTGGTCATCGAGGTTCCTTCCGCGGACGGTCGGGTGGTCCGGGTTAGTACTCGTCGTCGTCGGTCGGCACGAGGGCACGGACCGACGCGGCGGAGTCCTGGGTGAGGGCGCTGGCTGCCAGTTCCTGGCAGTCCGCGAGGGACAGCGAACGGATCTGCGCCTTGACGGCGGGAATGGCCGGGACGCTGACGCTGAGCTCGTCGACGCCCAGGCCCACCAAGAGCGGGACGGCCTGCGGGTCGGACGCGATGCCGCCGCAGACCCCGACCCACTTCCCGGCCGCGTGGGCAGCGGTGACCGCCTGCCCGATCAAGCCGAGGACCGCGGGGTTGAGCCCGTCCACCTGCGGGGCGAGCCTGGGGTGGCCCCGATCCATCGCCAGCGTGTACTGCGTCAGATCGTTGGTGCCGACGGAGAAGAAGTCCACCTCGGCGGCGAATTGCGCGGCCATCACCGCGACAGATGGCACCTCGACCATGATCCCGACCGGGACGGGCTCGACGCCGAGGGCCACCCGCTCCTCCTCGAAAATCGCCTTGGCCAACCGGAAGTCCTCGATGGTGGCGATCATCGGGAACATCACGTTGATCTTGGCGCCCGCGTCGACCGACCGCAGGATCGCCCGCACCTGGGTGCGCAGGATCTCCGGACGATCCAATCCGACCCGGATGCCCCGCATCCCGAGGAACGGGTTCTCCTCCTGCGCGATCGGCAGATAGGGCAGCGGTTTGTCGCCGCCCACGTCCAGGGTGCGGATGACCAGCGGCTGGCCGGGCCGGAGCGCCCGGGCAATTTCGGTGTAGATGCTCGCCTGCTCGTCCTCGCTGGGTGCGCTCCTGCGCTCGAGGAAGGCGAACTCCGAGCGGAGCAGGCCGACGCCCTCGGCGCCCTTGTCCATCGCCGCCAGCGCGTCGTCCAGCCCGCCGATGTTGGCGACCACTTCCATGTGGTGCCCGTCCGTGGTGTCGGCGCGCTCGTCGGCGTGGGCGAGCTCGACGGCCCGGCGCTCCAGGTGCTTGGCCTGGCGCCGGCGGATCCGGTCGACCTGTTCCTCGGTGACGTTGATCCGCAGCGTGCCGTTGGCCCCGTCGAGAATGACCCGGGTGCCGTCGGCGATGTCCAGCACCCGCGGGTCGATCCCCGCCACCGCCGGGATGTCCAGCGCCCGCGCCAGGATGGCCACGTGGGAGGACGCGCCACCGGCGGTGGTGCAGAATCCGACAACCTTGGTGGGGTCGAGGGAAACAGTGTCCGACGGGGTCAGGTCCTCCGCGACAAGGATGGAGCCGGCCGGGATCTCGGCCTGCTCGCGGCGCTGGCCGGTGATTTCCTGCAGGACCCGCTGCCCGACGTCACGCACATCGGTGGCGCGGCCGGCGAAGACTTCGTTCTTGAGGGCGGCCAACCGGTCGGCGTAGTTCTGGTAGGCCTTGCGCCAGGCGTATTCGGCGGTCTTGCCTTTGTCGATGCCGCTCATCGCGAGATCCATCAGATCCGGGTCGCGCAGGATCTCCCGATGGGCGGCGAAGATGGCCGCCTTGTCGGCGTCGGCTTCATTGGTCAGCCGGTCCTGCAGCGCTTCGAGCTGGACCGAGGACCGGTCGATGGCGTCGTTCAGCCGGCGACGTTCACGGTGCCGGTCGTTGGAGTCCTCGGTGACCTCGAAGTCCTCGTGCCGGACCTGCACCACCGTGCCGACACCCAGCCCTGGCGAGGCGGCGACGCCGAGGAGGACGTTGGGATCGTCCGACCGCCTGCGCGGCGCCGGCGCCACCGCGGCGTGGGCCGCGGCCGGCGCCGCCGGCTCGACGCCTTCCTCGGCGATCGGGACGACACCTTCCTCGCCGAGGCCGGCCGTGATCTGCGCGGTGAGGTCGGCGACCGCTTCGGTGGCATCCGTCCCGAAGGCGACGAGCTGCACTTTGTCGCCGTACCTGACCTCCATGCCCATGATCGCCATCACGCTCTTGGCATTCGCCTGGTCCTCGCCACGCTTCAGCGTGATGTCGCTCTGGTACTGAGCGGCGAGGTTCGACAGCACGGCCGCCGGACGGGCGTGCAGGCCGACCGGGTTGGGCACGAGAATGGCCTGCGACGTCACCTTCTTGCCTACCGGTTTGGCCGCGGCGTCCGGCGCCGCGACGGGGGCGGCCAGGGTGGCCACGGCGACCACGTCGCGGCCAGCGGTGACGACGCCGGAACGGGGCGCGAAGTCCGAGAGCAGGTCGGAATTGGCGATCACCATCTGGGTGAGCAGGCTCTTGGCGTTGGTGGCGACGGCATCGAGGTTGAACGTGATGAGCTCGTCACCGGCGTTGACCAATGCACCGACCTTCACCTTGACGGTGAAGCCCTCGCCCTTCATGTGCACGGTGTCCAACCCGATGTGGGTGAGAACTTCCAGGCCTTCCGCGGAACGGATGGTCAGGGCGTGCGCCGCCGGATGGATGTGAATGACCTCGCCGTCGCACGGCGCGACCAGCGTGTTGCTCAACGGGTCGATCGAAATCCCCTCACCGACCATCTTCTGGGCGAAGACCGGGTCGGGGACCTGCTCGATCGGCACCAGCACCCCGGTAATCGGCGCGACCAGGGAAACGCGGGTGACCGGAGGAGCTGACATTTCCGTGGACATGGCCCTGTCCTCTCGCTCGCACCGCCGTTGTCGGCGGGAGACTGTCGAACCATAGCGAGAGGTGTCCGTGCGCGCGCGTTGTGCGGAATTTCCAAGATCTTCTCGCTGTCCACCACCATGAAGACCCGGGGTAACCCGCTCCGGGCAATGTAGGTCACCAGAGACTGGTCGGCCCGGCATGCTGCTCACGTCGTCCCGGTTGGCCGGCCGGAATCGGATCCAGCGCTGTCAGCGTTCGATGATCCATTGCGTAACCGAAGGACGATAGGCGAGCGCCAGCACGATGCCTGGCACCGCCGCAAAGACCAACGCCGTCACCACGACCCATCCCAAGGAGATCGAACTGCCGGTCGTTGACAGGGTCTCCAGCCACCCCCACACGACGAAACCCAGCATCAACGCCAGCCACAGACCGGACCCGACCAGCAGTCCGAGCCGTCTGCCCTCAAGCATCTGTATACCGCCGACGAGCCACACAACACCGTTCAGTGCGATCAGCACCAGCAGCCACGTCATGCCGTTGTCGACCGCATACCCGAACTGGGTGAATGAGCCGATGAGGATCTGAGCACCGATCACGATCCCCACGATGGCGGCTGCGACGGCCGCCCCCGGCCGTGACCGCGAGATCAGCGGCGAACCCGATCTGGGAGACATGGCACCACGCATTCTTGTGTTCAGTCTCGTTGAGACCCTATCGAGTGTGGGACACCCGTCACGCAGATTAGCCGCTGGATCCACCCGGCGCGGGGTGGCGGCTCGTGGAACATCGGCGGCCTCGCCTGGGCTTGCCTGGCCGAGAGCCTCAGGCAGACAGCGCGCTTGGGAAGCGGGTCACGAAGTCGAGGACATAGACCCAGGTCGGACGAACGGAGATCCGAGCCATCGGCAGACCGCGCAGCGGTGCGACCCACGCCTCCGCCTGCTCATCACCCAGGTACCGGCGCGCGGCGGCCTCGTACTCCGGGGCCAATTCGCCGAGCATCTCCACCAGGGCCCGACCGCGGATCAACAGTGCTCTGTAGGGCCATGCACGCTCGTGGTCGATCGTGATGGCGACATCAGGCTGGTCGGCGAGCACGCGGAGCTTCGGCGCCCGCGGCGGCGAGCACATGGTGATCACCTCCCCGTCGAAATGGAACCAGATCGGGACGACTCGCGGCGTGCCGTCGGCCCAGGTGTAAGCCAGCCGGGCCACCTGGGTCGAGCCGAGCAGCTCGCGAGCGACGGGATCGTCGAGGAGGGTGCTGTCGGAGGGTTCTGCGGCCATGGTCAACTCGATTCCACGATTCCACCGTTCCCGGTTCAACTGACCGGGACCGGCTCCACTCTGGCCCTTTCGCCGGTCCCCGTCCAGGCCCGACCGAGCCCATCTGGTCGGGCCGGCCTTGATCTGTGCGTCGACGACGAGGTTCTTGCGGCTGACGGAGGGGTGGCGATGGGCAAGGGGTACGGAGCACCCAGTTCCTTACCGAGATCCCGGTGCGAGCCACGGCCGCATCTCGTCGCCGCCTCGCGTTGAGAAAGGGCGGCATCGGACCAGCCTGCGCCCCGTCAGGGGTTCGCAACGCCCGCCCGGGCCACAATTCTGATAGAGATCCAACACACGGGACGCAATTGCCGGCGGCCTAATTCGTGCTGTGCGATTTCATCCTCGGAATTGGTACCGCCGGACCGGTCCGTGGGTATTTCCTCCCGCAGTCCGTCACCCGATTGAACGATGAGCGGCACCGGGCCGGACGCCCCCGAGGAAGGCAACGCCGAACTCGCTCGGTTCCCCGACGAAGTTCAGCGGAAGTCGGTCGGCCGAAAGTCGAGCGACATCTGAGTCTGAGCCGCAGCTGAGATCGGCTGGTCCACGGCTAGTCTCGGCTAATCTTGGTCTGCCGCGGCGTTCGTGGCCGCCTCGAGAAGGTGACGCGCTCGTCGGCCGAGATCGCCGAGATCCACCCGTCCGGCCTCGACCGCGGCCGCGAGCCGTTCGGCGAGTTCGAGTGCTTCGTCGACGACGAATGCCTGCGCGGCTCGTTCCTGTCCCATGTCTGCCAGGATGGTGCGCTCGGTGCGAGCCGCGACGATGGGATTTGCGATCCCTTCAACCCAGACGCGGGTGCGTCGACCCTCCCCGCGGTCGTCACCACGGATCGGTTCGAGGGCGAAGATCTTGTCTGCCCGCGCGTACTTCCCGAAGCCGAGGAACACCATGCGGGGGTCGGCGGGCATTGGCCCAGTATGCCGCCCGGCGGTTCAGACGTGGCGTGAGAACTTCGCGGCCCCGCGCCACTGGGCTCCGCGCCACTGGGCCCGGCCCACTCCCCAACGTGCATGCCTGGGATCGCAGTCCTGGGCGTGATCGTCGTGCCACCCCAGGCCTCGATCTGTGGTTTCAGGAGACCTCGATCGCGCTAATTCTTTACCCTTTCGACACAGTCTCAGACCGGGACGCCGGCACGGTTGGCGGTTTGATGGGGGAATGAGAGTTGACCCCGTTTTTCGCGCTCACCGACCGCTCGTCGTGGCTGCCTCCGCCGTCTTGCCGCTGGTGGCGTGCGGAATCCTGGCCCTGTTCCGTGATTCTGTCGCGAACACCAATGCCGCGCTCGGACTGGTGTTGCTGGTCGTCGCCGCGGCGTCGACCGGCATCCGGCTGGCCGGCATCGTGGCAGCCCTCTCGAGCGCGGCCGGCTTCGACTACTTCCTCACCGAGCCGTACAACACCCTGAACATCTCCGATCGGGCCGACATCGAGACCGCTGTGCTGCTCCTCCTCGTCGGGGCCGCGGTCACCGAGGTTGCCCTGTGGGGCCGTCGCGAACAGGCCAGGGCCAGCCAGGAGCAGGGGTACCTCGACGGCGTGCTGAGCACCGCTGCGACAGTTGCCGCCGGCCGGTCGTCGAGCCGCGAGCTGATCGACCAGGTCTGCCGCCAGATCGTCGAGATCCTGCAGATCGACGGCTGCAGCTTCGACCCGGGCACCCGCTCCGGACTGCCAACCCTCGACCCCGGCGGTACCGTCGTCCGGCACGGCCGCACGATCAACGTCGCTCGCCAGGGCCTGCCCGTCGACTCGAAGATCGCGCTGATGGTGCGGAGCGGTGGTGTCAGCTACGGACACCTCCTGCTCACCGCGTCAACCAGGGTGGTCAGACCGTCGCAGGAACAACTCCGCGTCGCGGTCACGTTGGCCAATCAAGTGGGGGCCGCCCTGGCGATGACCGACACCGGCCGAGCCGGGCCAGAGGCGGAGCGCTGAGCGAGGATCAGGCGTCGCATCTTCGACGATGCTGACGATGTGCTTTCCGCTCGCGGTCCCCGGGTTCGGTGAGGTCGACAAACGGGCGTGGCCTCGATGACCTGGCAGCCGTCCGGCATCTCGGGGCTATTGGTCACGTGAACGCGCTCCCCGGGGGCGGTCCGGTGCAGTGATGCGTCGGCCTACCGTGCATCGGCGGCCATCATCTGGCGGGTCAGTGCAGAAACCAGGCCACCCACCTCACGGTCGGGCATCGGCCGCTGAACAGCGATGGGGTGGCTACCTCCGAGGAATTCGCGTCCTGTTGTTCTTGTTCGATCCGCCCGGAATCCGTGGTGGGTGCGCTTTCCGTCATGCATTCCATGCCGAAAGTCGCGGCGTTGTCGTGCTTGCTGATCTGCCGGCGGCGGACGAATGACCGATGAAGCGCCGGCCAGAATGCGCGAGCGCCGGTAGCGTGAAGAAAGTCGTCGGACGGTGCCGTGATTTCCCGTTGCTTGCATCATCCGATGACGAGGTGCCTGGCCGAAGGAGGAATCGCCGCGCCGCCTGTCCGTAAGAGGATCGAAGGCACTTCGCCGTTCCTTCCGCGGTGTGCCCCGGTGGGCCGGTCCATCTCGAACCCGCTGCCAAATGCAGGTGTGATCAGCCCATCAGCGCGACCGCAGCCCCTGCCACGGTCGCGAGTCCGGCGATGAGCACTATGGCGCCGAGCATCACGGCACCCTGCATCGCCACGGTCGAACCGGCGACGAGAAGCATCACGCCGAGAAACCAAGTAGCGCCCGCAGAAAAGGCGTGGCGATGCGCGTGAGGATTATCGGTCGCCGCCGACCGGTATCCGGAATCGCCGGCGACCATACCTCGCGCAGTCCCATCGTTTCGATACTGTTCAAAGCCGGTTGGTCTCATTCTCGCTTCCCTCGGGGCAATACGTCGTCGAACGTGCATGGATCGCATCACCATTCTGAGCTCTCCGCCGGAGATCGTTCACCCAACGGGCGCTAAAAGAACGTCAATATTTTCGGCGGCCGGTCCGCGTTTGCCGGGCGCTGGCGCCGGCCGTCACGGACGGCACCGGCCTGCGGCGCCGACCGGACAGCTCCCTGGGTGGTCAAACCGCGACTGCCCGACGGCGCGTCCAGTGACGAGTTCGACGGGCGCGCACCTGTCAGTGGGTGGGTGGGCTGGCGGCGCGGAACAGGTCTGCTGGGGTGATGACGCCGACGACGGTGTGGCCGTTGACGATGGGGAGCCAGTCGACGTTCCTGTCCAGCATCATGTCGACGATCTGGCTGATGTCGGCCCCGGGGGTCATGGACTCGACCGGTGTGATCATGAGGTCGCGGACGCTGGGGGGTGCGGTATGCCGGTGAGCTTGACGGTGCCGTCGCCGGCGGGTGGTGGTGCTGGTGGCGGTCGCCAGGTCGGTGACGGTGACGATGCCGATCAGGTTTCCGTGCTCGCTGGTGACCGGCGCCGCGGTGTAGCCGTGGCTGGTGAGGAATTCGGCTGCGGTGTCGGCCGGTGTTTCGGGCGCGAAGGTGTGCACCGTGTCGGTCATCACCTCTCTGGCTTTCATGTTGGACCTTTCGGCGGCCACGAGTTGATGGCCCAGTGACCCTTGGAGTGCTGCGAGATGCCATGTGCAGCAGGTTTTTTCGGAGATCGTGGGGCTGGTCGTGCACGGCGGTGTCCTGGCGCGTCTGCACGATCAGTTTCGTTTGTTGATGGAACCGATCCCGGGCGTGCTGGTCAGGATCCCGGTCGCGCTGATGATGCGGAGCCGGGGGGTAGCGGTCGGGGCGTTCATGGCACGAACCGGTAGCCAAGGCCCGGTTCGGTGATNAGGTAGCGGGGGTGGGCGGGGTCGGGTTCCAGTTTTCGGCGCAGTTGCGCGAGGTAGACCCGCAGGTAGTGGGTGTGTTCCACGGAGGCTGGGCCCCAGATGTCGGTGAGGATCTGCTTCTGGGTGACCAGCTTTCCGCTCTGCCGGACCAGCATTTCCAGCAGCGACCATTCGGTGGGAGTGAGCCGGACCGTGCTGCCTCTGCGGTCGACGCGGTGCGCGCCCAGGTCGACGGTGAAGTCCGGGGTGGTGACGGCGGCGTCCGTTTCCGCCGTGAGGGCGGGGGTACCGCGGCGGACGGAGGCGCGGATTCGGGCCAGGAGTTCGTTCACGGCGAATGGTTTGGTGACGTAGTCGTCGGCGCCGGCGTCGAGCGCCTCGACCTTCTCGGCGGAGGTCGATCGCGCGGACAACACGATGACAGGCACCACGGACGAGCAGCGGATATCGGTGAGTACCTCGAGTCCGTCCAGGTCCGGGAGCCCCAGGTCCAGCACGACGACCGCGGGGTGGGTGCGAAGGACTTCGGCGAGCGCGGATCGCCCGTCGTGCGCGAGGGTGACCTGATAGCCGTGGGCACGCAGGTTGATCGCCAGCGCGCGCGCCAGCGGACGGTCGTCGTCGACGACGAGAATCCTGGTCATCTCGTGTCCGTCGCGGAGTTGCTCACGGTCGGTACCGCTTCGTGACCGTTCCACCCCGGGCTGGTCGGGAGCTGCCGGGTCACGCGGGTGGTGGAGGCGCGGACGCCCGGCTGCGGAGGGGTGTCGGCGACCGGCACGGTGACGATCATGGTGAGCCCACCGCCCGGAGTGTCGTCGACTTCGATCGACGCACCGATGGCCTCGCCGAGACCTCGGGCAACGGCCAGCCCCAGGCCGACGCCGGACCGGCCGGGGATGTCCCCGAGCCGCTGGAANGGCGCGAACATCATGTCGCGATCGGCGACCGGGACGCCCGGNCCGTGGTCGGCGATNCGGATCTGTACCCGNCGGCCCTGGTCGTCGGTGACCTCGCCGGCCAGGAGCCGCACGTGGCGGTCCGCGGGGGAGTACCGNACCGCGTTGGCGGTGATGTTGGCAATCACCCGTTCCAGCAGGCCGGCGTCGGTGTCGATGAGCGGCAGGTCGTCGGGGATGCTGTCGCGGACCCGGTCCCCGGGGATGCCGATCAGCGCCCGATGGACGACCTCGTCCACCGAGACGGGTCGCCGAACCGGTGTCACCACACCGGTTTCGAGCCGGGACAGGTCGAGCAGGTTGGCCAGCAGGTCGTCCAGCTGGTCGGCGGCGGCGGCGGTCGCGGCGAGCAGCTCGGTCTGGTCGGATTCGGTCCAGGCGACACTGCGGTCGCGGAGGCTGGAGATGGACGCCTTGATGGTGGACAACGGGGTGCGCAGGTCGTGGGACAGGGCGGCGAGCACAGCGGTCCGGACGCGGTCTCCCTCCCGCAGTCGTTCGGTCTGTTCGGCCTGGTGGGTGAGCCGGTCCCGCTCCACCGCGAGCACGGCCTGCGCGGCGAACACCTCGACCAGCCGTCGGTCGGAGGGCGGCAGCGGCCGCCCGTACATGGCCAATACCCAGCCCGATTCCGGCGGCCCGGCGGGGACGACCACGTCCGCTGTGTCGGGGGTGACGGCGTGCCCCAGTTCGGCAGGGAGAGCGGCCGAGGCGGGCTCCTCCGGTGCGGACGACGAGGTGCCGGGCTCGCTGTCGTCCGAGGGGCGCGTCTGCCCGGCGTGGTCGGCAGGTGTGCCGGCGGCGCCGATGAGCTGATAGGTGTTCGGCGCGGTCGGGTCCTTGGCCAGCAGCGCGACCGAGGTCATGGCGAAGCCGAGCCGAGCTTGTTCCAGCACAGCGTGTACGGGGTTGAGGGAGTTGACGACGCTGGTGGCGGCAGCAGCGACCAGTTGTGCCTCGGCCTTACCCTGGGTGGCCTGCCGGGCGCGGATCGCGCTTCGGTCGACGATCGAGGCGACGGTGACCCCGACCACGATGAACACCAGCAGGGCGAACACATTGCCCGGTTGGGTGATGGTCAACGAGCCGATGGGTGGGGTGTAGAAGTAGTTGGCCAACAAGCCGGCGATCACCGCGGCGACCGCGGCGGGAGCAACGCCGCCGATGAGGGCGTTGCCGATGACACCGAGCAGGAAGATCAGCAGCACCGTGCTCAGCGCCAGCCCGTCCCGCCAGGGCAGCAACGCGGCCGCGAGGGCGCAGGGAATGGCGACCGCCGCGATCCAGGCCACCAGGCGCCGGGGACGCGGCCCGGTCTGGGCGCGGGCAGAGCGGGTCCGCGCGGCCTTGGGATGGGTGACGACGTGCACGTCGATGTCGCCAGACCCGGCGACGATGGCATTGGCGGTGCTGGGCCGGAACAGTTGCGCGAGGCGGCCGTGCCGGGGAGCGCCGACGATGATCTGCGTGGCGTTCACGGATCTGGCAAATTCCAGCACGGTGCCGGCGATGTCGTCGCCGACGATGAGTTGCAGGCTGCCGCCGAGATTCTCGGCGAGCAGCCGTTGCCGTTCGATCTCTGTCGCTGAGGTGCCGACGGTGGCGTCCGATCTGACCACGTGCACGGCGATCAGTGTCCGTCCGGCGACGCGGCCGGCGATCCGAGCGCCGCGCCGGAGCAGCATCTTGCCTTCCGGGTTGCCGGTGAGCGCCACAACTATCCGGTCGCGGGCGGCCCACGTTCCTTTGATGCCGTGCTGCGCGCGGTACCGGTCCAGTCCTTCCTCGACCCGGTCGGCGACCCAGAGCAGCGCCAGTTCGCGGAGCGCGGTGAGGTTGCCCTCACGAAAGTAGTTGCCCAGTGCGGTGTCGATCCGTTCGGCGGGGTAGATGTGCCCGTGTGCCATTCGCCGGCGCAGCGCCTGCGGGGTCATGTCGACCAGTTCGATCTGTTCGGCGGCGCGGACCACCTCGTCCGGGATGGTCTCGGCTTGTTTGATGCCGGTGATCGCGGCGACGACGTCGTTGAGGGATTCCAGGTGCTGGATGTTCACCGTGGTGATCACGTCGATCCCGGCGTCGAGCAGCTGTTGCACGTCCTGCCAGCGCTTCTCGTGCAGCGAGCCCGGCGCGTTGGTGTGGGCGAGCTCGTCGACGAGGGCGACTTGCGGGTGGCGGGCGAGGACGGCGTCGGTGTCCATTTCGGTGAGTTGCACGCCGCGGTGGTAGTACACCTTCCGCGGGACGACCGGCAGGTCGCCGATCTGGTCGGCGGTGAATTCGCGGCCGTGGGTCTCGTACAGCCCGATCACCACGTCGGTGCCGCGGGTGGCCCGTCGGCGTCCCTCGCAGAGCATGTCGACGGTCTTGCCGACGCCGGGGGCCGCACCCAGGTACACCCGCAGCCGGCCGCGGGTCTTGGCGGGTGCCGCCGCGTGGATGTCCGGTGACGAGGGTGAATGGGGTGCGGCCATCGGGGTCAGCCCGTGGAGTCGCCGGCGGGTGCCAGCTGGTTCAGCGCGATGTTGAGCTCGAGGACGTTGACGCGTTCCTCCCCGATGAAGCCCAGTGCCCGGCCCTGGATGTGCGCCTGGACGAGGTCACGGACCTGGTCCGCCGGCAGCCCGCGGGCGTCGGCGACCCGGTTGACCTGCAGCAGCGCGTACTCCGGGCTGATGTTCGGGTCGAGCCCGGACCCGGAGGCGGTCAGCGCGTCGGGCGGCACCGTCGAAGGGTCGACGCCGTTGTCCGTGGCGATCTGCGCGCGCCGGTCCTCGACGTCGGCGAGCAGGTCGGGGCTGTCGGCGGCCAGGTTGGAACCGCCGGAGGACATCGCGTCGTAGCCGTCGCCGGCGGCCGACGGCCGCCCGGCGAACCACTGTGGGCCGTCGAACTGTTGCCCGATCAGCTCGGATCCGACGACGGTGCCGGAGCTGTCGGTCACCAGCGAGCCGTTGGCGGCGTCGTGGGCGACGAGCTGGCCGATGCCGAGAACGGCGAGCGGATAAAGGATTCCGAGGATCACGATCATCGCGACGAGGAACCGCAGGGCGACCAGGGCCTGTCGACCGCCGATCGACACCAAGGTGCCGGCGGACGGGCTGGGGGTGGTGGCGTGCTGTTGGGGTTCGGGTCGTTCGGTGACGGACTGCGAGGGTGTCATGGGTTCAGCCGATTCCGGGAATGAGGGAGATGACCAGGTCGATGAGTTTGATGCCGATGAACGGCACGATCAGCCCGCCGAGGCCGTAGATGAGCAGGTTGCGGTTGAGCATTTTCACCGCGGAGGAGGGCCGGTAGCGGACGCCGCGGATGGCCAGCGGGATCAGCGCGATGATGATCAGTGCGTTGAAGATCACCGCGGACAGGATCGCGGAGGTGGGCGAGGACAGCTTCATGATGTTCAGCGCCGCGAGGCCGGGGTAGGCGCCGACGAACATGGCAGGCAGGATCGCGAAGTACTTGGCGACATCGTTGGCGATGGAGAACGTGGTCAGCGCGCCCCGGGTGATCAGCAGCTGTTTGCCGATCTCCACGATGTCGATCAGCTTGGTCGGGCTGGAATCCAGGTCGACCATGTTGCCGGCTTCCTTGGCCGCGGCGGTGCCGGAGTTCATCGCCACCCCGACGTCGGCCTGAGCCAGCGCGGGGGCGTCGTTGGTGCCGTCGCCGGTCATCGCGATGATCCGGCCGCCCTGCTGCTGCTGGCGGATGTAGGCGAGTTTGTCCTCCGGGGTGGATTCGGCGAGGAAGTCGTCGACGCCGGCTTCCTTGGCGATGCTCTGCGCGGTCAGCGTCGTGTCGCCGGTGATCATCACGGTGCGGATGCCCATCGCCCGCAGGTCGGCGAACCGTTCCGCGATCCCGGGTTTGACGATGTCCTTCAAATGGACGACACCGAGGACCTGCGCGGATTCGGCGACCAGCAGCGGGGTGCCGCCGTCGGCGGAGATCTCGTCNGCGGCGGCCAGGGATTCCGGTGGGACGGTGCCGCCGTTGTCGGTGACCCACTGCGNNACCGCGGANACCGCGCCCTTGCGGATGGACCGGGTGTGCCCGGCGTCCGGCAGGTCGATGCCGCTCATCCGGGTGCGGGCGGAGAACTCGATGACCTCGCCGTCCTGCGACGCCGCCCGGGCCCAGTGACGATCGACCTGATATTTCTCGCGGCAGAGTTCGACGATGGACTTCCCTTCCGGGGTGTCGTCGGCGAGGCTGGCGGCCAGCGCCGCAGAGGCCAGGATGTCGGG
>JGI20200J14955_1000163_pt1 | contig 14917 bp, 16 predicted proteins | sample NGESurshal092012_FD_14955 | JGI IMG/M metagenome (IMG submission 14955) | reverse complement strand
TGATCGACCGGCAGGTCATTCGGGGTGCCGAACAGCGCCCTTCGCCCGCCGACACTCTGCCCGCCCTGGTCGCGGCCGCGACCACCGGCGATCATCGCGCGTGGAGCGCGCTGGTCGAGCGTTTCGCGCCACTTGTCACCTCGGTCGTTCGCACCTTCCGAATGACACCGGCGGACGCGGACGACATCCGGCAGACCGTATGGCTCTACCTCCTCGAGCATCTCGCCGATCTCCGGGAACCGCGGGCGCTTCCCGGCTGGATCGTCACCACCACCCGGCGGGAGGCGACGCGGGTGCTATCCGGCGTGCGGCGTGTCCAACCGGTCGACCCGCAGGACGACCGCCGACTCGACGGGATCGACAGCAGGGACGTTGCCGCCGACCTGCTCGACGCGGAGCGGCGGCAGGCGGTCCGCGACGGACTGTCCGAACTACCCACCCGGCATCGGCAGCTGTTGCTGTTGACCGTCGCCGACCCCGACATCCCCTACCGGCAGATCAGCCGGCGACTGGGCATATACCTACCGGCAGCATCGGGCCGACCCGTGCCCGGACCTTGCGCAAGCTCGGCGATACCGAACCGGTGCGCGCTCTGGCGAGCTGACCGGGCCGCTGATCGCGCGGTCGATCTCAGCCGTCGATCTGAGCAGTGCTCACAGCCCGGCCATCAGGTCCGCCTCGGTGATGCCCGGCCCCTGCCCGTCGCGGATGTACCACTCGGTGCCGAACGAGTACCCGAACGCATCGTCGGGCATGGTCAGCCAGAAGGATTGCTCGCTGATCTGACTGGCGTGCGCGCGCATGGCCCGGCGCTTATACCCGATGTACGCCGAGACATCGACGGCTGCGGTGATCTCCGCTTCCGGTTTGCCGAGCGTCTCGACGAAATCGGCGTCCGGCCCTGCGGTGTCCTCGGCTCCGGCAGCGCGGGCCTGTTCCCGAAACGTCGCCATGCCGCGCTTGAGGTGATCGCGGTTCGTGGTCTGCTGGTACACCCTGGGCGTGCCGGCCAGCTCGGCGGCCCGCAGTCCGACGCGGTGTACCTGGATGTGGTCGGGGTGGCCGTATCCGCCGTTGTCGTCGTAGACGGTGAGCACATCGGCATGCTCGTCGAGCAGGATCTCCGCGAGCCGCTCGGCGGCCTCGTCGATCGGCGCCTGCCAGAACGACCCGGGGGCGTCGTTCGTCGGAGTGCCCATCATGCCCGAGTCGACGTATCCGAGGAATTCGGTGCGATGAACACCGAGAATGCCGGCGGATTGAAGGGTCTCGGTCACCCGACGACTGGAGAGCTGCTCGCCGTCCTCCAGGAATCCCGGCTCCACCTCGCCGTGCTCGCCGCGGGTGGCCATGACCAACACGACCCGGTGACCCTCGTCTGCGGCCTTGCGCATCACCCCCGCGCAGGTGATGCACTCGTCGTCGGGATGCGCGTGGAACGACACCAATGTGGCCATGCCGCAGAAGGTACGGCAGGGTGTCGACGGTGAGCCGCGTACCTCGGTTCGACGTCAGGCGAGTCGGGCAGGTCTGTGGGCAGAGTTGTGGGCAGAGTTGACAGGGTGGTCAAGCTCCGATGCACTGGACAGTGCTGACACCGACAGCCGGCCTGGGGCCGGTGCCGCCGCCCCACCGGGCCGCGTTTCCGCGAGCACCGCTCGCCGCCCAGACATCTCTGCAACTCTGCTCAGCGTCTGGAATCCACTGATGTCAACCGCAAGTGCCCGCTCCGCTCCGGCACGCCCGCTCGCGCCACCCTCACCTCCACCCTCGGCCGCGCCCGTTGCGCCGGTCGCGGGTCCGAAGCCACTGACCACCGGCCGGCGCGATTCCGTCTCGCAGTTCACCGTCTACTTCTTTTCGGTCGTCCCGCTGCTGGCCCTGATCGCCGCCGTTCCGCTGGCCTGGGGATGGGGCCTGACGTGGACCGACCTGATCATCGGCGTTGCCTTCTATGTGGTCACCGGGGTGGCCATCACCGTTGGCTTTCACCGCTATTTCACCCACGGTGCATTCACTGCCGTCCGCGGACTTCGGGTCGCACTCGCCGCGCTCGGCCAGATGGCGATGCAGGGCCCGGTGATCATCTGGGTGGCCGACCACCGGCGTCACCACGCCTTCTCCGACCGCGAGGGCGACCCGCACTCCCCGTGGTTGTACGGCACCTCGATGACGGCCGTCGCGAAGGGCTTCTGGCACGCGCACATGGGGTGGCTGTTCGAGCGGGACATGACCAACCAGCAGCGGTTCGCGCCGGACTTGCTCGCCGACCGCGACGTGGCCCGGGTGAACAAGCATTTCATCGCCTGCACGGCGATCACCCTGGGCGCGCCGGCCGTCATCGGCGGGCTGGTCACCTGGTCGTGGTGGGGTGCGCTGACGGCGTTCTTCTGGGCCTCGCTGGTGCGGGTGGCGCTGCTGCACCACGTCACCTGGTCGGTGAACTCGATCTGCCACATGATCGGCGAGCGGCCGTTCTCGGCCCGCGACCGGTCGGCCAACTTCTGGCCGCTGGCGATCCTGAGCTTCGGCGAATCCTGGCACAACCTGCACCACGCGGACCCGACTTGTGCTCGGCACGGGGTGCTGCGCGGGCAGATCGACATCTCGGCGCGCATCATCTGGGCGTTGGAGAAGGTGGGCTGGGCGACGAAGGTTCGCTGGCCGAATCCGCAGCGCCTTGCGCGGATCCAGGCCACGGCGGGGGAAATGGGTCACTGACGGCATCCCGGCTGCGGGACGATCCGCCCTGGCCGTCGACTTCGGCCGACGACTTGCCGTCGACTTCGGCCGTCGACTTGTCGTCGACGGGCGGAGTGCGACTACCGTGCGTCCGACGGACGGAGTTCGTGCATCACGCGGGCCGCGCTGGCCAGCAGAGCGGCGCTGACCGCGACGTCAATCTCGTCCTCGGGTTCGCCCCAGTGCACCGCGGCCCGGCGCACCGCGAAGGCGACAATCGACGGATCCATCTCGATGCTGCAGAACACCGCGCTCGCGATGCGTTGGATGTCCGGCTCCCGCGTGGCCGTCCGATCCGGGAGTCGGGCGCGGAGCGGCTCGAGCCCGGCGACGATGGCGTCGAACTGGAGGTTATTGGCCTGTTGGTTCATGATCGTGGCCGGCTTCGTGGTGGTCGACCTGGTTCAGCGGTCGCTGTGACCAGGAGGCGGCGGCACCGGGGTGTCGTCGCTGAAGGTGAGGGTGATGTCGTGGGCGCCCGCCTGCCAGAGCTCGCGGAGCCGATCGCTGGTTGCGGTGGGGTTGGTGTCGTGACGGAAGACCGGGCCGACACCGCCGTGGGTGGCCACGGCCGCGTCGAGAGATTCGTTGGTGCTGATGGGAAGTCCTTCTTTGGTGAGTCCATGGCGGATGACCGCCTCGATGGGGGAGCGGGGCGTCCGGTGACGCAGATCGGCCCCGGAATGCCTGGGCGAACGCCGAGGCGATGGGCTGGCGCGATTCGAGAAACCTGGATCGATCCAGCAACTCCCAGTGTACGAGTGTTCTCCGTCGCACGTGGTTACGCCGCACCGCGGTTGCTGCCCGTCTGAAGGAGATTGCGGCGTCAGAACGGTCACCGAGCGCAGTTCCGGCGACGATTCGCGGGTGACAAGGGTCGTCAGCTCCGGATTCCACAGCCGCAACGAATCCGTTGTGGCGGTCGCCACGGGCCGTGATTGCCGTGTCCGCATGCAGGTGGCGGTGCTCGGGCCCGTCGTGGCCCGCCGCGGCAGTGTCGTGATCGACCTCGGCGCGCCCAAACAACGAGCACTGCTCACGGCGCTCGCGCTCGATGCCGGCAGGCCGGTTCCGCCCGGCCGGTTGATCGAGCTGCTGTGGGCGGACGACCCGCCCGCCGCGGTTGCCGCTTCCCTGCAAACCTACGTCGCGGGCCTGCGCCGGGCGCTGGAGCCGGGCCGGGCCGCGCGCACGCCGGCGACCATCGTCGTCACGTCCACGCTCGGGTATTCGCTGAAACTCCCCGACGATGCGCTGGACGTCGGGGAGTTCGCGGCGACGATCCAAGCGGTGCACCGCAGGCTGAGCCGGCCCGGCCCCGGCGTGCCGCGCCCGCCGGGCGACATGGACGTCCGCACGATTCGAAGCCTGCGTGATGCGCTACAGCGGGTGCTGGGCAGCTGGCGAGGGGAACCGTTTGCCGAGCTGGGGGATCACCATGCGGTGCTGGCGGAACGGTCCAGGTTGACCGGTCTGCGGCTCGTCGCTGTCGAGGATCTGGCCTTGCTGAGAATCGCGCTGGGTGAGGAATCGGCCGTCGCGGAGGAACTCTCGCTGTGGGTGCGGTCGAATCCGCTGCGCGAATCGATGTGGGCGTTGCTGGCGCTGGCGCTGGTGCGATCGGGACGGCAGGGCGACGCGCTCGACGCGGTCCGGAGGATCCGGTCGATGCTCGCCGAGGAACTGGGAGTCGACCCCAGCCCGACGGTGCAGGCACTGGAGACCGCGGTGCTCCGGCAGTCGGATGCGTTGTGGTGGCAGCCGGCTGACGGAGGTGGGCTGCTTCCGATCGAGCATCCGGCGCGCCAACCGTCGGACGGGGCGGCGACCCGGCCCGTCGCGCCAGTTCTTCCTGATCAGCCCGTCTCTCCTGATCAGCCCGTCTCTCCTGATCAGCCCGTCTCTCCTGATCAGCCCGTCTCTCCTGATCAGCCCGTCTCTCCNGATGAGCCCGTCTCTCCGGATGAGCCCGAGCGGCGCGATCGGCAGTGGCCGATGGTCGGTCGGATTCGCGAGATGGCGGAGCTCCGGCAAACGCTGGATGCCGCTGCCGCGGGGCGAGCGGCGATCGCAGTGCTGATCGGCGAGCCCGGGGTCGGCAAATCGAGGTTGTTGCAGGAGATCGCGGTCGAAGCCGAGCAGCGGGGGTTCGATGTGGTCAAGGGCGGCTGCTCGCAGGAAGATGGCACCCCGCCGCTCTGGCCATGGTCGAAGGTGCTGCGCGCAGTGGATCTGTCCCATCCGGTCGAACCAGGCCGGCGGGTCGAGGTGACGGCGGCTGCGACGCCGTCGGTGAGCGGCCGGACCGCTGAGCCCGGCCTGACCGTGCACGGCGCGGGTATCGACCCCGCCGAGTCCGACGTCGGTCAATTCGGTCTCTGGGAGGCGGTTGCCGATCGGCTGCTTGGCGCCGCGGCAGAGCGGCCGCTGCTGGTGCAGATCGAGGACCTGCACTGGGCAGATCCGTCGACGGTGAATCTGCTGCGGCACCTGGCGGAGACGGTCACCGACGGTCGGCTGGCCATCACGGTGTCCCGGCGGGCGTTGCCGGAACCGCCCGGCCCGCTGGCGGCCCGGGGTGAGTCGCTCGCTCGCCGACGGGCCTCGCGGCTGGCCCTGGCGGGTCTGTGTCCGGAGGATGTCCGGGAATTGATCACCGCAGGTACTGGGCGGCCGGCGACGCTGCAGGATGCGTCGGACCTGCGGGACCGGACGGACGGCAACGCGTTCTTTCTCACAGAACTGATCCGGTCCGACCTTCAGGGCCGGGAGATCCCTTCCGTGGTCGCCGATGTCTTGCTGGGTCGATTGTCGGTCCTGTCGGAGGAGACCAGCCGAGCGATGCGCAGCCGTCATCGGCCGGGAATTCGGCGCTGCGCTGCTGGCCGGCGTCACCCAACGATCGGTCGAGGAGACCCTCGATGCACTCGAGCCGGCCCGGGCGCTCGGATTGGTCGTGGATGACGACGTCGAGCGGTTCCGGTTCTCCCATGCGCTGGTCCGGGACGCGGTCTACGACGCGATTCCCGCATCCGCACGGGCCCGGCGGCATGCGGCGGTGGCCGCGGCGATCGAGCAGGGAACTGCCGACGAGCCGGGGCGGGCACGATCAGAAGCGGCTCGGCACTGGCTCTCCGCCGGACCGAGCCAGGCCGCCCGGGCCTGGCGGGCCGCCGCGGCCGCCGCGCAGGAGGCCGCCGGCCTGCACGCCTGGGACGAGGCGGACCAGCTCCTCGAGGCCGCGATCACGGCTCAACATTCCGACCACACGGCCACCGACCGTCAGCGGTATGACCTGGTGCTCTCCCAGGCCGATGTCCGCCGGTGGGCCGGTGACCGCACGGGTTTGGACGCGGCCTTGATGGCGGCGATCGGTCACGCGGAGCGGATCGGAGAGGTCGAGCTGGTCGCCGCCGCCGCCCGAACGGGAACCTCGACCGTTGCCGGGTCGCCGTCGGCACGGTCGACGGGTCGGTGTGGCAGCCCCGTCCGCAGGGCCAGACGCACCCGCCATTGCTCGCCGCCCTGCGAGACGCGCTGCGCAGGCTGCCGCCGGCCGATACCGAGCTGCGATGTCGGGTGATGCTCGCCCTTGCGGTCGAGTTGTACTTCGCAGATGCGCCGCGCGAGCGGGACGCGCTCGTCGAACAGGGACTCGCGGTCGCCCGGCGTCTTGCCGACCCGTCGCTCCTGGTCTGGGCGAACACGGCGGCCCACCTGGCCAGCTGGCGGGCAGCGACCGCCGAGGACAGGTACCGGCGGGCCGTCGAGTCGGTCGACGCGGCTGTGCAGGTCGGCGATCCCCGCCAGGAGTGTGTGACGCGCACGATCCTGGCCGGTGTCGCTCAGGAAATCGGCGACGTCCCGCGGATGTGGGAGGAGATCCGATTGGCACGCGAGTTGGCCGCCCGCACCGGCCTGGTGTCGCCGCTGGTCGCGCTGGGTTGGCTGGAGGTGCCATGGTTGGCCATGCAGGGCAGGTTCGCGGACGCCCAGCAATTGTTCGCCCAGACGCTGGCACTGATGCAACGCACCACAATGGCACAGCAGACGGAGACCCCCGCCGGAGCTGCGCTGGCGCTCCGGATGGCGATGGCTCCGGTGGACGACTCCGTGGTGGCCCGCTTCGCACCGGTGGTCGAGTCGAGTCCATTGCCGATGCGCGCGCACCTGCTGATGCTGATGCTCCGCGCCGGGCAGCACGACCAGGCGCTGGCCCATTACGCGGAGTTCGGCGTCGAGTTCGGTCACGACGACTGGTTCACCCTGCAGCAGCAGTGCCAGGCTGCCGAGGCATCGCTCGGCCTGGGCGCGGCCAAACGGGGTGCCAGTGTCTACCGCTGGCTGGCGCCCTATGCCGGCCGGGTGTGCTGCGCCGGAGCGGCCGTCGCGCTGGGACCGGTCGACGGGTACCTGGCGCTGGCCGCCGCTGCTGCCGGCGAGCCCACCGTTGCCGCCCGGCATGCCGACGACGCCGATGAGTTGTGCTGACGCTGGGAGATCCCGTTGGTGGCGGACTGGATGGCGACGCAGCGCCAGACGCACGGCTTCTGACTCGGCTGCTGACCGTAGTCGGATCGGCCGCTGATCGGCCGCTGATCGGCTGTTGATCGGCTGTTGTTCGGCTGTTGTTCGGCCGAGTCAACCGGCGATGTACCGGAACGTCCGACGCTGACGCCGTTCGAACCGGGGACGCAGCAGCATCCGCCAGGCCGCCCCAAGGGCCTTCCCGCCGGGCAGCGTGAGCAGCCGTTCCCGACCACCAGCTGGCAGCTCGTGCAGGACCCAGGGCAGCACCTCGAGGGACTCCCGCAAGGTGTAGGACTGCTGGATCCTCGTGTCGACGGCATGCCAGTCCGGTGCGGTCAGGTATCGCTGGATCAGCGCGATCGCGTCGCGCTCCTCGTGGCCGAGGTGGCAGTCCAGCCGCTCCCTGGTCGCGACCAGCCGGATCTCGAGGGCCGCCCGTGCGTCGCCGTCCCGCTCGGTGTCCGGCAGTGCGGTGCTGTCGGCCAGTTGCCGAAATCCCTCACTGCAGGCGGTGAGCAGCGGGTCGATCTCGGCGTGCTCGGCCTCCATGGCGTCCAGGGTCGCGCGGCCCTGCGCGTCGCCGGCGGTGTCCACCCGCCGCAGCAGCAGCGGCCAGATCTGCTCGTCCTCGCTGGTGTGGTGCTTGTGCAGGACCGCGCCGAAGAACTCAAACCGGGCAGCGAGAGCTCGCCATGCCGCCCGGTCCTCGACCGGAGTCACGCCTGCGCGGCAACGAAATCCCGCAGGTCGCGGCGAAACGCGTGATGCATGAGGTACATCGGCGCCATGTCGATAGGCCCGTCGGGCGCGGCGGCCTGACCGGGCAGCAGGATCTGGTGGGCCTGGGTCGGGATTGGGGTCAGGGGAGTCATGGAGGTTCCTCGGTTCTGGGGTGGATCGGCTGGTGTCGAGCGCCCAGCGTGCGACCCCGAACCGGAGCCCGGCTGAAGACCCTCTGAACGACCTCGTCCAGTGGGCACTCAGTGAACGCCAAGGGGCGGCCCGCACGCTGTCGAAGTCAGCAGTTTCCGGCGAGCGAGGAGCATGCGTTGTCAGCCTTGGGTGTGACCATTCCCGAAGACCTGGTGTCGGTCGTTGACGCCTACCGGACCTGTGAGTTCCTCACGGTGTCCCGCAGCGGGGTGCCGATCGCGTGGCCGACCGTCAGCGTCCGGCGGCCGGACGGCACCTTCCTGATCACCACCTCGATCGGGTTGCCGCAGAAGGCGTTCAACGTCCGGCGGAATCCGGCGGTCGCGCTGCTGTTCTCCGATCCGACGGCCAGCGGCCTCGACGGGGCGCCGGCCGCCCTCGTGCAGGGCAAGGCAACCTGCCCGGACGAGATCGTCACGAGCGTGCTGCCAGCCCGCGAGCTCTGGAAGAGGATCTTCGATCGGCAGCCGAGCTCGGTGGCGTACAGCAAGTACGGCATCACCCGCAGAATGATGGATGTCTACTACCTGCGACTGCTGATCACCATCACGCCGACGGTCATCCGTGCCGTCCCGGCGCTCGAGGCATCGGGGCCGCTCTCGGTCGCCCGCGGCCGTGATCGCGGGATGGAGGATCCCTTCGCGTCGGCAGTGAACCGGTTGCCGCAGTTCGTCAGTGCGGTGCTGACCGCGTTCGACGGGCAGGGCAGCCCCATTTTGCTGCGGGTGCGGCCTACGGTTGATCACGCGAGCCGGTCGTTCGGGATCGACACGGACGCCTCCCTGCAGCCTGGGAAGGCCAGCTTGCTGTGCCACAGCCACGACGAGAAGTTGTGGAACCCGCGCAGCTTCGAGGTGGCGGGTGAGCTCAGCAGGGACGGCGACCGGTGGGTGCTGCGACCCGACCGGTTCATCCCGGGCGGGCACTCGATGGGCCCGGTCGCGATGGTCAAGGCCTTTCGCGAGCTGCGCGGCACCGCGCGGCGCTATCTCGACCGGCGCGGGTTGGCGCGGCCGGAAATCCCTTGGGCGGACATCGATTTGGTCAAGGCCGAACTCGGCAGCGGTGGGCTCCGCTCCGGCGCGCCTGCGTCCGGATGATCTTGTCGGGCCTCGCGCCGGCGCCGAAGACGGGCTTCCTTCTGCCGGCGAAACCTCGCAGAATGACGAGCGATGACCGCGAGCCAGGTGCCAGTGCAGATCGATCGCCTCGGGGTCGATGAGTGGCAGACCCTGCGTGTGGTCCGGCTGGCCGCACTCGCCGACTCTCCCGGAGCCTTCTGGTCGCAACTGGCCGACGAGGCCCGGTTCGGGCGCGAGGAATGGACCTCGTTCCTGCGCGCCGGGGCGTGGTTCGTCGCGCGCGACGACACCGGCGCGGTGGGACTGGCTGCCGGGTTGCCCGGTCCCGACGGTCCGGAACCGGAGCTCATCGCAATGTGGGTCGCGCCCGCTGCCCGGGGCCGCGGGATTGGCACCCTGCTGACTCGCGCCGTGCTCGACTGGGCGATCGACGCGAGTGCTCCCGCGCTGAGCCTCTGGGTGGCCGACGGCAACGACGTCGCCAGGACCTTGTACCAGCAGTTCGATTTCGTGCTCACCGGCGAGTGGGCGCCGATGCCGCATGACGCGGCGACCGGAGAACAGCGGATGCGCCGGGTGTTGTCACCGACGCGGTAGCAGCGGGCGAGCTCAGCCCCCAGCGTTCACTCAAATGAACCGGCGATTGGTATCGACAGCCGCCGCGAAATGGTTATGATCCTTTGCGAGTTGCGGACGAAACAGGGGGCTGGACATCGACGTCCGTCCGCGTGATCACACAATTAGCTCATTAGCCACTTGCCCGCGCAAATGGCTAGCATCGTTTACCCTACCTTTCTCGAAGGAGATCTCATGACGACCGCCACTAGTGCCGCGCCGAATCTCGCCGTCCCGATCGATGCCGACCTCGCGCACCTCAGCGAGATCGGTCCGGTCGATGTCCCGCAAACCACAACGGTTGCCGGGTATGTCATCAGCCTGACCGTCGAGTCCTGGACTGTCTTCGGCAAGTCCATGGTCGAGATGGCGCAGGAGGTGCTCGACATTGTTGCGGCGGAGTTCAAGAGGGTATTGGGGCTGACGTTCGGCGATTACCAGCATTTGGACCTGCATCTCGGTGATCCGGTTGCATTCGTGTGAACATATGAAGAGATCTTCAAGTGGTGAATTCCACCGAATCTGCAGGGAATGGTGACGTCGACGGGCGGTCAGCCCTGATTCACTGAGCCGCTGCCCGACACCGACTTCTCCACCTGCGTCGGGGAACCGAAGTACGTCACGTTTCCGCTCCCGCTGATCGACACGGTCAGTCGGCCGGTCACCGTCACGTTCGCGTTGCCCGACCCGGTGACCTCGATGTCGGTGTCGCCGGCGCCGAGGTCCTTGCCGTTGCAGTCACCGGAGCCGCTGATGTCGATCTGCTGAGTGTCAGCGCTGCCGCCGAGCGTCACCTTGCCGGAGCCGGACAGCCCCACCGCGACCGACGGCACCTGCAGACCGGTCAGGGTGACATCACCCGACCCGGAGAGGGTGACGGTGGCCTCTCCGCGCAGCACCCCGTCGCCGGTCGCACTGCCTGACCCGCTGACGTCCAGACTGGTCAGAGACGGAACCACCAGGTCGTAGGAGATGGATCCACCGCCCGGCATGTTCGGCTTGCTGTCCAGCACCAGGGTGCCGCCGTCGACCTCGGAGGTGAGGTAGTCGAGCTGGTTGGCGCCTGCCTTGATGGTCAACCCGGGCGTCTCGCCGACGGTGACAGTCAGGTCGCCGCTGGTTTGCAGCTCGAGCGCGGTCACGCTGCCGATCGTCCGCTCGGCGGTGGTCTGGGGACCGGCGTCGGTGAGGGCACCGCACCCTGCCAGCGCCACCAGGCCGACGAATGCGGGCACCACCAACAGAGTCATCCGTGGTCGCGACTGTCCTGCGGTCCTTGTCATGGCGATCCGGTATCCCCTCGATTGTCCTTTCCCGAACCGTAGAGCCGATCGAGCGCGACGGCAGTGGGGCCAGCCCCCCGGTCGCCGGGGGAACAGCTCGCCGTTGGGTGGATGGGTTCTGCTCGATAGGTTGAGCAGGGCGCCGTCGCCGCCTCCACCCGGCGCCCCTGGAGGTCTTTCAATGCCCGGTCCGCTGAACGGTGTGACGGTCGTCGATCTGTCCAGGGCGCTGGCCGGCCCGCATGCCGCGATGATGCTGGGCGACCTTGGTGCCCGCGTCATCAAGGTCGAATCGCCGGGCACCGGTGACGACACCCGGGGCTGGGGTCCGCCGTTCGTCGGCCCCGAGGACGCCCGTGAGTCGACGTACTTCCTGTCCTGCAATCGCAACAAGGAGTCGATCGTCCTCGACCTCAAGAACGACGACGGCCGCTCCGTGCTGACCCGGCTGGTCCGGGCGTCGGACGTGCTCGTGGAGAACTTCCGCCCCGGGGTGCTCGACCGGCTCGGCTTCTCCGCCGCCCGGCTGCACGAGCTCAACCCGCGGCTGGTGGTGCTGTCGATCTCCGGGTTCGGGCACGACGGCCCGCAGGGCGGCCGCGCCGGGTACGACCAGATCGCGCAGGGCGAGGCCGGCCTGATGAGTCTCACCGGTCCATCCCCCGACGAGCCGACCCGGATCGGCGTGCCGATCGGCGACCTGCTCGCCGGCATGTACGGCGCCTACGGGGTGGTCTCCGCGCTCTACGAGCGGGAGAGGACCGGGCGGGGCGGCGTCGTGCGCACCAGCCTGCTCGCGGCGATCGTCGGGGTGCACGCCTTCCAGGGCACCAGGTACACCGTCGCCGGCGAGGTGCCGCACGCCCAGGGCAACCACCACCCGTCGCTGGCGCCGTACGGGTCGTTCCGCTGTCGTGACGCGATCGTGCAGGTCGCGGTCGGCAGCGAGGGGCTGTGGCGGGCGTTCGCGCCGGCGGTCGGCATCGACCATGCGGACCCGCTGTTCGCGGACAACGCGGCCAGGGTGAAGCACCGGCAGGCGCTGATCGAGCTGGTCAACGACGCCTTCGCCGAGCGTGACGTCGCGGATCTGCTCATCGACCTGGACAAGGCGGGCGTCCCGGCCGGCGAGGTGCGCACCCTGGACCGGGTCTACGAATGGGACCAGACCCGCTCGCAGGGCCTGGTGCTCGAGGTCGATCACTCCACCCTGGGAGTGATCAACCTGCCAGGGCCGCCGTTGCGGTTCGATGATCACCCGCCGGCCGGGCACCGGGCGCCGCCCACGTTGGGGCAGCACAACGAGTCGGTGCGGCAGTGGCTCGATCAGGTAGAGCCGGTCGGCCGGATGTCCGGCGACTGGACCGGCCGGTAACGGCTTTCACTGGATCAGTCCAGCAGCCAATCCGGCAGCCCGGCCTCGTGCGCCGGGATCGCGCCGGCCCCCGGTTCGCCGCGTCCAGCTTGGCCCGCAGCCGCGGCATGTGCGCCTTCACGGTCGCCTCGCTCAGGTACAGCGAGGCGCCGATCTCGTGGTTGGACAGTCCCCTCGCCCTCGCCCTCGCCCCCGCCGACCCGGTCCGCCGGCCGACTGGTCCATCAGCGTCCAGAAACGATCGTTGCACCTTGAACCGATCGGTCAGTTACTTGCCAGCCAGGAAACTACTTCGTATAGTTGCCGTTGTGGAAACTACTGGCGGTGGTCCACCATCCGCGGCGCGAGATGCGCGCGCCGCTCTGCAGCAGGCTCGCCAGGTAGAGGACGCGGTCCGCGGGATCGAAACCCCGTGGTGGTACTTCGTCTTGAGCGCAGCGCTGTTCGCGTCACTCGTCCTGACCCAGCTGCTGGGGGACAGGACGACCACGTTCATGATGGCCGTCGGCATGGCGATCGTGGCCCTGAACCTGATGGCGGCCCGGCGTGCCGGGGTGATGGGATCGGGCAGTCACAACCTGGGCTTCGTCACGGCGGTGTTCCTCATCCTCGTGGTGATCGTCGGTTCTCTGGTCTGGTTCGGGGCTACCGGCGAGGCATGGACCGTCGTCACGGCGGCCGTCGCAGCCGCTGTGCTGATGCTGATCGGGGGATGGCTGTACCGACGGAAGCCGTCATGATTCGGGGTCGCCAGCACAAGGCGGAGCCCCAGCTCGACCCCCTCATCCACCCCACCAACCGGCTCCGGGTCTGCGCGGCGCTTGCGGCTGCCGGCCGGGTCGAGTTCTCCCTCGTCCAGCAGGCGGTCGGACTGAGCGCCTCGGCGCTCAGCAAGCAGGTCCACGCCCTGACCGGCGCCGGCTACGTGACCCAGAGCCGCGGTGTCGCCGATTCGCGTCGGATCTGGCTGCGCCTCACGCCCGCCGGCCGCACGGCCTACCGATCACATCTGGCGGCATTGCAGGCCCTCATCGACGCCAGCAATCAGGCCGGCGTCGGGGCCGGCTCCGGGGCAGAGGAGTTCGAGTCCACCCTCTGACGAGGGCCAGCTGATGGGCGTCCCTGAGGCGTCAAGCATTTCTGCATGATCAGCGGCCATCGGTCACTCGCGTGGTCGACCCGCAATGGATCGTTCGAGTTTCAACATGTCGATCGCGACATCGACGCAGGTCGTTGCTGTCAAGCAACCCGTGTAGACGGCTACGTCACGTACTTCCGGCCGTCGCCGCGCGCAAACGGTCACCGCGCCGGGCCAGATTCCTTTCTGCCGAGCAACTTTCGCCTCCGCCTGAGCCTGCGCCGCATTCGTCACCCAGGCCACGTCGTGGTCCTACCCCGGCACCACCTCGCCTTCGCCATCACAAGGGATGGCGCCCGTCGCCCGCACCTTTCCAGGGGGAAATGAGCTGTTCGGCCAACAGGCGCAGGCTGGTGCCGGGTACGAGCCGCCACCGGCCGTCGACGTGTTCCACCAGGTGCCACGCGGCGAGGGTTTCCAGCGCTTCGTACACCGCCGTCCTCGATAGCCCGGTCATTTGCGACCAGGTCGAAACTGCGCTGCGGGCCTTCGCCTGCTCGAGGGCCTCGTAGACGAACGCGGCCGGGTGCCCGAGTTCCCGGAACAGCGGCCGCAGCGCGTGCACCTTCCCCGGCCGCCACGCGACACGCGAAGCCCGGTCGGCGATCTCGTCGGGGATCCGCAACTGGTACAGGTCCCCTTGCAGGCCGCGGTCGTTCTCGATCAGGTCGATCAGCGGGTCGTCATCGTCCCGCAACGCCCGCAGGTGCGCGGCGACGGTGGTGTGTCCAATCCGGTCGCCACCGACAGCGACCGCACCCCGAACGCCACGTACCGGGACCCGGTTTTCATCGCCGCCTCCACCCACCGCGCGCAGCACCCAGGCGTCAAACCGCCTCATGCTGCGTTGATTGATGACCGTCGTGGTGAGCGAAGAGGAAGAGGCGCACGTGATGCGTCAGGTGGGGATCGGGAAGGCGAGCGTGAGCGAACCGCTGAGGAAGCGTCGAAACAACCAAGATGACATCAGAACCGGGGAGTTCAAGAGTCTCCGGGATGAGCCTGGCGGGTGCCCGCTGGTTGGCCAGGCGGTGTCCGGCGTATAGGCGGCGCGAGCCCGATCTGCAGCTCCTGCATGGAACGTGGGAAGGCGGGTGCCGATGCTGCCTGTCCGTGCGGAATGGCGCGGTGGGCGAGAGGGAGAGCGTCGTACGGCGGAAACCGGAGACGTTGAGTACCGATGCGGTGCCTGCTGGCGGACCGGCTCGTATTAGCGGTG
>JGI20200J14955_1000161_pt1 | contig 14964 bp, 18 predicted proteins | sample NGESurshal092012_FD_14955 | JGI IMG/M metagenome (IMG submission 14955) | reverse complement strand
ACCAGAATCTCTGTATCACCTACATCTCAAGCAGGGCAAGACTTAATTCTTTTCTCTCGTCCAAAATCAGCGAACCGACAGTAATGACAATCAGTCTTGGATCTGAAATCATTACATAGTAAAGGTTCTAGGACTTAGTGGGAAAAGTCAGATCGGCCTCAAATCGAGTTGGTCGGCAAGATTATCTGAGCCAGCTTACGGAGCTGCTCTCCCGTCCCCATGCAGACCAGGAGGTCCCCTGGCTCTAGAAGGGTATCTGCCGTGGGATTACTTACAAATGCTCCAGAGTCTCTTCGGATTGCGAGCACGAGCGCACCGGACTTACTTCTTAGTTCTGCATCTTTGAGGGACTTATAGAGGTAAGGACAGGTGGATTCTTGCGTTACTTTCGGGAGCAGGAGTTCTTCAATATAGGCTTGGCTCCCGCCAATCGATACTATTTCCATCAGGTCTATGATTTGTGGGCGTAAGGCCAGAGCGGCCATGCGTTTTGCTCCGGTGACATAGGGCGACACCACTTTGTCAGCACCGACTCGTGCCAGCTTTAGCGCTCCTTCGTCCGAACTCGCCCGTGCAATCGTTAAGATTTTGGGATTTAAGATTTTTGCGGACAGAACCACAAAGAGATTTTCGGCATCCGAGGGGAGAGCCGTGAGTACGCACCGAGCACGCACTACCCCTGCTTCCAGCAACATTTCATCAGAACTGGCATCTCCTGGAAGGGCTAAAAAGCCATCCTGTTCTGCTTTGCGCACCAGGTCCAGATCCTTTTCCAAGATCACAAAAGCCGCCCCTTCCGCCACGAAATCTTGGCAGACTTGCTGACCAATCCGCCCATAGCCACAGACAATGAAATGGTTTTCTATTTTGGAAAGCATTTGAAATCTACGTCGCCTCTGAAGCCCCTCTTGAAAATACCCTTCTGCAAACCCTCTAGCCAATTGATTTACTAAATTCCCCAAGGCTGCTACACCCATCAAAATCAAAACAATCGTAAAAATCCGGCCTGGCGTATCGAGGGGTCTGGTTTCGCCATAGCCTACGGAAGCCAAGGTGATAACCGTCATGAATAGGCTGTCAAGGAAATCCCAGCCTTCAATGGCCATATAGCCCGTTGTCCCAAGGGCCATGACTCCGAAGATCACCGCAAAGCTAAAGCGGAGTTGAAAGCGCAGATCTTTGAATTTATCCCGCTTAGAGTCTGTCATCGGGGTGTATTAGGGACAGATGCAATCCTAGCTGTTTGTCGCTATTCCTAGGGTTTTTCTCGAACGGTTTTGCATGCGATGGGGACCCCTCCTTAAATCCTTCTTGAACTACCCTGGATATAGCTCTGTGTATGTTTGATGCTNCAACAGATTGTCGTCGACCAAAAAATGATTGAGCATTTGGACCTCACCTCCGCTGCTCAAATAATCGAATCCCTGGCCTTAGAACCACTCAAAGGGGTAAGAACTGTCCGCTTTGACATTGAATACCCCAAAGCCCCGGAAGACCCCCGCGAATGGCCGGAAATTCCAGAAGTGCGACTTTGGTTTATTCGTTTAGATGCGCACTATCCTTGGTTGCCCTATTTTCTGGACTGGCGAGCAGGAGAGTTGACTCGTTACGCTGCGATGCTAGTGCCGCACCAGTTCACCAAGGAAGGATTGGTCTTCAACCCAGAAGCCTTAGAACTTTTTGTGATGAATAAGGTATTCACGGTGGGGCTTTGGTTGCACCATAGAGGTATAGAGAATCGTTCAGAACTGCGCAATTTGGCGCAGACTCTTGGCTATACCCTTGATCCCCAATTTTTTGAGTTGCTGTAATGCTCGGAACGTTTCAAACCCATGCCCTGCGCCTCAGGGTCCCGGCCCAAAAAGACCAGATCAAAGCGGCGCTCACTGATCTGGATAAGGTCCGTCAATGGGCTTCTCCCCAACGGTTCCCCTCGGAGATCGAGAGATTGGAAGAAGGGACTGTTTTTTCTTCTTTTATGGGCCCTATAGAAATTAATCATCGGGTAGTTCATCTTTCTGAGGACACGATGGAATTTGTGTTCTGGGGCGCTATCGATGGGACGAGTCTTTGGCGCTGGGATGATGGTTGGTTTCAGCAGCAAGTTTACGGCATCACCTTAGTCCCGTTAGCTTTGGCTCAAACCTTGTTTCTCCATAAGCTCAAAATTTTTCTGGAGGCGAAAAGCTAGAATCAGCATCACCTCAACCCCATCGTTAGCGGAACCGGTGTCCTCAAAGTTGGCTTATGGCATTAGAAAATCATCTAGCCATCTCCTACGTTTACAGCGCGTCAGCGAGGCCGTTGCCAGCGTCATTGAAGCCAAAAAGAATAGAAGGGAAGGATATAAATAGACTAAATCCCTCCCAACCTCCCCTTGCCAAGGGGAGGTGCCGTATCCGGCAGGCGCTAAGCGTGTCCGGCAGGCGCAGCCAAGAAGCTAGCACCCAGCAAGCTGTAAGCGTAGCTCATGTACACGTGCCGACAACGGTGCCGAAGGCGGTGGGGTCAAGCGCCCAACTGAATATTGTTAAACGAAATTTCGGTGTAGGTCTTTTGGCCCATTTCCGTACCGCTGACAATCTGTTTAGTCATCAAATAGTGACCGTCAAAGTTCTCGTAGATGTCGATGAACTTGAGTTGACGAAGTACTTGACCATCTTGGGGATTGGTAAAGACGGCATTATAGGCAGAAGAGATATAGCCTTTGCCCGTGTCGATTTTATCCAGATGGTTGATGGTAAACGCCATCCGGCCCATCACCCGAGAGACCTGTACCACTTGCTGGTCTCGGACTTTATAGTTAGAGCCCATCGCATCGCCACCGACCAGAATAGCCACAGCCCCCGTAGTATCAGGTTCTCCATCGACGGTAAAGGTATGCTTTCCGTGCGAGGTCTCAAAGTCAGAGAATTTGCGGTGTACAACCACATCTTTCATTTGGTTGCGTAACCACTCTTCTGCCGGTTGGTCATCGGTTTCAACCGTCACTTCCATCCCTTTGGTGACCGTTACTTTCCCGGTGTAGGTGTGCTCTTTCAGATTTAATACAAAATCTGCGCTATAGCCAGGGAAAGTTGGATCCCAGGTGTAGCGATTTTCATAGGCGCTCTTAAAAAGTTCGCGAGCGTCGAGTTGTGTAGTTGAGGCAGTCATGAATAGGAGTACTCCTTGTTGGAAGCTTGAACGTTGGAAGCTTGGAAGCGTTGAACCTGCTAATTTATCGATAGAACAGGATTAACTCCCACTCATCATACCTGGAGGATTTGTGGTTCAGCCTTCTTTTCCCTTGCATACTTACCATCGAGAAGTACTTCATCAAAATCCATACTGGAGCTATTGCAAGGATCGTTATGGGCTGACAGACAGTCCAGCAAGCTCAGCCAGCTTGGAAGCGGACTACTTTTATGCCCATACACCAGGTTCTGTCCTCGTCGTACCGATAACGGAGCAGGGTGAATGGGTTGTGGTCCGTCAGGATCGCTACCTGATGCAGCGAACCATTTATGAATTCCCCGGTGGTGGGATCCATGCTGAGCAGACCCCCTTAGAGGCGGCCCAGCAAGAACTTCAGGAAGAAACCGGATTGCAGGCGCAATACTGGAAAAAACTAGGGGAATTTAATCCCTGCAAGGGCCTGACCGATGAAAACTGTACTGTTTATTTAGCCCAGCAGCTTTCGCCCGTGGCCTCCGGCTCCGAAGATCCTTTTGAACGGCTCCAAGCCGTGACCTGCACACAAAAGCAGATTGAAGATTGGATAGACCAGGGAGATTTTGGCTGTGGTATGAGTCTAGCCGCATGGACGCTAGCCCGACGGTATGAGGGAGGCATTCAAAAAAGCTAAACATTCTTCAACCGACGTTTTTTTAGACATTAATGCCACCAATTGCTCATAGATAGCTTGGTGGCTTTCTAATAAGTCATGGGCGCGTGTCACATAGAGCCGATACAAATCAGGGTTTTTCTTGGCCTGCTGTAAACAGAGACGGACTTTTTCCAAGTCATCACTGCCCCCCCAAACAGAATCAAATACCCTTTGCTCTGCAGCAGGACCCGCCATCATCGCCACGCAGTACTGCTCGACCTTGTTCCACGGCGCTTTTTGGGTATAGGTGGAGATAGATTTCTGATCGGGAATGACCCCTCCACTGCCCATATCGCCCTTTTGGTAAATATCCCAAGCATCGAGGCTGTAGTCCACAATCTTGATGCCGACTAAATGGCTCACTAGGAAATGACCGGCTTCATGGTGCAACACCCTACTTTTATGTTCTGGGGCCAGTTCCTGGAGCAGCCCCAAGAGCAAACGAATATGGCGGGATTGAAATAGAAACTGGTCTAGGACTAAAGCGCCTCCTACTACCACGATAAAAAACGCAGGCAGCCAAGGAGAGATGCCTAGCAACGGCCCAAACGTAATGATGAGCGTTGTCACCCCCACGATCAAAGCGCCAATACCCGATGCGTCAATTCGTTTCATAGGCATCTATCAATAAGCTCAAGGCAACCAAAGGGGCAGTCTCTGCACGGAGGATGCGCGGTCCCAAGTGGGCTGCGATGAATCCTTTGTCTTTAGCCTGTGCTATTTCTTCCGGTGTAAAGCCACCTTCCGGCCCTGTCAGCAGCAGAACAGGCTTAGGCTCATGCGCTTTCAAAATGCTTCCCAAACTGCTCCGCTCTCCCCTTGCTAAACAAATGACCTTTAGTCTATCTTGGCCTAACGATGTGGAAACAGAACCCATAAAATTAACCCAAGATTGGACAGAGTGAACCTTGGGGAGCCATAAGCGTTCGGATTGCTCCGCAGCTTCTCTAGCAATCACTCCCCATCGTTGGACTTTATGGGGGGACGGATCTGATACCACTGTGCGGGCTGTGACCAAGGGGTACAGGTCATGCATCCCTAGTTCCACCGCCTTTTGCACCAACCAATCCATGCGTTCGCCCTTAGGAATCCCGCAGGCTAGGGCAATCGAAAAAGGGGCTTCTACAGAGCTATCCAGCTTTTCAAGTAAATGAGCCTGATTACTTTCTAAAATCGCCTTCCAGCAGCCCCCTTGTCCATCCAGAGCGACAAAAAGATTCCCGACCGAAAGCCGTAAAACCCTCTTCAGGTAATGGACTTGGGCCTGCTCTAAGTGCAAAACTTCCCCGGTGAACTGTTGTCGTTCACAGAAGAGGCGCGCTAAGTTTTGTACAGAATCAGGGCGGCCCATGGTTCTTCAGATAAGGTGCATTCTCGATACCAGCCAAGGGGTTCTAATCGCTCCATCACCATGGCCACTTGCGTCGTCAATAAACCACTAAACAGTCCCCAACCTCCAGGCTTGACTAGGGCGGTGAGGTCCTCGGCGATCTGACAAATCACCTCAGCCAGAATATTACAGACCAAACCATCCACCGGCGAAGCAAGCTTCAGGACATCCTCCGCACTGCCTACAAAAACAGTAGCTTGGTCGGCAAATCCAGCTTCTTCAAGATTGATTTGGGTAGCTTTGACCGCAAGGGGGTCGATATCGACCGCAATTACCTTCGGAACTTCTAAGAGGAGTGCCCCCAGCGCCAAAATGCCAGAGCCACACCCAACATCGGCCACCATGGACACAGGGCCTTCCATCAGCAACTGCTCCAGCCCTGCTAAGCAAAGACGGGTTGTGCTGTGTTCTCCTGTCCCAAAGGCAAAACCAGGGTCAATACGAATCAGGAGTCGGTCTTTATATTCTGGAGGAGGGGTCTCCCAGACAGGACAAACCAGAAAACGCTCACCCACGGGACGAGGATGCCAGTATTTCTGCCAAGCCGTAGCCCAGTCTTCTTCCCGGACAAGCCGTGTCTTCAGGCTAGGTAAAGGGACGTCTAAATGCTTGGCATCCTCAAGCAATTGCTGTTTCAGCGAGTTCAAGGTGCCCTGATCAGGCGCTTGCGAGAAATAGCCTTTCACCCAAAGCATCGGTTGGTTGGAGATCTGCTCACTCACCACACCCTGACTGCCTAGGGATTCTAAACGAATGGTGGCCAGCTCTTCCAAGGCGGGAGCAACTTCTAGGGCCAGTTCATATAAATCGGTCATCTTAAGGTCAATCCTACACTGACCAGCAAAAGCCCGCCCAGAACAAGCACCCAAATATAGTTACGGATATTAAAACGAGGACGGTAGGCCACAGGGGCAGGCTGATCTAGGGAGCGATAGAGGGTGCAGCGTGTTGCCTGGGGACGGTCAGGGAACGTACAGGAATCATCACGGTCATAGCGACAGGTGGTGCAGAGAATCTTACTGCCCGCAGCCGACTCTGGCTTGAAAGCGCCGTAGGACTCTAAACTGTAGCCGCAGTTTTGACAGTTCAAGCATCGATTCGAGGTAGGGGTGCCGCAGCGAGGACAATCCACCACACTTCCCTCACTAATCTTGAACGTACTCTTCGCCAGATACTAAGGCAAATTCTGCCCGTTGGAATTCCCGTCCTAGGTAGGCCGCATGATTAAAGTGGGTAACGGGATTTTGCTCCTGCTCAAAAATATCGACACATAGAGCCTTAGCACTGGGAGCCTTGTATCGAGCAATCAATTCGTTTTTGGTAGGCCCTTTAGCAGACAAGGGTTTCCCGGTCTCAGGGTCTACGGCCAGTCCGCGCTCATCCACCACAATCGTGTAGTGGTCTGCACAGATAAGACCATTTTCACGGTCTATATAAATCAAAAAGTATCCAGCAGGATCTAAATTAATATGACGTGCGGATAGTTTTTTATCAGTTTGAGCGATGCGTGCTCTCCAGTTGACTAGCTGATTGACCATGAGTAATGAGGAATAAGATTACGTACTATCTATAGTAATCATTACATATCAATATTCAAAGAATAAATACAGTTACCAACCTGTTTGTGCAAAAGTTTCGATTAGCCAAGGATGGGCCCAGAAAGTCAGAAATACAAATATAGCAATGCCTAGATAGGCAGGACGCAGAAATTCGGTGAGGACTAAAGACTGCCGACCCTGGAAAATAGCGAAAAAAGGAAAAACCGAAGTTCGATTCTTAAACTCCTCAAAAGCCCTACCATAGCGGATTCTCAGGCGTCGGTCTCCGTGCCAGACCGCAAATGCGTGATAGCTGGTCAATAAAATCCCAGTCCATAGGGCAAAACCACTGCCCATCCAAAGGACATGGCTTACATTCCACAAAAACATCCCGGTTAGCTGAGGGTGGCGGGTGATGCGGGTAATCCCCGTTTCATAGATACGGACCTGTGGCTCATGAATGGCGGCGACTTCCAGCAAATTGAAGGTGGCTGGATACAAAAACAAGAAAGAAAAAGCAGCAAGCCCTAAAACAAAGCTTTTGACCCATTCACTATCCTGGACGAGCCAGAGTTGCCAACCGTCATAGCGGTGATTGAAGTAATAGATGAGCATCGGAATCGCTAAACCAATACTGGCCAGGGCAAACAAGATTCGATAGACCCTAGCGCCTATACGTTTTTCTATCGGCAACCTAAGCGCAGCTAGACCGCTATGGACGGTGGCAAAGGTTAAAACCAACAGAGTCATTACCACAAAAGACAAGAACTTAGCTCCCTGTTAAGTTTTTTGAGAAGCGCTTGTGTTTTCTACAGTACTACCCAATTGTCAGAAATCAGAAGAACCTCTGCGCTACATCCTCCGTGGTCGGAGAGGTCTTCCTGGCGTGAGGGAATATACTAGTTAACATCCCGTAATATTTCTTGTAGTTATGCAAGCTTCCCTGACTACCGCTCCCCTCCCTGGCACNTATTGGCAATGGCGAGGACAAGCCATTTACTATGTGCGGGCTGGAGANAGGCATCCTCAACGACCACCNATGCTCTTAATTCATGGATTTGGAGCTTCTACCGATCACTGGCGGAAGAACATTGCCGAACTCCAAGAGGACTTTGAAGTNTGGGCTATCGATATACTGGGCTTTGGGCGTTCTGCAAAACCCGCATGGGAATACAGCGGCGACCTCTGGCGTGACCAGCTCCATGACTTTATTACAGAAGTGATTGGTCAACCGGCGGTACTGGTTGGCAATTCGTTAGGGGGATATTCCGCCCTATGCGTAGCGGCCCAACGTCCATCCTCAGCGGCGGGTCTGGTGCTCCTCAATTGTGCCGGTCCCTTTACAGACACAGACACCCATCCTCAACCCGTCAATCCTTTCAAAAAAATTGTGGGAGAGGTGGCCAAGTCTACGTTTACCCAGTCTTGGGCTAGCTTTCTGCTATTTCAGTATGTCCGTCGACGCTCGGTGATTCGTAGCGTCCTTCAGAAAGTTTATGTGGACCAAACAGCGGTTACCGAACAATTGATAGAAGAGATTTATAGACCTTCCTGTGATCCAGGTGCTCCTGCAGTGTTCGCTTCCGTATTTAAGACGCCCCAAGGGGAAAAATTGGAAGTTTTATTAGAGCAATTGACCTGCCCTCTCCTGATGCTTTGGGGAGCCTTAGACCCTTGGATGAATGCAAAGACTCGGGCCCCCAAATTTCGCCAACATTACCCACAACTTACAGAGCACTATCTGGAAGCAGGTCATTGTCCCCATGATGAAGTCCCGGAGCAGGTGAATACTTTGATTCGATCTTGGCTGTTGTCATAAATTCTTCTCATATTTTCCAACTAGCATTGAGTTGTATGCAAGAACTTCGAGACCAGCTTTCTCAAGGAAAAGTGATCGGTTTTGCCACGGATACCGTGCCAGCCCTCGCTACTTTGCCAGAACACGGAGAACAGATCTATTCTTTGAAGCGACGTCTGCCCACAAAGCCCTTAATTCTGTTAGGGGCCGATCTGGAACAGCTAAAACCTTATGTCCAAGGATGGAAAAGAGAATGGGAAGACTTAGCTCATGATGGTTGGCCTGGTCCTTTGACGCTGATTTTACCCGCCAGTCTGCTAGTCCCAGAAGCTGTCCATCGTGGACAGGAAACCGTTGGCATAAGAGTCCCCGCTATCGGTCGTGAATGGCTGATGGAGATTGGACCCTTGGCTACTACCAGCGCTAATTTTTCCGGTCAGCCCCCTGTTTCTTCCAAAGCGGAATTTCAAGCCTTATTCCCGGAAGTACTGGTGTTTCCAGGCCCCTATGAACAAGCTACGGGTTCTCCCTCCACCATCGTTCTCTGGAAAGAGGATCGGTGGGTTTTACTTAGGGAAGGGAGATTTTCATTGCCCCAAAGCCTTAAGGAATCATGGGGGTCTATTAACGAAGTGTAAGCAAGAAGAGTATGATAAAAAGGATTGAGTAGTTCTACCCAGACAAAAACCTAGTTAACTTAGGTAAGTATTTTCTGGTTCGGGGTAAAAATAAGCCCCCCTGTTCAAACAGTTTCTAACAGTGTGAGCCTGCGGAATTGAAGGCTTACCTGTATTTTCCATGTAACCCTAAGGAGGTACAATGACCACTACACCTGCAAAAAAATATAGCCTAAAAGTATATTGGTCCGAGGAATCTCTGCTATTGGGGGTTGATCGTCTTTATAACACCAGCCGCTCTCCCATTACAGACTATTTTAACTGGCCAAAAGAGAATGCTTGGGAATCCCTTAAGGTGCAATTGGAAAAAAAAGAGTGGATTGACCAGCAAGAACGCTATGGTCTGCTACAGCAAGCTACAGATGTGATTAATTTCTGGCAACTGAAGAAAGAAAATCCCTCTGTAGAAGGAGCTCGGGAAAAGTTCCCAGAAATACTTTTTGTAACCTAGCGTATTCTCTCGGTCAAAAAGTTAGGCCTCCTTCGGGGGGCTTTGCAAAAATTTACAAATTAGATTACATTAATATAGTTACCCCCTGCGATTGAGCTTTATCCTCCGACATAAATAAGGGATGGATGTTTCAGAAAAGCCTTTTCTCAACATGAAAGCAGTCGCAAACGGTGGGTCTTTGTACACCCTGTTTGGATGCTTCATGGAACATACATTTGCTAGTCTCGGTTTGAGTCAAATCTTGGTTGATGCCGTAAAACAGTTGGGATTTGAACAACCAACCCCCGTCCAAGTCCAGGCTATTCCTCCCCTTTTACAAGGGCAAGATGTATTAGCGCTTGCTCAAACAGGCACGGGCAAGACAGCAGCTTTTGCGTTGCCAATGATTCAACTAATTGATATCCAGCAAAATTCGGTCCAGGGCTTGATTCTCACCCCAACGAGAGAGCTTACCGTTCAGGTTGCAGAAGCTATCCATACCTATGGGGAGTCTTTCAACCTCAAGGTTTTGCCTGTTTTTGGAGGCCAGCCGATTGACCGTCAGATCCGCCGCTTACAAAAAGGCGTTCATTTGGTGGTAGGCACTCCTGGTCGAGTGATTGACCTCTTAGACCGTAAAGAATTAAAGCTGGATCAGCTCAGAATGGTGGTGATGGATGAAGCCGATCAGATGCTGGATATGGGGTTCATCGACGCAGTCGAAGAGATATTGCAGCATGCGCCCAAAGAGCGCCAAACTTCTTTATTCTCTGCAACGATGCCTTCTGCTATCCGCAGACTGGCCCAGCGGTATTTGCAAGACCCTGTGAGCGTGACCGTTTCGCCTACCGCTGCGAATAAGCCCCAAATCGAACAGCGCTTCTATACCGTTTCTAACCATGCCCGATTGGAAGCCTTGACCCGTATTCTGGCTGTGGAAAATCCGACTTCCTCCATTATCTTCACCCGTACGAAGCGGGATGCAGCTCACCTGGCACAGGAGCTACAGGGCCAAGGCTATCGTTGCGACGCCCTGCACGGAGATATTGACCANATGACCCGNCAATTTGTTCTAGACAAATTCCGCAACCAGCAGCTGACNATTCTCACNGCTACGGATGTGGCGGCTCGTGGGTTGGATATCAATGACCTTAGTCATGTATTTAACTATGAGCCACCCCAGAATGTAGAAAGCTATATCCACCGCATTGGTAGAACCGGTAGAGCAGGGAAACAGGGCGTAGCGATTACCCTGATCGCTCCTCAGGAACGTCGGTTTATGAGCTCGGTCGAAAGACATACAGGGAAGGCGGTCCAAGTCTGGAAACTACCCACCTTGGCAGAAGTAGAAGCGCAGAAGCTACAGGCTTTACGCCTAACCCTCGAAACGATTCTGGAAAGAGCAGACCTCGCTGGTTATGAAAAATTCTTGGAACGATTCAGAGGAGAGCGCGATGCTTTGCAGCTAGCGGCAGCGGCTCTCTACTTTGCCAAACAAGGACCTTTCGTTGAAGGGGTTCCTGAAGAGCAAGAACGTCCCCCAGAGCGTAAGTTCTCTAGTTCCAATTATGATGACCGTCCTAAGCGGACCTTCTCTCCTTCTGGCCGATTGAAATTAACCACTGGACGGGTGCGCGCCGAAAAATACTAAACAGACTGGTTATAGGATGAAATTTTCTGTGCATCATAAACTTATGATGCACAGGATTTTGATGGGCTTGGCTGGCTGGGGCTGGGGACTCTCTAGCTTGGTTCAGCCCGTTGTCGCGCAGGAAGTTGGTTGGGGAAATTACCAATACCCTGAAAAGGAATATAATCTCGATTCAAACGTCCAGATCGTGATTCATCGTCGTTCCCACACCCTCCAAGTCCTAGATACTGAGGGTAAGATCTACAGAGAATATCCAATAGCCGTAGGCAAAGCCGCTTGGCCTACCCCTCAGGGTAAATTTCACGTCCTGAAAAAGATTGAAAATCCCGTGTTCCAGAGCTTTCGCACGGGAGCTTTAACCGCTGCTGGAAAAGCTAATCCTTTGGGTCAATATTATGTGCAGTATCACGAAGGCAAGGTTGGCGAGTTCGGCATTCATGGAACGGATCAAGAGGATTCCATAGGAAAATCGGCTTCCCATGGCTGTATCCGTATGCACAATAAGGATATTGCCGAACTGTATCAACTGGTGGATATGGGGACGTCGGTGACCATTTATTGAAACGATCAGTCCGGCAAGGATTTGCCAGGCTTTATCCATGGATAGCGGATAGCAACGATCAACTATGGTGAGCCCGGCAAGGATCGAACTTGCGCACCTGGTACCGGAAACCAGTACTCTATCCACTGAGCTACGGGCCCAACGGTCTAATACCATAGCATTCTTCCTGACCCGATGCCTAGCGATATTTTCGCTATCGTATAGAGGTTGGATGAGTGTACAGATGTTCCATCAGATAGAAAATACGTCTCAGTTTTTGCAGTATCAAGCAGCTTCACTCCTCGTTTATCAAGATGTTTTGTCGGGTGAAGTTGGTAATGCTTTCTTAGAACTGTTAAAAGCTATTGATAAAGTGCAACATAGTCTTGAACATGATAAAAAAGATTATCTGTATGCCTATGGACGCTGGTTCTATGCATTAGCGCATAAAAATAAAAGTTGGCAAGACTACCTAGTTGAACAAATTCTACACGCCGATAATCCATTTACTCAACAAGTCCAAAAATTTGATTTTGAAGACTTGTCTCCAGCCTTACTTGCCGCAGCTAAGAACGATCTACAAGCATTACACTGCCTATATAAGTTCAGTCGGGATCACATGGAGCAGTGGACACAAGAAGTCTTTCCAAGCAGCTATAGCCTTGTCTTCTGGTCACAAGATACTGCTATCCCCGCAGATGAGTTTTCACTGCATAGATGTGACAATTGGCCAGCAGCCCTCACTGATTTGGTAACTCAATACCGTACCTGGGGGACGGGGTTATTTGCAGAATATCAAGCTTTGCAATGGCATGCCGGGCAACTGATCGGGGTTGCCTATCCTGACTTGGTGCGCATCAATGATCTGGTCGGCTATGCTGATCAGCGAGATCAATTAGTCAAAAATACAGAAGCTTTGCTATCAGGCTATCCAGCCTTACATGTGCTGCTCTATGGGAGCCGCGGCTCTGGTAAATCTTCATTCGTAAAATCTCTCTTAACAGAATATGGAAAACGGGGTCTACGTCTGGTTGAAGTCACTAAATCTGAATTGATCCATCTGCCGATCATCGTGGATCAGCTAAGACAGATTCCTAATAAGTTCATTCTTTTTGTAGATGATCTGTCTTTTGAGGAAGATGAGGATACCTATAAAGCCTTAAAAGTAGTTTTAGAAGGTAACTTAACGGCCCGTCCCCAAAATGTGGTTGTCTATGCTACTTCCAATCGACGTCACCTGATTCGAGAATTTTTTGGAGACCGTCCGCAGCCTGGCTCTGAAGACGAAGTTCATGGTTGGGATACGGTGCAGGAAAAACTATCGCTTAGTGACCGTTTTGGTTTGACCTTAACGTTTATCCCAGCGGATCAAAAACTCTATCTGCGCATCGTTCATCATCTCGCTCAACAAGCGGGCCTTAGTCTCCCGCCTGAAGATTTGGAGTTTCAGGCGCTGCAATGGGCTTTGCAGCATAATGGTCGCTCTGGCAGAACCGCTCGCCAATTTATCGATTTTATCCAAGCGGATCTCGCGCTTTGCCAACCCAAACCTAGCGCTTAAGTTGATGGCAAGGCCCCTGGTTAGAACACAGAATCTTGGCCTTAGTGGGAGAACGTCCCCACTCCTTAAACCAGACGCCAAGGTCTGTCAATTTGTTCTTGGTCTTATCCTTGAGATATTGTGTGGGGGCTTCTCGGTAGTATTGGACCCAGAGGCTAATGGCCCGTTCTTTATCGTTCATTTTGTTGTAGAAGGCTGCGGCAAAAGAACGGAATACGACGGGGGCACCGGGAGCATCTGCTGCCTTGGTGAAATATTTAGCGGCAGTAGCTAGGTCTTTTTTATAGAGAAAGGCGACTCCAGCATAGTTGCGGTAGAGTTCCCAGGAACCTTCTGCCGCAGGATTAATTTGTATTCCTCTCGCTAAAATCTTTAAGGCTTTGTCTGGGTTTTCTTGCATCCCAGCTACGGCATAGCTGGCAGCTGCATAAGCTTTTACAAATTTGGGGTCCAAGGCGGTGATCAGTTCCAGGTAGTCATCACAGTAATCAAAGTTTGTCTTTTCGCGAGCCGCACTGTCTCCAAAGTATTGGACGTACTGGAGCCAATACCAATCAGCGACTAAGTTATCCATGCCAAACAAAAATGGTTTGATCGCTTCTGCCTTGGGCAGCACCGGAGGTGCCGTCAGCACACTATCCGTTCGCTTGCTCAAATCAGAACGAGGCCATTGCAGAACCCCGATCAAGCCCAAACAAATCACCGTACCCGCCAAGGCAAGTATGGAAAATGGAGAGGAAGAAGAAGAGCGAGACGAAAAAACGCTGACAGCCATAACTCCAGAATGCCCTGTGGAACTGGATTATTACCTCATCCCCTGCTCTTTGGGAGACTGGGGANGAGAGATGAGACACTAGGCCCCGACCGATTCCTTGGCGGCGTACATCACTTCTAAGGTAATCGCAGAAAGTCCTTGATCACGGGCGAATTTTTCGGTATTCCGCTTCACCTTAGAACGAACGAAACCAGGGATCTTNCCGAGTTCCTTTGCGGCAGCGCTATCCCAATCTAGTTCAGAACTNGCCGTGAGTGACTTAGTGATCACTTCTTTCGTATCGTGCCCACTGAAGACTTCTAGCATATGGTCTTCCATGCCTAGGGTGAAGGAATTATAGACCAGGTCCGCAATCTGGTTGGTGCCTTCATATCCCAGGAAAGGCCGAAAGCCAACGGGGAAGTTTTGAATGTGAATCGGAGAAGAAATGACACCACAGGGTATATTCAGCCGTTTTCCGACATGGCGTTCCATCTGCGTCCCGAAAATGGCAGAGGGCTCGACGCGGGCAATGGCATCCCCAATCACGGCATGGTCATCGGTAACCAGGATTTCCTTGGTGTACTCTGCGACTTCTTGGCAGAACCACTCGCCGTCGTGTTTGCAAAACGTCCCGGCCCAGGCAACTTCCACGTTCATCTCCCGNGCCAAAACCTTGGTCATCGCCGCCGCATGGGTGGCATCCCCATAGACCACGACTTTTTTCCCTTGGAGGTTTTGACAGTCAATCGAACG
>JGI20200J14955_1000160_pt1 | contig 15068 bp, 12 predicted proteins | sample NGESurshal092012_FD_14955 | JGI IMG/M metagenome (IMG submission 14955) | reverse complement strand
GTCTAGCGAATGGGTAGCGCCCACCTGGCCCATACATCGGGAAGTACAGCTGATTAGATTCCAGCCACCAAGGTCTTTTGAAGCAACCGTCTACGAAAACGGTATAGGCCATACCTTGCGAGTCTACGATCGTGCTAACTTGGACGGGTTCCGCATCAGTGCGAGGGGCGAACGCTAAGCTTTTAGTTTCGCCCGCATTTAGAGATACTGGTTGATCCAAGACTAGGTCGGATGTGTTGTTGCTGTACTTAAGATAAATTTTCACTGGGAATGTACCAGCATCTTTTGCTGTCATACGGGCAACAAAACCGGTAAAACCAGTTCCACCGGGAACACTAAAGTCTGTAGAACCAGGAGTAGTTGTAGTCGTGGTGGTAGTAGTACTACCAGGAGTTCCCATTGTACCAGGATTACCCATTGAATCTGTAGTACCAGGAGTAGTGGTAGTGGTAGTAGTACTACCAGGAGTACCCATTGCACCAGGAGTACCCATTGTGCCTGTAGTACCAGGAGTAGTGGTAGTGGTAGTAGTACTACCAGGAGTTCCAGTAGTACCCATCGTATCTGTAGTAGTATTTCCAGCCGTAGCATAACTACCAACCACACCGAGAGCAGTGCACCCACTAGCAGCAAGGACTGGTGAACTTACACCCATTACCGTGACCGCGCCCGCAAGACCGAGCAATAGAGCCGGCAAACCAATGAATTTCTTTATTGTCAACATAGCGATAAAACTCCTCATCTGTCAGTTAATCAACACAAGAGATATGAGAGAACTTGTTCCCTATCCCTGAAGCAAACTCCGTAAACGCCTTTTAGGAAAAGGGCTGGGGCCCACTCACGAAACAGGTCAAAGTAGTATAACATACCCTCTCTATCGATTATAGTAGTCAAGCCTATCAGGGGAGTTATTCCAAGTCAATCAAAAAACGCAAGTTTGGCAGAATTCAGAAGTAATATAACGATTTTCAATTTAATAAAGATCAAGCCCAATCAACGGTTTGTTCCCTAACGTTTTGCCATTTGTGAGGGAAGCTCCCCAAATAATCGGTACTAATCTTCTGCCAATTGACCAGAGTGCCAAAACCCCCATTCCACCGCTACCCCATTGATCCTATCTCCATCCGGGATTTGAGACCTGAGATCTAGACTAAATTGATTTTTGGTGAAATGAACGTTGGTGGCCAGAGTTTAGAAAATAATTCTTCTCTGGAGTTTAGACTAATTTCCAAAATACGCTATAGGTAGAGTCTAGCCCTTGAAAACTTTGTCCAAAATACACTACCTGTAACATTAGTCTAAACAAAAGTCTAAACAAAAATTCTTCGTCGAAGCGAGGGAATTGGCACGGCGAGATAAGATAACCACATAGGAGAGCCCAGCAGCACGCCGCGCGGCCCGTACTTCTTCCTCCGAAGCTTTCTGAACTGGACTCCTATTGCTTCAGGGTTTCTGAGGGCAAATCCCCAAACATAGTCTTGTANTCTCTGGCGAAATGGCCGGCACTCCAGAAACCAAACTGCTGGGCGATCTCCATGACACTTCTTGTTTCTGGATCGGAAACTTTAAGCGCTCGACGAACCCCATGCAGTCGTTGTATTTTTAGGTAAGCCATCGGACTGACGCCAAACATCTCTTGAAATCCGTAGAAGATAGGACGGCTGCTGACATTGAGGGCTTTGCCCAGATCCTTTAAGGTCAGCGGTCGATCTAAATGCGCCATCATATAGTCCTCCACTTGTTTGACTGTCTGAACACGACTTGGAGAGGGCAGGGGTTTCAGAGCACTTTCAATACTCAGGGGAATGGCATCAATGAGTAATGGAATAAAATCTTCTAACACCAGTTTTTTCAGGTGCGGTAACTTGAGAAAATGAGGCTGTCGTTCGACCAAACACCACAGTTGTTTGAGGTAGTTTCGTAGCGTTGGCATCGTTGTTGGCGAGCGCAGGAAGTTAGCGGACAGGAAACGCCGATCGATATCCGTGCGCTCCATCACACGTAGACACTCTTCAAATACATCGCACTTGATCGACACGTTACAAAGTTTTAAGTTTGACGGCATGACCAGGTTGATTTCGCGGTTTGGATCGAAACCGTACAGCGTGTCATCAGACACTCGATAGCCGTGAGTAATAACGTCAGCTTCGCTAGATTCTATAACACAGGAAAAACTTAAGTATTCAGCATTTTTCTCGCCCAAGCACCGTACTGACCCAAAGGAATTTGTGAAGAAAAATTGAGCTTCCTCAAATTCCACAAAGAACAGATCGCAGTTAAATCGCCGGGGACTTAGCTGTGTCAACTGAACCTTTCGACCAGAGTTCAAGACTTCGGCAAGCTCATCAATGTCCTTGAAGTGGCGATGAAGGATAATGCGGTTAGCAATCGTTTCCTGAACCATTTTTCCATGTCAACAGAAAAACGGAATTCAAAACATGAATAATTGTAAAGATTGCGATGGGTGATTTTTCTGAAGCAAGCAGTTTTTGAATGTCGAATTATCTTGCCAGACCGTAATATAACGCAGGCACTCTTGAGCGCGACTTCGATAACCAGGGTCTTAGCCAGATAAGAGGCGTTTGCCCTGAATTGTAAGGTGCTTTACAGTGTAGTCACCTCCTAACAAGAGTTTGATACAAGGAATCTCTAGAACCTCGTCGTTGTCTACCTGGGAGGGATGGGTAAAAGAATAGCCATAGAGTCAAAATCGATTTGTTGCCTATTGTAAGGAGTCAAAATGCTGAAAAGATTAGCGATCGCTGCGGTTGGTATTGCATGTGCCAGTGCACTTTCTGCTCCAGCCCAAGCGGAAACTGTTATGGAAAAAATAGCGCGAACGGGAGAGCTTACCGTCGCCGCACGTCTCGATTTGGTGCCCTATTCCTACTTCAACGAGAAGGAAGAGTGGGTTGGCTATACTGTTGAGATCCTGAATATACTCAAAACGGAGCTGGAGAAAGAGCTCGGTAAACCGATTAAAATAGCGGTTCTTAAAGAAGAAGGTTTTGGGGACACTCGCATTCCCAAACTGCTCAATCACGAGGCTGATATTGCTTGCGAGACTCAATTTACGTGGGAGCGCGATCGATTTGTTGATTTTTCACTCAGCTACAGCATTTCTGCCATTCGGTTAATCGCCCCAACCAGCAAACAGCTTGGCTCCCCGGAGTCGCTTATCGGTAAGCGCATTGGTGTAATTGCGAATAGTACTGGCAGCCAGGTGATGAAATTAGTTCAGCCTCGTGCCACTTTNGTTGANCTTAAGAGTGCTGAAGATGCGATCGCTCAATTAAAAAGCGGTAAAGTTGATGCCGTTGCCGGCGATACGATTATCATGGCAGGATTGAAGCGAAAACTCAATCTTACAGACTTCCAGATCACTCCCCGTGAAGCCTATTCCCGCTATGGTTTTGCCTGCGTGGTGCCTGAAAATAATTCAAGTTTTGTGCGGCTTGTAGACTTTTCGATCGTGAAACTCATGGACGGCTATTTAAACGGAGACAAAAAGTACGTCGAAATGGTGAGCCGCTGGTTTGGCCCAGAGGGCCTGATCGATGAAATTCAACCCAAAGACATTCAAGATTTCTTCAAATTCACGATTTTGACCCGCGAACAAATCCCCCCCTCGACAAAGCCTTAATCTTGACATTTCACCGGGATACATTTCAGTAAACACTTGCCGATCGACGAATTATCTTTAGTTCTCACTTGAAGGAAAAAACTATGAAGATCACAACACCTATCAGCTTGTTTGGCTTTTTACTGGCTCTTTCCGCCCTGAATGCCCCAACTGCTGATGCCTCCAACCAATCCTCGGCTATTCCGCAGGCGACCGATACAGCCCAAACCATTGACAGTCGCTTGAGCAAACTTTCAGCCGCTATTCGCCAGCGCGAAACTTTACTACCAACAGGCGATGCTGACAATTTTACTACTCCTGCCGATATATTAGTCGCTAGGGTAGCGTGGGGTAATGGTCGTGGTGTTGGTGTTGCTGTTGGTGGCGGTGGCTTTCGCAATGGGGGTGGCTTTATCAATGGAGGTGGCTTCCGTAATGGTGGCTTTATCAACAATCCCTGGGGTAATGGCTTCCGCAATGGGGGTGGATTCTACAACTATCGTTAATTTAGATCGACGGGTTGCATCTTTCTCCTAGCTTCTCTTTCTCTAGAGAAGGGAGTCTAATAGATCGAACTCCGATCTATTTTTTTCATTTTTTAACCGTTTACCAAGCACCAGGATTGAGTCATGGCAATCGCAAGAATCAACTCGACGTCTCTGTCAGTTTCCCCTGAGGAGCAGTCAAGTGGGTCAATCGATTTTTCTAATTTTGGCCCGATATGTTTAGTGATAATTCAACCAACCTCTTTTTGCAATCTGAATTGCGATTACTGTTATTTACCTGATCGCCGTCTCAAGAACAATCTTGACCTCGACTTAATCGAGCCAATTTTTAAAGCCCTCTTCACCAGTCGCTTCCTGGGTCAAGATTTCACTATTTGCTGGCATGCGGGCGAGCCTTTATCGGTTCCCCTTTCGTTTTACGAGTCTGCCTTTGCGCAGATCGATGCAGCTAGCCAAAAATTTAATCCTCAATCCGTTTTCTACAATCACTCTTTTCAAACCAACGGTTTGTTTGTCAACCAGTCCTGGTGCGATTTCTTCAAACGCCATTCCGTACATGTTGGCGTCAGTATTGATGGGCCGGCATTCATCCACGATGCTCACCGAAAAACCCCCACCGGTCTGGGCAGTCATGCCGGAACCATGCGCGGTATTTCCTATTTACAAAAGAATGATATTCCATTCAGCACGATCGCTGTTATCACGAAAGACTCGCTCGACTATCCCGATGAAATGTTTCATTTCTTCCTGAACAATGGGATTACCGATATTGGTTTCAATATGGAAGAGACAGAAGGGGTGCACCAGTCCTCATCGCTGGATCGGGCAGATGTCGCAGAACGTTATCGTGCTTTTATTCAGAGGTTCTGGGATCTGACAGTACAGCATGAGGGTGCCCTGAAAGTACGAGAATTCGAGACGATTTGCGGATTAATTTATGCAGATACTCGACTCGAAAATACAGATATGAACAAACCCTTTGCAATTGTCAATTTCGACTACAAAGGTAACTTTACGACGTTCGATCCGGAGTTATTGGGTGTTAAGACCGATCGCTATGGAGACTTCGTTTTTGGCAATGTTCTGCACGACACCCTAGAGTCTATATGCACGACCGAAAAGTTTCAGACTGCTTACCAGGATATGGTGAGAGGTGTGGAACGTTGCCGCAGTAATTGTGCTTACTTTGGCGTGTGCGGGGGTGGTGCTGGTAGCAATAAGTACTGGGAAAATGGCACCTTTTTGTCTGACGAAACGATGGCGTGTAGATATCGAATTAAGACTGTCACCGATGTCGTGTTAGATGCCCTGGAAACCACTTTTGCGTAATTGTAGATGGTGGTTCACAACTAGGAAATATAGCTGAATAAGTGCGCAGCAAATTAAAAGCGGTCATCGCTAGTTTAGGAGGTCTCCCAGCCGAGACCCGCGAAATAAGTTAATGCCAAAGTCACCTCATGGTCATGCGGAAACCGTATCAATGGTCGGATTTGTGTAGTCCACACCACAAAACAGTCTGAGTTCTTCTAGTTAAGTGTGGATAGGATAAGCCACACTTGGGCTTCACAGAGAATGATATGGCTGCTAAGAAAAATTTGATTGTGATCGGCAATGGTATGGTCGGCCACAAGTTTCTAGAATTGATGATTGCTCAAAAAGCCACCGAGCATTGGAACTTAGTCACTTTTTGCGAAGAACCTCGAGTAGCGTATGACCGGGTGAACCTCAGTGGTTTCTTCTCAGGTAAGACCGCTGCCGATTTATCCCTTGTGGAACCGGGTCTATATCAAGAACACGGAATTCATATCCTGATTGGGGATAAGGCCGTCCGCATCGATCGCATGAAAAAGTTAGTGGACTCTTCCAACGGCGGGTCTGTGCCCTATGACAAGATTATTCTGGCTACAGGTTCTTACCCTTTTGTGCCTCCAATCCAAGGCAAGGATACCCAGGGCACCTTTGTCTACCGAACCATTGAGGACTTGGAAGAGATGGCGCAGTACGCCAAGCAATCCAAAGTGGGGGTTGTTGTTGGCGGTGGCCTCCTGGGTTTGGAATGTGCCAAAGCGCTTCAGAGCATGGGGTTAGAAACCCATGTGGTCGAGTTTGCTCCACGCTTGATGCCCATGCAGTTAGATGATGCAGGCGGTCAAATTCTGCGGGCCAAAATCGAGGCTTTAGGGGTTTCAGTCCACACCAGCAAATCCACGACAGAAATCGTCTCCGAAGAGGGGAAAGTCAGCAAAATGCTCTTTGCTGATGGCTCTGAACTGACGACCGACATGATTGTCTTCTCCGCAGGAATTCGGCCTCGGGATGAATTAGCTAGAGCCTGTGGATTGGAAGTAGGAGAGCGGGGAGGCATAGTCATTGATGAATACTGCCAGACCTCTGACCCAGACATCTACGCCATTGGCGAATGTGCACTCTATAACAAACGTATCTATGGTTTGGTGGCTCCTGGCTACACCATGGCTGCTGTCGCCGCTGATAATCTATGCGCGCCCCAAACTAGCAAGTTCATGGGAGCGGATATGTCCACCAAGCTCAAGCTCTTGGGGGTGGATGTAGCCAGTTTTGGAGACGCTTTTGCCCAAACTCCTGGCTCCAAAGAAATTGCGATCACTGATGCAGTGCAGGGCATCTATAAGAAGTTAGTGCTGAATGGGTCGGGCAATCGCCTCTTGGGCGGCATGTTGGTGGGCGATGCTTCCGACTATGGCAATCTGCTGCAACTGGTCCAGAATGACATTGCCTTGCCCCCCCATCCGGAAGATTTGCTCTTGCCTCCTCGAGAAGGTAAACCTGCGGCAGGAATGGGAGTAGAAAACCTGCCGGATAACGCCCAAATCTGTTCTTGTAATAACGTCAGCAAAGGCCAGATTTGCAGGGCCATTCAGGAAAATAGCTTCACCGATATCCTCACAGTCAAAAAATGTACCAAGGCCGGGACGGGCTGTGGTGGTTGTGTGCCTTTAGTGACGGATTTACTCAAAGCGGAGATGAAGAAAGCCGGTCTGGAGGTGAAGAATCATCTCTGTGAGCATTTTGCCTACGCTCGCCAAGAACTTTACGCGCTGGTCCGCACCTATAGAATCATGACCTTCGATGATTTATTGCATCAACATGGTCATGGGCTTGGTTGCGAGATTTGCAAGCCTGCGGTAGCTTCCATTCTGGCTTCCGCTTGGAACGAGTATGTATTGGAGCCTGTCCACGCGGGACTCCAGGACACCAATGATGCTTTTCTTGCCAATATACAAAAAGATGGGACCTATTCGGTCATTCCCCGCATTCCAGGCGGCGAGATTACTCCAGAGAAGTTAATTGTTCTAGGAGAGGTTGCTAGAGATTTTGGACTCTATACCAAGATTACGGGAGGACAACGAATTGACCTCTTGGGCGCACGAGTGGACCAACTACCTTATATCTGGGAGCGTTTAATTGATGCTGGATTTGAATCGGGTCATGCCTATGGAAAAGCCCTGAGAACGGTGAAATCCTGTGTGGGAAATACTTGGTGCCGATTCGGGGTCCAGGACTCTACCGCCTTGGCCATTGAATTAGAACTGCGCTATCGGGGTCTGAGAGCACCCCACAAACTCAAGTCGGCGGTGTCTGGTTGCACCCGTGAGTGTGCAGAAGCCCAGAGCAAAGATTTTGGGGTGATTGCTACAGAGAAAGGATGGAATCTCTATGTTTGCGGCAATGGAGGAATTAAACCTCAACATGCCGTATTGCTGGCTGAGGATATTGATAAGGAAACACTGATCAAGTGCATCGACCGATTCCTGATGTTCTACATTCGTACAGCTAACCGTTTGGAACGTACCGCTACCTGGCTGAATAAATTGGAAGGCGGCATCGATTTTCTGAAGCAGGTAGTGCTCGATNATTGCTTGGGCATTTGCACTGAACTAGAGCAGGAAATGGAGTACCAAGTTTCCACCTATGGNTGTGAATGGAAAGCCACCATCGAAGATCCAGAAAAGCTCCAGCGTTTCCGGCATTTTATCAATTCCAGTCAACCAGATCCCAACTTGATGCATGTAGAAGAACGTGGCCAAAAACGCCCCGCTTATGAACATGAAAAATCAGTCCTGGGCCNTTCCAGCTAATTTATCNATAAACTACAAGGAAAATACGATGACACAAGCATTACCAACCCACAAAACTACCCAATGGGTCACCGTTTGTTCTGTAGAAGCCATTCATCCGAATATGGGGGTCTGTGCTTTGGTGGAAGGAAAACAAGTTGCTATCTTTCGTCTAGGCCAAGGAACGGAAGTTTTTGCTATTAGCAACTATGACCCTTTTAGTCGAGCCTTCGTACTATCTAGAGGACTCGTTGGTGACCGTAAGGGCACTCCCAAAGTTGCTTCTCCGATTTACAAGCAGAATTTTTGTTTGGCTACAGGCAAATGTCTGGATGATGAAAATGTCAGCATCCCAACGTTCCCTACACGAATTATTGAAGGCCAAGTCCAAGTTGGCATAGACAAGATTGAGTCTCAGCTCTAATAGAGGCTAGGGCCAAGCTTGGCAGGCAAAATACCTGCGGAATCGGGGGATCAAATCTGAAGATTGAATATTCTGTAGCAAAAAGCACTTTCCATTTATTAGCGAGCGCTAAGGTGTTAACCATTAACTGACTGCTTATTCCTATGGTTACTACACAGAAGCGGCCCACCAAAGATTTTCATCCACGGCTTAAAGAAGTGCTGGAGGTCGTGTGCGTTGCTACAGGATGGAATGTTGCAGAAGCATGGATTGTTAATGCAGACAAAACAGCACTGGAATGTGGCTCTGCCTATTTTTCCAATACGAGTGGCTTAGAACAATTTCGGAAATTGAGTGAGCGGATGACCTTTGCTTCTGGAATTGGGTTGCCGGGACGAGTCTGGTCATCAAAAAGACCAGAGTGGGATGCTGATGTCTCCGAAATGTCAGAGAATCTTTTTCTCAGAGCCTCCCTGGCGCGAGAAGTTGGGATCAAAGCAGGACTGGGGATTCCGGTCTTAGATCGGGGTGAAGTCCGTGCTGTTATGGTCTTTTACATGTTTGAGCGCAAAGAGCAAGATAGATCTCTAGTAGACCTCATTCTTGCAGCGATTGAACTTGGTTTACTGATGCAGTCGAACGTTGTAAGTCCCAGTCTTCTTGAAGACTACTCTTGAGATTCGGCAACAGGTGCAGGCGCAGTCCGGAACAGAAAGTAGAACACGGGAAGTCCTAATAGAATAAATCCGAGAGAATAGAGCGAAGAGGTGAATTCACCTATAAAAGTGTTGACCACTAAGAAAGAAGCGCCTGCCATGAATACGAGGGGGACCAAGGGATAGGGCCGTACTTTATAGGGCCGGGGCAAGTCTGGATAGAGGCTGCGTAGGCGCATCAATCCGTAAACGCACAATCCATAGAAGATGAAAGCAGCAAAACCAAAATAGTCCACCAGCGTGTCGAAGTTACCAGGGATCAGCAGAAGACAGGCCCAAGCGGATTGGAGGATCAAGGCTACACGAGGCACCCCACTCTTCGGGTCGACTTCCGCGAGCTTATTGAAAAACAAACGGTCGCGAGCTGCTGCGAAATAGATTCTGGAACCGCAGAGTAGTGAGCCATTGGTTGCCCCAAAGGTAGAAGCTGCAACCGCTAAGGCAAGAATGGTGCCACCCACAGGCCCCCAGATTTTCAGTCCCGTTGTATAGGCTACGGCTCCAGACTTTACTGCCAACTGTTCAGGAGGCAAAATTGCATGATAAGCAACGTTGACTAACAGGTAGACAGCCGTCACTCCTAGGACGCCAAAGACCAAGGCCCGAGGAATATCCCGTTCTGGATTTTTTGTTTCCTCCGCCACAAAGCTTAGATTATTCCAACCGTCATAGGCCCAAAGCGCTTTGATCATAGCTAAACCAAAAGCAGATACGATCCCGGTCTGGGCCACTCCAGTCTTGGCATAGATGTCCGGTGGCAGGGGTTGATGCCAATAGACAAAAAATTGATTGATATTGATAAAACCAATAATGATAATGACTCCCAGCGCAGTTAACTTCAAGGCTGTAAAGACATTCTGCAATAGTGCCCCCCAGCGAATCCCAAAATAATTGATAAGTGTCAGCAAAATAATGATGCTAATCGCAACTATCTTAATGCGGGGATCTGAATCCGAGGTCGGGTCAATCCCGAACAAGGCCGTGCCTAAATACTTTCCACAAATAAAGGCAATGATCGCGATGGAACCCGTTTTCATCACTAAAAACTGGGACCAAGAAAAGAGGAACCCCCACATTCTTCCTAATCCTTGTTTGAGGTATTCATAGTCACCTCCAGCTTTGGGGAGCATGGCTCCCAGTTCTGCGTAGCATAGGGCTCCCGCCAGGGAAAGCAGTCCGGCCACCAACCATACGCTTAACGAAAGGCTAATCGATCCCATTTGCATCATGACCCGATTGGGACTGGCAAAAATTCCTGATCCAATCACGGTGCCAATGACAAGCGCTACGGCATCGACCAGGCGCAAAGACTTTTTGAGCGATTTCACATTCACTCCCTGGGTGTGAGGACCTTGGCTAAGGATAACGTAAGCCCTACGCATATGTGTACTTAAGAGGACGTTAATTTCCAAAGCTGTCGGCTTTCAGCTCTTAAGTTTCTGCCTGCATAGCTTTTAGCCGCCTTGCTTACTTATAATTTGATGAAAATTTTCAACCTCCCCCAACAACAAATTGACATATAAATCCATCTTGGATGATCATAGAGAGATAGATGCGGTTAAAGTAGCCCTATGGAAAGCCCAAGAGTTATCCGCTACTATCAGTACCTTACTGATAATTTGATGGAGCTGTACCAACGTGGCTACCAGCCATCGGAGCTACGGCTGTTTCTGGACGGGTTTTTGAGCGCCCTGCGTCACTCCGACCTNGATTTGGCCGATGTAAATAGCATCGAAGAACGGGCCAGCAGTTTTCTGTACCANGTCCAGGANATTGCCCCCTATCTGGAAACAGAACCTCAGACCTATTGAATNCTTGGCTTTAGCGAGGCAGACTCGCTTCGTCTTTTTCTATATTGGGTANAGCGTCTTCTTCCTGCGCTAAGGGGATCTGGATCCAAAAGCATGAGCCTCGGCCTTGGGAATGGACCCCCATACTGCCTCCCATCCCTTGAATAAATTCTTGACAGAGTACTAAGCCCAAACCCGTTCCGACAAAGCGTTCATCTTTATAGTCCCCTTGGAGCTGGGCATAGCGGCGGAATAATTGAGGTTGCTTCTCAGCAGGAATCCCAGGCCCTTCATCGATCAGACCAAGAAGCACATCCTTGGCCCCTTGATGCATCTGAATAATGATACGGGTGTCATTAGGGCTGTATTTACTCGCATTGGAAAGCAAATTAACAATGACTTGGCGAAGCTTTTCTTGGTCCGCCAGAACATTTATAGAGTCAGTATTGACGCAGACCACTTGATTTTTGAGGCGCGTAACCGGTTCGATCGCTTGGACTGCTCTGTCTACTAAGGGCTTTAAATCCAAAGGCCGACAATTATATTCGAGCTGACCTTCTTCTAATTTACGCAAATTCAAGAAGTTACTAACCAGTTCCGACAAGGTGCCCACCTGGTTATCTACAATATCCAGAAGTTCTGCTTTACCTTCCTCAGCTTCTTCAAGGCGCAACATCTCCAAACTGATCCGCATGACGGCAATAGGCGTTTTCAGTTCATGGCTGGCAAAGGCTACCATATCGGACTTAAATTGATTTAACTGGTTCAAGGACTGATTCTGATTCAGCAAATCCCCTTGCATTTTGGTGATACGTAACCCTGTGCGTACCCGTACCAATAATTCACTGGGTTCTATAGGCTTGCTTATAAAATCATTGGCCCCCATGTCCGAAGCCAACACCAGTTCTTTATCTTCGGGGGTACTGGTGATCAGAATTAAATAAAGATGCTCATAGCGCTCATCAGCTCTGAGTACGCGACAAATCTCTGGCCCATCTAGATCTGGAATATGCCAGTCACAGATAATCAGGTCTGGAGGCTCGGCTTCAACAGACCTCATTAGGTCTATGCCGGATTCAAATTCTTGGATAATAAAGCCTTGGGCTTCGAGATACTGAACCATAACAGCACGACTACTCTGATCGGGATCAGCGATTAAAATAGTAGGAGTGTGCATCGTAACAGACATCATAGTAAGAATATAGCTGCTAGTTAGTGTACATTTCTATGGCGACTATCAACGAACTTAGAGAAGAATTTAATTTTTTATAGTCAACCATTTATTATCTGCTCACATACTTTAGTTTTCTTCTTCGGAACCGTTACAATTATACCGATGAGGACATTCTATCTATGGACCGTCCCTGTGGGGAATGCATGACGAGGACGTTAATCATAACAGGATTGGCGGGCGCTGGTAAAAGTACCGTCGTTCGTATCCTTGAGGACCTTGGATACTTTTGCATTGATAACTTCCTTCCGGGGTTAGTCAATCCTCTTCTTCAACTTACTCCGCGCACTCCATTGGCAGAAATTCCTGTAGCCCTGATCATTGACAGCCGTGGAGACCGATTCTCCAATAATAGGATTCCCAAAACTGGTGAACCTCTCGCAGATGATGTGCGTCGAGCCCTCCATAATTTCAAAGACCACGGCTATGAGCCCTATGTACTGTTTTTAGAGTGCAATACAGAAATTTTAGTCCGTCGTTATGCCCTGAGTCGACGTCCTCATCCTTATCCAGTCCATGAAGGGATGGAAAGAGCCATAGAACAAGAACGGAAAGTACTTGAACCTTTGCGCACATTAGCCCATCAAATATGGGACACCAGTGATTGGACCCCGCAGAGGTTGCGGGCTGAAGTGGAGCAGATCGTCTCCGGGAAGGAACATAAGCCCATACTGGGCGTCAGCTTAATGAGCTTCGGGTATAAACATGGGCTACCCCGTGATGCGAATCTGGTCTTCGACATTCGCTTCTTGGCGAACCCTTATTACGACCCGTTCTTACGGCCCTTAACGGGGCGGGACCAAGCGGTGCAAGATTTTGTATTTAGCCATCCTGAAAGCCAAGAGACTTATGCTCAGCTCTTGAGTTTAGTAACCCACTTTTTGTTAGCCTATGAACAAGAAAAACGAGGGCGCGTTACAGTGGCAGTGGGTTGTACAGGCGGTCAACACCGTTCTGTTTCATTTATTGAGAGATTAGCTGAAGATTTAGGACTAGATACTGGGCACGTTCTATCGGTATACCACCGAGACTGTGACCACAATCAGGCAACCCTCATAGGTTCATAAAAAGATGGCTGTGACTGATCTAAAATCGCGTACGCAAAAGATAGGCAAGTGGCTCTATCCAGGCATGCGAATCAAAAGATGGCTCTTTCTTTTTGGGATAGGGACGCTATGCATCAGTATCGGTTTAGCGATTTGGATTGACCTCAGACCAGTATTCTACACAGGATTATTTTTGGGCGGGGCCGTCCGCACCCTCGCCAAAGCTATCCCAAATGACATTAGCGGTCCGCTGGTCTTAATCACTGGCCTAAGCCTTATGTTTTTGGGATTTCGCCAAGCAGTTTCTTCTATTACAGAAGTTCTGGGACCTGAAGACGAAGATCTGGTGGACCTGATGTTTGAGCGTAGACGCCTGACTCGTGGAGCCAAGATTGTAGTCATTGGCGGCGGTACTGGGCTTTCTACTTTGTTGCGAGGCCTCAAGGCATTCAGCTCCAATATCACGGCGGTGGTTACGGTTGCCGATGACGGAGGTTCTTCTGGGCGCTTGCGTAAGGAATTTGGGGTCTTGCCTCCCGGCGATATCCGGAATTGTCTTGCCGCTCTAGCAGACGAAGAAAAATTGATCACAGAACTCTTTCAATACCGCTTTACCAGCGGGGAAGGATTGACTGGGCATAGCTTTGGCAATCTATTTTTGACAGCTATGGCAGATGTCACGGGAGACTTGGAGAAAGGGATTGAAGCAAGTGCCCGAGTCCTGGCTATCCGGGGGAGGGTTTTGCCCGCCACTTTGGAGGATGTGCGACTCTGGGCTGAATTTGAAGATGGCCGTCGCGTAGAAGGCGAGTCTAATATTCCGAAAGCCGCAGGCAAAATTAACCGGGTAGGATGTATTCCTGAATCTCCAAAAGCTCTGCCCGAAGTTATAAGAGCGCTTCGAGAAGCAGACCTGATCATTATTGGTCCCGGTTCTTTGTACACCAGTGTGATCCCTAACCTTCTGGTCCCTGAGATTTCTGCAGCGATTGCCGCCAGTGATGCTCAGAGAATTTACATCTGCAACATCATGACCCAGCAAGGAGAAACCGATAACTTTAGTGTGGCTGACCATGTCCAAGCCATTGAAAAGACTGTCGGTTACCGCATTTTCGATACGGTCCTCATGCAGAAAGATAATCCCAGAATTTATCTGGACAAGTACCGCCAGGAAGGTTCCCAACCCGTTCGCATCGATCGAGAGCGTCTGGCTCTGATGGGGATTCAGCTCGTCTTGGCCCATGTCCTCGAAGAGAACCACGAGAAAGCAACCATCCGCCACAACTCTCGTCGTTTAGCAAGGGCAGCCGTGCAGTGGTATCTGCGCAAGATACGGGCCGTCAAACAGGCTTCGTAACTCTGAATGTTTAAAAAAGTCTGGAGCCGTTGACGAGGATTGAACTCGTGACCTCACCCTTACCAAGGGTGTGCTCTACCACTGAGCTACAACGGCACACACAGGTTCTGAGCATAGTATAAGTTGTCCCGAAATACCAGAGCATTAGAACAAATTCAGCAATTCTCATTATGGCGAATAGCTGTTGAAGCTCTTGAGATATAGGTATTGTATTGACAGTGGGATGACCCAAGAGAGTCAGAGTCGTTGAATCAGCCAGGGTCGTTTGACGCCATTGTGAGTTACTTTCGCCAAGTGCTG
>JGI20200J14955_1000158_pt1 | contig 15154 bp, 25 predicted proteins | sample NGESurshal092012_FD_14955 | JGI IMG/M metagenome (IMG submission 14955) | reverse complement strand
TTCACCCTATCCAACCTATTTCTGAATTAACATCATGATTGCTCAAAAAACTAGTCTATCCTATGCATACACAGGTAATCCTGCACAACCATCGGGATACAGCTCTGCAATCAAAAATCAGCGATTTCAACACCGGCTAAACTGGCTGTGAGACAAAGGTTCTAACAGACTATTAGGAAGCAGAAAATGCGGGTTTGATTGACTATTATTTTCAAAATTGGGCCTCAAGCAACACAATACTTATAAATAAAATGTCGCGTCAACACTGAACTGCAGTCGTGAGTTTAAAACTGGATAATCTCGCGGAGAAAGTTGCTTCACCAGAGATTTGACAATTGTCGGAAATATTGAGCTGTCTTTCAACACTTCTGTCTCAGGACATGTTGGCGATGATCTGGTCTAGCATTCGCGAAAGGTGTTGGCGGTCTGTTTCAGGAATCCCATCCATGGCTTGATCAATCAGGGTTTTGGCCAGCGGCGGCAGTACTTCTCTAAGGCGATTTCCTTCTTCGGTCAGCCAGATGCGCCAGATTCTACGATCTCGCACATCGCGCTCTCGACGGATCAGGTTTCGCTCTTCCATGCGGTCCAAAACACCCGTGAGCGTCCCTCCCACCTGCTGGAGTTTGCCACAAATAGTGGAAGTGGGCAGACCATCTTCTTCCCAAAGGCAACACAAGACTACCCAGTGAAAGGGAGTAAGTCCAAAAGGCTCTAGCTTTTCTTGAAACCGACGAGAGGCTAGTTGCGCCAGGAATTTGATACGATAGCCAACCCCATAGGGTGCCAATACCTCATGCCATTGGTCTATAAATTCTTGGTTGGAAAGCGGAGCAGCTGATTTCATAAATGCATTAAATATTTAGCGTGCGTAGTATCAAATCAATAATAGCACTGCCTGCGATAAAGAAGAGAGGACCGACTTAAGCCGCTATAGTCCTATGGGGTAAGGCCTCTAAATGCTGAACTAGAGTTGAATGTCTTCAGGACTGGAAATAGTGCCATACTCAAGCCGAGATGCCATAGGATTTCTCAAGCAGACAATTACAAGAAGTTTAACCGGGCAGTTGAAGAGAAAGGGAGGCGCATGAAGGTTATTCTTTACAGCAAGCCAGGCTGTCACCTTTGTGAAGGCATGGAAGAAAAATTGAGCGCTATTCAGAGCTTCTGGCCGTTTGAGCTAGAAATCAGGAATGTAATGACCAATTCTGAATGGTTTGAGCGATATCAATACACTATTCCGGTAATTCAAATCGGAGATAAAATTCTCCCACCACAATCGCCCTACATTCAGATACAACAGTTGCAGCGATTGCTTGTGAGGATGAAGGATGCGTCTGAAGGAACTACTTCTTAAAGCGGGTTTAGCTCAAGTTGCGGATCGGGTTGTAGATGAAGAGATTTTGGGGTTGACGACCGATTCTCGGTCGGTTAAACCTGGAGATTTATTCATTGGTTTACCGGGGACAAAGGTGGATGGTGGTGAATTTTGGTCCCAAGCCGTTGCTCGCGGTGCTAAGGCCTTGGTACTCAGTGAAGGGATTCAGGCAGAAAGCTCGGTACCGACGGTCCATGGCTCGGATATCTCCGCCCTCTGTGGAAGTCTTGCCAGTGCCTTCTATGATTTTCCTGCCCAGAAATTGGCTTTAGCCGGGGTAACCGGGACCAATGGCAAAACAACCACAAGCTATCTTCTGGAGCATCTGCTTAATAAAACTGGATATCCCACAGCCCTCCTCGGCACCTTGGTGGCCCGCTGGCCTGGGTTTAGTCAGGTAGCCCAACACACGACTCCTTTCTCGATCGATATTCAGAAGACCTTAGCCCAAGCGCTGGAAGCTGGTTGCACCCACGGCGTTATGGAAGTAAGTTCCCATGCCTTGGCCCAAAAGCGGGTCTATCCTCTTACCTTCCAAACCGCTATTTTTACGAACCTTACCCAAGACCATCTGGACTTCCATCCGACCATGGAAGATTACTTCCAGGCAAAAGCGTTGCTATTCAGCCCGGAATACCTCAAAGGACAAGGAATCATTAACCGTGATGACCCTTATGGTCTTCGCCTTTTGCAAGGTGCCGCCCATACTTCCTATGGCCTCACCCCAGAAGCAGACATCTATGCCCGAGATTTGACCTTCGCCCCTCAAGGCATTCAGGGAACCCTGGTCACGCCCAACGGAACAGGAAAATTTCAGGCTCCCCTGGTAGGTCAATTCAACCTGTATAACGTCCTGGGGGCTGTAGGGGGCGCTTTAGCCCTGGGGCTAGGCCTAGAACAGATTATCCAAGGATTACCTAGCTTTGCTGGGGTGCCTGGACGGATGGAGCGGGTCACAAGTCTTGAGGATGACATTACCGTGCTGGTGGACTATGCCCATACCCCAGATGGCTTGAAGAGTCTCCTGGAAGCAGCACGACCCTTCATTCCCGGTCGCTTGATTTGCGTCTTTGGCTGTGGTGGAGACCGGGATAGAACCAAACGTCCAAAGATGGGCGCGATTACCGCTGAATTGGCCGATGTTTTAGTGGTTACTTCCGACAATCCTCGAACCGAAGATCCAGAAAGGATTTTGACTGACGTGATGACGGGGATCTCCACCTCAAAGCCGGTATTCATCCAGGTGGACCGCCGGCTGGCCATAGAAGAAGCCATTCTCCAAGCTAAACCAGGAGACGGGGTTGTTATTGCGGGGAAGGGACATGAAGATTATCAAATCCTCGGTACTACCAAATATCCCTTCGACGACCGCGAAGAAAGCCGCAAGGCCTTACAGCTAAGAGTGAACCATTCGGGTTAATTCTCGAAGCCGGTCAATAACAGGACCATAGGGGTCTTCTTGCCGCATTTCTACTAAGGTGAAGCTAGAAGATGCTTGGGCTTGCACAATTTCTTGAACTTCTGGATGTAAGCCTATTGAGAAATTGGGGGCCACGCTGAATGCTCTGGCGTCTGTGAATTCTGTTGGCCCCGGTTTTAGGGGAGGAGCGGGTTGGGTGGATTCTACCGGTTGGATAGGCTTAACGATGGGCTCCCAATCCAGGCCCAGAATCATGCGTTTGAATTCACGGTCAAAATTACAGCGAGGCTCTCCCCTACGCTTCCAAAATCTTAGAATTTGCTCAACAGAGGCAATTTTATACCGGCCTTGATATGCGGCTTGAACTACCGCTAAAGGTATCCATTCGGCGGAGAATGTCTCATGCCAAGTAGTCAAGACTTTGGATAAACCCGGACAGTTAATGCCTTCAAATCTGAATTTTGAAAGAGCCTCATATATTTTGAGGGATTCTGTNGTGTCACTCACTGGACTGGGGACTCCGTTGATAGTNCATTGCCATTGCAATGGTTAACAGGTTCACTAAACAAAATATTAAACGAGAAGTCTNNCTAAGCNATATTGGAGAATACCTTACAGGTTAAAGGCACGTTAATTGGTAGCGAGTGATACAGAAAAATCAAGAATAGAGCATTGGGGGAAATGGTNCCATTGNAAACAATGGATGTGCTTGACTGAGGGCGAGCNTCCCGCNTCGCCAGTCATCGACAAGCTTACCCCCTTCCGGTCAACCTCTCCCTGTTTAAACGCGAACTCCAAACAAAGATCTAGACATTGTCCAGATCTTTGTTGTATATTTACAGACTGTTGCTGACACGTTTTGCGCCTGTCGGNCAGGTTCAGGATACTGGGTGGTTTTTCTACTTAAGTCCTCTTGTTCCTTTTAATTGAACAGAATGGCGTTTAGGTTTAGACCTTGTTGCATAACGGGTCTACATCTAATAATGTCTGCGCTGACTACTAAGGAGATCCCTGCATGGGACGTTCGCTAAAAAAAGGCCCTTTCGTACTGGTTAGCCTTCTAGATAAGATAGACCGCTTAAACGCTAACAACGAAAAGCGGGTGATCAAAACTTGGTCACGGGCTTCCACCATTTTGCCCCAAATGATTGGCCATACCTTTGCCGTGCATAACGGCAAACAGCATGTCCCTGTGTACGTCACAGAACAGATGGTGGGTCACCGTCTGGGAGAATTTGCTCCTACGCGCACCTTCAAGGGTCACGCGGGTAAAGATAAAAAAGGCAAGCGCTAAAAGGAGCTAGAGAAACGTCATGTCACAGGAAGTAAAAGCCATAGCCAAGAACATCCGCATGTCACCTTATAAGGTACGTCGGGTGCTGGATGCCATTCGAGGCCGCTCCTATGGCGATGCCTTGACCATCCTAGAGTTTTTACCCAATGCTTCTACAGAACCTATTAAAAAAGTATTGCAATCAGCCGCTGCCAACGCAGAACACAATTTCAGCCTAGACAAACGCGGGTTGGTGATTAGCACTTGCTTCGCCGATGGGGGATCAACCCTGCGTCGCTTCCGAGCTGGGGACCGAGGGAGAGCTCGTCCCATACGTAAACCAACCTGCCATATTACCGTCATGGTCCAAATTCCTGAAACAGTAACTACTGAGGAGCAGTCCTAATGGGTCAGAAAGTACATCCAGTCGGGCTTCGCCTCGGCATCACCCGTACCCATAAGTCCCGTTGGTTTTCCGAGCCTAAGACTTATCCCACCCTCCTGGAAGAGGACTACAAGATTCGTACCTATATTACGAAGCACTTGGAGAGCGCTGGGATTGCTGATATTGAAATTGAGCGCAAAGCAGACCAAGTGGAAATCAGCATCCGCACCGCCCGTCCTGGGGTTGTCGTCGGTCGTGGTGGCGCTGGTATCGATAAGCTACGCACAGAATTAGAGCAATTTTTGGGGCGTAAGTCAGTTCGGATCAATGTGCAAGAAGTAGCCCGCGTAGACGCAGAGCCCTCTTTAATCGGAGACTACATCGTTAGCCAACTAGAGCGTCGGGTTGCCTTCCGCAGAGTGATGCGCCAAGCAATTCAACGGGCTCAAAGAGCTGGGGTTCAAGGTATCAAGCTAATGGTATCAGGCCGTCTCAATGGAGCTGAAATTGCTCGTAGTGAGTGGGCCAGAGAAGGTCGGGTGCCCCTACATACGCTTAGAGCAGACGTGGATTACGCTGAGCGCAGAGCTAAGACTATTTACGGCATTATTGGCGTGAAAGTATGGGTATTCCGGGGAGAGATTCTACCTGGTCAAGAAGAAGTGGCAGCCATTCAAGATACCCGTGCACGCAAACCTCGCAAGCGCATCCAGTATGAAGAACGTACAGAAGAGACTTAGAGGAGAGCCGTGTCATGTTAATGCCTAAAAGGACGAAATTCAGAAAGCAGCAGCGCGGCAGAATGACGGGTGCCGCCCAACGGGGTAACACCGTCGCTTTTGGTGAGTTTGGATTGCAAGCTAGTGAATGTTGCTGGATTACCTCGCGGCAGATCGAATCTGCTCGACGGGCCATGATCCGCTACATACGCCGCGGAGGAAAGATCTTTATCCGTATCTTCCCAGACAAACCTGTGACCCAGCGTGCCGCAGAAACCCGTATGGGTTCTGGTAAAGGAGCTCCAGAGTTCTGGGTAGCCGTTGTCAAACCGGGACGCATCATGTTCGAAATTCAGGGCGTACCAGAGGAATCGGCCAGGGAAGCCATGCGGCTTGCCACGCATAAGTTGCCGATCAAGACCAAGTTCATTGTCCGTGAGACACAAGCTGCAACCGCTCAGAGTAAGGTCGCTGTTGATAGCGCACCCGCCGTTGAGCGCGCACCCATTGAGGAGGAAGCCACCCATGGCGCTAACGAAGATTAGTGAATTCCGGGATTTGTCCGACGCGGAACTCAGTGAACAGATTCTAGGAATCAAAAAGGAGCTTTTTGAGCTTCGCATGCAGAAAGTCACCCGCCAGTTGGAGAAAACCCACCAGGTTAAGCATGCCAAACACAAATTGGCTCAATTAATGACCGTCGAGGGAGAGCGCAAGGCTAGCGCAAAGGTAAATAAGGTAAATAAAGATGGCTAGAAAGGAAAAAATTGGGGTCGTAGTGAGCGACAAAATGGATAAAACCATCGTGGTCGCGGTGGAAAACCGCGCACCTCACCCGAAGTATCGCAAAATCGTGGTGAACACCAAGAAGTTCAAAGCCCACGATGAAGAGAATAAGTGCAAGGTCGGCGACCGGGTTCGTATTCTTGAAACTCCTCCCTTAAGTCGGACTAAGCGCTGGACCGTACTTTCTTCCTTCAATCCCCAAGGACAGGAAATCACCCTATATACGGCTCTCGTAGAAGAGGTGCAATCGTGATTCAGCAACAATCTCGCCTTAAAGTAGCGGACAACACCGGAGCTCGTGAGCTCATGTGTATCCGCGTTTTAGGAAGTACGGTCGGGGAGAAGGGACTGACGAAGGGTGGTGGTAACAAGACTGTGGCTAAAGTCGGCGACATTATTGTGGCCGTTGTCAAGCAAGCGCAGCCTAATATGCCTGTGAAAAAGTCTGAAGTGGTCCGGGCTGTAATTGTCCGCACGGTAGACGCCATCCACCGCGATAACGGCAATAGCATCCGTTTCGATGAGAATGCAGCCGTGATTATCAATGCCCAAGGCAATCCCAGAGGCACCCGCGTCTTTGGTCCTGTCGCTCGCGAGCTGCGTGACCGGAGCTTCACCAAGATTGTTTCTCTGGCCCCGGAGGTGCTCTGATGGCAACTAGCAACAGCAAAGCTCATTTCAAAATGCATGTGAAGAAGGGAGACCTGGTGCAGGTTATCTCTGGCAAAGATAGAGGCAAAACTGGCAAAATTCAGCGAGTTATTCGTGAAACGAGCCAAGTTTTGATTGAAGGAGTGAACGTTCGCACCTATCACCGCAAGCCCAGTGGCGAGCAAGCCGGTCAAATTGAACGGAAGGAAGCTCCGATTCACAGCTCTAAGGTGATGCTCTACTCCGAAAAACAGAAGGTAGCCTCTAGGGTCGGCTATGTAATTGCAGAAAACGGAGCTAAAACCCGTGTTCTGAAGAAAACCGGGGAAAAAATTAGCTAGGTAAGGTATCAAGCGTTATGGCAACTAAAAACGAAGAATCCTTGGTATACACGGTTCGTCTAAAGACAATCTACCGAGACACTGTTATGCCCCGCATGACAGAGAAGTTCAAGTATACGAACACTCACCAAGTTCCCAAACTGACCAAAGTAGTGGTCAACCGGGGTTTGGGAGAAGCGGCATCCAACGCCAAGGCTTTGGATGTTTCCACCAAGGAAATCAGCGTTATCACAGGTCAGCGGCCTGTAATCACTCGGGCTAAAAAAGCCATTGCAGGGTTTAAGATTCGGGCTGGCGTTCCCGTCGGTCTGGTCGTCACCCTGCGGGGAGACAAGATGTACGAATTCCTAGACCGTTTGCTGAATGTAGCCCTTCCTCGGATTCGGGACTTCCGGGGTGTCAATCCCAAAGCCTTTGATGGCCGCGGTAACTACACCTTGGGACTTAGAGAGCAACTCCTCTTTCCTGAAATCCAGTATGACGAGGTGGATAAGATGCGCGGAATGGATATATCCATCTGCACCACCGCAGCTACAGACGAAGAGGGCCGCGAGCTACTCGCCCTTCTTGGCATGCCCTTTAAAAAGTAATGAACTACTCATTAGGAACCTGAAATTAATGGCAAAAAAATCCATGGTGGAACGGGAGAAAAGGCGGAAAAAGCTAGCCGACAAGTATGCTGTCCGTCGTAACCAAATCCTCGAAGAGCTGAAAAATCCTGAACTTTCTCAGGAAGATCGTTTCTCTTTGCAGGCGCAACTCCAAGAAATTCCCCGTAACGCAGCTCCCTCTCGTCAGCACAACCGCTGCTGGTTGACAGGGCGTCCTCATGGATACATCCGTGATTTCGGTTTGTCTCGTATTGCCTTTCGCGAAATGGCCCACCAGGGTCTTTTGCCTGGCGTTGTTAAGTCAAGTTGGTAGAGAGCACTATTCCTATGGTTAAAAAGCGCACTGATAAACTCAACACCAACGTCACGGACACCGTGGCCGATATGCTTACGCGAATTCGTAACGCCAACATGGCGCACCACGAATCTGTGATTGTCCGGGCTACTAAGATGACCCGCAACATCGCCCGTGTTCTTCAGGAAGAAGGCTTCATCTCCGACTTCCAAGAATTTCAGGAAGAGGGTGGCATCAACAGTGGTTTGGAGCTGACCCTCAAATATCGTGGACAGCAGCGTAAGCCTATTATCACAGGCATGAAGCGGGTTTCCCGCCCTGGCCTGAGGGTATACGCCAACCGGCAAGAACTTCCTCGCGTCCTCGGTGGCGTAGGAGTTGCGATCATTTCCACCTCCTCTGGGATTATGACGGACCGAGATGCTCGGCGTCAGGGTGTTGGTGGCGAAGTCCTCTGCTACGTCTATTAAAGGAGCTGACTCCGATGTCTCGAATTGGAAAAAAACCCATACCTATTCCTGCCAAGGTAACCATTACCCTGGACGGCAATCTGGTGAAGGCACAGGGGCCTAAAGGGACACTGGAGCGTGTCCTACCTGAAAACGTAACAGTCCGCAAGGAAGGAGATACCTTGCTGGTGGAGCGGGCCAACGACAATCGTTTAGCCTTTCAACAGCACGGTTTGTGCCGCACCTTAGTGGCTAACCTAATTCAGGGCGTAACCGAAGGGTTTGCCAAACCCATGCAAATTGCTGGGGTAGGTTATCGCCTCCAATCGGACGCTAAAAAGTTGGTCGTGATTGCAGGCTTCTCCCATCCTGTGGAAATTGAAATTCCCCAAGGCGTCTCTATCGAAGTAGATTCCAAACCGGCTCCGATTGCAGGCACCCGCAACCAGCAAGGATTTAACTTTGTGGTTAAGGGAATTGATAAACAGCAGGTTGGGGATTTGGCCGCTAAGATCCGGGCTGTGCGACCGCCCGAACCTTACAAAGGAAAAGGCATCCGCTATACCTCTGAACGGATTCTACTCAAGGCCGGTAAGTCCGGTAAGAAATAGGAATAACTGCTATGTCAACGGATCGTAAAACTGCAACCCATCGTCGTCATACCCGTATCCGCAAAAAACTTGCTGGTACCCTAGAGCGTCCCCGTCTATCGGTATATCGCTCCAACTTTCATATCTATGCCCAAGTCATTGACGATGTAGCCCAAAATACGCTGTGTTCTGCTTCTACGTTAGATCCTGACCTGAAGAGTTTGGATTCTACGGCGAATGTTGAGGCAGCAAAGGCGGTCGGCAAGTTGGTAGGCGAACGGGCTAAAGCCAAAGGGATAGAGACGGTGGTTTTCGACCGTGGCGGAAATCTCTATCACGGACGCGTAGAAGCTTTAGCTGAGGGCGCACGAGAAGCCGGCCTGGAATTCTAGCAATAGTAAGGGTTTTAGAGAGATCAGGGATAAGGATTTTTAGGGAAGTAAAAAGAGGAACACAATGGCAGAGCGTAGCAAGCAAGGAAACAGCAGTTCCCCTGGGGGGTCTGACGGTCAAGGCGATAAGCGCCGTCGTAAGCGGGACCGTGGTCCAGAGAATAAAACGGAGAGCGATTCCAAGGAACGCGTGGTCCAAGTCCGCCGGGTAACCAAGGTCGTCAAGGGGGGTAAGAAACTTAGCTTCCGCGCCGTCGTTGTCGTCGGCGATGAGAAAGGCAAAATAGCGGTCGGTGTGGGCAAAGCCAGTGAAGTCATTGGTGCAGTTCGCAAGGGCGTCACGGCTGCGCAGAAAAGCCTCGTCTCTGTGCCCTTAAATAAAATTGGCTCGATCCCTCATCCTGCCAATGGCGCTGCCGGTGCGGCCAAGGTCATGATCAAGCCTGCTTCTGCGGGTTCGGGGGTAATTGCCGGTGGTGCCGTGCGTACCGTTTTGGAACTGGCCGGAGTCAAGAATATCTCTGCGAAAGCCCTCGGTTCTAAGTCCCCCTTGAACAATGCTCGGGCGACCATCAATGCCCTGAGCAAGCTCCGTAATCTAAAGGATGTCGCCGATGAGCGCGGCGTTCCTATCAGCAAACTCTACAGCAAGTAGGAGCGAACCCCATGCGTTTAGATGATTTACGTCCACAAGAAGGGGCTACCCGCCTCCGCCGTCGCCTAGCTCGCGGCCACTCAGCCGGACAGGGAAAAACCGCTGGTCGAGGAATGCGGGGTCAAAAGTGCCGCTCTGGTGGTGGAGTCCGTCCTGGATTTGAAGGAGGCCAAATTCCTCTTTACCGCCGAATTCCTAAGCTCAAAGGATTCACACCTCCCAACCAAATTCACTACACGGAAATCAATGTCGAAAGCCTGAACAGCTTTGGGGCAGGAGAAGAGGTTTCTCTAGAATCCTTACTCGCCAAGAAGATCCTCACCGACAGTTGTGGCCCACTGAAAGTATTGGGCCGGGGCGAACTGACCGTTGCGGTAAACGTAAAAGCGGCTGGACTGACCGGTGGAGCTAAGGCTAAAATCGAGGCAGCAGGCGGTTCTTGGACCGTTGAACATTAAGCTTTATATCCATATTTTTGATATTAAAACCCCATAGCTGGGGTTTTTTGTTGCAAGACGGATCATCCAACGAGCAAAACAAGTGCCCTGTTGCCTTGAACCGGTGCATCCTCAGGTTATAACTGCAGGATGCAGCACACGGCTTACCTCGGTATCACAGGCACGGGCAAAACCCACCGCTTACGGGAACATTGGCTTGAGTGCCTAGATCCAGATTCTGTAATAGTTCTGGTAGACCATGCTCAAGAAGTAGCACTTTGGCAGCGGTGGCATCAAGCCAGTCCACAAAAAGACAAACCACTTCATATTGGAACCTATCGAGCTTGGATACGGCGCTGGATTTTAGCCTACTGGCCCTTGATCGAAGCGTGGCGGCAAGAGCAGGGATTCTCTTTGGTAAAGCAGCCAAAACTTCCTGCCATTGACGGGGCTCAGTATTTCCTGAACCANATGCTGAACACAGAGCCAGAGCTGATTCAATGCTTGGGCATGNCGGAAGATGAAAGCCGTTCACCTGTTGTCTTAGAAATCCTGCGTACTAACGNTCAACTGCGGGAGCAAGGACTATCGCCTGGAGCCTTAGAGGGCTTATCTGGGGCATCACCCATGGCATCCTTTCAGGATCTACTCTGGCATTATCATCGGCACAGCCTCCAGCAGGGAGTTTTCGACTACGGAGAGCAACTGGCTCTGTGGCAAGAAGTCTTGTTGCCCAAACTGACGAAAGACGCACTATCGTTGGAGTTGGCCTCTCCCCAAAAACACTATAGGCACTGGCTGGCGGATAATCTCCAAGAATGGTGCCCAGTCGGCCATCAGCTACTCAAAGCCCTAAATCCTGAAGTCCTCTACAGTGCTTTAGATCCCCAGTGTTGCCGTCGCTTTGGTCGAGGAGCTGACCCAGAAGGAGCCCGTGCCTTGGCCCAAGGAGCGGCTGTTATCGAACTAAATCAAGTGCATACCACTAAGCGGTGGCAAACCTTAGCGAAGGACCTCCCAGAGATCTTTCATCTGCGTCGTAACGCTCCCAAAATTTCTAATTTTTCCTGTGGTCCTCAGTATCTACTCTGGCAATCAGCGGTCCAGTGGGTTGCCTCTCTCTGGCAGGGCAAAGAGACGATAGCCCTTTTGGTTCCGGCCTTAGATTTCGCCACCACCAGCCATCTAGCAGAAGCCTTTGAAGAAGCAAACATCCCCCTGCATTTTCTAGAGCGGGCCAATCGCGTCGGAGACTTTGGGGTAGTGAGACTCTTGAGAACGCTCACCCGTCTCGTACATCAAGAAGCAAAAGGCCTATCAAACCATAAGCCCAGCATCTTTGAGGTCGCTCAACTGTTGGAATTCGGACTCGGTCTTTCCTCCGGGCAAGCAAGCTTTTGGTCTCCCAAAATCCATGACCCTGTTTTAGGACTGGCCACAGAACCATCTTCTGAACTGCCGATAGCCTGCCAAAACCTACTGGACTGGGTTAGAGCACAAAGAGAAAAAGTCCTGCCTCTGGCCGATTTATGGCAAGACGCAGAATTTTTACTGCGTGCAGCACCGTTATCTGAACTAGAGCGAGGACGGTTATCCCAAAGCATTGCCTTAGCCCATCAGTTCCAGGAACTCTGGGAACCCAAAAACAGTAGAGAAGAGGAAGATTTCTTAGCACTGCTTTTTGGAGGGAATCTCACCCCCATCTGCCCAGAGCAGCAAGAGCTATTCCCGAACAAAGTTTTGGTCGGTACGCCCTATCAGTATCTCGCCACAGGCTTGATAAGCACGCATCAAGCCTGGTTGAATGTCCTGTCAGATCAATGGCTGGGCATTCATAACAGTCTGAACCCCTGGATACTAGAGGCCAAACGCCCCTGGACGCCAGAAGAGCAAGAAAAACATCAAATACAAAGGCTAACCATGCTCCTTCAAGGGTGTCTGCGCAGAAACCAGGGAGAACTCCAGCTATTCTCAGCTCGACTAGATGGACGGGGAGAACGTATGAGTGGTCTTGTGGGTAGAACCTTAGCCGATATCCACTCCTAGAGCATTGCTCATGCGTGTGGGTTGAGCGTAGTCGAAACCCACGCAGGGAAGAGATCTCTCAGGCAATCGAGAATGGCTATACGTGCAGGTGATTTCAAGGAAAAGCCCGTATACGCAACTAGAGTCCACCTTAATCAGGTGACTTATCTTCGGCTTTCAATTGATCGCGAATCTGGACTTTCTGCTCTGGAGTCAAGACTTTACGTATTTTGATCCAGTTGCCAATTCGAAGACGCGTGAGTTGGCTTTGAAGCTGTAATAATCGGTCTAACTCTTGTTGAATTTGAACATCTGGAGCATCATTATTCACCAGCGTCCGTAGCTGCATCCGAGAGGCCCGCACATCCTGGCGCAGCTTCTGGACTTGGGCGCCATCGGTCTGACGAATCTGTTGAATGGATTGCCTTTGTTCAGGACTCAGATTTAGTTGACTGAAATCTATTCTTGGCTGACTATGCGCTATTCCTGGGGAGAAAAAAATCAAAAGAGCAGGGAGGAATAGCAATTTAAAGTTTGACATCATAGAGGCCCGTATCGGGGTCGATAGCGTAAAGGGAATCCATTTGCTCNAAATTTTCTGCTTCTAAGCTATCTATTGGAGGATGGGTATAGCTATTNAAACCGACGCCAACTCCTATCATAAGACCACAGGCAACCAGCCCTATTTTCCAATTGATAANGGGAAGTATATTCTGCCGTTTACCGTTTGNAGCGATGCTTAATTTAGGCTCGTTTCCAATAGCGTCAAAGAGACCGCGTTCCAGCTCCATAGAAGCTGGAGGCGGTAAAGGTTGATGCTCTTTCAAGAAATTGATGAGCCTTTCTTCAGATGGCTCTTTCATAAGTACACCCCCTGGGCAGAGAACCATTCTTTCAACTTACGTCGTCCATAGAATAAACGAGATTTTATTGTTCCCACGGGAACTTCCAAAATTTGGGCAACTTCTTCTTGGGACTTTTCTTGGAGATCATGGAGGATAACCACGGCTCGGTGATCAGGAGTAAGCGTTTCTAGGGCCCGACCGACCAATTCTTGACGGTCTAAGCAGCTCAAAACCTCTGCATCCGGGGCAGAGATCGGCAGATCTTCTACCGGAAGGCTCACTATTTTATTACTTCTTCCCTTGCGCCGATGATAATCCTGGCAGACATTGTAGGCAATCCGAAAAAGCCACGTAGAAAATTGGGCATCTCCCCGAAATTTGGAAAGATTACGATGGACTTTTAAGAACACGTCTTGAGTCAGATCGTCCAAAACCTGACTGTCCGTAGTCATCTGGTACACGAGTCTCCGCACTGGCCCAACGTGCCGACGATAGAGAAGCCGAAACGCCTCCTGGTTTCCAGAAAGGGTTCGTTGGACCAGAATGCTGTCTTCTTCGATCAAAGCCACCGGAATCATGCAGGTACATAGGTCACTACTAGAGTAAGACGCGAGCATGATGCCACGGGTTCAAGGATAATAAAGTTTTGGTCAAAAAGGTGCGTGCTATGGGAAAGCCGAGGAAAACTACTAAGGATGCTGTGTCTTTAGAGCAGCAAGAAACCATGAAGTATGGTGAACGGGCCATCGAAGAAGGCGAACTATTTACCTTTCCCAACCCTCGTCCAGGCAGGCATTACCAGGTCCATATCACGCTGCCAGAGTTCACCTGTAAATGCCCGTTTTCCGGCTATCCAGACTTTGCCACGATCTACCTTACCTATGTCCCAAACCAAAAAGTTGTGGAATTAAAGGCGATAAAACTTTATATCAATCGTTATCGAGACCAGTCGATCTCCCATGAAGAAGGAATTAACCAAATTCTGGATGATTTTGTGGCGGCGGTAGACCCTTTAGAAGTGCATATCAAAGGGGACTACAATCCACGGGGCAATGTCCACACGGTGGTTGAAGTTCAGTACAAGAACGAAACAGCAGTAGACTAATTTTGCCTTTAGAACAGGGTGAGGAGGATCGATAAGACCGACTGCATGGCTGATGTTCTTGCTTTTTTTCCCGGCCAGCCTCGGCCTATTGAGTCAGGTGATGATGGGCAATGAACTATCTTATCAATTACTGGCGTTGGCCTTATTGCTTCTTTGCATAGACCAAGCGCGCATGGCTGTTGTCGATTTAGAACACGTTAAACAGGTTCAACAGCAAGTCCAAGATGCTCGTTTAACTCATTTCTACCGAGTGACCATCAGTACTATTGTTTTGGAACTACTAGGCTTTTATAGTTCTTACCTTTGGTTAAGCTGGGGAGTAATTTTAGTTTTATTGAGTCAGGTTTGGTTTAATGTTTTAGCCGGCATTCAACTTCAGCCAACAGAAGAAAATCCTATCCAACCTTGGGGCGTTCCAGAGCGTCGCCTTGTCCTGATAGCTGATGGCATAGGCTTGATTTTAGTGAGTCTCTGGATTTTACAAATTGCCCCGCTCTGGATGGCTTCAGGCCTCTTGGCGATGGTAATAATTTATGGATGGGTCAAGTACGCTCCAACCCTATTGGTTTAGCTGTACTGCGCTCATAAAATCAAGAACGGGCTTAGTGGTCGATATGCGCGAATTCCCCAATACTGAAGCGCGTGAGGCGGACTCGAGCCTCGCAATGAAAGAAAGCTTTGTAGCTTGGCAAAATTTCCACGGTCTTCTATTATTGGGGGCATAACCATAGGTTCTATAGTAGGGCGTGACCATGACTACTACCACTATTCTGCAAGACATCGAAAAATATATTCCT
>JGI20200J14955_1000157_pt1 | contig 15211 bp, 10 predicted proteins | sample NGESurshal092012_FD_14955 | JGI IMG/M metagenome (IMG submission 14955) | reverse complement strand
GGCCTGCAGCCGTTTCCGACCCGACTCGGAGATCAGCCGGGCGCTCCGCAGGCCCGGCCGGGAACAGCGGGTCTCCCCGCTGCTCAACGAGGCGATCGGCGCCGCGCTGCGGGTCGCGGCGGCCACCGATTTCCTGGTCGATCCCACGGTCGGCGGTGCCGTCATCGCCCTGGGCTACGACCGCGACTTCGCGGACCTCACCCGGCCCGGGGACGGCGCACCCGGTCGGGCCATTGCCGGTCCGTTCGGCGTCGGTCCCGCGCCGGGGGCCTGGCGGATCCAGCACGACGCCGCCCGGCACACGCTGCTCATTCCGGCCGGGGTCGGGCTCGACCTGGGTGCGACCGCCAAGGCGTTGGCCGCCGACCGGGCAGCGCGGCGCATCGCGCACCGGGAGCAGGTCGGAGTGCTGGTGTCGATCGGCGGGGACGTCGCCGTCGCCGGCCAGGCACCGGCCGGGGGCTGGCGGATCGCCATCGGTGAGCATCACCGGACCGCCGAAGCCGAGCGGAACGAGCTGGTCGCCATCACCGCCGGTGGGCTGGCGACGTCATCGACGACGGTCCGGGCCTGGGCGACGCCGCAGGGCCCCGCGCACCACATCATCGATCCACGGACCGGGTGGAACCCGGAAACCTGCTGGCGCACCGTCTCCGCGGCCGCGGCCAGCTGCCTGGACGCCAATGCGGCCACCACCGCCGCGATCGTGCTGGGCGCGCGGGCCCCGGCGTGGCTTCGGCGGCACCAGATTCCGGCCCGGCTGGTGTTCCTGGACTTCTCCGTCGTCACCGCTGCTGGTTGGCCGGCCGACCGGGGAAGGGTTGCCTGATGGATTCCCAACTCCTGTGGTTTCTCAGCCGGTCCAGCGGGGTGGTCGCCGTGGTGTTGCTGACCGCGTCGATGGTGCTCGGCATTGCGACCGCCGGACGGGCCGGCGGCCGACTGCTGCCCAGAGCCGCCGTGCTCCGGCTGCACCGCAACCTCGCNCTGCTGACGGTGGTGTTCGTCTTCGCGCACGTCGCGACGGCGATCGCCGACGGCTACGTGGACCTGAGCGTCATCGACTCGGTGTGGCCGTTCGGCTCCGGCTTCGACCCGCTGTGGATCGGCCTGGGCGCGCTGGCCACCGACCTGATGGTCGCGATGGTCGTGACGAGCCTGCTGCGCGACCGGATGTCCCCCACGCTCTGGCGGGCGATCCATCTGTCGGCCTACGGCATGTGGCCGATCGCGCTGCTGCACGGCTGGGGCACCTCCGGCGGTGACAGTTCCCGGACGTGGATGGTCGCGGTCAACCTGGCGTGTATCGCCGTGGTCGTGGTGGCGGTCGGCTGGCGACTGCTCCGCCGGCCGCACCACGACACGCTCGCCAGGGCCGCGGCCGACCGCACGGCGTTTGCTGCCGAACAGGCTCCGGCCGGCCGGAACCGGGTGCCCGGATGAGCCCGGTCCGGTCGGCGGTCGTGCACCTGACGCCCGGTCACGGACCGGCACCGAGGGAGCTGTGGTCCACCCTGACGCCCGCCGGCGTGCTCGGCGCGCCCGGCGTCCCGGGTCGGCTGTTGCCCGGGACCCCGACCCGGCTCTGGCCCGACCACCTGCACCGGTACGGACCCGTCCCGGACCTCGCGGCGACCGATCTGATCGCACTGGCCGAGGCGGCGCGGCTGACCGGCCGCGGCGGTGGCGCGTTCCCGACCGGCCGGAAGATCGCTGCCGTGCTCGGCGGGATCCGCACCCGCCGGCGGGCCGTGGTGGTCGCCAACTGCTGCGACGGCGACCCCACAACGGGCAAGGACTCGGCACTGCTGGCCTGGTCGCCACACCTGGTGATCGACGGTGCGGTCCTGCTGGGCAGCGCGCTGAGCGCCCGGCGGGTGGCGGTGGCCGTGCGGGCCGGCTCGGCCGGCGAGCGTTTCGCGCGCGCTGCCGTGCGCCTGCGGGCGGCCGACAACTCCTTCGCTGCAACAGATGTCGAGGTTCTGCGGGTGCCGACCCGGTTCGTCGCCTCGGAAGCGACGTCGCTGGTCAACCTGATGAACACCGGTGACGCCCGGCCCCTCGGCCGGCTCGACCCGATCTGGCGGCGCGGCGTCGACGGCGGCCCCACCCTGGTAGTCAACGCCGAAACACTAGCGACCCTGGCGCTTCTCGCCCGCTTCGGAGTCGACTGGCATGGCCGGGTCGGGCTGCCGGACGAACCCGGGACGGTCGTGGTCACGGTGGGCGGAGCGGTACCCCGACCGACCGTGGTCGAGGTCGCCGTTGGCACCCCGATCGGGCAATTGCTCGCCGCGGCCGGCGCCGTCCCGGCCGGTGACGCGTTGGTCGGCGGCCTGGCCGGCAGCTGGGTCGACCTCGGTCAGGTCGAGCATCTGCTCTACAGCACAACGGGTTTGCAGTCGTTGCGGGCGCGGCGCGGGGTCGGCTCGATCACCGTCCTGCCAGCGGGCGGCTGCCTGCTCATCGAGACCGCACGGATCTCGCGGTATCTGGCCGAGCAGTCAGCCGGTCAGTGCGGGCCGTGCATGTTCGGCCTGCCTGCCCTCGCGGCCGATTGCGACGCGTTGGCCCGCGGAGATGCGGGAGCCCTCGACCGGCTGCGCGGCCGGCTCCCGGTCGTCAACGGCCGGGGTGGTTGCTCGCACCCGGACGGCGCCGTCTCGCTGGTGGGCAGCGCACTGACCGCGCTCACCGGCCGTCGGTCCGAGCATCTGTCCCGGCACCTGCACGGCGGCGGGTGCGGCGCTCCGGCGCCGACCGTTCGGCTGCCTGCGGTCGGGCAGGCTGCGGCGCCGGCGCCGGCGGACCCGCAGTTCCGACGATGAGCGCCGGGTCCGGCCGTGACCTGGTGCTGCGGGTCGATCCGATCGGCTGCCGGGCGCACGGGCTGTGCGCCCAGGAACTGCCCGAGGCGATCGTGCTGGACGAATGGGGCTACCCCCTACTGCCGACCGGCCCGATCCCGGCGGAGTTCCGTCGCCGGGCTCGGGCGGCGGCAAGGGCCTGCCCGGTGCTGGCCCTGCGGGTGCTGCCGATCCCATAGCCGGCCCGATCCGCTTGCGCGGTCAACCTGTGCACCGGACCACACCCAGGCCGACAGTGGCGCGATGACGAGCAGTTCACCGATGGCCGGTCGCAGTCGCGGCCGCCAGGGTGGGCAGTTGCCGACGTGAGCGCAGCCGACCCACAGCGCGACTGGCTGCGGCTCCGGGCGGGTGCCGGGCGATCATTCAGGCGGGCAGCCGGCCGGTGCTGGCGGTGATCAACTCGCCGATACCGCTCTCGTCGAGCAGGTCGACCGGGGCAACGGTGGTACCGGTCGGGACGTAGTGGAATGCGGCCCGCACTCGCGGCAGCGCCAGCCCGGTCAGCTGGGCGATCGCGATCCGGTAGCAGGCGAGCTGAACGCCGACCGCGGCCCGACGGGCAGCCGGTGGCGGGCGTCCGGTCTTCCAGTCCACCACTGTGATCCCGCCATCGGGATCGGCGAAAACCGCATCGATCCGCCCGCGGACCCCGAGGCCGGCGATCCGGGCGGTGAACGGAACCTCGATCTCGGTGGGCACCCGGTTGGCCCATGACGAATTCAGAAACTGCCGACGCAGTTCGTCGAACTCGGCATCCTCGCCGGCTGAACCATCGCCCGCTCCGGGCAGATCCCGCACGTCCAACAGCGCCTCGCCGCGGAAGAATCGCTCGAGCCACTGATGAAAAGCGTTGCCCCGGCGACGTTGTGGAGCCGGTTCCAGCGGCACGGGGCGGCGCAATCGACGGGCGAGGCGTTCCGGGTCGTCTGCGAGCTCGACCAGCGCGGACACCGACACCGTGCCCGGCAGGTCCACCTCGACGGAGCCGCGACCGGTGCTCGCCCGTTCGGCGAGCAGGGTGGTGACGTCGGCGGCCCAGCCGCCGGGGTCGTGCCGGGAGGCGGAGGGGTCCAGCGGGTCGTTCCGTGCGGGGTCGAGGGGGTCGTGCCGGGAGGGGTCGGTGTCGTGTCGGGAGGGGTCGGTGTCGTGTCGGGAGGGGTCGGTGTCGACTGGAAGCTCGGTGCCGGTGGTGGGGGCGGCGTCGGCGGCTGCACCACCAGATCGGGCGGGAGTACCCGCGGCCCGATCTGCTCCCTGGGCCGGCCCAGCCTGGGCCGGCCCAGCCCGGGCCGGCGCGCCGTCCTGGTTCGCTGTTGTCTCCGAGCCGGCCGCGGTGTCCGGGCCGTGCGGGCGGTCCGGATCCGGGTCGGCCAGGCGGGCGAGTGCGGCGAGCACCCGGTCCGCGCCGGCCTGCATCGCCGGCCGCCGGTTGCCCAGCGGGTCGACCGGCCAACTGGCGGTGCGCGGAACGGCGGTCAGCGGGTTGCGCTCGCTCGGATCCGGCGCTGCCGCCCACACGTCTGGTTCCGTCCACTCCCCTGCAACGGCGGCACAGTCGAGCAGGAACTGGCTGGGTCCGGCGGGTTTCGTCGTACCGGCACCCCAATGGTGACCGGACAGCAGCAGCACCCGCTCCGCTCTGGTCAGCGCGACGTACAGCAACCGGCTCTCCTCGGTCAGCCGGAGCCGGCCGAACTCGGCCGCGTGGGCGGCCAGCACATCGGCGACATCCTTCTGGTTGCCGCCGCCCGGAAAACTCAACTGCGGCAGCTCATCCCGGTCGCCGCGCAGGTCAGGCGGCAGCTGCGCGGCGTCGCCCAGCCAGGTGCTGCCGCGGGTGATCGGAAAGACGCCCTCGGTGAGATGCGGCACCGCCACGATCTCCCACTCCAGACCCTTGGCGGCGTGCACCGTCAGCACCTGCACCCGGCCCGAGGCGGCCGCGACCTCGCCGGGTGTCAGGCCGTCTTCGCGTTCCGCGGCCGCGTCCAGGTAGCCCAGCAGTTCGGTGGGCCCCGCACCGGTCGCGGCCACGTCGGCGACCACGTCGGCGAACGCGTCCAGGTGAGCCCGCCCGGCCGGCGAGCCGAGCTGCACCTCGATGTCCAGACCAGTCGCCCGTTCCAGGTCGGCCAGCAGGTCGGTCAGCGACTGGCCCATCCTCGACCGGAGCCGACGCAACAAGGTCGCGAACCGGACCAACCGGCGGTATCCCTCTGCGGTGTAGTCAGTCGGCGGACCAGGGTCGCTGATCGCGTCGATCAGGCACCAGGTGTCGATGTCCTCACCGGACAGTGCCTGGGCGACGGCCGCCTGCACCGCCGCCCGGCCGTCTGCCGGCGCCGGCTCGGCCACGCGGCTCTCCCGCAGCAGCGTTCTGGATCGCTGGGCGAGCGTCTCGAGATCGGCGGCTCCAAGTTGCCAGCGGGCTCCGGTCAGCAGGCGGATCGCGGCAGCGCCCGCCGTGGGATCCACCAGCACTCGCAGGGTGGCGACGAGGTCGGCGATCTCCGGCTCGTCGAGCAGTCCGCCGAGGCCGACCACCTCCACTGGCAGACCTTCGGCTCGCAAAGCTTCAGCGGTGGCAGCCATGTCGCTCCGCCGCCGCAGCAGAACTGCGGTCGTCGGTGGTGCGGCCGCAGACCCATCCGAGGCGGCCCGCCATCGTTGGGCGATCCCGCGGGCCAGCCAGGCGTCCTCGTCCGCGACGGTTGGGAAGAGCGCGTACCTGACCTCCCCGGCGGGCGCTCCGTCCATCGGGCGCAGTTCGCCGACCGCGACGGGCGCCCCCGGGCCCGTCCGTACGGTCGCCGACACCTGATTGGCCAGCCGCAGCACAGTTACCGGATTACGGAAGCTGGTCAGCAGGGAGCGGATCGGCGCCGGCACTGTGCCGGTGATCGGGAAGTCGGTGACGAATCGAGGCAGGTTCGCGGCCGAGGCACCGCGCCAGGAGTAGATGGACTGCACCGGGTCGCCGACCGCGGTGACCGGATGGCCGCCGGCAGCGTTCGGCGCGCCCGCTCCGAACAGGGTCCGCAGGATGACCCGCTGCGCGTGCCCGGTGTCCTGGTACTCGTCGAGCAGCACGACCCGGTGCGTCTCCCGCAGCGCGACGCCGATTCGCGGGTGAGCGAGCACCAACGTCGCCGCGATCTGCATCTGATCGGAGAAATCGATGACGCCGCGCTCGCGCTTGGCTTCGGCGAAGGCCTGGACCAGCGGAAGGATCCATTGCCGATCCTGCAGTCGCTTCACGTGGTCGGCCAGGGCGCTGTGCAGGGCGCCGCGCTGCCGGGGAGCCGGCGGAGCCGAGCGCAGCTCGTCCAGGAGTGCGTCCAGTTCCGCCGCGAGAGCGCCCGCATCGGTCAAATGATCGGCGAGCGCGCCCGAGATGGCGAGCAGCCGCTCGGTCACTTGATCCGGCCCGAGATCGGTCCGCAGGTCGCCGTCCCACCGGCCCACCACTGTGCGGGCCAGCTGCCAGGTGCCGGTGGGGGTCAGCACCCGTGACGCCGGCTCCACCCCGGCCAGCGGCCCGAAATCCGCGATCAGCCGGCCCCCGAAGGAGTGATAGGTGCCGATCTCCGGGTCACCGGCCAGCGAGTCGCCGCTGAGCTGACGCACGAGGTCACCTGCACCCAGCATGCGCAGCCGGCGCCGTACCCGCCGGCTGAGCGCCGCGGCCGCCTTGCGGGTGAACGTCAGGCCAAGGATCTGCTCGGGCCGCACCTGACCGGTCGCCACCAGATAGACAACCCGGGCCGCCATCGTCTCGGTCTTGCCGGAGCCGGCCCCGGCGACGACCAACCCGGGTTCCAGCGGAGCCTCGATGACCGCCGCCTGCTCTGCGGTCGGCGCCGGCAGGCCGCATGCGGCAGCCAGTTCCGCCGCGGTGATCACCGGGTCACCTGCCGACCCTCGGGTTGCAGCGGGCAGCTCGATCGAACGGGACACCTCTGGCAGTAACGGTTCTCCTGCGCCGTGATCGATGATGCGGCCAACCGCTCGGCCGCCGCCCGCACCGTGCTGCGCCACGTCGTCGCGGCCTCGGCGTCCAGCGGCGGTTGGTGCCGGACATTCGGGGTGCCGGACCGGAGGTAAACCAGCTCGGCTCCGCCGGCTCGCTGCCGCCCCTTCACCGGCTCCCCGAGGTCCACGGGGTCGGCGGCGTGGCGGCCAGGTCGGTCGCTGCCCGCAGGTCGGTCGCTGTCCGCAAGTCGGTCGCTGCCCGCAAGTCGGTCGCTGGTCAACGTGGCGGCGCCGCCCAACTCGATCGCCAGCTGATAGACGGCCAGTTGAACGTTCTCCGCCACGGCGGCCTTGGACGGCACCGTCGCGCCGGTCTTGAAATCGACGACGACCAGGGACCCGTCCGCGACGCGGTCGAGCCTGTCGGCCCGACCCTCCAGCCACACCTCGCGGAGCGGTGCGGAACGATCCGGCTCGGATTCCGGCGCGCCGCCGGCAGCCGTGCCGCCGTCCGGCGGGACGGCGACCGAGAGTCGCACCTCCGACCCGGCCAGGCTGCGATCTGCCGGGAGGTCACGCATCCACCTTTCCGCCGCGACCATCATCGCCTCCAGCGCGCGCCGGGTGCGGGCCAGCAGCCAGGGCGGAAACTGCTGCTGCAGAGCCAAGAATCGCTCCATCTCGCCGACCAGATCGACCCTGGCGACACCTTTGGCCAGCCCGTCGACCATGGCGTGCACCACGATGCCCTCGATCTGCTGCTGGCTGCTGGTGCCGCGGGCCCCACGGCGCTCCAGCACCCCGCGTAGCGCGCAGGTGGTCAGGCTGTCCACCGCGGACGGCGACACCGTGACCGTGGCGCCGTCCGGGACGGGCGGCGAGGTGCTCGATCGTGCGGCGAGGCCGTACCAATCCCGCGGGTGGGCACCGGGAACGCCCGCCGCGGCGAGCCGGGCCAGCTGTTTCCCGGCCAGCTCGGCCGAGTGCTCCGGTGCGCACGGATCGGTCAGCACCCGGCGGAGTTCGGCGATCAGATCCGTCAGGTGCAGGCCACGTCGCTCGGATCCGTCGGTGCCTGCCGGCCAGCCCGCCGGCAGTTCGTCCTCCGACCCGGCCAGCTCGTAGAGGAACCTCGACGGCACGGTGTCCTGGTCGGACACGCTGGTCGCGATCAGCCGTCGCTTGGCTCTGCTCGCAGCGACATAGAACAGCCGGCGTTCCTCCTGCACCGCGGCGGACGCATCGAGCGACGCCGGCGGAAGTCCGGCCGCGGCGTCCAACACCTCTTGCGTGCCGAGCAGGCTCTGCCGACCGCGTAGCACCGGCCAGCATCCTTCGGCCACGCCGACCAGACAGACCAGATCCCACTCCAGACCCTTGGCTGCGTGCGCGGACAACACGGCGACCGCATCGGCCGACCGCGCCGTGCCCGCCGTCGGGTCACCCGGAATGCGTTGGCCCTCAACAAGATCCAGGAACGCCTGCACGCCGGCCAGCGGCATCCGGTCGGCAAGATCGGAGGCCGAGGCGAACAACGTCAGCACGCTGTCCAGCGTGCTGTCCGCACGCTGGCCGGCCCGGCCGCCGCGCAACGACGCTGCGACCAGCCAGTCCTCCAACCCGGACTGCCGCCAGATCTGCCAGAGGCTGGCCTCGGGCGCGCTGTCCGCCGCGCCGGCCCGCGCGACCTCGAGCATCGCCCGGACGCGCGCCACCGGGTGGGACAGCTCGTCCGGAAGGCCCGCGGGCAATGGCGCACCCAGCAGCGCGGCGGCCAGCAGGTCGGGCGTCGGACCGCCACCCGGTTGGGCGGCCCGCAAGTGACGGCGCAGCCGGCGCAGGGCCTCACCGTCCATCCCCACTGCGGGTGAGGCCAGCAACTCCATGGCGACCTGACCGGTCAAGTCGGCCGGTCGCTGACCGACGTGCAGCACGGCGAGCAGCACGGCCACCACTGGGTCGGCGGTGAGTGCGGTGTCCTGGCCGGAGACGGCGAGCGGCACCCCGGCGGTGGCGAACGCCCGGCGAAGGGCCGGCAGCCCGGCGGCCGGTGAGCGCAGCAGCACCGCCATCTCCGACCACGGCACACCGGCCTGCAAGTGCGCCCGGCGTAGCTCGTCGGCGACGAAAGCGGCCTCCCGGGCCGTCGTCGGCAGGGTCCTGATCACCACCTCGCCGTGCGCCGGCAGTCCCCCGGCCGGCATGACCGGGGTTCGTGCGGAGTCCGCGCCGACGGATCCGACCAGTTCGGTCAGCTCGGTCAGGTCGGTGAGCTCGGTGAGCGCACGGTGCGGGAGCCCGCCGGGCAACCGGTCGGCCACCGCGCGGGTCGCCGCCAGCACTGCCGGAGAAAGGCGCCGCGAGGCCGTCAGGCACACCGTCGCGTCGACCTCGATGTCCCGCAGCGCGCCGGGATCGGAACCACGGAAGGCATAGATCGCCTGGTCGGGGTCCCCGAAGACGACCAACTCGTCAGCGCCTGACGCCAGTAGCTCCACCAGGCGAGCCTGCGCCGGGTCGACGTCCTGGTACTCGTCGACGAAGATTCGCCGCACCTTGGACTGCTCCGCCGCCAGCACCGTGTCGTCGGTGAGCAGCCCGAGTGCGGCCCTGGTCAGCTCGGCCTGATCCAGGGCCGCACCGAGCCCGCTGCTGCCCTGGCGGAGATCGGACACGTCCTGGTACTCGCGCGCGAACAGCGCCGCGGCCCGCCATTCCGGCCGACGCCGGCGGCGGCCGAGCTCCGCGAGCTTGCGCGGCGTGATACCGCGTTCCGCGGTGCGCAGCATCAGGTCCCGCAGCTCGGCGGCAAAGGCAGGTGAACCGAGCGCGGCCGTGATCGTGTCGGGCCAGGAGCCGCGCCCGCTCTCCCGTTGCCCGGCGAGGAGTTCGCGGACCATCTGATCGGATTCCCCCGCCCCCAGCAGCCGCGGCGCCGGCTCCCCCGAGCGAACGGCCTGCGCGCGGAGCAGCGAGTACGCGTAGCTGTGCAAGGTACGCACCAGCGGCTCACGAGTCGTGACGCCCAGCCGGCGGGTGATCCGGCCGATCAACTCACCCGCCGCCCGTCGCGAGAACGTCAGCACCAGTACCTGTTCCGGGGGAACGTCGCGGCGGGTAATCCGGTCCACCACACACTCGACAAGGGTCGCCGACTTGCCGGTGCCCGGTCCGGCCAGCACCTTGAGCCGCCCGCCGGGATTCCTGATCACCCGGAGCTGCTCGGCGGTCGGCTCGATCACGGCTTGCACCACCGATGGGGTGCGCAGCCGGAACCGGGTCGAGGTGACCGATTGCGTCATGCCGTTGATCCCATCACGACCCACCGACAGCGCCCCTCCGCGACACCGGCCCATCGCGGGTTGACCCGTCCAGATGCGGCCGCGGGGAGCGGAGACGGTTTACTCACCGCCGTGGACATGGAACTGGCGCAGCGAATGCTGGACGTCGTTGCCCGGATACCGTCCGGGCGGGTCGCGACGTACGGGGACATAGCGGCCAGGGCAGGCTCCCGGTCGCCCCGCCTCGCCGGCTTCGTCCTCTCTCAGCTCGCGGACGAGAGCACGCCTTGGCACCGGGTGCTCCGGGCGAACGGCACGCCGGCGCCACACCTGGCCGACGAGCAACTGCAGCGACTGCGGTTCGAGGACGTCGTCGTCGTCGACGGACGGGTCGATCTGTTGAAGTACCGGTGGCACGGTGACTGAGGTTCCCGGCCCTTTCCGGGGGTCCGTGCCGACTCCCCGCCGAGTTGTTCCCATGTCCGAATTCCATTCACATCCGGTGGTCGGACGTGGACGTGCCGGTCCCGCCCGGCAACCGTGTCGGAATGACGACAACCGATGACGCACCACCGATCCGCATCAGCGGCCCCGCCGGGTTGCTGGCGGCCGTTCCGCCGATGCTGGGCTTCCACCCGACCAACAGCCTGGTGCTGATGTGCCTGTCCGGTGGGCGGCGCCGGGTCGGCCCAGTGGCCAGGGTGGACCTACCCACTGGCCACGACCGGGCAATGGCCGCGCACCTGACCGGGCATGCCCGCAACCACGCCGATGAGGTGGTGGTCATCTCCTACCAGAACTCGCGACGGCGCCCGCCACTGCTCGACGATCTGCTCGCGGAGCTGGCCAAGGCCGGCATCGACGTGATGGACGCGATCGCGGTCCGCGGCGGCCGCGCCCGCCCCGCTCTCAACGCTGCCATGGAACGGGCGCACCCCGGCATCCCGGTTCCGGAGCCGGACGATCCCCAGGTCTCGGCGCTCACCGCGGCCGGCGCCCTGGCCGGCCGCTCGGTGCTGGCCGACCGGGACCAGCTGCGGCAGTCCATCGCCGGACCCACCGGCCGGCGGCTCCGGCAGGCCGAGCGGGCGATCGACGAGGCGGCGGCCGGCCGGTTGCCCGCGCCCGGTCCACGGCCAGCCTTGCCCGATACCGTCAGTGCCGCAACGGATCCCGAGCACGCCGCCGAGTACGTGTTACGGAGGGGCCGGGTACCGGGCCCGGTTGTCGTGCTCACCGACCGGGCGCTGGAACAGGTCGCCGCCGGCGGCCAGGTCGCGCCGGAGGTCGCCGCTGCGCTCGCGGTGGTGCTGACCGACATCCTGGTCCGTGACGCGGTGCTGGCGCTGGCCATCGTCGAACTCGAGCGGCCGTGGTTGCCGATGCTGATCGCCTGCGCGAGATGGACTCCGGACGCAATCGCACCACCGCTGTGCTCGGTGCTGGCAATGGTCGCCTATCGGCACGGCGACGGAGCGCTGGCCCAGATCGCCGTGGACCGCTGCCTGGCAGCGGAGCCGGGTCACCCGCTGGCCCACTTGATGATCGCGATCATGTCGGCCGGCATCCACCCGGAAGAACTGGAACGCATCGCCATGGGCACCGGTTGCGGTGCCGATGGCGATCCGGATGACTGCCGGGCCACCGGCTATCCCGGTTCGGGCGCCGGCACGGTCGACGGCACCGGGGCGCGCCCGCAACGCCAATGACATACCCAGCGCGGCAGGGAGTTTCAGCGCGGCAAGTGGTGTCAGCGCGGCAGACAGCTCAGTCGAGGTACGGCTGGATTCGTTCCGCGGTGGACAGCATCGTGACGATGTCGCTGGGCACCGTGAGCGGGTGGGCCAGGCTCACTGCCAACCTGAACAACAGTGCGCGGCGCAGCAGTTGCGGCCAGTCCGGCCAGCGGTTCCAGTCGGTAAGCAGCTCGATCGGGGCACCACCCCAGGCCAGCGCGTCCACCGCGATGACGCCGGCAGCCCAGGCAGCCGGCCGCCAGTTCGGGGTGATGTCCACCATCGCGGGCGGTGCGGAGCCCGCGAAGAGCACAGTGCCGTACAGATCGCCGTGCGCCACCTGGCTGACGACCTCGATCGGCCGCCGGCCGGTGGCCAGCGTGCAGAACAGACGCGCGCCGTGCCCCGATCCGATGCGTCCGTCGTCGTCGATCTCCCCCCAGGAGAGCCGGTCCGCCCAGCTGTACAGGTCCGTCCGGCCGCGTAGGAACCGGGGCTCGGGGAGCGGGGCCAGTGCCTCGTGCAGCGCCACGCCGGCCCGCAGGATCTCGTCGTGCCGAGGTGCCGGGCTACCGGAGACAAACCGCTGGGCGCACCAGGCCGACACCACTCAGGGGCCGTCCGATGACCGCACTGGGCGGGCCAATCTAACGCCCGCCACCTGCACTTGCTCGAAGGTCGAGGCGAGCCAGGAGGCCGCCGCGGGATCACTGACCGGCTTGATCACCACGTTCCCGCAGCGCCACGCCCGACCCTGCCCACCCTCCAGCAATTCCGGCGGTTCCGCGGGAGCTCCGAACGCCCGCAGCACGTGGTCAGGGGGCGGCACCATCAAGTCAGGGGCCAGCGGCACCGGCAGCTCCCTTGCCGCGTCCGTCGTGCCGTCGAACGGCGTCGTCGATGGTCCACGGATCACCGATCGACGTTACCGCGCACCACGAGCGGAACCGCCTACTACCGCATGGTGTCGCGCCACAGGGGCCGGGCCGCAGGCGCCTTCGTCGGGCGCGCCCGCCGCTGGATCAGTAGGACGGCAGGCTGGGGTCGACCTGCTTGACCCAGGCAAGCACGCCGCCGCCGACGTGGACCGCGTCAGCGAAGCCGGCCTTGTGCAGCACCGCCAACGCCTCCGCGGAACGGGCCCCGGACTTGCAGTGCAAGACCAACTGCTTGTCCATCGGCAGCGAGGCGAGTGCCTCGCCGGAAAGGATGTCGCCCTTCGGGATCAGCACGGAGCCCGGGATAGCGACAATCTCGTACTCGTTCTGCTCGCGGACGTCCACCAGCAGGAAGTCATCCCCGGCGTCCATCTTGGCCTTCAGGTCCCGCGCCGAGATGGTGTGCCCCGTCGCAGCTGCCGCCGCATCGTCGGAGATGGAACCGCAGAACGCGTCGTAGTCGATCAGTTCGGTGATCGGCTCGCCGGCCGGGTCACGGCGCACCCTGACGGTGCGGTAGGTCATCTCGAGCGCGTCGTACACCATCAGCCGGCCGAGGAGCGTCTCGCCGATGCCGGTGATCAGCTTGATCGCCTCAGTCACCATGATCGAACCGATGGACGCACAGAGCACGCCGAGTACGCCGCCCTCCGCACAGGACGGAACCATGCCGGGCGGCGGCGGCTCCGGGTACAAGTCGCGGTACTGCACACCCTCCTGGGTGCCGCCGGTGGGCTCGGCCCAGAAGACGCTCGCCTGCCCCTCGAACCGGTAGATCGAGCCCCAGACATACGGCTTGCCGAGCAGCACGCACGCGTCGTTGACCAGGTAGCGGGTGGCAAAGTTGTCCGTGCCGTCCAGGATCAGGTCGTAGGGCTCGAAGATTTCCAGCGCATTTCCAGAGTCGAGCCGCTCGGTGTGCAGGTGCACCGTCACGTACGGGTTGATCTCGGCGATGGATTCGGCGGCCGACACCGCCTTCGACTTGCCGATGTCGGACTGGCCATGAATGACCTGCCGCTGCAGGTTGGATTCGTCAACCGTGTCGAAGTCCAGGATGCCGAGCGTTCCGATGCCGGCGGCGGCCAGATAGAGAAGAGCAGGCGAACCGAGTCCGCCGGCGCCGACCACCAGCACCTTGGCGTTCTTCATCCGCTTCTGGCCGGTCATGCCGACGTCCGGAATGATCAGGTGACGCGAATAACGCTCCACCTCGGCCTTGCTCAATGATTCGGCTGGTTCCACCAGTGGGGGCAACGTCACGGGATTCTCCTTGGGCACGGGCACAGTCTGCCCCAGCACTAACGGCATTGGGCCCGCGGTTCTTCCCCGGACCTCGTCACACCGTGGGGTCAGCCGGCAGCGGCAGACGGAGCCGGGCTGGCCAGCGGAACCACGGCAGCACCCGGGAACGGATAAGGGTTGGGCGTGCAGACACTGCCGTCGCGCGGAATCGTCTGCGGGTCAAGGACGCTCAGGTCGTCGTCAGAAGTGCTCCAGGACTGCTGCATCATCACCGGCGCCGGTTGTCCGGTGCCTGGGCACGGTTCATGCCGCATGCCCAAGGCGTGACCCACCTCGTGATTCACCGCGTAAGAGCGGTAGCTGGTGATATCGCCGTTATAGGACATAGCCCCGCGGATCCATCTGGCGTCGTTGATGAACACCCGGCCGACCCACCCGTTGTAGCAGGACGCTTCGAGGGGCACCTCCCAGCCGCACTGGTCGGGTGCCCGGATCGTCATCTGGCTGGTCAGCGATATCCGGAAGTCCGGGGCTCCGCTGTCGATCCGGGTGAGGCTGACTTGGCCGCCGCCGATCCACGACCGAGGATCGGCCAGGGTGGAGTCGACGGCCGCGGCGAAAGCCTGGTCCTGCTCGGGCGACTGCAGACGGTCTTCCACCTCGATCGTGTAGGTGGAGTGCTGCTCACCGGTGCCGACCTGCGGCGACGTGCCCGGAACCACGTGCCAGGTCCCGGCGCCGGTGGCGACGAAGTCAGTACCCGCCGGGAGTGCCCCGGCCGCAATCGTCCCCGCCAGATTCCCGTCAGCGTCCCGGTTCGTCAGGTCGGGCACCGCGCCAGGTGGCGGCACGGTGTCGGCGGGCTGCAAGGTTGGCGTCTTGGCGATGGCGTTTGCGCCCGACGCTGCCGAGTTCGGTGTCGGTGCCGCAGGGTTCGCGATGGCGCCAGTTGGGGCCGGCTGCTGAGCGGCGGTCTGGGTAGTTGCCGACGGCCCACTGGTGGCCTGGAAGATCACCACGGTCGTCAGCACTACGAGGACGGGGATGAAAATGGCCCGCCACCGATTTCGTCCATCGAAGCGGCTGGGCGGCAACACGTTTCCCCGAGATGTGCGCCTGCCACGACCATCGGTTACGTCCTGGCCAGAGCCGCGGCGGGGCGGCCGGGG
>JGI20200J14955_1000156_pt1 | contig 15329 bp, 10 predicted proteins | sample NGESurshal092012_FD_14955 | JGI IMG/M metagenome (IMG submission 14955) | reverse complement strand
CGGCGCAGGTGGCGATGACCAAGAACCCGATCGGGCGGGCCGGCCTGCCCTCCGACATCGCCGGCACCGTGGCGTTCCTGTGCTCCACCGACGCCGACTTCATCACCGGCCACATCGTCGACGTCAACGGCGGTATGGCGGTCTGACCGCGGTCACCGTCAAGGGCGAAAATCACGACCGCTGACGCAATACCCACCGGCCCACGGTCCACGACCGTGGGCCGGGGCGATTCACCGCACGGGCGATGACCGGGCCGTCACCCTGGGAATGCGCTCCACCCGCCTGTCCACGAATGACAAAGTGATGAACGAGAGTGATCGATATGGTGCTCGGGGCGGTGTGGAACGGCTCGGAGACCAGGTTCGCCGTGTTCTCCAGCGCCGCCGCGTACGGCGGCCAGGTGGAGCTCTGTCTGCTGGATGATCGGGGCGGGGAACGGCGGATCCCGCTGGCCATGGAGAACGACATCTGGACTGCGACGGTGCCGGATGTCGGCCCGGGGCAGCGCTATGCGTACCGGGCCGGCGGGCCGTGGGCGCCGGAGCGTGGCCTGTTCTTCGACCAGCAGCGGTTGCTGGTGGACCCCTACGCCCAGGCCATCGAACTCACCGCACCGCGGGCGGCGCATTCGCTGGTGGTCGACCCCTGGTTCGACTGGGGCTACGACCGCCCGCCGGACACGCCCTGGTCGCAGACCGTGCTGTACGAGACCCACGTCAAGGGAATCAGCCAACGGCACCCAGGGGTCGATCCGGCGTTGCGCGGCACGTACCTGGGCCTGGCCAGTCCGGCGGTGCTGGATCACCTGCTGGGACTGGGCGTCACCGCGATCGAATTGTTACCCGTCCACCAATCGCTCACCGAGCAGCGGTTGCTCGACCTCGGGCTGACAAACTATTGGGGTTATTCGACTCTCGGCTTTTTCGCCCCGCACGCGGGCTACCGTTCGGGCACGGTCGCGGCCAGTCAGGTCGTCCAGTTCAAGGAGATGGTCAAGGCCCTGCACCGGGCCGGGCTGGAAGTGATCCTGGACGTCGTCTACAACCACACCGCCGAGGGCGAAGCAGGTGAGCCGCCCGTCGCGTTCCGCGGACTGGCGAACGAAAAGTACTACCGGCTGGATCCCGACGACCACTCCAGGTACCTCGACAGCACCGGCACCGGGAACACGCTGGACGTGGACCGGCGGGAGGTGCTGCGGCTGATCATGGACTCCTTACGCTACTGGGTGACCGAGATGCATGTGGACGGCTTCCGTTTCGACCTGGCCACCACGCTCGCGCGGGACACCGGGTCGTTCGACCGGCTGTCGGCGTTCTTCGACCTGGTGTACCAGGACCCGGTGATCAATCGCGTCAAACTCATCGCCGAACCGTGGGATGTGAACCGGCCGGATTCCTACCAGGCCGGGCGTTTCCCGCGTGGGTGGGCCGAATGGAACGACCGATACCGCGATGACGTCCGCGATTTCTGGCGGCGCCGCGGGAGTGTTGCCGCGCTCGGCTATCGGCTGACCGGGTCCAGCGATCTGTATGCCGCCGGCCGTCGCGGTCCGGCCACCTCGATCAACTACGTCACCGCGCACGACGGGAAGACGTTGCGCGACCTGGTGACCTACGAGCGCAAGCACAACGACGCCAACGGCGAGAACAACCGCGACGGCGTCGCCGACGACCGGGCGGACAACTTCGGGATCGAGGGCCCCACCGACGACGAGCAGGTGCTCTACTGGCGTTCCCGGCAGCAGCGCAACCTGCTGGCGACGCTGTTGCTCTCCCAGGGTGTGCCGATGATCCTCGGTGGCGACGAGTGCTGCCGGACGCAACTCGGCAACAACAACTCCTACTGCCAGGACAACGAGATATCCTGGTACGACTGGTCTGTCAAGAACGGGGAGCAATTCACCGAGTTCGCACGCCACCTCATTGCGCTGAACCGCTCGTACCGGACCCTCCGCAGGCCAACGTTTCTCACCGGCTCCGGCGATCCGCCGGATATCGCATGGTTCAACGCGGCGGGCAAGCCGATGGCCGCCGAGGGTTGGAACGATCCGACCAACCACTTCATCGCCTACCTGCTCCGCGGGCGCAGCGCCGAGCTCCCCGACGGCGACGTGCTCGTGGTGCTCAACGCGGGCGCGCAGGAGTCCGGGTTCGTGACACCCGGCGCGCGGGGTCAACGCTTCACGTTCCTGGTGGACACCCGCGCAGCGGACGGTCGGCCGGCGATGGGATGGGCGGCAGAAGCCGGTTCGGCGTTGGTCGTCCCCGCTTACACCGTGTTGGTGGCAAGCGGGCCGAGGCCAGGGACGTAGCTATCGGATCGACCGCGCACCGAATTGCAGGTGAAGACCGGATAACTGGGTGGTTTTTCGTTGTTCTCTTGATTCGCCGAGATTCGACATGGAGGCTGGGATGATGCAGCAAGGACGAGCGCGATGACCGCCGAGATGGATGCCATAGCAGCAGCGGCGGACGAGACCGTCCTTCCCCGGTTGGCACCACCGGAGGTGGAGGGCCTCGAACAGGTCGCCGTCAAGCGGGTGTCGCTGGGCCTCTTGGCAAGGGCACTGGCCCCTGACCGCGTCGAGCACCTGCGCGCGGTGGCCGAACGTGCGGTCCCACTGCTGGCCGGCCGCGTCGTGTGGAACATCAATTCCACCGCCAAGGGCGGCGGTGTCGCCGAGATGCTGCAGACCCTGCTCGCCTACGGGCGCGGAGCCGGGGTCGATACCCGCTGGTTGGTGCTCCGCGGCGAGGAGGAGTTCTTCGCGATCACCAAGCGGTTGCACAACAGGCTGCACGGTGCCGCGGGTGACGGCGGGCCGCTGGGTCAGCACGAGCACGACGAGTACGCCAAGGTCCAGCAGGCCAACCTGGAGTTGATGAAACAGGTCATCCGTCCGCAGGACATCGTGCTGCTGCACGACCCGCAAACCGCCGGCCTGGTCGACGGGTTGCGCGAACTCGGCGCGATCGTCATCTGGCGGTGCCACATCGGATGCGACGAGCAGAACCAGTGGTCCGAGCACGCCTGGGCATTCCTCAAGACGTACGCGGAAAACGCCGACGCGTTCATCTTCTCGCGGGAAGCCTATGCGCCGCAGTGGGTTCGCGGGGACGCGCTATGGGTGATCCCGCCGTCCATCGATCCTTTCTCGGCCAAGAACCGGGAGATGGCACCCGAGGAGGTCAGCCGCGTGCTGGTGCGGACCGGGATCATCGTAGGTGCCGACGACGGCAGGCCGCTGAACTTCGAGCGACGCGACGGGAGCACCGGCGAGGTCCGGGAGTACCGCGACCTGATGGGCGGCGATCGGCCGATCCCGGCGTCGGTAAGGATCGTCATGCAGGTCAGCCGGTGGGACAGCCTCAAGGACATGACCGGTGTGCTCACCGGCTTCGCCATGTATCCCACACCGGACGACGTGCACCTGCTGCTGGTGGGGCCCGACATCTCCGCAGTCACCGACGATCCCGAGGGCGCCGGGGTGCTGCAGGAGTGTCGCGACCTCTTGGAGAGCCTGCCGCCGGAAACGCGGGCCAGGGTGCACCTGGTGAACCTGCCGATGGACGACGGAGACGAGAACGCCCTGATCGTCAACGCCCTGCAGCGGCACGCTGCCATCGTCGTGCAGAAGAGCCTGGTCGAGGGCTTCGGGCTCACCGTCACCGAGGCGATGTGGAAGAGCCGGCCGATGATCGCCAGCGCGGTCGGCGGTATCCAGGACCAGATCGTCGACCGGCGTGACGGTTTGCTGATCACCGATCCCACCGATCTGGACGTTTTCGCGGGCGCACTGGTGACGTTGCTCGATGCCCCGGATCTTGCCGCGCGGCTCGGTGCGGCCGCGCATCAGCGGGTCCTGGACGAGTACCTCGGTGATCGTCACCTCACCCAGTACGTCGATCTCTTCGACAGCCTCATCCGGTAGCGGAAGCCGCTGGCTGATCACCATTTCGGGACCACCGGTGGTCTGCCGCACCTTTCCGGGTCCCGCGACGGTGGTCAGCCCGGTCACGACTCCGGGCTGGCGCGAGAACATTTCCCGCCCGCGTCCGGCCGCTGGCTGCGGTCGGCTGCCGTCGGCTGCGGTCAGCCCAGGGCACCGACGCGCGCGATCACCAACAGGGAGGTGATCAGCGCGGCGGTCGAGGACCGCGTACAGCGTGATCGCCACCAGCACCGCGACCGCCGGGGCGAGCCGGGCCTCGCCGCGCTTCCTGCGGCGAGCGGGGTGCAGCGCATGCTCGGCCCGGGCCGACCGTGGTTCGGTCAAATCCCTGCTCGTCGTTTCCCGTCATCGGGCTACCTCTCTTCCGGCGGCGCCGTCAGCACGTCGCCCCTGCCATGAGAGCCTCGGCACCGGCGATCGACGCCCGCCTCGTGGGAAGTGCCCCGTAAGGGGAATCGATCAAACACCGCGTTGGAAATTCCGGACGGCCCGGGCCGGGGCCAGCGGCCAGCGGGTCAGCGCGCTCGGTGACACCAGCCGGCAGGGCCCGGCACTTGATCCGCGGTGTGCCCGCAACCTCTACTGGGCGCCGGTTTTGGGGTCTGGGCGCCGCCATGTGGTGGAGCCGAGTACGGAAAGGTGGAGCCGAGTCGTGAAAGCGGAGCCGAGTCGTGAAAGCGGAGCCNAGTCGTGAAAGCGGAGCCAAGTGGAGCATGTCGGCGGGCCCTATCCGGCGCAGCGGGTGAATAGCGGTTGTCGTGCTCAGGGTCCGGTCCGGGCTCCGGTTTGTTGTCCGGGCTCCGGTTCTGTGGTGTGGGCGCCGTCTTGTGGTGGAGCCGAGTACGGAGAAGCGGAGCCGAGTGGGGGGAGGTTGGGGGCGGGCAGCGGTGGCTGGCGGGCGGCGCTGGTGAGCTTCGCTGGGCCGGTTTTGGGGTCCGGGCGCCGCCATGTGGTGGAGCCGAGTACGGAGAAGCGGCGCCGAGTGGGGGGCAGGGATTGAGGACCGGACGGGCCGTCCAGGCGGCGTCGCTACCTGCCGAACGCGATCTGCCAGAGCCGTTTCCAGTCGATCCGCGGCAGTGGTGGCGGTACGCCCGGCCGATTTCTTGGCAGCCGCACGCGCAGCGCCCGCGGGCGGATGGTGCAGTGCACCGGGGTGTCGACGGTGACAGCTTCGCCGTCGATGCCCACCGGAATGGTGGCGTCGGTGCTCTGCACGACGACCTCGCCGACCGCGGTCAGCGCGTTCACCGAACGAAACTGCTGACGCCGCAGCAGGCCAACGGCTTCCGCGGTGCTACCCAACCGTCCGGCGATGACCCCGAGTACGCCCTCGTCCAGGCGGTAGCGACGACCCATGTCCAGCAGCCGACCGGAGCCGTAGGGGTTGTTGCTGATCAGCACGGCCTGCATGTCCTGCAACGTCGTCGGGCCAGTGGCGGTGGTGGCACGGACGCTGAGATCGGCACCCTTCTGTTTGCCGAGCAGGTCCGGCAGCATGTTCAGGATCGTGCGCTCCTTGTTGTCGCGGTATTCCGGGCTCTGGACGATTTCGGCGTAGGCCCCGAACGAGGCGTTGTTGACGAACGGCCGCTCCGCGATATAGCCGAGGTCGACGTGCACCTCCTCGCCGTCGGTGAGCGCTTGCAGGCAGGTTGCGGGGTCCTCCCGGTCAAGGCCGAGATCAAGAGCGAAGTGGTTGCGGGTTCCGGCGCTGATCACCAGGAGGGGGATGTCGTGGTCGGCGGCGATCCCGGCAACCAGGGCCTGGGTGCCGTCGCCGCCCGCGACGCCCAGCAGGTCGGCGCCGCGGTCGACGGCGTCCCGGACCAGGGCGGCGACATCGACGTAGCCAGGGCCGTCCAGCAGCACCACTTCGGCGCCGAGGGCTTCGGCCTTGTTCTTCAGGTCGAAGCGAACGACCTTCCCGCCGCCCGAGCGGGGGTTCATCACGATGAACGGGCGCTTGGCCGGGCGTGCCGCGCTGGTCGGCATCCAGGTTTGCGCGGTGTGTCGCAAGGCGTGCCGGGCCGCGACGCCACCCACGGCCACCAACGCCAACGAGATCAATGCCACCACGATGGCGTTCGCACGGAAGAAGGTGATGATGACGAACACCACCGCGATGATGGCCAGGGCCAGGCCGGCCCATCGCAGCACGCCGCGCTTGGCAAGGAACCAGTAGCCGCCGGCCAGGACCGCCCCGGCGCCCACCAATCCGGCAACCACCAGGGTCAGCCCGATGGCGCCCTCCGCCGGAATCAGCACCAAGAGCGCGAGGAGCATCGCGCCGAGTGCGATTCTGGCCAGCCAGCGCTGACTGGCCGCGGTGGGTTCGGCTGACGATGCAGTTGCTGGCATGGGTTTGACGTTAGGACACGGAGAACGTCCAGAGCAGGTCGAGTGTCCCCTCGACACCGACTGGTTCACCACTCCAGCGGGGTGGGCGCCGCAGGCGGGCTCCGGCATGCACGGGGCCGGACCCCCGCAGCAGCCGGCGTCATGACGGGATTCGGGGGGTAGATCAGAATCCGGTGGTTGCGGGCCGGTCGACCGGCGCCGCGTCGTCCTCGGGCAGCAGGCTGAACAGGCTCTCCTCCTCCTGCGCGTTGTGCAGCCGCAGCACCCCGTAGAGCCCGTACAAGATCTGCCGGAGCGCAGGTAATTCCGCGGCATCGATCGTCTCGCCGTCGAATCCCGCCAGCACCCGATGCAGTCGCATGACCTGCAGGTCGATTTCGGCGTGCGTACGGCTCAGCGCGGCGGTTGCGTCCGGCCCGCCGAACAGCTTGTCCATCACCGGGAACAATTCGTGTTCTTCATGATGCTCGTGCGGCAGCAATTCTGACTCCAGGCTTGTCAGCAGCGCACGCAATTGCCCCAGGGAGTGCGGGGTCGAGTCGAGCCCGTCGGCGACCACCCGGATCTGTTCCACCACCGCGCGCACGGCGGTGTGCTCCGAGCGCAGCCGGATGGTCAGTTCCGCGTCGGCCGGCGGCATGTCGATGGAATGCTGCTTGCCGGGGAGAACAGCACGCAACGCGACCGCGATGGCCAGCACGTCGATGACCTCCTGCAACAACGCGCCAACCGCGGGTGGCAGGTACCCCAGTGCCGCGGCGATCATGGCGACGAGCGAGAGCCCCATGCCGATGACGGCCGCCTGCAACGCAATCCTACGGGAGCGGCGGGCGATCAGGATCGCGTCAGCGAGCCGGTCGATCCGGTCGACGGTGAGCACCACATCGGCGGCCTCGGAGGATGCGGTCGCACCGCCGGCGGCGAGCGCCACCCCGACGCCGGCCGCGGCCAGCGCGGGCGCGTCGTTCACGCCGTCACCGACCATGATCGTCGGCCCGTTCGCGGCCTCGGCGAGCACCCGCGCGACCTTGCCCGCCGGATCGGTGTCGGCGCTGACGCTGTCCACGCCGACCAGACCGCCCACCGATTCGGCGATGTCGGCCCGGTCACCGGTCAGCAGCACGGTCCGGGTGATCCCGGCCGTTCGCAGGGCACGGATCATCCGTCGGGCGTCCGGCCGGATCGGGTCCTCCAGCAGGAACGCCCCGGCCGGCTCGCCGTCGACCGAGATGAAGACGGTGAGCGCGGAGTTCAGCGCCGCGCGCCGGCGTACCTGATCGCCCCAGGCAGGGATGTCGCCCTCGACGATCCAAGAGGCCTTGCCCAGCCGAATTACCCGGCCGTCCAGCCGGCCTTCGATGCCGTAGCCGGCGTGCTCGACGACGTCCTGCGGCATGGCCAGCGAAAGCCCGCGCGCCCTTGCGGCCTTCACGATCGCGCCGGCCAGTACGTGTGGGGAAACCTGATCGAGCCCGGCCGCCCAGCCGGACAGTTGGCTCGCGGTGAAAGTCGTTCCCGCGGTGACGATGTCGACGACGACGGGTTCGCCGCGGGTCACCGTCCCGGTCTTGTCCAGCAGCAACACCCGGCCGGCCGCCAGGCGTTCCAACGCCTCTCCGCCCTTGACCACCACGCCGCTGCGGGCCGCCCTGGACAACCCGGACATGATCGCGATCGGCGCCGCCAGCAGCAACGGGCACGGCGTGGCCACCACCAGTACCGCCACCCCGAGGGTGGCGTCACCGCTGACCAGCCAGGCGCCGCCGGCCAACAGCAGGGTGAACGGAACGAAGATGACCGCGATGCGGTCAGCTGCCCGGACGAACGGCGCCGAGGTGGCCTGCGCCTGCTCGACCAGTCGGACGATCTGCGCATAGGTGGAGGACGCCGCTTCGGCGATGGCGGTCAGCCCGAACGCCTGGCCGGCGTTGATGGCGCCGCTGCGGACGGTGTCGCCCGCGACCCGGTCCACCGGCAGCGACTCCCCGGTCAGGCTGGATTCGTCCAGCACGGCTGCGACACGTAGACGGCCGTCGACCGGGACGACCTCGCCCGACCCGACCAGCACGTGATCGCCGCGCCGGATGTCCTCGACCGGAACCTCGACGACCGTGACCGTGCCCTTGGTGCCGTCACCGACGGCGCCGCTGGTGCGATCCACCGCGCTGTCGTCGACTCGCCGCGCGGTGCGGGGGGCCCGCTGCACGAGCAGGCTCAGGTCCCGCCTGGCGCGCTGCTGCGCCCTGGCTTCGAGCACCCGGCCGGTGACCAGCATGACGGTGATCATCGCTCCGGCGAACGGTTCGCCCACCAGCAGCGCGCCCACCAATGCGAGCACCGCGATGATGTCGACGCCGAAACGGCCCTCCCGGAACGACTCGACCATCCACGCGGTGGACACGACGATGCCGATGACGGTGGAGGCGATCCACGGGACGTTCTCCAGCGTGGAGTTTCCGATGGCCCAGCCGATGCACCCCGCCGCGAGGAGAACCAGTCCGAGCACGAACAGGAGCAGGTCCAGATTTGCCCGCACAGCGCGCATGACCTCAGCCTGGGTGGTGCGACCGGCACTCTCTACGGTCGAAGGTCCCTACCTGGTGTGACGCTGCACGCCCCGGTCGTGGGGTGTCCTTCCGGTGTGTCCGTGCATCGATGCCTCCCGAGCGAAGCAGCGGCGGTCGAAGCCCGCGGATCAGGTCGGCCTGGACGCGGCCACTATGGGGCATCGGAACGGGTCCCGCGCAGCGACGCCCACCCTGGTCAGGTAGCCGGCAACGATGGCCCAGAGTCACAGTGGCGGGACGGGCGGGTCGTCGGCGAACGGTACGTAGCGCAATGGTGGTGATGTCGTAGTCATTTCGTGGTCAAGGGGGCGGCAGGTCGGCTGACCGAGAGGATCCGTGGAAAGCCCTTACGTCTCAACCGATTGAGCGGACCGTGATCGGGGACATCGACGGCGAGCAGGCGGGAGACTCATCGCCTACTCCGGGCGCTTCGATGGGCCAGCAACACCAGGCCGACCGAATCCCAAACGACCGGAGTGCCGGCCGGATAGGCGAGTTGGCAGCATTCGCAGCGACCGGCGCGGGCAGCGGGTACTCCGGGCCGGAGAAACCGGATCGGCGTGATCTCACCCGCTTCGTTCTCAGCAGAACCGGTTTCATCGCTTGCGCCAGCCGAAGGCCAACTTTCCTTGGGACGGGCAATGGGTCGAGTCGTCGAACGGTCCGGGTCCTGTCGCTGTGCCCGGGATAGGTCCGGTACCGAACTCGGGTCATCCGAGAATGGGCGGTCCGCGCGGCTCTGATGTGTCGGGGCCCTGTCGTCTGCGGTGACGGTCATGAATGATCCTTGCATCGGTACCCGGAAATGCAGAGCCGGTCGACGCGCCTGTTCGGCGGTCGGTGACGGTCTGTCTGAGCGCGGTAGCAGTTCTTTCGAAAGCCCGGACGAACCTGGGCGGCGAATGCAGGACTCGCGGAATCGCAGCGACATGCGGCGATACCGGCCCCAGGGCCGGCTGTGGGATCAGCACCTTTCACTCTACGCGACGCCGCGACCGCCGGATGTGGTCGTGACGGCGAGGCGCGGCCCCAGCTCGCTGTTGGTCTCAGACTTCCCGGCGACCGAGCCGGGCCACAGCTACGGCCACCAGGAGCACGGAGGCGGCGATCGCCGTCAGCAGGGAGGCGGCGTAGTCGGAGAGCTGGGTGGTGGACAGCAATTCGACGGTCGCACCGGACAGGGTGGACGGCAGCCAGTCGTGGACCGCTCCGATGCTCCCGACGAGGGATAGCACGATCAGCGCAGCGAGCGCGATGCCGACGGTGCCGAGCGTGCTGCGCGCAAACGACGCGGAGGCGGCCACCACCGCGACGGCGAAGACCAGGAAGACCGATTCGCACAGCAAGCCGGCGAGCATCGCGCCGACGGGCAGCGACCCGAGCAGCAATGCCGTCTCGTACCAGGCGGCCAGCAATCCGAGGGTGTAGGCGAGGACGGCGGCGGCGGCGTTGACGGTGAACCGCGGCGCGACCAGGGCCCACATCCCCGTTGCCCGGGTGCGCAGGAAGGTGGAAATGCCGCGACGGGCGTCGAAGGACATCGCACCGGCGGCAATGGCGACCACCACGATCAACCCGATCTGCCCCACCTGGCTGAGGTAGTTGACGATCCCGTCCTTGGGCTGCGGCGGCGGAACGGTGATGGTGATGCCGGACTGCACGTGTTCGAGCAGGCCGGCCATGTACTTGGCCATCACCGGACCGATCAACCCGAACACCAAGTACACCGCGACAAGCGCGATCCAACGGCGGGACCGGGTCAGCCGGAGCCATTCCAGCCGCCACGTGCTCATCGGCCGGGATCGACGTGGGGTCAGGGCGCGCGGTGCGCCGGTGAGGGTCATCGTCCGTCCTTCGTCGCGCTGTGCAATGTCTCCGCGTGCAATGTCTCCGCGTGCAATGTCTCCGCGTGCAATGTCTCCGCGTGCAATGTCTCCGCGTGGACTGTCGCGGCATGAAATGGGCTGTCGGAATTGGTATCTCGGGGTTCGGTCAGGGCCAGGAAAGCGGCTTCGAGGTCTGCTGCCACCGGTTCGCAGGACACCAGTCGCTCCCGGCAGACCGCCAGCGCGACCGGGATGCCGCGTTCACCGGCCTCCATCGATTCCCCGTCAACCCGCAGCGAATCGAGGCCGACTGGCTCGACGCGTGTCACCCAGGGCTGCCGTTCGAGCTCGGCGCGCACCGTGCCGGTATCTCCGGCGATCCGGATCAACCAGCGCGGGCGCAGATGCGTGTCGATCAGCGCCTGCGTGGAGCCCTGATAGAGCAACCGCCCGTCGCGCAGGATGCCAACCTGGTCGGCCACCCGCTGGACGTCGTCCAGGATGTGACTGGAGAAGATCACTGTCCGGCGGCCCCGCATGCTCGCCACCAACGCCAGCAGTTCGGCACGGCCGGCGGGGTCGAGCGCTGAGGTCGGCTCGTCCAGGATGAGCAGTTCCGGGTCGCCGACCAAGGCGCAGGCGAACCCGAGCCGCTGGGTCATGCCCCGGGAGAATCCGCCCACCTGGCGGTCCGCGACGTCGCCCAGCCCGGCCGCAGCCAGTGCGTCGATGACCGAATCCGTTGCTGCGCTGACGCTCTCGCGCGGTGTTCCGATCAGCGAGCGGGCCAGGTCGACCACCTCGTAGGCCGTCAACCAGGGGTCGAACTCCGGGACGTCGGGGCAGACCGCGATTCCGCTGCGCGGCACGGACAATCGGACCTCGCCACGATCGGAGCGCCGCATCCCGGTGATGATCGACAGCACCGTCGTCTTGCCGGCGCCGTTCGGACCGACGAGCCCGTACACGGACCCGCGGGGAACGGACACGTCGACGTCGAACAGTCCCGCCCCGCCGTAATCACGGGTGAGGCCCGTGGTTTGCACCACCGGGCCTTCGTCGGCCGGTGGGACGCGGTCGGGAATCGGCTTTCGCTCGGGTTCCGGGGGCGTCCGCAGAGCAGGTTTGTCGGTCTGGTCGGGTATCGATGGTGACGGCTGCCGCTCGCGCCCGAGGGCCAGGTAGAGGACGGCGCCCAGGGGAGTGCTGCCGATCAGGATGATCAACGCCCACAACGGTTTCGGCAGATATCGCACGGCCGGCGCACGGATCAGGTCGACGAGACAGAAGATCACCAGGCCGATGACCAGCAGCACCACCGGCGCGAGGGCGAGCAGCGTGCCGCCCGAGAGGTCCATGGCGTCCACCTTCCGGAAGGTTCGGACTCATCCTCCCGTCGGACCTGCGGAATGCGCATGAGTCGAACGTCACGACATCGCCCCGTCAGTCGACCGCCAACGAGGCGGCGCGGTCGACGTACACCACCATCCGGCGCACCAGGTCGCCGGCGTGCCGTGCAGAGCCTTGCCGCCCGCGACGTCGGGCCACTGGACGTGGTGGGCCTGCAGCCGACGGCATTTGAGATGACTTTTCTCGGCACACCCGGTCGCAACAAGCGTCTCGCGCGACAGGACGGCAGCGTTCTCGTGCTGAACGGAAGGAGAGACCATGACCGGCTCGGGGCCGTCGACGCCGCGGCTTGCCCGCCTGCACGACGTGATGGCCCGGCACGTCGAACACGGTGCCGCGGCCGGCCTCGGGCACTGGTTGGACCAGCGATCCCGCCGAGGAGATGGTGGTGATGCTGCTGACCCAGACCGCCTGGACCTCGCCGCAACCGCCGAACGAGCTGCTGGACCTGCGGACCTCGGCATACCAGGCGATCGACGACTGACCCATCCGCTGCACCGGCGTGCCGTCAGATGATGCTAGCCTCTCTTATATTCGTCTGCGTATACTCGTGGACGAATAAAGGAGACCCGATGGCGCAGCGGCGGAAGGTGAGCAACCTGCTGGCCCTTGCCGTGCTCTCGGTGCTCGTGGAGCGGCCCATGCACCCGTACGAGATGGCAACCGTGCTGCGGGACCGGGGCAAGGACCAGGACATGAAGATCAAATGGGGGTCGCTCTACACGGTCGTGCAGAACCTGGAGAAGCACGGGCTGATCGAGGCCGGCGACAGCGAGCGGCGGGGCGGCCGCCCGGAGCGGACCGTCTACCGGATCACCCCGGCCGGCCGGGACGAACTCGAGGACTGGGTGCGCGAGCTGGTGTCCACCCCGGAAACGGAGTACCCACGATTCGAGGCGGGGCTGTCCGTGCTGGGAGCCCTTTCTCCCGACGAGGCAACGGTTTTGCTCGAACGCCGGCTGCGGCTGCTGGAGCAGTGGCTGGCCGGGCAGCGCGCCTCGCTGGCGCACGTCAAGGGTCAGGTGCCCCGGCTGTTCCTTGTCGAGTCCGAATACGACCTGGCCATGCGTGAGGCCGAGGCGGTCTGGGTCCGATCACTGGTGGAGGAATTGACGACGGGCGAATTCCCGGACCTGGCGCAGTGGAAGGCCTTCCATTCCGACCATGCCGTCGAGCCGTCGTCTGCTTCGACTGCCGGCACGGAAGGACGTGGTCGCCGGGACTGAACTCCGCTGTCACCCCCGGCGGGGTGCTGGCACACCGCCGCCGGGGCACTCGACCTCGCACCGAGTTCCGCGAACGGACCCCGGCCACAAGGTGGCAACCGCAACGATAGCTGGGCTCCCGTCATGGACCGGTTCGTGGCACGCACACGGCATCACCGTCAGGACGAACCGACAAGCCGGCACCGCGTGCGTCGGTGATCCGGCAATCTCTCAGGGAGAAAACAATGGGCACAGCGAACACAGGCAAGGCAGTCAAAACACCCAACCCGATCAACCCGATCAACCCGATCAACCCGGCAAGAACCGTGGACACCACGCGGTCCGTGACCTCGCTCGACGGCACTACCATCGGATATCGCCGGGTCGGGCACGGTCCCGGGCTGGTGATGCTGCACGGGTCCATGGAGTCATCGATCAGCCACCTGCAGCTGGCGCAGGAATTGGCCGACGTCGCAACGGTGTACCTGCCGGACCGGCGCGGACGCGGTCTGAGCGGGCCGTACCGCGCTGACGGCGGGCTGGCAGAGGAAGTGCAGGACGTCCAGGCGTTGCTGACCGCAACCGGCGCCAGGCACCTGTTCGGAGTCAGCTCGGGCGGGGTGATATGCCTGCAGACCGCACTGACCACGCCCGGCGTCGACAAGGTCGCGGTCTTCGAGCCGGCGATGATCGTCGACGGCTCGATCTCGACGGAACCGTTCGCCCGCTTCGACCGGGAAATGGCGGAGGGCAGGGTGTCGGCGGCGCTCGTCACCGGAATGCTGGCGGCGCAGATGGGACCCGCCGTCTTCCGGTTCGTCCCCCGCCCGGTGCTGGAAAAGCTCACCACCATGGCGATGAACAGCGAGGACAAGAATGCCTCCGCCGGTGACGTGACCATGCGGATGCTGGCGCCCAACCTGCACTACGACTTCCGGATCGTCGCCGAGACCGACGGGCAGCTCGATGATTTCGCGGGCGTCACCGCCAAGGTGCTGCTGCTGGGCGGCAGCAGGAGCCCGGCCTACCTCAAGACCGCTCTCGACGCTCTGGAAAAGGTGCTGCCGCGTAGCGAACGTCGTGAGTTCGCCGGACTCGACCACAGCGCGTCGGGTAACGCCGATCGGCGCGGCAAGCCCGCCCTCGTGGCGGCGGAGCTGCGGACCTTCTTGACCCGGGTCTGACACTCGCGTGCATCGAGTCGCCAGTATCGGCCCTCGAGGTCGCCTTTTCAGGGCCGAAACCGGTGACTCGATGGGCGACTTCATCGTGAGATGCGCTGCAGTGTCCGGGCGCCTGCCGCAGCGGCCACACACGACGAACCGGCCCGCGGGGGAGATCCCCACGGGCCGGGTGGTCGGCGGCGGCAGGCGCCCGCGCGCTCAGCGAACGGTCAGCCGATCGCGTTGGTGAAGGTGAAGTACTGGTTGTTGTGACCGGTCGAGTACCACACATCGATCCACGCCCCCGGGGAGGCGCTCTCGCCGGCCACGTCCGCGACCAGGCCGTTGCTGCGGCTCCACAGCTTTCCGGTGGTGCCACCGAGATTGCTGGTGCCGCCGGTGTAGTACCACTGCTGGTTGGCACCGCCGAAGCACGGGTACTGCACCAGCGGAGCGGGACCGGCGGAATTGCCGTAGATCGACAGGCACTGGCCACTGTTGCGGTTCACGATCTCCGCGCAGCCGTTGTCGGTCGGCAGCACGTACCACTAACGGGGACCCCGACAAGACCCCGACCTAACACCGGACAGGACGAGGCAGCTCCCGCTCCTCCACATCTGGGGGTAGCCAGGGGCCGGTGGTGAAGAGTTCGACGAGTGCTTGGTATTTGTCTTTGCCCCATTTGGTGGCGGTGCTCAGGTAGGAGTGGACGACGGCGAATTCGGTGAGGCCTGAATCCCCCCGCCGAGTCCGGAGACTCCACGTTGATAGAAACTATGCTACCCCATCGATACTAAAACCGCTATAGAAGATTCGCTCCAATTTCACGGGAGGCATATCTC